>Ga0137403_10001597_pt1 | contig 28474 bp, 26 predicted proteins | sample CZOMad2_1_16fung_FD_122057 | JGI IMG/M metagenome (GOLD analysis project Ga0137403, IMG submission 122057) | Vadose zone soil fungal communities from Angelo Coast Range Reserve, California, USA - CZOMad2_1_16fungal (Hybrid Assembly) | ecosystem: Environmental > Terrestrial > Soil > Vadose zone... | reverse complement strand
GGCGGGCAATGTTAATGATCAAGGCGGGCCATTCTTCGGTGGCGTGCGCAATTCTCAAGGTTGGGAAGTTGGGCAGACGGCCATCAACGATGGCAACTGGCACTTCGTGGCCATGACCACGGCCGCTCCCGGCAATGTGAAGAAGATTTATGTGGATGGCGTGGCCGACACGTTCAGCGCGACCGCCAATGATAATCTGTGGACTAATAACGCCGTCGGCAATCAGGTGTGGATTGGCGGCGCTCCGAACATCTCGGACGAATTCCTTGATTTCGATGTCCTTCAGGGGCACGTTCTTAAGCCAGGTATCGATCCGCTCAGAGGCGCGCTCCTTCTTCCACGTGCGAGTACCCATAGTTAAACCAATCCTGTTCTGATTCCAGGCATGTGGTGTGAAGTCCAGCCTGTGACAGGTTGGTCTACCTTCGAGCTCACGTCGACCACTACTAATGGAGGACCGCAAGAGCGAACTACTACAGCTGGAACCCAAATGACAAACATGGTAGCTCAGCTTGACTAAAATGTCAAGCTGAGCTAAGGTGTCATATGGCTTATGGTTAGCAATGGCAATGATCCCACCTTTTGACGCGGATGGCCTACTTCCGCCCAACGATTATGAACTGTCCCTCGACGAGCTCGAGACGGCCGGCATCCCGATCGAGGTGCAGCCCGCTCCCCTGGGGGTCCTCTGGCAGCAGCTCCAGCTGCCGCGGCGGCTCGCCCGGGGGGACGTCGACCTCTTCTGGTCACCCCTGATGACCCTGCCGCTCGCCTCGCGGGTCCCCGCCGTGGTCACCATCCACGACTTGACCGTCCTCCTCTATCCCGAGACCCACAACGCCAAGGTCCGCCTGAGCCTCCTCCCCTTCCTCGAACGCTCGCTCGAAAAGGCGCGCCGGGTGGTCGCCGTCTCCCAGGCTACCGCGGACGACCTCGCTTTCCATTTCCCCGCCTGCACCCCCCGGGTGCGCGTGGTCTACGAGGGGGTCGACCCCTCCTTCGCCCCCGGCTCCACGGAGGAGGTCGCGGCGATCCGCCGCGAGCTGGGGACCCCGGACGGCTACATCCTTTATATAGGGACCCTGGAGCCGAGGAAGAACGTCGACCTCCTGCTCTCCGCCTGGGAGGCCCTCCGCGAGGAGGATCCGGAGACTCCGCCGCTCCTCCTCGCCGGCGGCGCCGGCTGGCACAGCCGCCGCCTCCTTGCCCGCCTCGCCGCTCTTGCCGAGGCGCACCGAGGCGCGGTCCGCTACCTCGGCCGGGTCGACGCCGACCGCCTGGTCCGCCTCTTCCAGGGGGCGCGCGCCTTCGCCTACCCGTCGCTCTACGAGGGTTTCGGCCTGCCGCCGCTCGAAGCCCTGGCCTGCGGCGTGCCCACGGTGGTCTCGAACACCTCGAGCCTCCCCGAGGTGGTGGGGGACGCCGCCCTGACCGTCGACCCGCACGCCGCCGCCCCCCTGGCCGCCGCCCTGCGCCAGATCCTCGAACCGGCCCGCGCCGCCGAGCTCTCTCGCCGCGGCCCCCGCCGCGCCGCCGGCTTCCGCTGGGAGACCGCGGCGCGCGAGATGGCGCAGGTCTTTGCCGAGGCGCTAGACTAGCCCGGCCTCAGGAGCCCCTATTGCCCTATACGATCGGCTTGGACGCCAGGAAGATCCAGGACTTCGGGATCGGCACGTACATCCGCAACCTGGTCCGCTCGCTCGCCGCGATCGACCGGGAGAACCGCTACGTGCTCCTTGTCCGGCCGGCTGACCGCGAGGCCCTGCCCGAGCTGCCGGAGACCTTCCGGGTCGCCGTCGAGAGCTCCCCGGTCTACTCGATCCGCGAGCTCCTCGCCCTCTCCTGGCAGCTCTACCGGCTCGATCTCGACCTCTATCACTCGACCCACTACGTCCTCCCCGCCTTCGTCGGCTCGCGGGTGGTGGTGACGATCCACGACATCATCCACCTCCTCTACCCGGAATTCCTGCCCAGCAACTTCGCCTTCTTCTACGCCCAGCGGATGATCCGGCGAAGCCTGTCGCGCGGCGACCGGATCGTCGCCGTGTCGCAGAACACCAAGGCCGATCTCCTGCAGTACTTCGAGGTCGACGGCAAGAAGATCCAGGTGATCTACAACGGGGTCGAGGACCGCTTCCGGGAGCACCTCTCCGCCGAGGAGATCGAGCGCCGCATCGCCCCCTACGGGATCCGCCGCCCCTACCTCCTCTTCGTCGGCAACCCCAAGCCGCACAAGAACCTCGACAACGTCGTCCAGGCCTATGCCCGGGCGCGGCGGATGGCGCAGTTCGACGCGCCGCTCGTCTGCGTCGGCGGCAAGGAGGGGGGCGACGAGAAGGTCCGCCAGCGCGCCTTCTACCTGGGGATCGCCGACCGCGTCCACCAGGTCGGCCGGGTGCCCGACGAGGCGCTCCCCGCCATCTACCAGGGGGCGGACCTCTTCCTCTACCCGACGCTCTACGAGGGTTTCGGCCTGCCGGTGATCGAGGCGATGGCCTCGGGGGCGGCGGTCATCACCTCGAACACCTCGGCGCTCAAGGAGATCGCCGAGGGCTATGCGCACCTCGTCGACCCGTTGGACGTCGACGGCATGGCCAAGGCGATCGCCCGCTGCATGTCCGACCCCGAGCACCGGGCCTCCCTCGCCAAGCTAGGCGCGCGGCGGGCCGAGGATTTCCGCTGGGAGCGAACCGCCCGGCGCACCCTCGACGTCTACCGCGCCGCTCTCGGCGAGACCCTCGACCTCTCGGCGACGGGCTCCCATTCGATCCCGATCCGGCCGCGCGGGGAGAAGGCGTGAGCCCAAGAGTCGCCCTGGTCCACGACTGGCTGACCGGGATGCGCGGCGGCGAGAAGGTCCTGGAGGAGATCTGCGCCCTCTTCCCCGGCGCCCCGATCTACACTCTCTTCCACTTCCCCGGCAGCGTCAGCGCCGCGATCGAGAGCCATCCCATCCACACCAGCTTCCTCCAGCGCGCGCCCGGCCTCTCCCGCCATTACCGGAGCTACCTCCCCCTCTTCCCCACCGCCATCGAGGACTTCGACCTCCAGGGCTTCGACCTCGTCGTCTCCTCCTCCCACTGCGTGGCCAAGGGGGTGCTCCCGGCCCCGGGGGCGTTCCACCTCTGCTACTGTCACACCCCCATGCGCTACGCCTGGGACCAGGAGCACGCCTACTTCCCGAAGCGGACCGGCCTCACCGCCCGCCTCCGCTCGGCCGTCCTCTCCTCTCTGCGCACCTGGGACGCCGCGTCGGCCTCGCGCGTAGACTCCTTCGTGGCCAACTCGTCCTTCGTGGCAGAGCGGGTGCGGCGCTACTATGGCCGGCATGCCGAAGTGGCACCTCCACCGGTCGATGTGGACTTCTTCACTCCCGGTCCCGACGCCCCGGCAGGCGACGTCGTCCTCATGGTCTCGGCGCTCGCCCCCTACAAGCGCCTGGAGCTGGGGATCGCCGCCTGCGAGCGGCTGGGTCTGCCGCTCCAGATCGTCGGCGAAGGCCCCGAGCGCCCCCGGCTGGAACGGCTCGCCGGCCCGCGGACGCAGTTCCTCGGCCGGGTCTCCCCAGAGCGGCTGCGCGATCTCTACCGCGGCGCCCGCTGCTTCCTCCAGCCCGGGATCGAGGACTTCGGCATCGCCTGCGTCGAGGCGCTCGCCTGCGGCACGCCGGTTGCAGCGGTCGCCCAGGGAGGCGTGCTCGACGTCGTCGACGACGGTGTGCACGGTGCCCTCTATCCCGAGGAGGGAGGGATGGACGGTCTCCTGGCCGCGCTTGCTTCGATCACCACGATTGACAAAGTCCGTCCGATTCGATTCAATCCCTTGGATCTTCGACAACGGGCGGAGCGGTTTTCTGCCCAACGGTTCAGCGAACGGTTAAGCTCCCTGCTCGTCCGTACGCCTGCATAGAGGGTGCGCTGCTGTGATCCGCCAACGCCATCGCCTGACGGCCAGCTTTACTCTGGCCGGTGACCTCCTGGGCACGCTCGCCGCCTTTTTTGGCGCGTGGCTGCTGCGTTTCGAGGTCGCCATCATCCCGGTCACCAAGAACGTCCCGGAGTTCACCCCCTACCTGCGCCTGGTACCGATCGTCCTCGTCGTCTGGCCGGTCGTCTTCTACTTCCATGGGCTCTACCAGAGCCGGCGCGGCCGGAGCCGGGTCGACGAGGTGTTGACCCTGCTGGTCGCGGTGCTCCTCGCCACCGTCCTCCTCTCGGTGGTCATCGCCTGGTACCGGCCGCCGGTGTCGCCGGGGAGCAACGAGTACTTCACCTACAGCCGCGCCTTCCTGGCGATCTTCGCCCTCGCCGATTTCGGCCTCGTGGCGGCGATCCGCATGGGCCTGCGCTTCGCGGCCCGGCGCTCGCGCCTTCTCGGCTTGAATCTTCAGCGCATCCTGGTCATCGGCGCCGGCACCCTCGGCCGCGAGATCACCCAGAAAATCCTCGCCCACCGCGAATTGGGCTTCGACGTCGTGGGTTTCCTCGACGACGATCCCGGCAAGGCCGGCACCCAGGTGTGCGGCGTGCCGGTCCTGGGGACCCTGAAGCAGGCCGAGGACGTCCTCGCCGCGATCCCCATCGACCAGGTCTACATGGCCCTCCCCATCGAGGCGCACAAGAAGACGCTCCAGATGCTCCAGCTGATGGCGCGCGAGTGCGTCGAGACCAAGCTGGTGCCGGACATCCTCCAGTACGCGACGCTCAAGGCCTCGCTCGAGGACCTCGACGGGACGCCGGTCATCAACCTCTCGCAGGTGCCGCTCCAGGGTTGGAACAGCCTGGTCAAGCGCTGCATGGACATCGCGATCGCCGCCGCCGCCCTCCTCGTCCTCCTCCCCTTCTTCCCCTTCCTGGCGCTCGCCATCTGGTTCGAGGACCGCGGGCCGATCTTCTACCGGCAGGAGCGGATGGGCCTGGACGGCCGGAGCTTCATGATCTTGAAGTTCCGCTCGATGCGGATCGACGCCGAGGCCTCCTCCGGTCCGGTCTGGGCGGTCAAGGACGATCCGCGGCGCACGCGGGTGGGAAGCTTCCTGCGGCACTGGTCGATCGACGAGCTGCCGCAGATCTGGAACGTCTTGATCGGCGACATGTCGATCGTCGGCCCCCGCCCCGAGCGGCCGACCTTCGTCCGCGAGTTCAAGCACAAGATCCCGCAGTACATGCTCCGCCACCGGGTGAAGGCCGGCATCACCGGCTGGGCCCAGGTGCACGGCTGGCGCGGCAACACCTCGATCAAGAAGCGCATCCAGTACGATCTCTACTACATCGAGAACTGGTCGCTGGGGCTCGACTTCAAGATCCTGTGGATGACCCTGCGGCACGCGATGCGGTTGAACGCGTACTGAGGCGGGCTCCAGCGTTATACCGCCGGAGGCCCTGAGAGGCTGAGCTCACCTGGAGGGCCGGCTCACTCTACTCCCTTCATGGGCCTGGAGGAAGGCCAGGAGGGGGGCGTACACACAACTTGAACGGCCGCCCCTTGCCTCTCGCGGCCCTAGACGTAACCCAGGCGTAGAATTCAGTCACCGCCGCACTGCACACGGTCATCGCGCACCTGCACGCGGTCATCGCGCGCCTGTACACGGTCACCGCTGTACTGCGCGCGGTCATCGCGTGCCTGTACACAGTCACCGCCGCACTGCACGCGATCATCGCGCACCTGCACACGGTCACCGCCGCACTGCACGCGGTCATCGCGCGCCTGTACACGGTCACCGCCGCACTGCACGCGGTCATCGCGTGCCTGTACACGGTCACCGCCGCACTGCGCGCGGTCATCGCGTGCCTGCATTCAGAAGGAGCCGGCGAGGACGCCAGCGCTCCCAGGGAGACACACTCGTCGGTTTGAGGTCGGAGACCTGGCTAGCTAGTCCTCAGCTCTCTCTCCAGGCGGCGCCATCTTGACGATCCGGGGATGGAAGGTCCCCAGCACCTCGACCAGATCCTCCTGAAGCGCCATCACCTGGTGGATGTCTTTATAAGCCATGGGCACCTCGTCGAGATCTCCCGAGAGCAACTCGACCTGGCGCTCGGCGAGGAGCTGCCGGGCCTCGTCCCAGGTGAAGCGGCGCTTCGCCTCGGTGCGGCTCATTCGGCGGCCGGCGCCGTGCGAGGCGGAGCGCAGCGACTCCGGCTCTCCCTTGCCGCGGACGAGGAAGGCGGCATCCGCCATGGTGCCGGGAATCAGGCCGAGCACTCCCGCTCCGGCCGGAGTCGCGCCTTTTCGATGGACGACGAGCCGCCGCCCGTCGTGCTCCTCGATCCAGGCGAAGTTGTGGTGGTTCTCGACCGATAGGAGGGCCGTGGCGCCCAGGGTCCGGCCGATGTGGTGATGGATGCGGTCGTGGTTTGCCGAGGCGAAGCGGCCCATTAGCTCCATGGCGTGCCAATACTCCTGGCCTTCTTCCTGATCGAGATCGAGCCAGGCGAGGTGGCGGAGCTCCTGCGGAAGCTCCGGATGCCGGCGCTCGGCCAGCTTTGAGAAGTGCGCGGCGACCCGGGCGCCCGGCCCGCGGCTGCCGCTGTGGGAGAGGACCGCGACAAACGCGCCGGTGTGGGGAAGGCCGAGCTCTTTCGCCAGCTCCGGGCTGTGGACCGTGATCGATCCGTACTCGACGAAATGGTTCCCCGAACCCGAGGTGCCAAGCTGCTGGACGGCCCGGTCGCGCAGCTGCCGCGTGACCGCCAGCTCTTTCCACGCCGGATCGTCGAGCACGGGATGCTCGCGCACCGCGCCGCCGCGAAACTCGGCGCCCATGCCGAAGCGGGTTTCCGCGTGGAGCGCGGCGACGAGCCGATCGTGAAGCCGGCCGGGGGCGAAGGCGGTCTCCGGACCTTCGAGATCGAGAACGGTGAGCTTCATACGGCAGGCGATGTCGACCCCGACTGCATACGGGATCACCGCGTTCTCGGTCGCCAGCACGCCGCCGATCGGCAGTCCGTACCCTTGATGAGCATCGGGCATCAGCGCACCGCGCACCGCGACCGGCAGCCGGGCCGCCGCTTCCATCTGGCGGACGCTGCCCTCCTCCAGCCCCTCGCCCCACGAGCGCCAGGGAGCCGGCGAGGCCCGCGGCCGGAACGGCGGCGGCGCCGCAGCAATCGCAGCCGCCAGACCGCTCCACTCGGGATCGTCGAGGAACGCCACCGGGTTCGCCGCCACCTCTGCGATCCGTCGCCGCATCTCTTCCGTTTCCATGCCGCGGCCGGCCAGCCGCTTGAGAAGAGGGAACGCCTTCTCGAGGGCCTCCACGGGAACGCCGAGGGCTGTGAGCTCGCTCGCTTTCATGCTTCGTCCTTTCGTACCGGCGCCGGGTGCCGCCATCTTGTGACCGCGGCGGACCGCGGAGCTTAGAACAGGAGGACCACCGAAGGCGAATCGCCGCGGTCTCGCATCGCCGCGGAGCCTCCGACGGTTCAGCTCCAGGGGGCAGTCACTGCCCGGCTCCATCGCGGAGCCAGAAGGATCTGTCGGTGGCTCCATCGTGGAGCCACTCCAGCTGCGCGCACCCGGTTCATGGTGCAGGGGAAATCCTTTCCTCCTCGCTGCTTACATCGAAGCAGGGCAGAGCGGTTCTCGCTGGCCGCGCGCTTGCACTGACGTCACGCGCAGGACCAATCGGAAAGGAGAACGTTACGATGCAAGCCATCGGACCCTGGGTCGCTCTGCGCAGCGCGCGCAGGTATGCCGGCCTCCTCGCTCTCGCCCTGGCGCTCGCCGCGCCGTCGATCGCCACGGCCCAACAGAAGAACCTCGTCTACAACACCGTCCCCCCCTGCACTGTCGTCGACACCCGTGTCGCCGGCGGTGCCTTCACGCCGAGCGCGACTCGAACCTTCAACGTCGTCGGCTCCGGCAGCCTCGCCAGCCAGGGTGGATCGTCCACGGGCTGCGGCATCCCCGGTTTTTCGAACGGCGTGGCCCAGGTGCAGGCGGTGGCTCTGTACGTCACCTCGGTCAACCCCTCGGCGGCGGGTTACATCGACGCCTATGCGGCGGATCAAAGCTTCGCCGGCGCCGTCCTCAACATGCAGTCCGGCTGGAGCGCCATCACCGACTCGGCCATGGTCGCGGTCGCCCAGTCTCCCGGTATCGGCGACTTCAAGGTGACGGTCTGCTGCGCCACGACTGACGTCATCATCCGCGTCGTCGGCTACTACACGAAGCCCGTCCAGACCGTCGTCGTCAACGCAGTGCCGGGCGACGTCACGGCGAGCGGCACGGCGCTCATCAACGCGCTCGCCGGCATCAGCAATGCCTCGGCCACCAAGCCCTATGTCGTGAAGCTCGGTCCCGGCATCTACGACGTCGGCGACACGCGCCTCGCGATGAAGCCTTTCGTCGACCTCGAGGGCTCGGGCCAGCAGGCGACGATCGTCCAGGGCAACGGCAACAGCAGCTCCTCGGACCTCAACAACGGCGTCGTCCTCGGCGCGAGCTCGATGGAGCTGCGCAACCTGCAGATCAAGAGCAACGGCTCCGCGTCGCGGCCGCTCGCCATCCCCATCTTCAACCTGAGCGCCTCGCCCCACATCATGAACGTGACGGTGGTCGCGAGTGGCGGTTCCGCCAACTGGGGGATTCGGAATGCCGGCGGAAGTCCGACGATCGAGGAAACGACCCTCAACATCACAGGAGGTTCGGGCTCGGTCAACTACGGGATCGTGGCGACGGGTGACGGACCGATCAGCACGCCGACGATTCGACGGACGGTGATCACCATCACCAACACAGGCTCCGGCGGCAGCGCGACCGGAATCTACTCCGATGAAAGCTCGCTGCCAAAAGAGGTACGGGACGTCGAAGTCGACATCTCCGGAGCCGGCACAGCCATCGGCTATCTGCTCACCACTCCCTCCGGATCTGCGCAGTCCGGAACGATCCTGTTGTCGACCTTCAACGTGCACGGGACGGTCAACTCCTATGGGGTCCTTATGCAATCTGGCCCTGCCCTCCTCGAGATCAAGGGATCGAACCTGACCGCCAGCGGCGGCTTGAGCTATGGGATCTACAATAGCTCGGGCGGCACCACCGTGCGGGTGGACCACTCCGAGATTGCGGGCGACTCCAACAGCGTCGCCGGCTTCAGCGCCACGCCGATCGCCGTAGCGGCGACCCGCCTCTCCGGCCCGACCACGGGAGGCGTTCGCTGCGCCGGCGTCTACGACCAGAACCTCAACTTCTATCCGAGCACCTGCCCGTAACGCACGGAAACGCGGGACGGCCGAGGCTACCGTCCCGCGTTCTCCCGACCTCTCTTCCGACAACCGCGACCACGCGAAAACCCCCATTCCACCGCGGTTTTCTCGCTCTCCACCTCTCCCTTGAGTCGCCCGCGGCAGGGCAGCCACAAGATGTCTGGCTCGGCTCAGCAGCGTCGCCCAAGCGCTTGCGGTGCCTGCATTCTTCGCGGCGCGATTGCGCCACACCAAGACTTGCGGAGAAAAAATCTTGACACCCTAGATGTTGTGGCGTAACCTCGACGGCATAACAACCGCCCACGTAGTGGGCAGACACAAAAAGGAGAGACAGATGGCAATGGCAACGAAGAGCGCTGCAAAGACCTCGGCCAAGAAACCGGCGGCGAAGAAGGCGGCTCCGAAGGCTGCTGCGAAGGCGGCGGCTCCGAAGAAGGCGGCTCCGAAGGCGGCCGCGGCTCCGAAGAAGGCGGCGGCGAAGAAGGCGGCTCCGAAGAAGGCGGCCGCTGCGAAGAAGCCCGCAGCCAAGAAGACCGTGGCTGCCAAGCCCGCAGCCAAGAAGACGGCCGCGAAGAAGTCCGCCAAGTAGCTTTAGACGTAGCGGCCCTCGCGAGAGAGGGCGGCTCGAAAGATCGGCAGTCCCTTTCGTGTCGCCCTCCGGTACAAGCTCCCTCCTCCCCTGTAACCTTCGATTCGATTCCTTCCAGCTTGCCGGCGGAGGTCGGCAAGGCATCCGCAAACGAGCTTAGACGCTGGCGGAAAGCCGCTTCGCGGCGGCGCGATCGAGCAGCCAGAGAAGGTCGCCGCCGTCGGGACGGACGATGCGCGCGGGGTAGAGATCGGCGTCGCCAACCTCCTCCAGCACGGCGTGAAGAGCGTCGGCCTTCTCGTCGCCGGCGACGAGGAAGAGGACCGCCGCCGCGCGGTTGAGCACCGGCGGGGTCAAGGTGATGCGGAAGGTTTCAAACGTCTCGACCCAGGGTGCGACGACCCAGCGCTCGCGCTCGTGGAGGGCGGGCGAGCCAGGGAAAAGCGACGCAGTGTGACCCTCGGGACCGAGGCCCAGCAGAATGAGATCGAAGCGCGGCGGCACGCCGGAGGCAGGGGCGAAGAACCGCTGTAGCTCCGCGTCGTACCGCGTCGCGGCGACCGCGGCGTCGGGCGTTTCGGACAGAATGCGATGGACGTTCTCCGGTGGCACCGGCACGACGTCGAGCATCGCCTCGCGTGCCATCCGGTAGTTGCTGTCGGCGTGATCGGGCGGCACATGGCGCTCGTCGCCCCAGAAGAAGTGGCTCTTCTCCCAGGGCAGGCGAGCGCGGTACGGCTCGTTCGCATCGGCGAGCAGACGGTAGAGGTCGCGCGGGGTCGAGCCGCCGGCCAGGGCGATCGTGAAGCGACCCTGCGCCTCGACCGCGATGACGGCGCGCGCGGTGACGGCGGCCGCGGCCGCACGCGTGATCGCTTCCTTGTCGTCGAGGATCTCGATCGAACGGCCGGGGACCATCAATCGTCCTCCTTCCGCGGCTGACGCGGCCGCGGCGTGCGCCACTGTCGACCATCCTTCTGAATCAGGTCGTCCGCCTCTTTCGGTCCCCAGGCGCCGGCCGGGTAGTTGGGGAAGTTGCGCGGCACGAGCGTCTTCCAGACGTCGAGAATCGGCGTCACCGCCTCCCAGCTCGCCTCGACCACGTCGCTCCGGTGGAAGAGCGTCGAGTCTCCCTCCAGGCAGTCGTAGAGCAGGGTCTCGTAGCCGGTCTGCGGCGTCGAGCCGAAGTAGTCGCCGTACTCGAAGTCCATCTTCACCGTGCCCAGCGACATCTGCGGGCCGGGGATCTTGGCGTCGAAGCGCAGCGACACCCCCTCGTCGGGCTGGATGTGGAGGACCAAAAGGTTGGGATTCAGGGCCTCGACCGAGGTGTCGCGGAAGAGCATGTGCGGCGCACGCTTGAACTGGACGGCGATCTCCGTCACCCGCCGCGGCTGGCGCTTGCCGGTGCGCAGGTAGAAGGGGACGTCGGCCCAGCGCCAGTTGTCGATGTGCACCTCGAGCGCGGCGTAGGTCTCGGTCGTCGAGTGGGGCGAAACGTCGGTCTCGGCGCGGTAGGCGCGCACCCGCTCGCCGCCGATCACCCCCTCGCCGTACTGGCCGCGCACGGCGTTGCGCAGCACGTCCTCGTGGCTCATCGGCCGGAAGGCTTTCAGGATCTTCACCCGCTCGTCGCGCACGATGTCCGCCGCGAAAGAGATGGGCGGCTCCATGGCGACGAAGGCGAGGAGCTGGAAGACGTGGTTCTGCAGCACGTCGCGCAGCGCCCCGGCGCCCTCATAGTAGGAGCCGCGATCCTCGACGCCGACGCTCTCGGCGACGGTGATCTGCACGTGATCGATGTAGCGCCGGTTCCAGATCGGCTCGAAGATGCCGTTGGCGAACCGGAAGGCCATGATGTTCTGGACCGTCTCCTTGCCCAGGTAGTGATCGATGCGGTAGACCTGCTTCTCTTGAAGGACCTCGCGGATCTTGTGGTTCAGCTCCTCGGCCGAGTCGAGGTCGTGGCCGAACGGCTTCTCGATGATCACCCGCCGGAACTTCCCCTCGGGCTCCTTCGCCATGCCGGCCTCGCCCAGGTGGTGGACGATGTCGGAGAAGAAGTTGGGCGGCGTCGCGAGGTAGTAGACGCGCGAGCCGCCCGTCCCCTGCTCCGCCTCGGCCTTCAGGATCTCCTTTTCCAGCCGCTCGTAGGAGGCTCCATCCTTGAAGTTGCCCGCGATGTAGTAGATCCGGTCGATCAGCCAGTCGGCGAGCTGGGGGTCGACCCGGCGGGTCGCGAACTGCTGCAGGTCCGCGCGCATGTGATCGCGGAACTGCTCGGTGCTCATCTCGGTGCGGCCCATGCCGACGATGGCGAAGGCGTCGGGCAGGAGGCCACCGGCCGTCAGGTTGAACAGGGCGGGGACGAGCTTGCGCTTGGTGAGATCGCCGGTCGCCCCGAAGATCACCACCGTGGCGGGAGGCGCCTTCTCGGCCTGGCCCTCGGGAGCCGGGGTCGGCTGCGTTTCCGTCGTCGCCATCGCCTAACCTCCCGAGGGCCGCTCGACGTGGCCGCCGAAGCCGTGACGCATGGCGGAGAGGAGCTTCTCGGCGAAGGTGTGCTCCTTGCGCGAACGGAAACGGGTGTAGAGCGCAGCGGAGAGGACGTCCGCTGGCACCGCCTCTTCGAGCGCGGCGACGATCGTCCAACGTCCCTCGCCCGAGTCCTGGACCGAGCCGGTGTACTCGGCCAGCTCGGGGCTGGCGGCCAAGGCCAGGGCCGAGAGGTCCAAAAGCCAGGAGGTGACGACGCTGCCGCGGCGCCAGAGCTCGGAGATGGCGCCCAGGTCGAGCGGGTAGCGCTGGGCCTCGGGCAGCTCGTTCGAGGCGGCGTTCTTGAGAATGTCGAAGCCTTCGGCGTAGGCCTGCATGAGGCCGTACTCGATGCCGTTGTGGATCATCTTCACGAAGTGGCCGGCGCCCGAGGGGCCGCAGTGGAGATAGCCCTGCTCGGCGGTGCCGGCCGTCCGGCCCGGGGTCGGCGGAATACCGCTCTCGCCCGGCGCCAGGGTGCGCCAGATGGGGTCGAGCCGCTCCACGGTTGCCGGGTCGCCGCCGAGCATCAGGCAGTAGCCGCGCTCTAGGCCCCAGATACCGCCGCTGGTGCCGACGTCCAGGTAGTGGAGCCCCTTGGGCAAAAGCTCCTGGGAACGGCGGACGTCGTCCTTGAAGTAGGAGTTGCCGCCGTCGATCAAGACGTCGCCAGAAGCGAGCTTGCCGGCGAGTGCCTGGACCGTCTGCTCGGTGATCGCGCCGGCCGGGAGCATCATCCAGACGGTCCGCGGCGGGGCAAGCGCGGCGACCAGCGCGTCGAGCGAGGCCGCGCCGTGCGCGCCCTCCGTCGCCAGCTCCTGGACCGGGGCCGGATCGCGGTCGTACACCACGCAGTCGTGCCCTCCCCGCAGCAGCCGCCGCACCATGTTGGCTCCCATTCTGCCCAAGCCGATCATGCCGATCTGCATCGTCAACCTCCCTCTGTCGTTGGCCCGTCCGGGCGCCCGGCTCGGCCGCCCCATGAGTTTTAGAGTGTATCGCGAGACCCTGGCTAGGCCAGCTCCCCCAGCCCGTCGTCGCCTTCGTCCCATTCCGTAAGGAGCGGCGAGGCGCCCTGTTTCTCCTCCAAAGTCCGCCGGAGAAGAAGGGCGCGGCGCTTCTCGACCGCCTCCAGCCAGATGGGGACGAAGGCGATGAGGTCCTGGAACAGGCGCTCGATCTCCGTCAGCAGATTCGCCAGGCGCAGGCTGAGCGCCCCATGGGCGGCCAGGAGGTCGCGGATGCCCTGCTCGCGCTCGCTTCGCGAGGGGGTTGCCCCCGCGGATGCCGCCGAGCTCGTCTTCATCGCGTCCAAAGCCTCGCTGCCCGCCTCATGGAGCTCGATAGCGATGCGGCAGCGGGTGGGCAGCTCCGTGGCGTAGCGATCGAGCAGCTCCATCTCGTAGAAGCGCACGCCGCGCATGGGGAGGATCTCCTTGAGCTTCGGGGTGAGGCCGTTGACGAGGATCTCCAGGAAGAACTTCGGCCCGCGCCAGCTGGGGCGGCTGGGGAGGGCCTCCTCGCGGCGCATCTGGGCCGACGGCTCGCTCAGGTGCTGGGGGCGGACCTGGTCGAGTTTCTTCAGGTAGGAGCGCAGGCGCGCCAGCGTCGCGTGGAGCCACTCGGCCTCCTCGATGTCCTTGGGGAAGCGTTTGGAGAGGAAGTAGTCGGAGTCGTGGAGGCTCCGCGGGTCCTTCGCCATCAGCTCGCCGAAGGTGTCCTGGAGGAAGGAGTGGATCTGCCCGATCGAGATGCAGAGGAGCTTGCGGAGCTCCAGGAGCTGGTCGGGCTGGACCTCCTCGGGGAAGCGATCGATCGAGCGCAGCACGTGACGGTCGAGGAGGGCGAGCGACGATTGCGCGGTCTGCCGGGCGTCCTCCAGGAGCGGGATCCTGGACGGGACCTCCAGCAGCGGGCCGATGCGGTTGCGGATGACGTCGCAGATCTCGCGCACCTTGCCCCAGATGTCCAGGAGCCGCTCGGGCGAGCAATGGAGAATGGCGTAGTTGCTCTCCAGCACTTCGTCGAGCAGCCGGATGCAGCCCAGGAAGGCGCGAATCCGGGGATTCTGCGTGTGGACCCGCTCGCGGCTCCACTCCTCCTGCGACACCCCCTCGGGGAGCGGCACCTGGAGGTGTCCGGCCAGAATGGCCTTCTTGGGCTTTGCAGGCATGGCGCAAGTTCCCGAGGAGGCATTCTGCCACGGTTCTTCGCGGCTGCGACGCCGGTGGTAGAGAACGTCTCGTCCCTGGGGTACTCTCGCGCTGCCGCTGGCGCCATTGCTGCAAAGAACGCCAACGAGGAGGACGTACTATGACGCACCCCTTGAAACCCCTCCGCCGGACCGCTCTCCGGCTTGGCGTCCTGAGCGCCGCCCTGCTCACCCTGGGAGCGTTTCCGGCGGCCGCCCAGACCTCCGTCTCCGCGACCGCCGGCTCGTTGGGCGGGGGGATCGAGCTGACGCAGAGCTTCTCTCCCTATCTGGAAGGCCGCCTGGGGCTCCACGCCGGCAGTCTGTCGCAGACGCGCAAGGTCGCCGACGTCACCTACGAGGCCACGGCCAAGGCGCGGACCGGCACCGCCTTCCTCGACTGGCACCCCACGGCGGGCGGCTTTCGCCTGAGCGGCGGGCTGGTCTACAACGACTCGCGGGTGGACGGCACGGGTCTCGCGCCGCCCGGCGGCGTGTTCGTCATCGGCGGCGTTCCCATCCCGGTCTCCCAGCTCGGCCACCTGGAGGGCCGGGTCGACTTCAACAAAGCCGCCCCCTACCTGGGTCTCGGCTGGGGCGGCCCGCTCGCCGCCCGGGGGCACCTCTCCTTCTCCTTCGATCTCGGGGTCTTCTACCAGGGTGCGCCGAAGGTGACCCTCACTCCGGTGCTCGCCCCGGGAAGCCCGCTGAACGACCCGGTCGCCCGCCAGTTGCTCAACCTCGCGGTGATCGAGGAGGAGCGACGGGCGGAGAAGGATCTGGAGAACTATAAGTACTACCCGGTGCTGCAGGTGGGGCTCGCGTACCGGTTCTGAGCCCGGGGGAGGCCGCGTCCGCTATGATCCGCTGGGATGAGCGGATCCGACGGAAGTCCCATGCCCCTGCCGAAGCTCGTGCGACGGGCGCTCGCCGTGCTCCGCCCGCGCTGGCATATGCAGGAGGCGTTCACCCGGCACTATCGACAGAACGGCTGGGGCGATCCCGAGAGCGTGTCCGGTCCCGGGTCGACGCTCGAACGCACGACGACGATCCGCCAGGAGCTGCCGCCGCTCTTTCGCGAATTCAGCATTCGCTCCGTGCTGGACGCCGGCTGCGGCGACTTCAACTGGTTCTCGACTCTGGAGATCACGCTCGACCACTACATTGGAACCGAGGTGGTGCGCGAGCTGGTGGCCGCCAACGAAAAGCGGCACGGCAGCCCCACCCGCCGGTTCGTCGCCCTGGACATCACGCGGGACTGCCTGCCGCGCATGGACCTCATCTTCGCCCGGGACTGCCTGGTGCACCTGAAAAACGCCCAGATCTTCGCCGCCCTGCGTAACTTCCGCCGCAGCGGCTCGCGCTATCTCCTGACGACGACTTTCACCGGCGAGCATCCGAACGCGGACGTCCCGCTCGGCGGCTGGCGGCCGCTGAACCTGGAGCGCCCCCCGTTTTCGCTTCCTCCGCCGCTGCGGCTGGTGAGCGAGAAGCGCACCGTCGAGGATGGTCGTTATATCGACAAGAGCCTGGGGCTGTGGGGAATCGAACAGCTGCCGTAAGGGCAGCTCAACTTACCCCGCCTTTCGCATCTCCCGCTCTGCCTCGCCGAGCGCTTTCTTGAGCAGCTTCCGCTCCTCGTCCGCCAGCGGCTTGCCGTCAAAGCTCTCCCGCAGGTAGAGATCGACGATCTTTGCTGTCGAGAGAGCAGCCTCAGGAAAGCGAGCCGCGGCAGCTCTCTTGAAGGCGAGCGGCGGAGTGGACTCGGGGAGGGACGAGCCGGCGAGAGAGAGGTGCCGGCGGAGCTGGTGGTAGGCATCGGTGGCGGTGAGCGGCGTACGTCTCCGTCGGCGGAGCCAGAAAGCCACGGCGCCCAGGAGCACGAGGGGAACGACGTAGAGCGCCACGGCGCGCGGGCCGTAGAGGCTTGGCCGTGCCGGGGGCGTGGGATCGAAGGTCCTCCAACCACCCTCGCCGGGCAGATAGGCCTCGACCCAGGCGTGGGTGTTGTTATGGCGCACCACGAAGTCGTCAGACTCGTACTCACCGCCCAGAAAGCCTCTCACCCGGTGCGCTCGGATTCCCTGCGACTGCAGCAGGAGCACCATCGCCTGGGCAAAATCCTCGCAACTGCCGTTCCGGTCGCGGAAGAGGAAGTCGTCCAGGGGGCGCTCGGTCAAACTGTAGTCGTAGCTCCGGCGAAGGTAGGCCTCCAGCCGCTCGGCGCGCTCCGCGTCAGAACCCTGGCCCATCTCCCGCTTTGCGAGATTGGTCATGTTCTGCGTGATCCCCGAGGAGTCCGGGGACTCGGGTCCCGGCGCAGCGTCGAGCAGGATGGGCTGATCAGCCAACCCCGCCCGGTACTTCAGGACGCCCTCGGGAATCCGCCCCAGCTCCACAGCTCCGTTACCGTCGACAGCGACATCCTCTCCTTGCAGCTCGAGGACCGTCGTCTCGACCGGCAAGGGGAGACTCCTTCTGCCCAACGGCTGGAGCTCGATGCTTACCCAGTGCGTGGGGGGCGCGCTCGCCAACTGGAAACGTCCCTTCCGATCGTGCGACAGCAGGCGGTGTCTCTCCGCCTTGTGCCACGTTCCTCCTTTGTAGTCATCGGCCGAAGCCTTGAAGCGCAGCTCGTAAGCGTTGTGGACCGACGCCCCGCCGCGCACCCGCAGGGCCTCTGCACGGTTGCCTTGGAGGACTTTTGTCGAGGCCAGATTCGCGGCATCGGAGAAGCCCACCACCGCGATACCCGCACCGATGCCGACGTGATGTCCAAAGAGCGGCGGAAGGATGAGACAGATCGGAAACGCAACCACCAGGACGGCAAGAAAGGCGAGGGAGAGGAATCCATAGATCGGCACCTCGGCCAATGCCTCGACCTCGGAACCGACACCGGAGAGCACGTAGAAGAAGGCGAAGCGGGTGAGGAGGACCAGCCCGAGAGCGCCGAACAGCAGCAGGTAGAGAATCAAGGGAAGGACCGGGGTCTGTGAGGATACGGAAGTCCCCAGGCTGGCCAGGAAGAGAAAAAAGATGCCGGCCGCCGCCTGCCAGGGGTCGGCGTCCTGGCGGAGCGAGAAGAGCTTGACCAGGAGGGCGAAGAGGCAGAGATGAACCACTGCAAGAACGAACGGACTACCGCCAGGAAGCAGGAGATCGAAAGAGAAGGCTGCCAGGCAGACGGAGTAGAGAGCCCATGCCGCCTCCGGTAACCAGCCCGGCGTATCGAGGCTCGCCCGGTGCAAAAAGAGAAGCACCCCGAGCCAGTAGAGGAGGAGCACCGGCCATACGACACCATCTTTCAACCAAAGAGGAAGCGGCGCCACCAGAGCCAGCAGTCCCAAAAGCACCCGCTTCTGCCGGCCGAAGCTCATACCGCGATCCTCCTGGAATTCGCCCTCCTACCCCGCCTTCCGTACCCCCGCTCCGTCTCGACCGAGCGTCCCAGTGAGGTCTGCAACCTCAAACCGACGGGTGCGTTTCCCTGGGAGCGCCGGCGTCCTCGCCGGCTTCTTTTTCCCCCGCCCGGCCGGCGAGGACGCCAGCGCTCCCAGGGAAAAATCTATCTCGCTTGCTTGCTTGTACAGATCGGCCCCAGGTCAGACGTCTAGACGTCTCGCTCTCTCAGAGCTCGAAGGGCTCGTAACCCTCGAAGGTCGACCGTCGGCGTAACTGCTCGACGGAAGCCGGGAATTGCTCGGAAAGCGTCGTGAGCTGATCCCACCAGTTGACCCAGGCGCGAGGGCGATTCTCGCGCATGGCGCGAAAGTCATCTTCCGTAAGTTGCAGGTCTCTCTCCAGGAAGAGCAGGTCAGTAGTCTTTTTCGAGCTCATCGAAGCGCTCCTTCAGCCCATGCCGATCAAAGTATCTCTTGACTTCTTGGCGATCGACGCCCGGCAATTGGAGCAGAAACCGGATGTCCGCCATCTCCTGAAACGTTCGACCTGGATCGTTTTTCATCGCCAGCGTCTTCATGGCAGCAAGATGCTCGGGCTTCGGGAGCAAGACCGCGAGTCCGCCGGGGCCACGGGAGGCCCGGCAGGAGGCGAAGATCTCCCGACTCGTTTCGCCTCGTACATAGAGGATGTCGACCCGTCCCCAGAGAGGATCGGGATGGACATGGCTCGAGTAGCCGCTGGTCCGATGGGTGGTCTCGTAGCCGCGTGACGCAAGGAACCCGACGACATCTTCCTGGGCCTCTGCATCCAGGACGAAATCGAGATCCAGCGTCGTGCGAGCGAATCCGTAGGCTGCCAGCGCGACGCCTCCAATGAGGGCATGCTGATACCCTTTCTCGGCCAAGAAACCGGAGACCGTTTCGAGTACCCTGGCGAAATTCACGCTTCGTCCTCCCGACGGTCAGCATACCAGCCCACAGCAGGTTCGCCGCCGCCCCCCTACCCCGCCTTCCGCATCCCCCGCTCCGCCTCGCCGAGCGCCTCCTTGAGCTCCTCCAGCTCCTCGTCCTCCAGCAGCTCGCCGCCGAAGCTCTCGCGCAGGTAGAGATCGACGATCTTCGCCGTCGGCAGGGCGGCCCCGGGATAGCGGGCTGCGGCGGCGCTCCGGAAGACGAGCGGCGGGGTGGATTCGGGGAGGGGGGGACCGCCGTGGGAGAGACGGCGGCGGAGTTTCCGGTAGGCGCGGGTGGCGGTGAGCGGCGTTCGGTAGAGGCGGAGGAGCCAGAGACCCAGGGCGCCGAGGAGCAGCACGGCCAGGATGAGGAGCCCGGTGCGCAGGCCCATGCCGCGCGGACCATCGTCCAGATTCGCGGCGGAGGGAAGCTCGGCGCCGCCCCCCCGCCCGTGCCGGGCCGGAGGCTCGGGAGTCTCGTGGTGCTCGAAGAGACCGAAAAGGTCGCGCCAGAGGTCGCGCAGCGAGGAGACGATCCGCATCTGGTCGTAGAGACCGTAGGTCAGGACGTAGCGGTCCCAGCGGAAGAGCAGGAAATCGTAGCCCTGCTGGGCGAGCCCGAGGAGACCGGTGGCCGCCTCGGCCGGACGGCCGGCGGGCGGCGTGGGGTCGTAGACCTGCCAGCCCTCGCCCGGCAGATAGGCCTCGACCCAGGCGTGGGCGTTGCTGCCGCGCACGATGGTGTAGCCCTCGAAGGGGTTGTAGTCGCCGCCCAGGAAGCCGGTCACCAGCCGCGCCGGAATCCCCTGCGAGCGCAGGAGGAGGACCATGGACGAGGCGAAGTACTCGCAGTGGCCGCTCCGGTAGCGGAAGAGGAAGTCGTCGAGCGGGTTCTCGGTCGAGCGGTCGCGGAAGTCGCGGGTGTAGTTGTAGCCCTGGATCAGGTGGGTCTCCAGACGCTTGGCGCGCTCCCCGGGCGCGCCCTCCCCCGTCACCCGCTTGGCCAGCTCGGTCATCCGCGGGGTGAGCCCCGAGAGGTCGAGCGTCGGCTCGCCGGGCACCTCGGGGTGCGGCGGATCGTCGGAGAGGACCGGCCGGTCGAGCATCCCCACCCGGTACTCCAGGACCTCCATGGGGCTGAACTCGAGCGACACCGCGCCCCCCACGTCGGAGTAGAGATTCGCGACGCGCGGCTCCAGGATCACCGTTTCGACTGGCAGCGGGAGGCTCTTGCTGTGGAGCGGCTGGAGGTAGATCTTCGCCCAGTGCGTGGGGACGCCGCTCCCCAACCGGAAGCGCACCCCCTGATCGCGGAGCAGCGGGCCGCGGCCCTTGGTCTTCCTCCAGCTTCCCCCTTCGTAGATGTCGTAGGTCGAGGCTTTGAAGCGCAGCTCGTTGGCGCCAGGCGAAGGAGTCGCCCGCGGCTCGTCGAGCACCCTGAGGGCCACCTCGCGGCTGTTGCGGATGACGCCGATCGAGTCGAGGGTCACGGCGTCCGAAAAGCCCGCCGCCTCGATCAGCGTGCCGGTGCCGACGCCGCGGCCGACGATGAAGGGCTGGCGCACCCGTGGCAGGAGGGCGAAGAGCGGCACCGCGAGGACGGCGATGGCGACCGTCGCGGTGGAGAGGAACCCCTTGAGCGGCAGCACGGCGAGAGCCGGCTCCTCGCGGCCGAAGCCGGAGAGCACGTGGAGGAAGGCGAAGCGGCTCAAGAGGACCAGGCCCAGGACGACGAAGAGCAGCAGGTAGAGGGCGATCGAGGGATGGACCGAGGTCCCCATGCTGGCCAGGAAGAGGAAGAAGACGCCGAGCACCGCCTGCCACTTGTCGCGCTCCCGGCGGAGCGAGAAGAGCTTGACCAGGAGGGCGAAGAGACAGAGGTGGATCACCGGGTGGACCAGCCGGCCGCGGCCGAGGACGAGCAGGTCGACGACGAAGATCGGCAGGTAGGCGAAGCCGATGACGTTCATCGCCCAGAGCGGCAGCCAGTTCGGCGCGTCGAGGCTCGCCCGGCGCAGGAAAAGGAGCACCCCGAGGAGATAGAGCAGGAGCACCGACCATTCGACGACGTCGTTGAACGGCAGGGGGAGCGGCGCGACGAGCGCCAGGAACCCCAGGAGCAGCCGCTTCTGCCGGCCGAAGCTCATACGGCGATTTTCTCCGCTTCCATGTGAAGCCGCAGCTCCGGCACCCGCGGATCGGAGGAGAGGAGCGGCTCGGCGCGGCGGGTGGTGTCGGCGAGCGGCGCCAGGAGGGCCAGGACCTCCAGGATGCGCAGGCGCTGGCGCGGGCCGCCGGCGAAGCCCAGGGCGAGGTCGCGGGTCACCAGCTCGACGTCGTAGCCGCGCGCCAGGTGGTCCAAAGCGGCGGTGGCGGCCTCGGAGACCAGGCGCTCGAAGCGCATCTTGGCGGCCGGATCGGCGAGCTCGCCCACGGCGTTGTCGAAGACGATCGCGAGCCGCCGGCTGCGCTCCGCCTCGCGCTCCATGAAGATCACCTGGCCGGTTCGCGCCGTCTGCTTCCAGTGGATGCCCCGCGGGTCGTCGCCGTGGCGGAAGGCGCGCAGGGAGCGCAGGTCGTGCCCCCAGCCGGAACGGCGGCTCGACTCCTCCCCCTGGCTGAAGGTGCTCTGCGGCCGCGTCGAGGCGGCAGGGAAGATCTCGGGGAAGACGAGGAGCGAAAGCCCCACCCGGTAGCGCACCCCCTTGGTGAAGAAGCCGAAGGGGAAGAGCGAGGAGACGTGGACGTAGGGGAAGCTGTGGCGGCCGCGGGTCGGGATCATCATCTCGATCTGGCCGACGCTCCTCCCCCGGCGCGGCAGGTAGGGGACGAGGAGCGGCTGGGCCGAGCGGGCGACCGAGAAGAGCACGAACCAGCGAGGCAGGAGACGGCTCCGGTTCTGCAGCGAGAAGGGGAGGGCGAACGGCCGGTTGGCGAAGACCTCGTCGGGGACGATGAGCTCCGCCTCCAGGCCGCGCACGTTCTCGCGCGAGCAGACGCCGGAGACGACGAGCGCCCCGAGCATCATGGCGAGGACCATGTAGAGGGCGTTGTTGCCGGTGTTGGTGGCGGCGATCGCCACCACCAGGGTGAGGAGGACGAACCAGAGCCCCACCTTGGTGATGCGGATGCCTTCGGGGACCGCGCGGCGCATCCTAAGCCTCGCTCACACCGGGACGGCCGTCGCCCCCACCAGCCGTTCGATGGCCTTGCGCGAGTTGTCGAGATCGGCAATCCCGCGCTTCAGCGACACCCGGTGGGCGAGCACCGGAGCGGCGAGGCGCTGGACGTCGTCGGGAATGGCATAGCCCCGCCCCTCGCAGAGCGCCATGGCCTGGACGGCGCGGTAGAGGCTCTGCACGCCGCGGGTCGACACCCCGAGGAGAAAGTCGCCGCCCCGCCGGGTGGCCTCGGCGAGCGACAGCATGTAGTCGGCGAGCTTGTCGGCCACGTGCACCCGGCGCACCCGCTCCTGGAGGTCGAGCAGGTCCTCGCGTGACAACACCGGCTCCAGGGTTTCGAGCAGCCCCTCGACGCCGCCCGAGAGCAGCAGCTCACGCTCGTCGGCGCGCGGCGGGTAGCCCAGGAAGAGCGACATCAGGAAGCGGTCGAGCTGCGACTCGGGCAGCGGGAAGGTCCCCTGGTACTCCAGCGGGTTCTGGGTGGCGAGCACGATGAAGGGGTCGGGCAGGGTGTAGCGCTTGCGCTCGACCGAGACCTTCCGCTCGCTCATCGCTTCCAGGAGCGCCGACTGGGTCTTCGGGGTGGCGCGGTTGATCTCGTCCGCCAAAACGATGTTGGCGAAGAGCGGCCCGGGCATGAACTCGAACGCCTGCGTCTTCTGGTGGAAGATCGAGACGCCGATGATGTCCGACGGCAGGAGGTCGCTGGTGAACTGGATGCGCTGGAAGGAGAGGCCCAGCGAGCGCGCCAGGGCCTGGGCGAGGGTCGTCTTCCCCACCCCCGGCACGTCCTCGATGAGGACGTGCCCCTTGGCGAGCAGGCAGATGGTCGCCAGGCGAATCACCTCCCGCTTGCCGCGGATGACCCGGGCGACGTTGTCTTCCAGCAGGCGGATCGGTGCCGCGGCGCGGGCCGCGTCGGACAATTCGAGGACAGGGGCTTCCATGTCGTGTGTACGTTACAAGATCGGTGCCGGTTGCAGGGTGTAGGGACGATTCAAGAAAATAGATTATAGCGGATGATTGCCCAGATCGCCGAGAAGCCGTCCTTCCAGCCGATCTTCTTCCCCTCCGCGTAGGTCCGGCCGCGGTAGGAGATGGGAACCTCGTAGATGCGCGCCCGGCGCCTGGCAAAGCGGGCGGTGAGCTCGGGCTCGATGCCGAAACGGTTCGAGCGCAGGGTGTGGGGATCCAGGACCTCGCGGCGGAAGACCTTGTAGCAGGTCTCCATGTCCGACAGGTTGATGTCGGTCAGCATGTTCGACAGCATGGTCAGCAGGCGGTTGCCCACCGAGTGCCAGAAGAAGAGGACGCGGTGGGGTCCGCCCAGGAAGCGCGAGCCGTAGACCACGTCGGCCTCGCCGGCGAGGAGGGGGGCGAGGAGGGCGGGATAGTCGACGGGGTCGTACTCCAGGTCGGCGTCCTGGACGAGCAGGATGTCGCCCTCCGCCGCCAGGAACCCCGAGCGGATCGCCGCCCCCTTCCCCCGGTTGACCGCATGCTCGACGAGCCGGAACGGCGGCTGGCCCGTCTGTCCCGCCAGGACGAGCTCGCGCAGCAGCTCCCGGGTGCCGTCCTTGGAGCCGTCGTCGACCACCACCATGTCGAGCTCGACCCCTTCCGGCAGCGGCGCCCGCGCCACCCGGGCGAGCAGCTCCTGGACGGTGGCGCGTTCGTTGTACGCCGGGATGACGACGGAGAGCCGGATCATGGCGAGGTAGTGTACTTCAGGAGCATCCGCGGACCTTCCCGAGGTTGACTTGAGGTCACGGCAGCAGTGTCAAACCACCCTTGCGCGCCAACTGGTAGACAGTGAAGTCCCGCCGGTCCAAGGTGAAGACCCTGCGGAGCCCCTCTCGCTCGGCGACTCGGACGAGCGCCGCATCGGCCATGTCCATGGGGAGATCCCGGTATTTCTCCATGAGGCTCTTGAGATGGGGGATGTCGTCGGCGTCGAGAGGCAGGAGCTGAACCGCACCGGTCTCGAGGATCTCCCAGAGCGCTTTCTGCGCTCGCCAGGAGAACGCCAGGAGGTACATGGCTTCGACGAGCACCGGCCAGACGCTGACCAGGGGATCGCGGATCTGCTCCAGGACCTCTACCACCTCTTGGTGGCGGTTGTCGCTCTGATCCAACAGGGCGACCAGCGGACCGGCGTCAATCAGTACGGCTCGCACGACGCCGTTCCTCGAGAATCTCGCGCAGGCGCCGCCCCGTGTCCGTCGAGAGCTGCTGCCCGCCGCTATCGACGACACCAATGAACGGCTGGAGCCGTTGATAGGCCGAGAGTGGTTCCCCCTCTTCCTCGGCGAGACGTGCAATGGCGTCGCGGAGGACCTCGGACTTCGTCTGCCCCCGCTGCGCCGCCAGGCGCTTCAAGGTGGCTTCGGTCGGGACATCCAATCGCACGGTCGCCATGCTCCAGTTCTCCTGTAACACGGAGAGTGTATCACGGACGGGAACAGGCCACGATCCAATACTCTTTCACAGGGTCGTGTACTCCAGGACTTCTGCCTCGGAGCCCTCGGCGAGCGCCAGGAAAAGCCGTGCAGGTCTCCAAAACCCCTGGAAAGTCCTGCCCAACCTCTCCAGACGGACTTTCCACGCGTGAAAAGTCTTCCGAAACGCCTCCGGGTCGACTTCTGACCTCTCCGGGTCGACTTTCCACGCGTCGAAAGTCTTCGGGAACGTCTCCGGGTCGACTTTCAATCCGTCCGGGTCGACTTTCCATCCCTGGAAAGTAACTTTCGACGCCTCCGGGAAGACTTTTCATGCGTGGTATTTTACTTTTTACGCGTGCAGCTCGACTTTTGGAGCGTGGAAAGTTACTTTCCAGGCTTCGGGGAAGACTTTTCACGGATTTTGAAGCGTCCGGAGGGCTTCCGGAAGTTTCCGGAGAGGTTGGGGAAGCTCCCGCAGCGGTTTTGGACGCGGCCGGAGGCCCTCGGGAAGCTCCCGGAGGCGGTCCGGAGGTCGCCGGAGGCGCTCTGGATGTCTCCGGAGAGTCGCGGGAAGACTTTGGACGGATACCCAAGGACTTTCCAGGCGACCCCGAGGACTTTCCAGAGGTTGGGAAAGCTCCTGGAGGCGGTCCGGAGGACTTTCCAGGGGTTCCAGAGGCTCCCGGAGGGATTGTCGTCTCTTCTCCCGCGCTTGCATCCACCCATTCCATCGAAGTACATTGATGGAATGACAGCCGCCACCCTTCCCGCGCCTCCTCCCTCTCTCTTGAAGCTCCTGGCCCACGAGCTACGCTGGCGGCTCCTCCAGACTCTGGCCCACAGCGACCGCCGGGTCCAGGATCTGGTCGCTCTCCTCGGTCAGCCCCAGAATCTGGTCTCCTATCACCTGGGACGCCTGCGCCAGCAGGCCCTGGTCCGCGAGCGGCGCAGCGCCGCCGACCGGCGCGACGTGTACTACAGCCTCGACCTCGAGCGATTGCGCGGTCTCTACTTGGCGACTGGCGAGACGCTCCACCCAGGGATGGGCGCCGGCCAGGAGGCCCCGGGCTTCATGGTGGCCCGAACCGGCCAGCACCGGCGCCGGGTGCTCTTCCTCTGCACCCACAACAGCGCCCGGTCGCAGATGGCCGAGGGCATCCTGCGCCACCTGGGAGGAGAGACCGTCGAAGTCTGGAGTGCCGGCACCGAACCGTCGCGGGTGCATCCGCTGGCGATCCGGGCCATGGCGGCGAGGGGCATCGACATCCGCGGCCAGCGCTCGAAAGGCCTGGACGAATTCCTGGACCAGACCTTCGACTACGTGATCACGGTCTGCGACCGGGCGAACGAAACCTGCCCGGTCTTCCCCGGCGCCCCGGAGCGCATCCACTGGAGCATCCCCGATCCTGCGGCCGTCGAGGGCTCGGAGAAGGTCCGGTATCGCGCCTTCGACGAGGCCGCGGCGGACCTCACGACCCGTATCCGCTATCTCCTCGCACTGATGGGCCGCCGGGACAGCTGATCTGCCGAGGAGAGGAGTAGAGACGGCCAGCCGCTACCCCAGGCATTGCCTTGACCTCGAACGCCAGGCCGTCTCCAACGCCGCCGGGACCGAGGCGTTTCCGGCCTGCGGAGACGCCCTGGCTGCGGTGGTTCCTGGGGATCTCGTGGTCGGCGGCTGGGCGTCTCTACGAATCCCCTATCGGCAGAGGATCGACGCCCTGTAACGCTTTCCCCGTGCGCGACGACTCTCTCTGTAGAGGCCACCTGCGAGAGCCGGGCAGGCTCTCGGGCTTCTTCTCCGGATCGCCCTTTTCCCGTACCTGTCGTAGGCGCTCCAGACCAGCCCGGAGGGCGACCTTGGTTCTCTCCGCCGTCGTCCGTGCCGCTTCCGTGAGGACTCCTTCCGGGCTGATCAGCCCTTTCCCGCCCTCCGCCGTGATGAGCATCTGGCCGAAGCTCGCCTAGGCGATCTCGGTCCACCCGCCCATGCCGAGCGCCTCTTCGACCCGTGCCTGGACGTCCTCCGGCGGCTCGAGGCTCCCCCGTTCATACTCCGACAGGGAGCTGACGGAGATCTCCGCCTCTCCGGCGAGCCGCGCCTGCGTCCATTCCCGCAGGCGCCGCATCGTCTCGATCGTCTGACCCCACCCCGAGGGAACCCTGTTTCGTTGACCATGGTCCGCGCGCCTCCTTGCCCGGCCTCCTACCCCACTCTCCCGATGGATGCTACTCTTCTCGCCATTGTCGGCGTCATTCCGGTGCCAACCCTGCATTTTCCGGGTAGGCTTGAGGGTGCTTTCCCGCCGTGAGGCCGCCGCGGCCGCCATGGAGGCGTGCCCGGACGAGCCTCTGCGAAAGGAGCCGTGCATGCCCCGCGCCCCTCGGCTGTTGATCGCCCTCCTCGTGGCCGCCGTACTGGCGAGCACCGCCGCCGTCGCCGCCCCGCGTCAAGCTGCCGCCCCGCACAGCAGCGGAACTGTGCTGGAAGCCCTGAAGACTTTCTTACCCGATTTATGGAATTCGTTCAACCGCCTGTGGGCGGATAACGGTTGCAACGCTGATCCTTACGGCGGCAACTACTCAGTAAGCTCCTCAGTGCCCCCGACTGGCAACCCGCGGCCCACTCTTGATAATGGCTGCGGAATAGATCCATATGGTGGAACTTGCGGACATTGAGAAGCGCTGGTCGATGCAGTGCCGCGCCATGGCTTCACTGGCAGCGGCACTGTTACTCAGTTCGGCTCGAAAATTCCATGTCGGGTCTCAATCGGGCATGTAAGAGATACTGCCCGATCCGCTGTACGAAATCTACAGTCACCATTTCCGACTCCGCTGCATCGCGGAAGATGAGAAGTGCTTTCAGAGCCTTGGCGTGTATTTCTTGACTCATGAAAATAGGTGCCATCTGGCGCGCCAATGCTTTCACCTGAACCGTGCGTTGAAGCTTGATCAAAACTGCTGCGAGGTCCATCGCAACGAGTGCTGCGTCGTAGAATAGCTCAGCCGCCGTGAACTCTTGCCTGACTACCGAAAGGATCTCTACGGCCTTTTCCAGGCATCCAAGCCCTACCTGAATCCGACCCTCTAACCACCTTACGCGAAGCCTATCGAACTTCTTGCCGATCTGCAGGGCTAGCCTGCTAACTTCCGGAAGGCAAGATGCCGCTGCGTCAAATTGCTCCAGCTCACAAAGATTGACCGTCAGCTCGAATTGCTGCGCGAACACGAGCCTGGGCACCCGCCGATCGACATGCCTGTGTGCCTCACGGAGTGTCGCGATCGCGGCCTCGTAAGCCTCATCCGCACGGAGAGCCCTGGCCTTGGCAACAAGCAGGTATCCCCTCTCAGAGGAGTTACTTACAGCGAGCCCCTGCTCCAATAAGGCAAGCGCCTTGTCCAGCCTGCCCTGTTCCCGGCGCAGCGAAGCTTCCAGGCCGAAGACCCGACCTTCATTCAGTACTCTTCCAGGATCGCCCCCTTTACCCGCTTCCCAGAGATCCTTGTAACGGTCGAAGTTCTTGTCCGCCTGTACCAGGCTGCCGATGACCCGCCATGCGTTCCCGACATGCGCCTGCGCAACGCCCTGCGCTCGAAGGCACCATCTCTTCTCGCCCGGCGCCAGCTCCGCCGCCACCATCGCTGCCTCGGACAGCTCCAAGGCCCGCTGTGGATCGTTGGGCGCGGCGGCGATGCTCCAGTCGCAGAGGAGCTCCGAGATGGCCCACGTCTGGTATTTCTTTTCTCTTTGGATGGCGAATCGAATGGGACGTGCCGCGCGTAGCTGGACTCCCAACACCTGCGCCTCCTGCCGGTCCTGGGCCACCTGCTGCTCGAGCCGCGCCCTGCGGAGCCAACGGCGATACGAGAGGGCCTCGAGCCGGCCCGCGGCGTCGCCGAGCCGCCAGCTCTCGCGCTCCTCCTCGGCGGTGAAGTGGACCGGCCCCACCCAGCAGTCGCGCGGCGGGTCCTGCCGCCG
>Ga0137403_10001596_pt1 | contig 28475 bp, 20 predicted proteins | sample CZOMad2_1_16fung_FD_122057 | JGI IMG/M metagenome (GOLD analysis project Ga0137403, IMG submission 122057) | Vadose zone soil fungal communities from Angelo Coast Range Reserve, California, USA - CZOMad2_1_16fungal (Hybrid Assembly) | ecosystem: Environmental > Terrestrial > Soil > Vadose zone... | reverse complement strand
CTATCAAAAATCCCACCACCGCTGCCGCTTGGATTTGTGCCGCCACCACCGCCGCTGCCTCCGCCGCCACCACCCCGGCGCGAACGTCCCGATCCAGGCCAACCACCAACAGGCCCCAGAATACCCATATCGGAAGTGGTATCGTATTCGACCGGATAGATCAGCGCGTCAAGTTCTTCGGCGTCGCGCACGGTGCTTTCGTAGGTTGCACGCTTGCTGGTCGTGTCGACTCCGTCAGTGAACAGCACGATCGCCTTGCGCCCTTCGACCCGATTCAGGGATTCATTAATGACCTGATCGACCGCATCGTAGAGACGAGTCCCATCACCTGGTTCCGTCTGACGAATCGCATTTCGCAGCGTGTTGCGATCGCTGGTTGGCTGAGCCAGGGTACGAATCTTGTCGCTGAATGACACTACCATTACGCGATCGTCGGGGCGCAGTTGTTCGACAAACGCAATCGCCGCGTCCTGAATTTCTCCCAGCTTGAAACGGGTAGAGCCGCTGGTGTCGATCAACAGGGCCACCGTGAACGGTTTCTCAGTCGAAGCGAAATACGCGACTTTCTGCTCTACGCCATCTTCCCAAACGCGAAAGTCGTCTTTGGTCAAATTGGGAATGTACTTGCCGTCGCGATCCATCACGCTGACGGGAATGCTAATCAGCGTCGTTTCCACCCGCACGACATCACCTTCGCCAACTTCCTCGGGCCCGGCGTCTTTCTGCTTCGTCGTCCCGGGCTGTTGTTCGTTAGGATCGCGCGTCGCTCCTCCCAGCACCGGTGGGCGTGCCGGCCGCGTGGTCTGCGAAGCGTCGTCCGATTGGGGCTGCGTCTGCGGCTGCTGCTGCTGAGACGGCGGTGAGGAAGAACCAACCCGGCGTGGGCGCGTCTGCGCTCCCGCAGTCTGGATCATCGCTCCAGCAAACGAACACAGCAGCAGAAAGGTGACGATTCTCTTCATAATGATTAAGACTCCTGTCTCGGAACTCGACCGGGCGGCTTTGCCAGCGATTGGAAGCGAAGACCCTGCGCCGCGCCTGCTCCCCCCTTAAAACACTTCTTTTGATGCGGTGTTCGCTAAAGGGATGCTTGTGTGGCGCAAGTCGTTAACTTGCGCGCACAAGCCAGCTAAGCCACGGGCAAGATAAGATCTTGCGCTACCCTAATTTTTCTGGGGAGAGAAATGGGGAGAGATTTCAGATCTGACCGAATGAAGATAGCACTCTGAGTCAGGCTCGGCAAGGCTTGAGCCGGTCATCATCAGCGTTGCTTACTTCGCCAGATTTATCGCGTTCCAGATGAAGGGAAACGTGCCCCAGGTCTGGCCTCGATGCTGCGGGCGAAAAGCGAAGAGTACGACCCGGCCCTGACCCATCGTCACTTCCGCCAAAGCGACGCGGTCTTTGATTCGTTCTTCGCCGCGCAACCAGCCTGAACGCAGCACTTCGTCTTTCGCATAACGCGCAATCACCTTCACCGGCCAGGGGGTTTGGGGCGCATCGAATATCCCCCGCGGAGTATTGGTCACCTCGAACGCCGAGCTGTTGATGAAGTAAGCATTTGAATCTTTCGACATCGTGCGCGCAATCGGATTTGAGTTGTCCACGTCCAGCCCCAGGATCGAGCCTGGACAATAAAAATCAGTCGAGCGCAATCCTTCCAAAACATTTTTCAAAGGCAAATGCCAATTCTTGATTAGCGACCCGCACGAGCCATCAAAACAAATCAGCATGCCGCCGTCTTCGACAAAACGAGCCAGGTTCACCAGGCCTTTGCCTCCCAGGCCGGTATCCGTGTCACCGGCCTCGGTATCCGGGGTCGCGCGCGTCTGCTGGGACGGCAAAACGATGGCGTCGAATCGCGCGCGCAAATTCCCTTCGGTCAATCCGGCATCGCGGAACGTTTGATAAGGAGCATTGAAAGTATCAAAGACATAACGCGTCCAGCCCTCGTCCATGTTGCCGCGCGCCCCCTGATAAATTCCGATGCGAATTCCAGGCTTGATTGGATTCGCGACTGGTGACTTCTCGCCAGTCCGGAGGGCAAGGCCGAGATCGCGTCGCACCTCATTTTCGTCCTTGATCAACGTCAGCTTTCTTTCATTCGCCGGTTCGCGGATCGACATCACTGCCGGGCTCTCTAAACCCATCTGCATCGGCAAAGTCCAACCGGCGACATCATACGGCCGCTCAGCGTCTCCCGTTGCAGTAGTGCGATCGGGATAGACCTGTGGTTCGAACAGGGCGAGGACATTCTGACGATAGGGTTGATTCAGAAAAATAATGTAACTGCCGGCGGGAATCTCAGCACTCGCATGTGACTTGTCCGCAATGGTCAGGATTTCGTGACGAACCGTCCCGCGGTCGCCGGTTAAGGTCCCCAGACGCCGGAGCGCTGTGACCCCGTTCAGTTCATGATCCAGTCGAAGGACTTCCACGCCCTGCTCAACCAGCGCCCCGATCATCTTAGCCACGTTCTCGTCGCGACCCTGCCCTGCGGGAACCAAGTAGGCGATCGGTGCGCCCTCCGCTTTTGATGAAAGGCCCGCCTTACCCAGCTCATAAAAATTCCGCAGGTAGTCCGCGCGATAGTTTGCGGCCAGGGACAAGACTGAATGGCACGAGATCAGTTCCATCTGCATGATGTCGCGCGGGTGCCAGGCCCCGCCCGCCCAGGGCTCGGGAAAATTTGTCGAGACGTCCAAAGCGGTGCGCATCCCACGTGTGCCGCCGCGGGCGAGTTGATCTCGAGTGACGTTGGCGGGCGACATGATGCGCGCGCTGGCGGCCTCAGTAAGTATGCCGACCGAGTTGTGAAAGTAAGGCGCGGTGCGAAAACCACCGTGCCACCAGGTGTCGTAAAGCGCGTTCGTCAGCACGCCTTTGAATCCTGCGGCAGTCACGTCAGCGGCCATCTTGTGGCCAATTAATCCAACTTGCCTAAGCAACAAAGGCGCGATGTACGGGTTCGGCGGATCGTAAAAAGGCGGCACAAAAAACCGCGATCCGTTCGAACCCTGCTGATGAATGTCATAGACGATTTCCGGAAACCATTCTTTCCAGAACAGACGCGTGACTGCCTTTGTCTCTTTCAGATCCAGCATGAACCAGTCACGATTGTCGTCGTGGCCCGCATAATAGTGATAGAGCTCTGAGGGCCCGCGGCCCTCGGCTGCGGTGCCAAGCGTCTTGCGATAGTCATTGGCCACGATATCGACGCCGTCCGGATTAGGTGATGGAATCAAAATCAGAATTGTGTGGTGCAGGATCGACAAGGTGTCTTCGTCATTCGCGCTCGCCAGGTTGTAGGCAAGCTGCGTGGACATCTGTGATGCAACAATCTCAGTCGAATGAATCGAGCAGGAGATGGCCACGACGGTCTTCCCATCTCTGATCAGTTGATCGCGATCGGCGTCGCTGCTCGCCTTACGCGGATCCGCCAGGCGCGCTTGAATGGCTTTGTACTTCTCAAGATTACGTATATTCTCGGGCGCGCTGATGAAGGCGGCAATCATTGGGCGGCCAAGCGTCGATTGACCGAAAGTTTGCACAGAAACACGATCGCTGGCCTTGTCCAGGCGGGCAAAGTAATCGGTAATCTGTTTCCAATCGACAATCGTGCGATCATCTCCGGGAGAGAAGCTGAAAACCGAGCGCGGTGAAGGAATGAGATTGGTGAGAGGTGCGGCGCGTTTGCGTTGGGCCTGGGCGGAGAGCGAAAGCGCGATCAAGAAAAAAACTATGGGACCCATGCGACGCATAAGACCCATTCGACCGATATGACTTTTCAGCAGATGCATTCTGAAATTCCTTCTCCAGAGTTGATTGGGCGGACCGGAACAGACGCGCCGCAGTCTAGCATAAGACGCAGGCCGCGAATCATCGGCAAGCTGCGGTTCTGGTGGTCGTGGTTTGTGGCCGGCGCGCTGCTCTTGATCCTCGGACCACCCATCCTGCTAATAGCGCGTCTGGCCAACAAGCCTGACTGGGTATACCCGTGGGGTAGCTTCGGCGCGCTCACCTGGCTGCGCTTGAGTGGAGTGAAGGTGAACGTCAAGGGACGCGAGCTGTTGGATCCCAAACAGCCTTACGTTTTCATCTCGAATCACTGGTCGTATCTTGACGCGGCGCCGTTGTTCGCCTGCACCGGGCGTCGCATGGGCCTGGTCGCCAAGAAGGAACTGCTGAAGGCCCCGATTCTCGGTTACGGAATGGGCTTTGTGAACGTGATCGCCATCGATAGATCGAACCGGGAACGCGCTGTTGAGACAATTCGGATCGCCACTGAACTCGTCCGCTCAGGAATTTCGTTCGGCGTATGTGCTGAAGGGACCCGCGCTCAACCCGGCGAAATGTTGCCATTCAAGAAGGGTGCATTTCACATGGCCGTGAAGGTCGGCGTGCCGATCGTTCCGATTGCTTTCAAGAACAGCGATCAGTTGATGGGTAGGGGCACCGGCGAAGCCTGGCCGGGAACGATTGAAATGGTAATGCTCTCGCCGGTTGATACTGGATGGGTTTCCAGTGATGAAGACTTGCAGAGACTGGTCGATCAAGTCCAGGGAATGATCATGAAGGAATTGGGTGTTGAGAAGCTCACTAAACGATAGCCGCATTACAGACCGTCGGCAGGTAGACCTAAGTTAGACGAGGGGAATTAAGGCTCCTTCTTGTATACCCGCTTGACTACGAGAGTAGGCGGGATCATGGGTGAGGCGCCTCGATCGCTCGCTGAGATACTGGAATCGACAGAAGTGTTATCACCCCTGTAAGTGGTAGTGAGTTTCTCAACCAACACGCCTCCTCCTCCCTGTATCTGCCACTCGACTTCCAACTGAGCAGTAACGGACTGCCTCGCAATTTGAGCGGAGTAAGGTGGATACCTAATCACCAGCCGATCTCCTTCCCATTTCGTCCGACTATCAGACTTATTCTTTCCCCCTCCGAGAGTGACATTGCTCTCCCCTCGTCGATCAGTGTAGTAGATTAGGCCCTGTTCCTGTTGCCTACCTCCCAGCGTGAACCTACGTTTGATCCTGATTTCTGGCTCTTGGTGAGCAATGATTAAGGTCAACTCTGAGGGATTGAGAATACTTTCCTTCGTTTTGGATTGTTCCATTGTCCAGGTACCGGACAGATTGGGTCGGGCTTGTTTCTGATGACCAGTTCGAGCGTTGGCGGCGAAATAGGGAACGCAAGCAAGAAGCAATAAGGTTACAAATGTTTGCTTAGCTCGCATCGCACGGTTAGTTTGCCGGCAGACCTCTCCATTAATGACAACGTGCACTGGGTATGGTTCGACGATCTACGCTTCACCGCCTGAGCGTTGGCGATCACCCCGTCTTAAGCTCAACAAGAGAGCGGCGATCGCGACGCCATACAACAGTCCAGTCATCCCGTCGACGAAATCCGAGCCATGGCTCCGTTGCAGGAACCAATGAGAAAGGCTGGCAAGTAAAAGCGATACCAGACCGATGGTCCTCAGCGCCTTCGAGCCCGGTTGTAAAGTTTGAAAAAACATTCCCTTTGTTCTCCTACTCAAAAACTGTCAGCGGCGCAATTTCTCACTGCGCCGTAAAATCATAAGTCAGAATTCCTGAAACCTTCACAGGCTTGCCATCTACGATAACCGGTTTGAACCGGGCCAGCTTCGCCGCCGTTATGGCAGCCGCTCGCAGGGATTCAGGACCGAACGTAGCTTCCGCTGAAATCACTTTGCCGGTCTCGTCCACCAAAACCTGCACCTGCACCTGACCAGAGTCGTGGTTCTTTTTCGCTTCATCAGGATACTTCGGCGCTGGTAGCTGGATGGCCTTGCTGTTGAGGATTCCGCCTTCGGCCGGCGCTGCCTCTTCGGGCTTATCAATGGTTTCCGGCTGTGGCTGACCCTGGGGCTTAGGCGACGAGCTGGGTTTTGAATCAGGCTTCGGCGTTTCCGGCTTTGGCGTCTCCGGTTTCTTTGATTCGGCCGGAGCATCGCCGATCTCAGTGATCGTGACCTTGCCGTGCCCAACAATGAAGTCGGAATATTTGACCAACATCCGCAGGCGTACGACATCACCGCTGGCGAATGTCAGTTCATCATCCGCGTAGGTATAAGTCGGAAACCAATACTTGCCGTCAATTTGTTCGCGGTAGGTCTCAAAGGTCGGATACCTGCTGTTCTTGTCTTCCGGAACTCCCTTACCGCGAGCTTTGACAATCTGTAGGTCCTGCTGGTCAACCCAGATGCGGCCCTGAAAGAATCGGTCCTTGGTCTTCTTGGGATCCGGCGCGATTTTCGGACCAACGTCAAAGACGTAAAGATCCAACTCATCGATCTTCTCTTTGCCGACATACTTGAAACCGTACAGGTTGAGTTTTGCAGCTTCGAGGGCGAACGGATTGACGCCGCCGAGGTCTTCCAGGTCCTGCGCCGTAATGGTGATCTCGGTCAGCGTCGGCATCGGGAAGAAATTGATCTTTTCAAACCGGTTGCCCTGATCGTCGAAAGTGAAGTAAGAGACCCGATGATATTCGCCGGTCACTTGCCCGCCCATTCCAATCGTCTGCACCAGCGCATCGCGTTTGAAAGCATAGGTGTTAAGCGCCCGACGAAAGTGGGTTTCCTTGGCGGTGAACGCGCGCACGATCGCGTCAACCTGGGCGGCGGACAACGTACTCGGGATTATTGTCGTTGGCGCCGCCGGACCCCTGGCATCCGCGCTGGTTTGTTGCGCCCGCACTACTCGCCCGGCCGTAAAGATGATCAAGGTCAAAAGGAGCGCGAGGCCAAAGCCAGTCTCAACGAAACGGCGACAAGTCTTATGGAATGAGTTCATCGTATTTCCCCTCGCAAAGCTTTATTGAAACCAACGCGACAGACTATCGGACTCGTGGATTATAGCAACGGAACTGATTCGGGTCATATCAGCCAATCAGATGAGCGAAACGGCGGGCTTGTTGCCAAGCAATTGCCGCCAAAGGCTTTTTCGTACCCTTCGTGTGTCTTCGTGGATCGTCCTTGTCCAGGGCGGATAATTAAGGAAAACAAACCAGGGAGCTACCCTACTTCTTCAGTAGTGGGTTAGTTTGAGATTTCTGATTCGATAAGGCTACTTGTTACTGGGAACGCGGGCGCCCCCGCCCGCTGAGCCTGGCCGCACTAATCTTCGAAGAAAACGCGTTCGCGTTGCGCGCGCAATGCGGGCGAGGGCGCCCGCGTTCCCAGTAACAAGTGGTCTCTTAAAATCAAAGTGACCCACTACCGCTTCTTCCCTCCTTCGCTTTGTCCCATCATTCGAGTTAAGATGTGTGGTTTGCGAGGGCTCTCAAATTCTCCTCTGTGCGGCCTGGCAAGCATTAATCATGACCCAGCAAGCCATCGAAGTTCGGGGCGCACGCGTCAACAATCTCAAGAACATCTCGTTCTCGATCCCGATTAACCTGATGACCGTCGTCACCGGCGTCAGCGGGTCGGGCAAATCTTCGCTGGCGTTCGACACGATCTATGCCGAGGGCCAGCGCCGTTATGTCGAGTCGTTGTCCGCCTATGCCCGCCAATTCCTAGAGCGCATGGACAAGCCCGACGTCGACGAAGTGCGCGGGATTGCGCCGGCCATAGCCATCCGGCAAAAGAACTCGACGCGAAACCCGCGCTCGACCGTAGCGACTCAAACCGAAATCTACGACTACCTGCGACTGCTGTATGCCCGAGTGGGAACGACGATCTGTCGCGTCTGCGGTCGAGAGGTCCAGCGTGATTCGCCGGAATCAGCGGCAGATGAAGTTCTCAAACAGCTCCGTGAAGACGAGCGCTTTTTTGTGCTCTTTCCCGCGCAGGCCGGGCTCCGGCTTGAGCTCAATGGAGCTAACGGCGATAGTGCGAAAGCTTCGAAGTCCGCCGCGCGAAAGAGCAAACCTCAGGAAGCTGCGAAGCTAAACCGGCAAATGATCACGGCCCATTTGATGAGCCTGATGCAGCGTGGCTTCACTCGATTGATAGCCGACGGACAGCAAATCGATCTTGCTTCGCCGGATGACTACCAGCGAGATGACTTTCACAACGTCTATGTCCTGGTCGATCGTTTGACGGCGCGGGAAGACGTTCGTCAACGCCTGGTGGATTCGCTGGAAAGCTGCTTTCGCGAAGGACACGGCCAAGCGGTGATTGAAGTTAGTCTTCCCTCTCCCACTGGGAGAGGGGCAGGGGGTGCGGGCGTTAGCGCCCTAAGACCCTCACCCAACCCTCTCCCGGAGGGAGAGGGCAAGACCTCACAGTCTCACCATGATCGTAACCAACGCCTCCGCTTTTCCGAAGGCTTCGAATGCAAGTACGACGGCACCGTCTACGCTACTCCCGAACCTCGCCTGTTCAGCTTCAATAATCCTTACGGAGCGTGTCCAACGTGTCAGGGTTTCGGCAACACCATAGGTCTGGATCTTGATCTCGTAATACCCAATCCGGGCTTGACGCTCAGCGACGGTGCAATCGAACCATGGACCAAGCCGCAGTACGATTGGGCGAAAACGGAGCTGCGCAGCTTCTGCAAGTCGGAACGAATTCCGATGAACGTTCCTTTCAATCAACTAACCCGTCCGCAACAACGCGCGATCGTCAACGGCAAGGGCGAGTGGAGCGGCGTGCGCGGCTTCTTTGATTGGCTGGACACGAAAAAATACAAGCTGCACGTGCGCGTGTTTATGTCGAAGTATCGCGGTTACACGCTCTGTCCCGACTGTGAAGGCGGCCGGCTGCGGCAGGAAGCGCGCGATGTGCGCGTCGGCGGTAAGACTTTGCCGGAAGTTTCCGCTCTCTCGATCAAGGATGCAGCGATTTTCTTTGACTCGCTCGAACTGCTGCCGGAACAATCGGCCATCGCCGAGCGCGTTCTGTTCGAAGTCCGCCGGCGGCTTCGTTTCATGGTTGACGTAGGTTTGGATTACCTGACTTTGAATCGTCTGGCTTCGACTTTGTCAGGCGGAGAGGCGCAGCGCATTCAGTTGGCGACGAATTTGGGATCGTCTCTGGTCGGCGCGCTCTATGTGCTCGACGAACCTTCGATTGGTTTGCATCCGCGCGACAACGACCGTCTGATTCGCCTGCTGCACAATCTGCGCGACATCGGCAACACGGTGCTGGTGGTTGAGCACGACGCCGACATGATGCGCGCCGCCGATCACATTCTGGATATCGGGCCGGCCGCGGGCGAACTCGGCGGAAAGTTGATGTATGAAGGCGATTTTCCGGGACTGCTCAAGCATTCGCAATCATTGACCGGCCGTTACCTGCGCGGCGAATCTGAAATCAGAGAGCCGAAGCATCGCCGGCCTTTGCAGCTCAAGCGGCTGAAAGTGCGCGGCGCCGGCGAGCACAATCTGAAAAACATCAACGTCGACATCCCGCTCGACATGCTGGTCTGCGTGACCGGCGTCAGCGGCTCAGGCAAATCGACTTTGATTCACGATTGCATTTACGCCGGTTTGAAAAAGGAGAGCGGCGATTGGCAGGGTCACGTCGGCGCCTTTCAAAAAATCGAAGGCGCGAACCACATCGACGAAGTGATTCTGGTAGATCAATCACCGATCGGCCGCACGCCACGTTCGAATCCGGTGACCTACATCAAGGTCTACGACGCGATTCGCGAAACCTTTGCCAACACCCGAGAGGCGCAGGCGCACGGCTTCGATCCCTCGCATTTTTCATTCAACGTGCCCGGCGGCCGCTGCGAAGTTTGCCAGGGCGACGGCGCCGTCACCGTCGAGATGCAGTTTCTCGCCGACGTCGAGCTGGTTTGTGAAGAGTGCAAAGGCACGCGCTTCAAGCAGCAGATCCTGGACGTGCGTTATCGCGGAAAGAATATTCACGACGTCCTGAACATGACCATCCGTGAAGCGCTCTCGTTTTTCCGGGACATCACAAAGATCGTGAATAAGCTGCGCGTGCTCGACGAAGTCGGTCTGGGTTACCTGCGGCTCGGGCAGTCGGCAACAACGTTGTCGGGCGGCGAAGCTCAGCGCGTAAAGCTGGCCGCGCACCTGGCCAAACGCGCCGGCGCCAGATCGCTTTATATCTTCGACGAACCGACGACGGGCCTGCACTTCGACGATATAAACAAACTGCTGGCTGCATTTCGCGCGCTAATCGATGCCGGCGGATCTCTGCTCGTGATCGAACACAACCTCGACGTGATCAAGACTGCGGACTACATAATTGATTTAGGGCCGGAAGGCGGCGACGCGGGTGGTTATGTTGTCGCGACCGGAACGCCGGAAGAGATCATGAAGGTGAAAGTGTCGCACACCGGAAGGTATTTGCAGGAGTATCTGGCGCGGTCGAATGGTAAAGCCAAGCTACCGGTTGCGTGACAGTTGGATCGCTTTCGCTCCCTTAGGAGCGAGATGTTTATAGAACCCCTGCGACAATATATCAGCTCCGTTAGGAGCGAAATGTCCACATCTCCTTTTCGTTTACATTCCGCTCCTAAAGGAGCTGGTTCAGAATTGTAAAAAAGCGTTCCGGTGCTATAAACATCGCGCCCCTGACGGGGCTAGGATCTCGGAAGCTTCTGTGGTGTGACGCGCTGCGTAGAACCAAAGCGCAAAATGCCAAAACCAATTTAATTAGTTCGCGCAACCGCCACAACTCGAAAGCCGATGTCGCCCTGATGGCTGACCCGAAAGTCCGGGGGACCCGACATGCGGGCCGCCGAGCGCGAGTTTGCGGTATCGTAGATCCAACTACCGCCACGGATCATTCGGTATTGTCCTTTGCTTGGCCCTTGCGGGTCAGTGCCTGGAGCATCGCGATAGTAGTTTGCGTCATGGAAATCCTGGCACCATTCATTCACGTTCCCGTGCATGTCATATAGTCCAAACGCATTCGGCTGAAAGGCGCCAACTGGGCTAGTTTTCCTTCGATACAAACCCTTTCCAAGATAGGCATTGTCCCCAAAATTGGCCTCCTGCAAACTAAGCGAATTGCCAAACGCAAAGTCCGTTGTTGTTCCTGCCCGGCAGGCGTACTCCCACTCGGCTTCTGTCGGCAGGCGATAGCTGAAGCCATCTCTCAACTCGTTCAGCTTGTTGATGAACCTTTGCGCATCGTCCCAGGAAACTTGTTCCACGGGCAGGGCATCCCCGTTGAACTGGCTCGGATTGTTGCCCATCTCCCCTTTCCATTGAGCCTGCGTGACTTCGTACTTGCCGATATAGAAAGCCCTGCTGATCGTCACTCGATGCACCGGCTTCTCATCAGCTTTGCCACTGTTCGATCCCATACAAAAATTTCCTGCTGGAACTTCCACCATCTCCAACTTCACGCCACCCTGTAGATTAACAGCGCGCGTGCGTCCGGTAGCTTTGGTCGGTGACTTGGCAGAGCACGACGACTGAGTAGGTGGTGGAGGATTATTTCGTGGAGGCGGATTCCTCCGTGGAGGATTTGGCATTCGCTGCGGAGGCATCTTCCCCGTTCCACCCTGACCGAAAGCCAGAAAGCAGTAAGCAGTGAGCAGTAAGCAGAAGGCAACGATCAGTCGCCCGAACATTTTTCTCATTCCCATTGAAGACACTTCCTCGTAATCAGGGCCCGATATCCTTGGCACACCGAAATCCGGTCTGATCGTAAGTGCTTGCGCCGCGCGCAGGCCATCCCGCGCGATATGTCGTTGTCGCATAGTCTTTAGTTGATTCGTAACAGCCGCCGCGGATCACTTTCAACTCGCCACTCGGTAGATTCGCCGGAAGACCCCTGCCGGGATACGCCTTGAAGTTGCTGGCCGTCCACTCCCAAGCATTACCGACCATGTCCGACGTGCCAAACGGCGATGCGCCTCGGTACGCGCCGACATCCGCCACGGATTGCTCGACGCCGTTCGCGTTCGCTGAAGCCTGCCAATCATTGCCCCAGGGATACAGGCGGCCATCGGCGCCGCGCGCGGCGAACTCCCATTCTTCTTCGCTGGGCAAACGCTTGCCCGCCCAGCGCGCGTAATCATTTGCGTCATCCCACGTCACGCCCGTAACTGGCCTGCGCCCCGCGCCTGACGCAAACGAACTATTCTTCCACGCCGCCGGCGCGCGGTGGCTCGTCGCCTTAACGAATTTCTCGTAATTTTCATTCGTCACCTCATCCGCATCGATGTAAAACGGATTCACCGTCGCCTGATGCGGGGGCCGCTCAGCGTCATCTCCATTGTCGCGGCCCATCATGAATGTGCCACCCGAAACATAGACCATACCCGCCGGCGGCTGATTCACCTGTGGCGGCTGTTTAGTTGCCGGATTCGACAGTGGCCCAGCGAGAGGTTGTGTCTGACTGGTGGCGGCTGAATCGCGCGTTGCCCTTTCTCGCCTTGACCAAAGAATGAGGCCTCCGACAACCAAGACCACCAACGCCGCGGCGGCAATGACGAAGAGGCGCTTTCTTCCAAAAGGTTTCGCTCGTAACGATTCTTTAGCGGCGAATGCTAAATCATCCTTGCCGGTGCTGAGTAGCTCGGGCGCCCGGCCCGGCATCGTCGTCGCGGCCGGACGAGGCTCATCCAGATGATTCGTCTTCGATGGTGCGGGCCCGGTCGGCGACAGCGGCGGCGGCATTGTGGTCGGCAGCACGGCGCGCCTCCCAATGACGTCTTCTTCGTCCTCTGCGACAGCCCGTTCTCTATCTGCTGCACCATTCAGAACCTTACGCAATTCAGCCGCGTTGAGGTTCCGGTGCTTGCGGCTTACCGCCATCGCCTGATGGATAATGGCTGCGACGCTCAATGAAACCGACGAGTTGAGCTTCTGGATTGGCGGCAGCGGATCAAGTTGCTCATCTTCAAGAGCGTGAAAACGCGCGGGCGCATCGGTCGGCCTCTCTCCGGTAAGGAGATGGTAAAGGGTCGCGCCTAAAGAATAGATGTCACTTCGAGGGTCCGTGCCGTGGCCGTGCATCTGTTCGAGCGAGGAATAAACCGGCGTATAGCCGCGCACGCTGCGGCTGGTCTCAAGGGTGGCCATCTGGCCCACCGAACCTTTAGCCAATCCGAAGTCGAGGAGAAAAATCTCTCCCTGCTTCGTCAGTTTGAGATTCGCGGGCTTGATGTCGCGGTGCACGATCGGCGGCCGTTGACCGTGCAAGTATTCCAGGACCTTCAGCAATTCGTCAGCCCAGTGTAAGACCTGCGCCTGAGGGAATGGGCTTCCGCGTAACTCCAACAGCTCCGCGAGATCGTGCCCGGGGATGAATTCCATTACGAGAAAGTCGCCATCGTTCTCGCTAAAGTAATCCATCACCTTTGGCAACGCCTGATGGCGCAAGTTCGCGAGCAGCGCCGCCTCGCGCTCAAACGCACTGCGCGCTTCCTGATCACTGGTGGCCAGCGTCTGTTTGAGCGCCACTACGCAGTTCACCCGTTGGTCTATGGCCTCATAAACGGTGCCCATGCCGCCGTGCCCAAGCTCGCGGACCACGCGATAGCGGTTTTGCAGAATGGTGTTGGGGGAAAGCATCGCTTGTGAGACGATCCGTACAACTGGTAATGGAAAGTCACGCGCCTTGTGGAGGCGAAGTTTTCGGGTGCTAACGGTTGCATCTTAGCGAAGTTTCGCCGTATGCGCTAGAGTGTCTGCCTGCGAAGACCGCGAAAATGTTCATGTCCGACAAACTTTAGGAATCTCTGACCAAGTTATGGCGGTAGTCAATTAGCGTTGAGCAATGGCGGTTTCATACCGCGAAGCGGTAACGGCCTCCAGCCCAATGTTGCCGCCTCAGCGGCTACGTTGGGTAGAGGAGAGAGAAGAGGGCGCAACCCCATTCGGGGTTGAGGCGGATTGGAATTCGTCACCCAGGGTAGCCGCGGCGGCAACCTTGGGCTGGAGGTCGGAACCGCTGCGCGGTACTTAATCAGAGGTTCCTTTAGTTTGTCGCTTCAACCTGGTTGGTTGGTTAGGAACTACGACAAACTGAAGTTTGCCTGACATCTAAAGCGAGAGAAAAGATGAGTCTGAAATCACAAATCGTCGCGGACATGACCGCCGCGATGAAAGCCAAAGATGCCGCGCGCACCTCGACCCTGCGCATGTTGAAATCGGCGATTAGTTATCGCGAGATTGAAAAGGGCGCCGCGCTGGATGAAGAGGAGTTGTCAAAGCTGCTGCGCTCGCAGGTGAAACAGCGGCGCGATTCTGTCGAGCAATACCAGAAGGGCGGCCGGCAGGAACTGGCTGAAAAGGAGCTCGCTGAGATCATCGTGATCGAGGGTTACCTACCCCAGGCTGCCTCAGTCGCAGAGATCGAACAGGCCGTCGCGGCGGCAATTGCGGAAACCGGCGCCACCTCGATCAAAGAGATGGGTGCCGTGATGAAGGCCACCATGGTTCTGCTGGCCGGGAAGAATCCCGATGGGCGCACCGTCAGTGAAACGGTCAAAAAGAGGTTATCCGGGAGCATCCTGATCGAAACCCCGCAAACAGAATATTGACCAGTTCCGCGTTTTCTTTCTTAGCCCGGTCTTCTTTATCTTGTGAATCCTGTTAATCCGGCTCCGGTTTCGGGGGAGTTAACACATTTCTGTCACCGTTGAACGAACCTCTTCCAAAGGCGGCTCTTCTGTGATAGAAGTGTGAGCCATCCTGGAGGCGTCCAGCCTCCGCGGCCAGGCCTTCCAGCACACGGCATGGCAACGGACCGACGACGCATCCGAATCAGCGACAAACCGAACCTGACCGGGAATCCCTTTCGTGGTGCAGGATTTTGATTCCCGATCAGTAATGCTCGACCGCCGTAGTGGTGTGAGTTGTAATCGCTTCGATAACGGGCGACCCTTCGTTTTCTTACAAGGAGGCTTGAATGAAAAGACAGCTTTGCAGTCCGGTGTTGGTAGCACTGACCCTCTGTTTGCTCGCGGTCCAGGGGTTGGGAAAGGACTCTTCAGAACTGGTCAAGCGGCACGAACGCAATACCATCTCGCTGGATCTTGAGTTCGCCAAGAAGAATCCCAATGCGCTGCAACGCGTGATTTCATTTCTGAACTGGGGCCCCAACGGATTCGCCACCGGCTTCGTGGTTGGTGACCATCTGGTCATGACGGCGTATCACGTCGTGTCCGGCGACCTTGACGAGTCCAAGAAGCTGGCCCTTGGCTTTTCACGCAGCGACGAACTCGAAGCGCGGGTTTTCACTAACGGGTGCCAGGCGAAAGTTTTGGGGGTCGACGTTAACGCCGATCTGGCTCTGCTGGAGGTTTGCGGCACTCCGAAACAAACTGTCTCTCCTTCCTTCCAACTGAATCTCAATAAGGATGAAAAGCTCATGTTGATTGCCCGCCCGCACGGCGACCGGGTGATCAGCCGCGGTACCTTCTATGGCTCGTACAGCTTGAGGGGTGTCGACTATTGGTCGGTCAAGATTAACGCCCGTGACGGCTTTTCCGGCAGTCCGGTTTACAACGAAAAGGGCGAGGTTGTCGGGGTCTTTAGCGGCTATGACTGGTCGCAAAGACTCGCCGTGATTAGCCCTGGACTCAGAGCGCAGAAGCTGCTCGCAGATTACGCTCCCAGCGCTAAGCCCTGAGCGACTGACGAGCTGCATTCAGCGTAAGGCACCATCTGAAAACGTCTCAGCCTGAGCAAGCTCTTAGCCAGCCGTTTTCAGATGGCCTTCCCGAAGGGTTTATAGACCAGAGCTTTTAAGCGCCGGGGTCCGCTTTGATGACTCCTAGCACGCTTCAGCATGCTTGAGACTTCCTCTCATCACAGTTCAGCCCAAGCCTTGAACGAAAGCCCGTTGAAACGGGCTTTCAGATTAGTTACGTGCACGTCCCCGGGCGTAAAACGCCCGGTCTAGTAACCCTTCGGGAAAGCCGCCTGAACGCGGCTTAAGGAACGGTTGACAGTCTCCGTCGCGTAACACGTGCTCCGCACTCCTACGATTTGAGACTGCATCACCCGCTGCCCTGACCCTCGCTTGCTTCCGCCCAATCCTTCTCGTATAATCCACAGCTTGCTCGGATCGTCGGATACGCTGTCCGGTGGGTTTTGGCCCACTTTTTCTTTTGGGCGACAGTAGCACGGACTTTTTGTCTGTGAAGCCCGACAGTCTGCGCCACCATCATGGACTCACGGTCGGTTGCAGAGCGCGTGCGCGAAATTGCCGAGCAGGCGGCCGTCGACCACGGAGTTGAGCTGGTTCACGCCGAAGTCGCCGGCCCTGAAGGCAGTCCCATAGTACGTTTGTTCATTGATAAGCCCGGAGGCGTAACCCACGACGATTGCTCTAAGGTCAGTCATCAACTGAGCACCGTCCTGGACGTCGAAGACTTTATTCATTCGGCATACGTCCTGGAGGTTTCGTCACCCGGACTTGAGCGCGGGCTTTATCAACGGGCCGATTACGAGCGATTCGCCGGCAGCGTTGCGAAAATCAAGGCGCGCTCGCCAATTAATGGCCAGCGGAATTTTCGCGGTCGCATCCTTGGCGTCACGGACGACCAGGTGATGGTCGAAGATCGCACAAGTGGGCAAGTGGCAATTCCGCTGAATGGGATCGTGAAGGCCAACCTGGAAGCGGACGTGGAAAGTGAGTTGCGCGCGCAACCCGGAAGAAAAGTTGACTAAGAACAGCGCTCGCTTCGAAGCGAGCTGAGAAGAATTTTAATGAGCACTAGCATTGCGCAAAATATCGAAGCCCTCTGTCAAGAGCAAGGCATTGATCGCGAGTTGGTAGTCGAAGCGATCAAGGAAGCCGTGCGCGCCGCCGCCAAGAAACAGTTCAAGGGGGGCGAAGACATTCAGGTGGATTGGAGCCCGGAAAGCGGCCTCGAACTTTCGGCTTCGAAAGTCGTGGTCGACGCGGTGGCGGATCCTTCGATTGAGTTGTCGATCGAGGAAGCGCGCGAACTCGGCGGTGACGAGGTTGAGGTCGGTGACGCGTTGCTGTTGCCCATGCCGATGGAAGAACTGGGTCGCATTGCGGCGCAAACGGCCAAGCAGATTCTGTTTCAGAAGGTTCGCGATGCCGTGAGGTCCAACGTCTACGAACAATACATCGACCGTGTCGGCGAACTGGTCAATGGTTTCGTGAAGCGCTTTGAGCGCGGCAACATGATCGTTGACCTGGGAAATCTTGAAGCCATCCTGCCCCGGGGCCAGCAGTCGCGCGGCGAGCAGTGGAACCAGGGCGAGCGCATCCGCGTGGTCATCACCAACGTTTCCAAGGAATCAAAAGGCCCGCAAATCGAAGTATCGCGCACCTCGCCGGAATTGCTCGAGCGTTTGTTCGAGATGGAAGTGCCGGAAATTTACGACGGCACCGTCGTGATCAAATCGTGCGTGCGCGAGCCGGGTGAGCGAGCCAAAATCGCCGTCGTCTCCAACGAGCGTGACGTCGATCCGGTCGGCGCTTGCGTCGGCATGAAAGGTTCGCGCGTCCAGGCAATCATTCGCGAACTGCGCGGCGAGAAGATAGACATCATCGAATGGTCGGAAGAGCCTTCGGTGTTCGCCGCGAACTCCCTGTCACCCGCCAAGGTGAATCAGGTGCGCATCACGGACATCGAAAACCGCCAGATGGAAGTAATCGTCAACGAAGATCAGCTCAGCCTGGCGATCGGCAAGCGCGGCCAGAATGTGCGGCTGGCGACCAAGCTGGTGGGTTGGAATATCGACATTCGCAGTGAAGAAGAATTGAAGAAGGAAGTTGCCGAGCAGATGGGCGCCATGATTGCCTCAGGAGCGCCAGTGCCTTTGGCCGCAATCCAGGTCGTCACGGCGCCACAGGCCGAAACGCTCGGCGAACATGGGGTGACGGACATCGACGGGCTGGTCAATACCAGCGTCGATGACCTGGTCGAGTTTCTCGATGTCAGTCTCGATGAAGCTGAGAAAATCCTGGCTGCTGCGCGCTCAGTAATCGAGATTCGCGAACGCAGCCTGCAAGCGGCGACTGCCGCAGACGAATCAGAAGGCGAGTCAGAAGCCGCGGCGCCCGCGGCAGACGAAGCAAACGCCACTTCCGCCGAACCGGTCGCAGAAGTTGCCGCCGGCGATTCTGAATCGTCAACGGATCCTACCGAGGCCGGCTATGACGAAGCGGTGGAGCGCGGCATTCCCTTCTCAGCCGAGGAAAATATCCGCGCTGAAAACTCGGCCGATCCGGTGGCCCTTACCGAAGCCGATCCAATGTCGGTGGACGAGCTGGTATTGCAGGACGCCGGACGCGATCTGCGCCCGGACGTGATTACACCGGCTCCCGATGTGTCTTACTTTGAGGATCTTGAAACCGCCGATGAAAAAGCTGCCGCCTCAGCGGACAGCGACGAACGTGTCGCCGAGTCCCCGGCATCCGCAACAAGTTCCGCTCTCGAATCGTCATCCGACGACCAGGCCGCTGCGGACGAGAGCTTGAAGGACGAGAAGCAATGAGATGCTTCCGATGACGCGGCCAAACAATAGTAGCGTGCGTGCATGGGTACGCCCGCCTCGCCTCCGACACCTGCTCTAGCAGGGCGCTCTTGAAGTGCTCCTGCGGAAGGTGGACGAAGGCAGTCACTTTTCGCAGAGCAGCAAGGAGCGCATGTCAGCAGTCACTTCCAAAGTTCGCATCTACGATCTCGCCAAAGATCTAAAAATCGACACCAAGCGCCTGATTGAAGAGGTGCGGCGCGAAGGTGTCGATGTCAGTGTGCCTTCAAACTCGATCTCGAAAGAGCTCGCCGAAAAAATTCGCGACAAGTATTTCCCCAAAAAGGACACCGCCGTAAAACGAACTATCAAGATCGTTAAGAAGGCTGCGCGTCCGGTCGTTGAAGAAGCGCCCCCAGCAGAGAGCGAGCCCGTAGAAGCCCCGATCGAAGCCGCTCCGCCAGAGACTTTCGAAGCCGAAGCACCGGCAACGGTCACTCAGGCTCCACCGAGCCGCGTAGTTCGCAAACTATCACCGGCCATGCGCGCTGAAAAGCCGGCCGAGCCCGAGGTTGTCACTGCCGCTCCCGAAATGTTGGAGCCAGAATCTGCTCCGGAAGTTTCGAACGGTGAGCCCGTTGCCGCGACACCCGTAACCCAGGCGCCGGCGGCCTTGCCTCCTTCGCGTCAAGTGCGCGTGTTGCGCCCGACCGCTGCCGCTCTGAACGCCGGCATCCGCCACGGAGAGCGCGCCCCGGCGCCGCCGCCGGCCGCGGTGCCCGCCGCCCCAGCCACCGCAGTGCGCGAGCGAGGCCGCGAGAGAGCGCCGCGCGGACGAGTTGAATACGCCGGCACGCCGGGTGAGACCGCCACGCCGCAGACAACCTACATTCCACCACCCGACGCAGGCCGGCGCCGATCACGGCGCGGTTCGACGCGCGGCGGCAAGCGACCGGGCGAAGGAAAAGGGGGCCGGTTCGATCGGGATGTCATTCCGCCGCCGCAGGCACTGACCTTGGAACAGCGCATCGCTGGCCGCATGGACAGCGCCGGAGGCGAAGGAGAATTGAAGCCGGTGCGTTTGGTCGAGGGCTCGACGGTGAAAGAGCTGGCCGAGAAGCTGGGCATCAAACCCAAGGACATTGTGGCCCTGCTGCTTCAGCGCGGAGTGTTCGCGACGATCAATCAAGCGCTGGAAGACGACGTAGCAGCCGAACTTGGTCAGCGATTTGGTTACGAAGTCAGTTTCGTGCCCTTTGAAGAAATGATCGCCGAAGAAGAGTTCGAAGAACTGATCGCCACCGATGCCGACGATGTCGAAGTGCCGCGGGCCCCGGTCGTCACCGTAATGGGTCACGTCGACCACGGCAAGACTTCCCTGCTCGACGCGATTCGGACCACGAACGTGGCCGGCGGCGAGGCCGGTGGCATTACTCAACACATCGGCGCCTACAGCGTGCAAGTTCCCAACCCCGACAACCCGGCTGAAAAAAGACGCTTGGTGTTCCTCGACACGCCCGGCCACGAAGCGTTTACGCTGATGCGTGCCCGCGGCGCGAAAGCTACTGACGTAGTCGTACTCGTCGTCGCTGCTGATGACGGCGTCATGCCGCAAACAATCGAAGCGATCGAGCACTCGCGCGCCGCCGGCGTGCCCATAATCGTGGCGATTAACAAGATCGACAAACCCGACGCGAATCCCGACCGAGTCCGGCAGGAACTATCTCAGCAGGGCCTTAATGCGGTTGAGTGGGGCGGCGAGACTGAGATGGTCCTGGTCTCTGCCAAGAAGCGGGAGAACATTGAGAACCTACTCGAGACTATTCTGCTGACTTCCGACATTCTGAATCTGCGCGCCTCGACGACGCGTCTCGCATCCGGCGTAGTGCTGGAAGCAAAGTTGGATCGCGGCCGCGGTTCCGTGGCAACTGCTCTGGTCCAGCAAGGCACTCTGCACGTCGGCGATCCGTTTATCGTCGGTCAAATCTTTGGCAAGGTGCGCGCGATGTTCAATGACCGCGGCGAAGCTGTTTCTGAAGCAGGTCCGGCGACTCCAGTCGAAGTGCTGGGATTACAGGGCGTGCCGCAGGCCGGCGAATCGTTCCAGGTGGTGGCCGACGTCACCCGGGCCCAGCAGATATCCGGTCATCGTCAAGCTGCCGAACGGCAACGCACGCTCATCAAGAGCACTAAGCGCGGCATCGAAGCGCTCGGCGAAACCGAAGTCAAGGAACTGCTGGTGGTGCTGAAGGCCGACGTGCAGGGTTCAGTCGAAGTGCTCAAATCGACGCTGCAGAAAATGTCCAGCGAACGCGTGAAGGTGAAGGTTGTGCGCTCAGGCGTCGGCGCGATCACTGAATCCGACGTGCTGCTGGCTTCCGCAACGCAGGCAGGATCAGCCTCAACCGCCGTCGTCATTATCGGCTTTAACGTGCGGCCCGAATCGCGCACCGGCGATCTGGCGAAGCAGGAAGGCGTAGACATCCGGCTGCACTCGATCATCTACAAAGTCGAAGAGGAAATAAAGGCCGCGATGATCGGCATGCTCGATAAAATCGAACGGGAGAAAATTCTGGGCAAAGCATCTGTCCGCGAAATTTTCCGCGTGCCCAAGATTGGGGTCGTCGCCGGTTGCATGGTCATCGACGGCATTATAAGGCGGAACGCGCGCGCCCGTTTGATTCGCGACAGCGTAGTGTCTTGGGAAGGCAACATCATTTCGCTGCGCCGGTTTAAGGACGACGCCTCAGAGGTGCGCGAAGGCTTTGAATGCGGCATCGGTCTGGAAAACTTCAACGATATTAAAGTTGGCGATCAGATCGAGGCTTACGTGATCGAGAAGGTGGCCGCCACGGAGCTTTGAAAGACAGAGGTCAGAGATCAGAGGTCAGGGAATCACGACGCGAGTTCGTTCTGACCTCTGACTGCTGACGTCTGATCTCTGACTTATGCATCGTCCAGAGCGTATCGCTGAAACTTTGCGCGAAGAGATTGCGCAAATCGTGGGTTACGAATTGGAGGACCCGCGCCTGACTCTGGTCACGGTGACGGAAGTTCGCGTGGCTGACGACCTCCGTGACGCCAGCGTATACGTTACGGTCTCTGGCGACGAGAAAGAGCACCTGGCCGCCCTGCGCGCGCTGCAACGCGCGGCGCCGTATGTGCGGAAGCAACTCGGCTTTGCGCTGAATTTGCGGCACACGCCGGCGCTCCACTTTGTGCGCGACACGGTGGAAGAGAAGGCGGAACGCGTTAGTGCCATTCTCGAGAAGATTGAACCTGTTAGTGAAAGGACAGAGGATGAAACCAAAGGATGAAGGCGGCAGGATGAAGAGTGAAAGTGCGGACTCGCTTTCGTTTCTTCATCCTTCATCCTTCATCCTTCATCTTTGGTTACGATGCTTAGTCAAGTAGTTGAACTTATTGAAAACAAGGATCGCTTTGCGATTACTTCCCACGTTCGCCCCGACGGCGACAGTCTCGGTTCCTCACTGGGTCTCTTCTGGCTGCTGCGCGCGCTCGACAAAGACGTCGAAGTCATCATGCGTGATCCGGCGCCGCATTCGTATCAAAAACTTCCCGGCGCAGACCTTATCCGGGTAACGCCCGCGGTCGACCGCGCCTACGACGGTGTTTTCGTCATCGAATGCTCAGACGTTGAGCGTCCCGGCCTGGTCGACCTGGAAAAACAGTTCGTCGTCAACATCGACCATCATTCGACGACCGAACTTTTCGGCACCGTCAATTGGATCGACTCGACCGCGTCGGCCGTCGGCGAGATGATTTATAACCTTTGCAAAGCCACCGGCGTCCGCGTGACCAAAGAGATCGCTGAATGCGTCTATACTGCACTGCTCACTGATACCGGATCGTTTCACTATTCAAACACGACTGAACGCACTTTCAAGATTGCGTCTGAACTCGTGCGCATCGGCGTCAAGCCGGCTAAGAGTGCGGAAGCGATCTTCGGCAGCTATCACTGGGCCAAGATCGAATTGCTGAGCCAGGTCCTGGCGACCGCCCGCCGCGATGAGACTGGCCATGTCGCCTGGATGCGGCAGACTATGGAAATGCAGGAGCGCACCACGGCTTCCGACGAAGACGCCGACGGTTTCGTCAACTATCCCCTGGCGGTGGGCGACGTCGAGGCCGCCGCGCTCTTCAAAGAATCCGCGCCGGGCGTCTATCGCACCAGCCTCCGCTCAAAGGGCGATGTGAACGTCGCGAAGATTGCCGAGCAGTTTGGCGGCGGCGGCCATCGCAACGCCGCCGGCTGCACGCTGAGAGGCGACTGGGACGAGATCGAAAAACAGATCGTGCCACTGCTGCGCGACGCGGTCGAGCGCGCGAACGGCTTGAAGGACGTGACTGAAGACGCTCTCGTTACCAGCGAGTAGTTTAGAGGCGGGCTACTGCCCGCCGGCTGCGATCACGCTGCTGCGGTGCAGTAGCCCGACCGTGAGGGAGGGCTCTGTAAGAAACTTGATCATAAAACGCAAAGGACGCAAAGGCCTTCGCAAAGTAACGCAAAGAGTCTTCCTCTGCGTCCCTTTGCGAGAACCTTCGCGTCCTTTGCGTTAATATCTCCGGTCGAAAAGATGAGTTCCAAAGAAAAGAAATACAAATGGCGTCGCGAGGATTACCAGGAGCAGACACGCGGCCTCCTGATGGTCCACACCGGCAACGGCAAGGGCAAGACCACGTGCGCGCTCGGTCTGATGATGCGCGCCGTCGGCCAGGGCCTTAATTGCTGCATGATTCAATTCATGAAGTCACGCCACGACCGGTATGGCGAACACGTCTCCGCCGAAAAGCTGGGCATCGAAGTGCACACCATGGGCGACGGCTTCACCTGGGACACCAAGAACCCCGAACAGGATCGCCAGACCGCGCGCGCAACCTGGGAGCTCTGCTGTGAAAAACTTCGCAGCGGTGACTACGACATGCTCGTCTTTGATGAACTGGTTTACGTTCTGAGCTACGACATGCTCCCCGTCGCCGAAGTCGTCGAAGAAATCCGCGCCGCCCGTCAACGTCAACCCTCGATTCACATCGTCGTCACCGGCCGCGACGCACCTAAAGAACTGATCGAAGCCGCCGACCTCGTTACCGATATGACTGAAGTGAAGCATCCATTTCAAGTCGGGATCAGGGCGCAAAAAGGGATCGAGTTTTAGGACATTTGAAGTTCAGTTCTATCTGACAAACTAAGTCCGCGCAGCGGACGACCGAAAATAGCCCAGCGATTCAGTGAAGAATTACGAGCGATAGCGATTGATGAAAGCGCCAAGGGCGCGAAATGTAATAGCCTGGGCCAACGGCCCAGGGCAGTTGCGGTTAGATCAATCAACGAGCGCTGAAAGCGCTAAATCGACCGGGCCTTCAACAACCGCCGCGCCTTCAGCGCTATATCGCTAATATGCAACTTACCTGGGGCGTTGCCCCAGGCTTTTGCATTTCGCGCCTTTGGCGCTTTACCCGGTCACTACCTGCTTCCGGTTCTGTAACCACTCCTTCTTGTGCTACCCTTTTTCCCATCAACTCTAAACTGTGAGTTTCTATTCAAGTTAGATACTGACTGCTGGTCTCTGACTTCCGACTTCGATTTTTTGATATATGCCCTGGTTTCGTAAAAAGAAAGGCAAGATCGAGCCGGTGCGCGACTCTGAGCGCGTCGTCCGGACTGAGAATGTCTTTGTGCGCTGTGAAGAGTGCGGCGCGCACCTTTACAAGAAAGAATTGGAGGAGGCGCTCCAGGTGTGCGTCCACTGCAACTATCATTTTCGCCTCGGGGCTTACGATCGGCTGGAGAAGCTTTTTGACGACGGCTACTGCGAAGAACTCGACGCCGAAGTCGTTTCAACCGACCCGCTGGAATTTGTCGACAGCAAACCCTACGTAAACCGCATCGCCCAGGCGCAGCGCGCCACGGGCCTGCCCGAAGCAGTCATTACCGCGCGCGGAAAAGTCGGCGGCCATCGCGTCTTTGGCGGCGCCATGGACATGAATTTCATCGGCGGCTCGATGGGTTCGGCGGTGGGCGAGAAACTCACGCGCTTGATCGAGCATGCCATTAAAGACCGCGGCGCGGTGATTATTGTCGCCGCTTCCGGCGGCGCGCGGATGCAGGAAGGCACGCTCTCGCTGATGCAAATGGCGAAGATCTCGGCAGCGCTGGCGGCCCTCGAAGAGCGGCACCTGCCTTTCATCTCCGTGCTCACCGATCCGACGACGGGTGGAGTGACGGCGAGTTTTGCCATGCTCGGCGACTTGATCATCGCCGAACCGAAGGCCCTCGTCGGCTTTGCCGGCCCGCGGGTGATCGAACAGACGATCCGGCAGAAGCTGCCGAAAGACTTTCAACGGTCCGAGTTCCTTTTGAGTCATGGAATGATCGACGCCATCATCGACCGGCGTGAGATGCGGCCATACATTATTAAGGCGTTGAACTTCATGATGAATCCCGACATCACCACTGAGAGCACGGCGCAGCTTTCCGGGCTCAAGTTTCAGGCGAACGCTTAAGTCTAAGTTTCAGGTTTCAGGTTTCAAGTTTAAGGTTCGCGAACTGCGGGAGACACGCTCTGCCAAATGTCCCGAACTTGAAACCTGAAACTTGAAACTTGAAACTTGAAACCTGAAACCCGATAGATGTCCTTCGACAAAGCCCTTTCATATCTGCTGAGTCTCGGGCACGAGACGCTCACCATCAAGCTCGGGCTCCGCAACACGGAAATACTTCTCAGAGCGCTCGGAAATCCGCACCAGGTATTTCCTGCAGTGCAAATCGCGGGCACCAACGGGAAAGGTTCGACTGCGGTCACGCTGGATTCAATCTGCCGCGCCGCCAGCGTTCGCACTGGACTCTTCACTTCACCACATCTGATTTCAATAACTGAGCGCATCAAGGTCGCCGGCGAAAAAATTTCTGAAGAGGACTTCGCCCGGCTTACTCTGCAAGTCAAAGAAGTTGCCGCAAGATTGGTGCAGCAAGGCCGTCTCGAGACCCTGCCCACCTTTTTCGAGCACGTGACCGCGATTGCCTTGCTCGCTTTCCGCGAAGCGAAAGTTGAACTGGCGATTCTGGAGACCGGGCTCGGTGGACGCCTTGATTCAACCACTGCCGCCGGCGCGGACATCGTCGCGATCACGCCGATCGCGATGGATCATGAAGAGTATCTAGGAAACACTCTGGCTGAAATCGGCGCTGAGAAAGCGGCGATCATCCGTCCCGGGGTGACGGCGATCGTGGCGCCGCAAAGTAAAGAAGCCCGGGAAGTAATTATTCGCCAGGGCGAAGCCGCCGGAGTCGAACCGAGATTTACCAGCCAGACTCTTCCTGACTCCTATGCAAACATCCAGCTCGGCTTGCGCGGGCGGCACCAGATTGTAAACGTGTCGATGGCTATTGCTCTGGCTGATGCTCTGCGCGAACGCGGTTTTGAAATCACTCGCGAAGCGATCATTCGCGGTGTTGAGACGGTGACCCATCCTGGTCGCCTGGAACTGTGGGAAGGGCAGCCGCAAATTCTCTTTGACGGCGCCCACAATCCCGCGGCCGCGCGCGCGCTGCGCGATTACCTGGACGAGTTCGTCACCCAACCAATCACGATGATCTTCGGGGCGATGCGCGACAAAGCTCTGGCGGAAATGACTGCGGCCCTGTTTCCGAAGGCTGATGAACTTATCCTTACTAGCTTCGATAACCCTCGGGCTGCCACAGTCGAAATCTTGAAGTCTGCCGTGCCTGAAGGCTTCGATAAGACAAGAGCGAGGTCCGCGGCCGGTGTGCGCGAGGCGTTGGAAATGGCACGAAGCTTGACGCGGGCAGATGGTTTGGTTTGCGTTACCGGTTCGCTGTATCTGATTGGTGCGATACAGGAGATATTGACTCAACCTGGGAGCGTTGCTCACGGACGGTCGGCACACTAGACTGGAACGGTTACGAGAGTTAAGAACGCAAGTTAACAACTTGCGCTACAAACAATGGCCGAATCACAAACACCTGAGTTTCTGGATTCCGAAAAGGTCTTCTCGGGGCGGGTCTTCGATGTCACGGTCGACACAGTGCGCGAAGACGACAAGACTTACATCCGCGAAGTCGTCCATCATCCCGGCAGCGCGGTAATCCTTCCGGCTTTCGACGATGGCACGATCGCTTTGGTGCGTCAGTACCGGCACCCGGCTGTTCGTTATCTGCTCGAACTTCCGGCCGGCACCCTGAACGAAAAGGAAAGTCCCGAAGCAGGCGCAGCCCGCGAACTGGAAGAAGAGCTGGGTTTGATCGCAGGCAGAATGGAAAAGCTCTCTGAGTTTTTTGTTTCGCCCGGCTTTTGCGAAGAGAAGATGTGGCTGTATCTCGCGACCGATCTCACCGCCACGAAGCAGCGTCTGGAAGACGATGAACTGATCGAAGTTGTTCGTCTGCCGCTCGAACGCGCTTTAGAGATGATTACCGATGGCGAGATTGAAGATGCGAAGACGATTATTGGCTTGATGCTCGCCGCGCCGCGAATCGGCCTTTCGGCATTCGCGCCGGATTATCCGGCGGTATAGTCCGGCATCTAAGCGCGCCCGTAAGCATGAAGTCACTTGTCGGGGAATGACGAGTGGGGTATCTTGCTCACTCGGTTCACCGCTTCAACCCAGGAAAACAAATGAAGACTCTGATTTATTTCGCTCTGCTTTGCGTCATTCTCTGCGCCACTCCGGCGATAGCTCAACAGTCAATCGACGGCCTGTTGGATCGCGATATCGCGCAACTCGTCAGCACCTACAAGATGCTGCATGCCGCGCCCGAGCTTTCACATCACGAAGAAAAAACGGCCGCCTTCATAGCGGCGCAGCTGCGATCCCTCGGCTACACAGTTACGGAACGTGTAGGCAAGTACGCCCAGCCGGAGTGGACCAGTTACGGCGTCGTGGCGGTGATGAAGAACGGTGAAGGACCGACGGTTCTGGTGCGCACGGAACTCGACGCGTTGCCGGTCGAAGAGAAGACCGCTCTGCCCTACGCCAGCGTGGTGAAAGCCAAAGACGATGCGGGAAAAGAAGTTAGCGTGATGCATGCCTGTGGTCACGATATTCATATCACATCCTTTCTGGGAACGGCGAAGATGCTGGCTACGCTGAAGGATCAATGGCACGGTACGCTGGTGATGATCGGACAGCCCGCGGAAGAAACTGTGAACGGCGCCCGCGCGATGCTCGCTGACGGATTGTACACGCGCTTTCCCAAACCGGACTTTGCGCTGGCCCTGCACGACAGTGGAGATGTTGAGGCCGGCAAGATCACCTACTTTCCCGGTTACGCAATGGCCAGTGCGACGTCCGTGGATCTTGTTATTCGCGGTTTGGGCGGCCATGGCGCCAGACCAGAGGCGACGAAGGATCCCGTCGTGCTTGCTTCGCAAATAATCCTGGCGCTGCAAACCATCGTCAGTCGCGAAAAGTCCGCCCTCGAACCCGCGGTGATTACTGTCGGTTCGATTCATGGCGGGACCAAACGAAATATCATTCCCGACGAAGTGACGCTGCAAATCACAATTCGCACGTACAAGGAAGAAGTGCGCCAGCAGATTCTGGCTTCGATTGAACGCATCGCGAAAGGCCTGGCCATGGCCGCCGGAGTTCCGGAAGATCGAGCGCCAATCCTCAAGGTGATCGAGAGCGAGAACTCGCCGCCAACTTACAACGATCCGGAACTGAGCGAGCGAATTGCCGGCGCGATCGCCAGGACGCTGGGAAAGGACAACGTCGTTAAGGCCCAGCCGCTGATGGTCAGTGAAGACTTTGGCTATTTCGGTCTCGATCACAAGATACCTGCTTTCATGTTCTGGTTGGGCGCGGTGGAGCCGGCGAGAGTCGAAGCCGCCAGAAAATCCGGCAAGCCGCTGCCTTCGTTGCACTCGAGTCTGTTCGAACCGGTGCCGGAACCAACTCTGCGCAACGGCATCAAGGCCATGACTTCGGCCGTACTTGAGTTGATGAAAAAGTAAGTGGCACGACTTCAGTCTGTGATTGAGTTCTCAGGCTCCGTAGATACCGTCTTGAAAGTCAAGAGACGGAGTTAAGTAATAGTTCGTGACTGGGGTCAAAGTATTTGCCCG
>Ga0137403_10001595_pt1 | contig 28476 bp, 25 predicted proteins | sample CZOMad2_1_16fung_FD_122057 | JGI IMG/M metagenome (GOLD analysis project Ga0137403, IMG submission 122057) | Vadose zone soil fungal communities from Angelo Coast Range Reserve, California, USA - CZOMad2_1_16fungal (Hybrid Assembly) | ecosystem: Environmental > Terrestrial > Soil > Vadose zone... | reverse complement strand
AGTCATCGCCGCCCGCCGAGATAGAGACGTCCCACCTCTTCATCGCTCAAAAGCTGATCGCCCTTCCCCTCCAGACGGACCTGTCCGCCGGCCAAGACATAACCGCGATGCGACAGCCGTAGCGCCTGACGGGCATTTTGTTCGACGATGAGCAGCGCCACGCCCGCCTGATTGATCTCCGCTATCTTCTCGAAGACCATTCCCACGAGTCGGGGTGACAGGCCAGCGGATGGTTCATCCAGCAGCAACAGCCGTGGATCAAGCATCAATGCCCGCCCCATAGCCACCATCTGGCGCTCGCCTCCAGACAGGCCGCCGACGCGCTGCTTGCGCTTCAGGCGCAAAGCGGGAAAGAATGTATACATCTCCTCGAGGCGTCCAGCGAAACCGTCACCGCGCACGAAGGCGCCCATTTCCAGATTTTCCTGCACAGTGAGGGATGGAAACACGTTGTCAACCTGCGGTACGAATGACATACCGCGGCGCACCAGGGCCGGTGGCGTCAAGCCGGTGATGTCGGCATCCCCGAAGCGAATCCGGCCCTCCGTGGGCATCAGCAGGCCGAAAATGGTTTTTAATAGCGTCGACTTTCCGGCACCATTCGGGCCGATCAGGGTGACCACTTCCCCGGCATCAACCCGCATGGAGATATCACGGAGGATTGTCATCTCTCCGTAGCCGGAGTTGACGTGGTGCACGTCGAGCAAAGCCACGGCGGTTAGCCTCCCCCCAGGTAAGCTTCCAAGACCCTCGGATCTTTTGCGACCGTCTCGAAGGAACCCTCAACCAGTGGCCGCCCCTCGCTCAACACGATGACCGGGTCGCACAGACGCATCACCAGGTCCATATCGTGTTCAATGAGCAGGATCGTCACGCCCCGCTCGCGGGCCAGATGCGAAATATACTCGGCTAGCTCGCCCATCAGGGTAGGGTTGACCCCGGCTCCAGGCTCGTCGAGGAGCACCAGCTGCGGATCAGCCATCATGGTACGCGCCAATTCGAGCAGTTTTTTTTGACCCCCGGAGAGGTTGCGGGCATACTCGTCCCGCAGGCCGATCAAGCGGACCGCTGTCAGCACTTCTAGGGCTTTGTCGCGGATCTGCGCTTCTTGTCGGCGTACCAAGGCGGGGCGGAACCAGGGATACCACAGCCGCTCCCCAAACTGTCCGGGAGTGATGAGCATGAGGTTTTCGAGCACCGTCATGTCACGAAACTCGCGTGGTATCTGAAAGGTGCGACAGATGCGATGGTGAAAGATCTGGTGCGGCGCCAGGCCGGTGATGTCCAGGCCGTGGAATAACACCCGACCGCTATCGGGTTTGGAAAAGCCGGTTAGCACGTTGAAGAGCGTCGTTTTTCCGGCGCCATTCGGGCCAATCAAGCCAGTGATGGTTCCCCGCCGCACCTGAAACGAACAGTGGTTGAGAACGATCAGGCCGCCAAATGTCTTGACGAGGTCATGCACTTCGAGAATAGCCATCATGGACGAAGAAACCAGTGCTAAGTGCTGAGTAATGAGTGCTGAATATGAGCCAAGAGCATTCTCAGCACTTATCAGTTATAACTTGGTACTTTCTACGGTACTAACGACGCGCGAATCACCGCTCCAGCATCCGCCTGCTGGAACGCTTCGTTGATCTCTGTCAATGGGAAGGTATGCGAGATCAGCTTTTGAAACGGATAGCGTTGAAGGTTGCGCTGCATGAAATCCAAGGCTTGTGGGATGACCCACGGCTCATAGGTGGCAAGTGCCATCAAGGTGATGCGGCCGAAGACGATGCGGCCAGCCTCCAGAGGTGCGGTCTGCTTGGGGTTGATGCTACCCATGATCAGGTAGTGGCCGCCGTTCTTCAACATGCGAATACCCTCGGGGATGACCGACGGCGAGCCCACCACCTCCACGCAAACGTCGGCCCCCCAGCCATTGGTCAGCTCGCGTACCAGCCGTACCCGCGCCTCCTCGCTGTCATAGGTCTCCAGGTTGAGCAGGTGGTCGGCGCCGAAGGCAGCGGCCATCTGTAGGCGCGGTTCGAAGCGATCGATGACGATGATCTTCGCTGCCCCCATATCCCGCGCTACGGCAGTGGCGTATATCCCCAGCCCTCCCGCCCCCTGGATGACGATGGACTGGCCGATGTGCAGGCCGATACGCTGCAACCCATAGGTGACCTGTGCCAGGGCGCAATTCACCGGCGCCACCATCTCGTCGGACAGGTCTTCAGGCACCTTAAAGACGTAATGTCCAGGTCGCAGATAGTAGTATTCCGCATAGGCCCCCATGGAGATCATCACATCGTCCATCTGGTATGGGTGGCGCATCATGTTCACACAGGCCGAGCGATAGCCCTCCAGACAGGCGTAGCAGCGACCACAAAAGTAAAAATACAGAAAAGTCACGCGATCGCCTACCACCAGAGGCTGCCCCTGCGAGTCGGTCTTGATGTTGCCGCCGAGCTCCGCCACCCGCCCCACCATCTCGTGGCCGATAATGTGCTTCCCCGGACGTAACGGCGTATCCCCACGCCAGATGTGCAGGTCAGATCCACAGATATTGGCTCTAGTGATGCGCACCAGAATACCGTCTGGTTCGACAGCCGGCAAGGTGACATCACAAATTTCCATACGGCCTCTCGGTGTGTGGAAGATGGCAGCTTTCCCGTGCATGTCCATGGCCTCCCGATCACGAAATCACGGCTTGTCGAGCCACGTCGTCTCAAACTGAACCTTGTAACCATGCAAGTGGACGTACCCCTTCACATCCGCGCGGGCTGCCTGCAAGAAGGGGAGTGAGGCGATGCCGCAGGTCAGCATCCTTTCGGTGACATACCGTTGGAAGTCATATCCTGCCTGCAAGAGGGCTGCCTCCGTCGGCGCCTCCTTCATCCGATCGATCAGGGCGTCGACCTGCTTGTCGTCATGGTTGAGGGTATTGTTCCCGGCCCGAGTGTCGAGAACGCGTGAGAGTTGATAGGAATCAAACGCCGCCCCGGACACCCCCAGGATTTGATCCCAGTCTCGGTCCCGCTGCCAGCGTCGCAGGAAGATCGGTCGATCAAGCACCTCGACGGTCAGATCCACCCCAAGCTTGGCGTACTGCGTTTTCAGAATCGTTGCGATGGTAGGCAGCGCAGCCTCGGCGCTATGGGTCATGAGGGTGAAGCGCAGGGGATGCTGTTCATCGTAGCCAGCCTCTTTCAGCAGCGCTTTAGCCTTGTTGGGGTCATAGGGAAATTGCTCCGCAAAGTCGATGTGACCTTTGCCGCCAGACGGTACGAAGCTCCATAGCGGATGCGCCAGCCCCAACAGCGCCGTCTTGACGATGGCCGGCCGGTCGATCCCGTACCCGAGCAGAGCCTGCCGCACCCGGGAATCCTTGAAGGGTGCTCGCGCTTGATTGAAGTAGCTATTGACCCGGAGCGTGTCTCGTCCCCTGAGGACCTGGACCTTTACGTCTTTGTCTAGGCGCTCGACGTGCTCGAAGGGCACCGCATTAGCGAAGTCCACCTCCCCCGTCCGCAGCGCGGTCACTCGCGTCACTCCCTCCTTGATGATGCGGAGCTCAATGCGATCCAGATAGGGCAGCCCCGGCTTGAAGTAGTGCGGGTTCTTCTCCAGCACGATGGTCCGGTTCTGCTCCCACTTGGCGAGTTTGAACGGCCCCGTTCCGACCGGATGCAGTCGCACCTCTTCCTTCCCCCAGCGTTCATACGACGCTGGCGACATCTGTAAAAACCCAAATGCGTGCGCGGCCATCACTGGCAGCAAGGTGGCGCTGGGATATTTGAGGATAAACTTGACCGTGTGTGTGTCGACCACTTCGACGCTGTCGACGAGGCTGTAAGAAGGAGCGTCGAGTGCCTTCTCGGCGGGATCCATCATGCGTTGATAATTCCATTGCACCGCTTCGGCGTCAAAGTCGGTGCCATCATGGAACTTCACCCCCTGGCGGAGATGAAAGACATAGACCTTGCCGTCCTGCAAAATCTCCCAAGACTCGGCCAGGTCGGGCACATAATTCAACTCGGCATCGATACTCACCAGGCTGTTGAAGAGATTACCCATGACGTATCCAGCCTGAGCGCCGGGGGAAAGGCGCGGGTCAAACCCCGCCACATCCGCCTCCCAGGCCACCTGTAGTGTCCCGCCCGATTTCGGCTGTTGGGTCCAGGCGGTGAGCGGCGCCAGCAGGAGAAAGCCCACGAGGAAGAGGAGAACCCCCGTGTGATGCCTGCACCCTGTCATCGTTGTCCCTCCCTGGTGAGTGCTGCCGCTCATACCCTGAGACGCCCTGTCGCGATCAGGCATGCAGCAGCAGCACTCCGCGTGACACAGATGATCGGTCGACTCTGTTGCCAAGGTCTCGCGTGCGGGTCCGGGCCAGGCACCAGCCCGCGACCCTCTCGTCCTAGATCGCCGGCCCCTCCGACAGCGTCACCGGCACACGCCGACCCTGATCCGACGCAGCCTGGACCGCCTCCACCAGGGTGTGCCGCCTGACCGCGGTGGTGAAGTCGGGCTCTACTCTCCGACCGCTGCGGATGGCCTCGGCGAAGCCCCGATACACCCCCGCAACGTTGGAGGGTTCACCTGTCGGCACGCCCGTTGGCATCGCGGTGAGACGCTCCGGAATCGGCAACGCCTGGAGCGTCCGGTCGGGACCCTTGGCTCCCTCTAGGCGGATCGGATCGATCTGCGCACTCAGCCCGGTCGAGGCCACCAGGGTGCCTTCTCTGCCGTAGATCTCCAGCCTCATCCCACTGCCATGCCAGGGCACACTGGCGACCTGCACCGACGCCACTGCCCCGCTGGCCAGCCTACCGCTGACCAGAATAGTGTCGGGAGCAGTGACATCCACCATGCGATCGGTGTCGGTCTCATGCCATTGTGGCACCTGTGTACTCACCACCGCTGACACTTCGGTAAACTCACCAACGCACATGCACATGCAGTCAACGGCATGGCCAAAGGGGATGGTGAGGGTGTTAGCACCCAGGGTGCGGTCCCGCTGCCACGTCCGACCCGACGTGCGGTTGAGGACGCCGGGACGGATCTGGGTCAGGTGACAGGAGAGCACCTCACCCACGTAGCCCTCTTCGATGAGCTCCTTCAGGCGACGAAAGGCCGGGGCAAAGCGTCCCTGCAGTCCCACCATGGTGTGGACCCCCTGAGCCTGGGCCAGATCGGCCATCTCCTGTGCTTCGCGGAGGTTCGCTCCTAGGGGCCATTCGGTGAAGACATGCTTTCCGGCCCTCAACGCGTCCATGGTCAAACGGTAGTGGAGCGGCACGCGTACCACCACCGCTACAGCATCGATGTCGGGGTGGCGCAACATTTCCTGATGATCGTGGAAGGCGAGCGGCACCCCAAACTGCTTGGCGGTCTCCTCGGCTGTCTCCTGGTGCGCCGTACACACCCCAACGAGCTCATAGTCTGGCAAATGGGTCAGGGCTGGCAGGTGGGCTCGACTCCCCCAGCCATAATGCACATTGGCGCCAACAATTCCGACGCGAACCTTAGCTTGTGCCATGGACCGCTCCTTTCTTGCCTGCGATTGTCGATTCCCACTACTCCGTAGACTAGACGCGTGCGCCCATGCTAGCGAATCGGCGCCAGCATAGCGGGGCTTGGAGGCTGTGTCAATCGCCCACTTTCTTGACAGCCATGTTGCTCCACACGATAATGAGCCAGCGCGTCCATGAGCAATGCCTGCGGCCAGGCGCACGCGATGTTGTTCCTCATGGAATTCGAGGGGTTAGGACCGGTGCTGGTGATCCACATTCGCGATCCGTTGAAGCGCGAGTGGCCACGCGGAATCGACACCGACATGGTGGCGCGCGTCATCGCCGCAGCGCCACGGCGTCGCTAGGGGAATGCTATGGCAGAGAAGATGGACCAGCCTATGACCGGCAATGCCAAACCTTTGGAGCCACACCAATTATTAGAGATGTACCGGCAGATGGTGATGATTCGGAGATTTGATCAACGGGCTGTGGACGAGTTCCATGCCGGCAATATCCCCGGCGGCGTCCACGCCTACATTGGGCAGGAGGCGGTGGCTGTTGGAGTCTGCGCCGCCCTACGCCGAGACGACAAAATCGTCGGTACCCATCGTGGTCACGGGCATACCATCGCCAAGGGTGCAGACATCAAACTGATGATGGCTGAGCTCTTTGGCCGGAGTACCGGCTACTGCCACGGCAAAGGCGGCTCCATGCACATTGCCGACTTCAGTATCGGGATGCTTGGCGCCAATGGCATCGTGGGGGCAGGGCTGCCGATAGCCACTGGGGCGGCACTGGCTGCCCAGATGGAGGGAAGTGACCGGGTAGCAGTGGCCTTCTTCGGTGATGGAGCTTCCAATGAAGGGGCCTTTCACGGCTCTTTGAATCTCGCCTCCATTTGGAAGCTGCCCGCCATATATGTGTGTGAGAACAACCGCTGGGCTAGTGGCGTGCCAGCTACATATGCCTTGTCCGTGCCCGATGTGGCGGCGCGTGCCGTGGCGTACGATATGCCTGGCGTGACCGTGGACGGCGCCGATGTGTTGGCGGTCTATGAGGTGGCTGAGCAGGCTGTCCAGCGTGCCAGGGCTGGGGGAGGGCCGACACTGATCGAGTGCAAGACCTACCGCTGGCGTGCTCATTCGGAACAGCGGGGGAATCCCTCTGATCCCAGGCCCCGGGAAGAGATCGATCTGGGACCCCAGCATGACCCCATCGGATCGTTCACAGCCTGGCTCATCGAGCAAGCGGTCGCCACCGCCGCCACTTTGGAGCAGATTGAACAGGAGGTCGGGGTCGCGGTGGAGGAAGCCATCGCCTTTGCCCAAGCCAGTCCACTGCCACGGCCCGAGGACGCCTTGCTGGACGTCTTTGCCCCCTAGACAGATAGAAGCGAATCGATCCCCCATACCTTATCATAGGGGAATCACACATGCGAGAGATCACCTATACTGAAGCCTTGATGGAAGCCTTTCGCGAGGAGATGCGGCGAGATGCAAAGGTATTCCACCTCTGCGGCGGCCTGGGAGCCCTAGCGAGCCTCATCCCGGAGTTTGGGGAGGAGCGCATACGCGTCTGCCCGATCTCCGAGGAAGCCTATGTCGGGGCCAGCATCGGCGCGGCGGGTAGCGGCTTCCGCCCGATTGTCAGTCCGGGGATGATGACCTTTGCCTTCACCGCCATGGACCAGATCGTCAACCAGATGGCAAAGATCCACTACATGTTCGGAGGACAGGCAGCCTTCCCCATCGTGTTTCGCGCCTCCACTGGCGGTGGCCGCTCTGCCGCGGCGCAGCATTCACAAAGCCCCCATCCCCTGTTCATGAACCTGGCCGGCTTGAAGGTGGTCATGCCCACGACCCCATACGATGCCAAGGGGTTGATGAAGAGCGCCATCCGGGACAATAACCCCGTGGTGTTCTTCGAGGATCAAATGCTGGCCCTCAGGGGCGTGAAAGGCCTTGTACCGGAAGAGGAATATACTGTTCCCATCGGTGTGGCCGACGTCAAACGCCAGGGGCGCGACGTCACCGTGGTGGCGATCGCCAAGATGGTGCTGGAAGCGCTTGCGGCCGCTGAAGAGCTGGCCAGCGAAGGCATCGCGGTTGAAGTAGTGGACCCCAGAACGCTAGCTCCACTGGACAAGGGTACGCTGCGCGCTTCAGTCCAAAGGACGGGGCGGGTGGTCATCGTCGATGAAGCCTGCCTTACCTGTGGCGCCGCCGCCGAGATCGCCGCGCTGCTGACCGAAGACCCCGCCACGTTTCGTGCCTTGAAAGCTCCACCCAAGCGCGTCTGCGCGCCCGACGTGCCCATTCCCTATAGCCCGGTCATGGAGAGGTTCTGCATACCGGACAAGGCTAGAATCATCGCAGGAATCAGGGAGGTGCTCGTATGAGGTATGGCTTTACGCTACCAGGTCGCGGTCCCCTGGCCACACCCGACAACCTCGCCGCCATCGCCAGACGTGGTGATGAGTTGGGCTATCATTTTGTGTTGTTCGGGGATCACATCGTGGTACCCAGGCAGATCGTCTCGCAGTATCCCTACACTGAGAGCGGGGAGTTCCCCGGCTCCGCCTCCGGTGCAGCCATGGAGCAATTGACCGTGCTGGCCTTCCTCGCTGGCCAGACGCAGAGCATACGGTTGGTCACCAGCGTCATCATCGTACCGCACCGCAACCCACTGGTGGCAGCCAAGGCATTGGCAACCCTGGATGTCCTCTCCAAAGGTCGCCTGGTCGTTGGGGTGGGCGTCGGTTGGATGCGGGAGGAGTTTGAAGCCTTAGGGTTGCCGCCTTTCGATGAACGGGGCGTGGTCACCGACGAATACATTCGCGCCTTCAAAGAGCTCTGGACCAGCGACAATCCCAGCTTTGAGGGCAAATACTGCCGGTTCTCGAACATCTCGTTCCTCCCCAAGCCGGTGCAGAAACCCCACCCGCCCATCTGGGTGGGTGGGGAGAGCCGTCGGGCCCTGCGTCGCACCGCCGAACTGGGCAATGGCTGGTATCCCATCAGTGTGAATCCCCAGTTCCCGCTTGGCGAGCCAGGGCAGCTGGCAGCGCGACTGCAACGGCTGGCCGCTCTTGCCAAGGAGGCGGGCAGAGATCCGGCAGAAATCGATGTCATCTACCGGACGCCCGACTATCAGCTCACCAAAGACGGAATGGGAGCGGCTTCCTCCGCCGGGGGGCGCCGTCCTTTTGTCGGCACCGCTGAAGAGATCGCCGCCGACATCCGACGTTTTGAGGCGATGGGCGTCGGGTCCCTGGTGCTGGATTTGGCGCGCCTGAGTCGCAACCTAGACGACATGCTGCAGCACATGGAGGCACTGGCCACTCAGGTCTGGCCTCAGGTGTAAAAGGCATCCACTCCTTCTGTCGCTCGGCGAGGGTAAGAGGGGAGCAGCCAGGCGCCATGGCGGTAAAGGGGTGTGGGTCAGCCAAGCGGTCAGCAGGCAACTCCCCTTTTTTGTCGACTTTCTGGGGCTTCGTCGGAACGTTGTCATCCTGTCGCTGGCCATCTTCTGTGTCGGACTAGGCGAAGAGCTGTGGGCCCGGTTTCTGCCAAAGTACCTGGAGGCGCTGGGGGCAAGTGTCCTAGCCATCGGCGCCTTTGGCACCCTCCAGGATCTCTTAGAGGGACTCTACCCCTATCCGGGCGGGATGCTGGCGGACCAGCGTGGGCGCACGTCCTTTGTGGTGCTGAGCTTTATATGCTTCGCCCGCTTTCCCTTGCTCCTCGCTAGCGCCCACGGGCCTGTGGGGCTCATAGCGGCGTTTGTGTGCGCAGGACTGCAGGAAATGGGGGAACCTGCACGCAAGGCCATGATCGTCGATCTAGCGGATGTCGCCCAACGAGGGCGCCTGGCCGGGGTGTATTATTTCACACGCGGCCTCGCGGTGATGCCAGCAGGCCTGGTTGGGGGTATGCTCTGGAGGCTGAATCCCCGGACCCCCTTCTTCGTCGCCACCGGTGTCTGTCTTCTGGGAGTGGTACTGATGGTGACAGGCAGACGCTCAGGGATGGAATCTGCTGAATGAAGAATGGCATACGCTATTGCCACGTATCGCACGCTCTCACCTGTAGGTCCCATATGGCCCATTCACCGATGCGGGCATCAAGGCGTCAGACTACCGAAGCTTCTCCGTGGCAGGCGCAACTTGCTATACTCCGCTATGTGCCGTTGCTCATCAGCTCATGTGGCAAACCGATTGGGGCCACACCATTGCCATGGTTGTACTGCGGCTGTTTCGCGCATTCATTCCACTCGCCACGCTCTGGGTCCGCAATCTCATCATTGATATGGCCGACCGCATCATCGTACTTCAAAATGGTACAGCGGTCGAAGATGAGACGCACGCTATGCTGGTGGCGCAGGGCGGTCCGTATGCCACACTCTTCGTGCTACAGGCGGAGGGATATCGTTAAGCCAAGACCAGTACATGCGATCAGCGCTCCTCCACCTCCGCTAGCGTGGCCTCTGCCTGGGGCAGCCAGAAGGTCATCTCCATGGCGCGGTACAACTCGATCGCGGCAGCTAGTTCGGCGCCGGCTTGCTTCCGCTGGCCGCTCTTGGCATACAGGGTCCCGAGGCCGAGGTGGCAGTGGGCCTAGAGCGGGCGCATGCCGAGTGCCTCGGCCAGGGCGAAGGCTTTGCGGAAGTATGCCTCCGCCAATTCGTGCTCCGTAGGCTTACGCCGCGCCTCAATGTCGGCGATGAGGTGCAGGGCATACGCCTGGAGGCCACCTTCCCTGTGCTGTCGGGCGAGCGTTAGCGCCTGCTCGGCCAGGGCCTGCGCCTCCTGCAGGCGGCCAGCCAGCGTCAACGCCTCTCCCAGGGCGAGATGGCATGGCACCTGGTTTCGTGCTCTAGCCATCGCAGTGCTCTGCTTCAGCGCCTTGGTGAGTAGCGCCACAGCGTCGGCGATGCGCCTGCTCAAAATAGGCCACCGCCTCCCGGTGGGCCGACCGCGCCATGGCCTTCTCCCCTGCCTGTCGGCAGTATACGAGGGCCTAGTCCCACACTTCCCCCCGCAGGGCGTGATGGGCCAGGCGTACGGAAGTCGTCCTGGCCCTGGCACAGAGTGCACCACCGTCAGGCTCTCCTGGGGCAGCAGGCCTGGCAGCGCGACCTGCGTGGCCAGGGACTGTTCCAACCATGGCGGCCGATACCCCGGCCGATACGATACCAGCAGCAGGAGAGAGGCACCAGCCAGGCGCTCGACCAGCGCCGCCAGCCATGCCTCGGAAGTGGCATCGATCCACTGGAGATTCTCGACCGCAAGAATGAGCGGCTGGCGTCGACAGGCGTGCAGGAAGACGTGGTGTAAGAGGGCAAACGTGTGCGTCTTCCGCGCTTGGGAGTCGAGAAGGGCCAGATGCGTCACCTCGCCGGGCACGTCTAGCAGCTGGAGCAGCCAGGGCGCCTCGTCCTCTGGCGTGAGGCCGGTCTCGCGCAGGCACTGGTGCACTTTTGTCGTGACGACGGCGACGTCGTCCGTCTCCGGAATGCTACAGCGCTGGCGCAGCAGGTCCCGTACCGGCAGATAGGGTGTGGTCTGGCCATAGGGGAGGCAGTGCCCGATGTAGGATGTCACTGGTTGCTCTGTCAGGCTGCGGCGGAATGCCTCCAACAGCCGCGACTTGCCGATCCCCGCCTCGCCCATGATGCCGACCACCTGTCCCTGGCCTTGCGATGCTTGGGCCAGGCGGCCATGCAAGAGCGCCAGTTCCCGCTCCCGCCCCACAAAAGGAGTGCGATGCCGGCGGCCACGCCCTGCCACGCCCGCGCGCGGCTGGACCAGCCCCTGCACCGTATAGACGGGGACCGGGAGGGGGCTCCCATCGCTGGCGAGGGTGCTCTCGGCGGCGGCCTGCACCTCCTCTTCGACCAGTTGCTGGGTCGCGGCGCTGATGAGGATCGTGCCCGGCGCGACCCCCAATGCGCACTTGCCGCCGCGCTGGCGACGGTGACCGGCCGGCGTGTTGGCCATCATAGAACCAGGGTCAGAGTCAGCTGTGCGATGCTGTGTGTATGCACTGCCGCATGCCTACGCTAGAGCGCGTCGGCGGCATGGCCGATTTTTTGACCTTGCAGCGGAGGAACATTATACTGAGGAACAACGCAGAGCGAGGGAGAAGTCGCCATGGCAACGAAAACAATTACGGTGCATATCCCGGACGATCACGCCGAGCCAGCCTGGGAGGTTGCCCTCCTGTTTCCGGCCCAGGGCGATTGGAGCGAGGACGATTATTTGTGGCTCACTGACCGCACCAGAGGCATGGTGGAGTTTACAGACGGACACGTCGAGGTTCTGCCGATGCCCACAGACGAACATCTGCGGATAGTCCTCTTTCTTTACCGCGCCCTGTATGCCTTCCTTGCTGCGCGTGGTCTTGGCATTGTCCTCGTGGCTCCGTTGCGCCTGCGATTGCGAACGGGTCGGTATCGTGAGCCGGATCTGCTGTTACTGTTATCCGCCAACGATCCTCGCCGCAGCAATCGGTACTGGACTGGTGCTGACCTCGTACTGGAAGTGGTCAGTCCTGACGACCCGCAACGCGACCTGGTGCGGAAACGCCGGGAGTATGCCCGGGCAGGGATTCCCGAATATTGGATCGTCAACCCAGCGAGCGAGCAGATTTTTGTGCTACGCCTGGCAGGGACCACGTATGTCGAGCATGGTGTCGTTACGCGCGGTACGCAGGCGAGCTCGGCACTGCTCGAGGGTTTCACGGTGGCGGTAGCTGCCGTGCTGGACGCGGTGTAAGACGCACCCGTAAACCATCTCACACGCCGATCTCTGCACCGTTGCGGTTCTAGCTAGCCCCCAGCGCCGGGCTCCGATCACACCTCGCCCCAACAGTCCTATTTCCTTTCGGCCACGAAGGTGCCCCGTTGGGCTGGTAGACGACCATGTCGGTGACGGCACCGGCGGCGTCTTGCTTGAACTCCACGCTGAACCCATTTCGGCCTTTGATGTCAAACGTTGTCCCGCGGGTGGGGACCAATTTGTAGGTGAGTTCGCCGAGCGCGGTGAATGTCAGGGTGTCGTTGCCTCGGAGCGCAATGGTGACGGTCGTGGATTCGAGCTCGTACTGCCCGATGAACGGCTCCAGGACGCTTCTCTGCCGCATCGCCTCGTCCACCATGCGGGTGAAGACGATATCGCTCACACCGGGTTCGATAGGCACGGCGAGGCGGTCAATGTCACCCTGCTTGTTGTAGAAGAAGGTGACCTTGGCGCCTTGCCACTCAGACGCCTCGAAGATGTTGTAGTGCCAGTGCTTGAGGGGAACCGTCTTCTGATTGTGGGTCGCCTTGAGGTCGGTGCCGTCCACTGTGATCGTCACGGCGCTGTATGCAGGGTGCTGGTAAGTGCCGGCATAATCGGCTAGCGGGTGGGAGTGGGAAGTGCTGGCCTTGCGGGGCGGGGTGTAGCCTTTCTGCTTCACTGCCTCGTGGGTGATGGGCGCCGGAATATAGGTCATGGGCGCCTGGCCCCAGGCATCCTCAGCCGTGAGCCTTTGCGGCACCAGAGGACGCGGCACCGTTGGGAATGATTGCGTGTGCCAGGCCTGTTCTCCCGGCACCGTGCTCGGCGGCACGGGGCGCTCTTCGACGGGGAAGAGTGGCTGGCCCGCCTCGCGGTGCAGCACAAAGAGATGGCCCATCTTGGTTCCCACCGCCACGGCGGGAATGTCGCAGCCGTCGCGCATCACTGTGACGAGCATTGGCTGGGACGCCACATCGTCATCCCACAGATCGTGCATCACCTGGAAATACCAGACCACTTGGCCGGTCGAGGCGCGTAGGGCCACCACCGCATTCGCGTGGAAGTTGTTCCCCTTGGCTCACCGCTTCACGGCGGTCCCACCTCGGGCAGTGCGGGCTACCGCGGCGGTTCCAACGGGGGCACAGCCAGCGCGCCGGAGTCGAGGCCGAATCCCAGCGCCCTAGCCAGGGGGGCAAGGGGCTGGACGATCTGCAGGGTTCGCGTCAGCGCCACGATGGCCGCCTGCCCCTCGCTGCTGTCCTCTCCCCTGTCCAGCAGTTTCTCCAGGACTCTCCGCACTGAGGTCTTCTCCGCCGGGAAGACTTTCATACGGATGTCGGCGTCCTCAGGGATGCCAGCCGCTTCCTTGGCCAGGCGCAGCGCTTCTGGGAAGCCCCCGAGCTCGTCCACTAGGCCTAGGGCCTTGGCGTCCTCGCCGGTCCAGATCCGCCCCTTGGCCACCTCCAGCACCTTCTCCTTGGGGAGGTTCCTGCCCTGGGCGACCTTGCTCGTGAAGTCGTCATAGACCCGGTCGAGCCCATCCTGAAACCGGCTCCACTGCTCGGGGGTGTAGTCCTGGGTGCCGGTCCACATGGTGGCGTTGGCGCTGGTATGAACCTCATCCCACGACAGGCCGGCCTTTTCCCAGAAGCCAGCGGTGAGCATCTTTCCGCCCAAGACACCTATGGAACCGGTGATGGTCGCGGGCTGGGCGACGATCTTGTCCGCTGCCATGGACACGAAGTAGCCGCCGGAGGTAGCGAGATTCCCCATGGATACGATGACCGGCTTGCCGACCTGCTTGGCGCGGACTACCTCGCGCCACATGGCGTCCGAGGCCACGTACGACCCCCCCGGGCTGTCCACCCGAAAGACGATCGCCTTGACATTCTTATCCTCGATGGCCTCACGGAAGGCCGTCGTCACGCTGTCCGAGCCCATGGTGAGACCGCCGAACACCGGGTTGTACTCGCTCTTGCCCCGCTGGACCCCGCCCACGCCGTAGATCAGGGCAATGGTGCTCCCCTTCGTGTAGGGGCGTCCCGCACGCTCCAGGTACGTCGACAGGTAGAGGAGCTTGGCGCCTGCGCCGGCCTTCTCCTTCACCTTCGCATAAACCTCATCCCGGTAGCCGAGCCCATCTACCAGTTTCGCCTCCATCGCTTCCGGGCCGAGGAAGGGCCCACGGTCGATCAGCACTCTGGCCTTTTCCGCCGAGAGCCCCCTGGCTGCGGCGATTCCCTGCACCATCTGGCCAAAGTGGGACTCCATGACCTTCAGGGTAGCTTCCCGATGGGGCTCGGTGTACTTGCGCTCGGTGAAGAGGTTCATGAAGGTCTTGTACTCGCGCCGGTGGTCCATGTGTGGGGTGATGCCAAGCTTTTCGAGGGTCCCCCGGATGAAGGGGTGCTCGGAGATCAGGCCGGTCAGGTTCACGTCGCCCGAAGGATGCAGGTAGATGGCGTCGAAGGCGGTGGCTAAGTAGTACGCGCCATTTCCCGGCCCAGCCTCGCCGAAGGTTTCGGCGTAAGCGATAGCGGGCTTCCCCTTGCTGCGGAAGGCGAGGATGGCGTCGCGCACCTCCTGGATCTGCGCCAGACCCATCTCTGCCACACCCACCCGGGCGACCAAAGCCACCACCCGATCGTCTTCCGAGGCTCTCTTCAGCGCTTCCACCCTGTCGCGCACAATCGGGGTCTTCGCCAGCATCACTTGTGCTACCGGGTCGTCGGGCACGTATTCAATGAGACCCCGCTCGAAGTCCGCCTCCAGGATCGTCTTGGCTGGGACGCGCCCCTTGCTGATCCAGTACACCACGCCGACGCCCAGTCCCACGACGACCACCAGGATCGCCAGGCCACCAATGATCGCGAGGCCTCCCACCAGGATGTGCTTCATCGCTTCCTCCTTTCTGTTGCCCTCACTGACTCACCTTGTTTGCCAGGAGAACCATGGCGATCCCCAATCACCGGCATGGCCGGCAAGGTGAAGCTGAACGTCGAGCCTTGCCCCAGGGCGCTGGCCACTGTGATTTCCCCGCCGTGCAGCTCCACCAGCGCCCTCGTGATCGTCAGTCCCAGGCCTGTGCCGCTCACTCCTTGAGTCACGCTATTCTGGGCGCGGAAGAACTCGGTGAACAGGCACGCCTGGTCGTCGGGGGAGAGGCCGATCCCCGTGTCCCGGACGCTGACGCGCACAAGACCCTCTTCGCCGCGGGCGGTGAGGGTGATGCTTCTCGCGGGCGGCGTGTACTTATGGGCGTTCGAGAGCAGATTGGTGAGGATCTGCATGACGCGATCGGCATCGCCGGAGACGGCCGGCAGCTCTTCGGCCAGCTCGAGGGTGAGCCGCTGCCCTTTAGCCTCGATCTGCGGGCGCAGCGAGCTGGCCACCTCCTGGATCAGTCGAGCAAGCTCAAGCGTCGTGCGCTTCAGCTCGAGCCTGCCGGCTTCCATACGCGAGATATCCGGGAGGTCTTCGATCAAGGCGACCAGCTGCTCGCCGTTGCGCTGCACAATCCCCAAGGATTCCCGTTGTACCTCCGTTAAAGGGCCCCCCTGCCCCTCGATCAGGAGCACGACGTACCCCGTGATCGAGGTGAGTGGACTCCGCAGCTCGTGTGCGACCAGCGTCACGAACTCGCTCTTCAGCTGGGTGAGCTCGTGGGCCCGCGCTGCCTCCGCGGCCAGGCGCTGCGCTTCCGCCGTGGAGCGGCGCACCGCACCCATCACGAGCATCAGACCGAACAGCCCAAAGACCGTCATGGTGATCACCAGATAAAACGTCCCTCGCAGGTTGGCATGGGTCTGCGCGACAGCTGCATCCAAGGGCAGGATGACCTCCAACACCCCTCGTACGTCCCCTTCTTGCCAGGTGGTTTTGGGCCTATCGCGATGCGTGTTATGACAATCGATACAACTCGCTCGCATCAGGTCCGCCTTGGCATAGCGCAATGATGGGCGGCCCTTGAAGTATCCAAAGCGCGTAAAGGCCTGATCTGGGTGTTGCCGCAGGTATTGCAGTGCCTGTCTTTCAAAGTCGTCCTGTGGCCCGACGTTTTGACGCCCTTCGCCTGGTAGCCTGAGATGCCATGTGTGCCAGCCAGAGGCCATAGCAGGGCACGTAGAGATGTCCCTCCCCGTCGGGAGGGGTTAGATAATAAAATTTTTCCGCAAGTGAAGCACTGTACACATACAGTGAACCAAGGGCGGACTTCCTCGTCGATCATCCTGGAAGTCCAGGCTAGTTCTCGATCTTAGGCAATGAGAAGCCCACAACGGTCGCGGAGGCAGGAGGCACCCTCCAGAATCTCGTGGCGGCTCCCGAGGTAACCGCCACGTATTGCTTGCCGCCGACTTGGTAGGTGACAATGCCGCCGCTGATGGCGCCTCCCGTATTGGAGCGATATAACACACTGCCGTTGTGGCCATCGAGCACGATGAAGTCTCCATTGAGCTCGCCGGTGAAGACCAGGTCTGCCGAGGTAGCGGTGACGGCAGCGACCATGGGCCGCGACGACTGGTACCGCCATTGGACGGTCCCCGACGAGGCGTCGATGGCCGTCAGCCGGCCGTGCATTTGGTCCACCGGGTCAGGCACGAATGATCCGCCCATATAAAGCCGCCCCTCGACGTGGCGCAGTTCCTCGGCCTTCTTGTATGTGCCGCACCAGTCAACGGCAGGGATATAGAGCATGTTGGTCCGCGGGCTGAACGCGGGGCCATTCCACTGCACACCGCCGAGGGGCCCGGGACAGATGTGCACGCCATCGATGGTCACGGGAGCTGTGACGTTCTCTCGGCGTGTGACTGCGACCTCGTAGATGAGCTCACGCGTCTCGCGGTCGAGCACGCGGAGCAAGCCATCCTTCCCGGTCACGGTGACCAGCCTCCGCGACTGGCCTTTCACCTCGGCGGTAAAGAGCGGGCTGGCCTGGGTGAGGTCCCAGTCGTGGGTGTCGTGTGGGGTCGCTTGATGGTGCCACACGAGCCTGCCGGTCCGGGCGTCGAGGACGACCAAGGAGTTGGTATAGAGGTTGTCCCCTTGGCGGACGTCGCCATAGTAATCGGGAGCGGGGTTGCCGGTCGCAATGTACACGCGGCCCTCGTTCACATCGAGGGAGAACGGTGTCCACACGGCCCCGCCGGCGGTGAGCGCATCGGTGGTGCTCCAGGTCTCCGAGCCTGGTTCATCTGGGGTGGGAAAAGTGTGGAATCGCCACACCGGTTCGCCAGTGTCCAGCCGGAACGCGCCGACCCAGCCTTTGACCACGGCCTCATTGCCGGCCGGGCCGATGATTACGAGGTCTTCATAGATTAGCGGTGGCATGGTGAACGTCTCGCCCGTTGCCGCGTCAGCCGCCGCTTGCTCCCAAAGCACCTGGCCAGTCTCGGCGTCGAGGGCCAACAGATAGCCGTCGCGTGTGCCTCGGACAACCTTACTGTCCTTGAAGGCAATGCCGCGCTGCTGAGGCCAGTTCTCCTGTGCCTTCGGCTTCCAGTCGTGGCGCCAACGGACGCCGCAGGTGGCCGCGTCGAGGGCGATGGTCGAGTAGGTCGTCGTGACGTACATGACGCCGTGATAGACGAGGGGGTTCGTGTGGAACGGATGCATGTCGCCCGCCTGGAAACGGCAGACAGGGGTTAAACTGTGGACGTTCGATCGGTTGATTTCGGCGATGTCCACGAACCGGCGTCCGCCGTAATCGTGATTGGGGTGCAGCCAGTCGGCCGCGTTGGCGGCCGCAGCGCTCAGCTCGGCCTGCGTCGGCCCTTTCGGTTGCGCACTCGCCGAGATGGACAGCATGGTGAAAAGCAGAACGGATAGAAACGCCGCCGTGGGTCTGGCCATGGCTGCCCTCCTTCACTTCGCCTGAGGCGATAACACCCTGGCCCAGCGGCGCTTTGGCCTCGGGTCGCAAATCCCCATGGGTGTTGTTAACTGCAGTCGCTAATCCCTGTCAGTGGATAGGCATTGTAAACGCACTTGCGGCGGAGAGCCAGGGGCAGCTGCCGTTGGCCGACCACTACGCGCCCGCCTGCGGATACCACATGCGGAAGACTGTACGGGTGCAGCGTTGGTTATGAGGATCTTCCAGCGCGCGCAGGCCCCGGGAACGTCGGCTTAACTCCGCACCGGCTTGTCAGAAGGTTCTGACGGGGTTAAGGCTCAGGAGCCAAGCGAGGCTCAATAGCCCTCCGGGTTGCCGAGCACGCGTCGGTACACCTTTTTGGCGAATCGGTCTTTCAGCTCCAGTTCAAAGGTCTCGCCCTCCCGGTATACGGTGAAGCAGCGTTCCCGCTGGCCGTCTCAGACATGCCACTGGCTGCAAAACTGGCCGTCCAGCGTGATGTGCCACCGGACGACGTCGTGCCATGTGCCGCGGTCAGGCTCGGCTTTCAATGTGCCGTACAGCACGACGTCGGCCGCCACAAAGAGAGTGAGATGCCCGCCGCCGAGGATGGGAAACATCTGCATGGGGTCTGAGTCGAGGGTGTGGCCGGCCAACCCGGTGCGTAGCTTGCTCGCCGTCAGCAGCTGGCGCGCAGGCGGCGGTGTCTCCTCAGAGCCCGCCGGACAGGGGAAGGGGGGGATGTCCCTCCCCACTGGGAGGGACTAGAGGCGGCTTAGGAGCTGGGGCCTTTGGAGGAAAAAGGATCGCTCAGCGACACCACGCATGGTCGGACGCTTTGAGGCCGAGGACGTGGTTGCTGGCTGCATCAGCTGCACCCTTATCCATTACCGCATCCCAAACGAACGGCAGAAGTCCGCCCACAGAACTGAGGAATCGCCCCTTCCATACGCCTGTATCTTCCCGCTCGTCAAGGAAAAATTTCAGCTAGAGCCAAAGTTCGCCACCGTATGCTAAGCACTAAGGGCCAGAATTTCACCCCCATCACGTATCGCTGGGAGATGTTACTCGCTAGCCTGGCGCTGGCCACGGGCGCTTTTGTGCGGTGGGCCTGCCAGGCCCAACAGGCGCAGGCGTGAGGTCGGCTCGACACTTTCTGCGAGAACCAACCTTGACAACGGGGGGAATGCCAGGGTATTCTCCGTGCGTCGAAACTGCCCTTGCCTCCCCAGTGAGGTGAACGAGGGGATCGGTGTCCGTGGCTACTGCGAGCGTTCTGGGACCAACAGTGGTCGTCGAATCGGCTTGCCGCTGCACAGCATCCGTCTGTGGCGGTTGGCTGTGCACCTGGCGCATCCAAAACCTCGGTCAAGAGCCTCTCCAGCTCCTGGGCGCCGGGCTCCCCCACAGTCGGTTTCGGAGCGAGGAGCAAGAACTGTCCCCGGCCCCGCAGCTGTTACCGGCTGAGAGTGTTCAACTTGCGCTAGCAGTCGCCTGCCGTGAGCCAGCAGGCACAGTAGTGGAGAACGCCTTCCTAATCTTGCGGGTATTATGGCGGGAACGGGCATGGCGGATATTTGCACGGCTGCGGGTGGTCTTCGATCAGCACAGTGTGCCGGAGAACATCACTGAGGTAATCACCACCCAGCCAGTTGGCTTTTCCTCTGCATAGGTCAGTAGGCTCTCTCGTCCTGAGTAACGCTCCATACAGGTGGAGGTGTGAAGGCAGCTACGCCTGAGTAGGCTCCCTCATGGCAGCGCACTGGGCTGTCACAACGTAGTTCCGGGAGAATATCATGGGAATGGATGAACACGAGCGTTACGTGATGCAGCGGATGCTCGGCTGACGCAGCAACTGAAGGCGTGACTTCGAGGAGACCACGGGCATGGTCTCGAACAGCCTTGATATGGCACTCCAGGAACTTCTGGATATGCTGAGCCGCTTGCAGAGGGATTGTCGCGAAGACCCTGAGTATCAGGAACTCCGTCGGGCCCTCCCGGAGGAGTGGCCGCTGTAAGGTAAATCATGCAGCGGCCAGGTTACTGGCGCCGTACGTCGGGAAGTTTGACGCGAGGTTGCCTCAAGGTGAGGGGTGCGACTCCGGTCCAAAATACCCGCTCCCCAGTCATCGCCTGGACATGTCCATCCCACTCTAGGGTATAGGCTGTCACCCCTAACTTGACGGCTTGTCTGATTTTTTCCTGAGTCTCTTGGTCGGTCGCAAAGCGGCGAATCGCCTCGATCTGGCGCCCTCCATGCCCGACGTCCTGCTCGGCGTGGAGGCTGTAGGTCTCAGCCGCACGCTCGGAAAAGCCATAGAAGCCTACAAGCTCTCGGTAGACCTTGGCGGCGACGCCTTCTGCGCCGCCATGCTGTGCTTCTACAAAGCTCAACATCGCCAAGCCTTCCAGGGCCGACCGCCGCTGACAGCACCCGGTGATCATCTCGATGGCGGCCATGGTCCCTGGAGCCGGGTCGGTGCGGTCGGCCTCCTCACGAGAGATCCCCCCTTCCTCAAGGAATTGGAGCATGACGTCCACGTGGCTTCTCGGGGTCGAGAGCTCCTCCATAAAGTTTTCCATCACCACGTCGATCAGCTCGTACCGTTTCTCGTCTACGGCATTGACCATGATGTAGCCCCAGTGGATAGGATTGGTGCGCACCCGTAGGTAATGCTGGACTTCGCCGAGAATGATCTGCTCTCGCGACCAACGGTGCTGGAAGATGCCCTGGAACCAAGGATGTTGCACCATTGGGACTTCTTCAGCATAGCTCCACAACTCGCGGATGAACGCCTCAGGCGACATAAGAGTCAACCTCCTGAATCGACGGGCCGTGCCGATGTCCAAACCAGTGCGCCTCAGACGGAATTTCTCCCTTGCAAGGCTCTCGTTCCGGAAGTGCAGTAGGCTTCTGGCATGGAAGTGCACACCACGGATGTGGCGCCAAGCTAACCATCATCGCCCTCCACCGCTGATGCCCGCTGTGACGCCACAGTTGTGCGACAGACTTTCGGTTAGCCCAGGTCAAATCCGTACAGTTTGGCGACGTTGCCTCTGACGATCTTCCATTTCTCTTCCTCGTCGACGTCTTTGAAGTCGCGTTCGATCACGGCGCGAGAACGCGGCCAGGTAGAGGCGGTGTGCGGGTAGTCAGACGACCACATGACGTTGTCGACTCCAATCCAATGCCGGCTCGCGACCCCGAAGGGATCATCGATAAAGGTACAGTACATCTGGCGCTGGAAGTATTCGCTGGGCTTGAGGGTGAGCTTCGTCGGCCATGGAGTCGCCGTACCCGAAGGGCCGAAGCGTGTGAAGGCCCTGTCCACCCGCTGCAAATAATAGGGCAGCCAGCCACAGTTATTCTCGGCCGAGACGATCTTCAGGCGTGGGAACCGTTCCAGGACGCCGGAGAGGATGAGGATGCTGAAGGATTTTTCGATTTCGTGGGGGGTCACGGTCGGGCGCATCGCCCGTTGTTCGGCGCCGTATTCCCACGGAATACGCTCCATACCGGTGATGGCGTGCAGGCTGACGGGCATCTCCAGGTCCTGTGCCGCAGCCCAGAACGGATTGTAGAGCGGAGAGCTATAGGGTTGGTCTGCCGGAGGGGAGCACCAGATCATGGCGCCCTTGAGGCCCAGCTTGGCGCACCGTGCCAACTCCTGGGCACCCTCCTTGGGGTCGTACAGGGAGATGAGAGCGAGGCCCTTCAGGCGCTTGGGAGCATAGCTGCAATACTCCGCAAGCCAATCATTGTATACACGGAAGCAGGCCTGCTGCAGCCCGGCATCTTTGAGCCAGAACAACCGGAATCCCAGGGTGGTGTACAGCACCTCCGCCTCCACCCCGTCCAACTCCATATCCGGCAACCGTTGAGCCGGGTCCCACCCACCCGGGCGAGCGTCGGCGTATGTGCCGGTTTTGAGAAATGCGGCCAGCTCCTCAGGGGTCCTGCCCGCCCCCAACCCGACGGCAAGGTTGTGAGGCGGATATCCCTCATAGACCAAATAGGCGCCCTCTTGGCCTTCGGGGTTGAGTATCACGTGGGGCGCCCGGTCCCGGTACTTTGTGCCGATGCGCTGCACCCAGAGATCTGGTGGCTCGCTGACGTGCGAGTCGGAGGAGATCAATTGCAGTTCTGCCATGGCTCACCTCCTGAGAGATCATGTGGTTTGGGGTGTTTTACGCCTATTTTCTAGGATATTGTACGCCTACTTCGAAAGGTACACAAGACGGCTCTGTAACTTTGCCCGATGCCGATTCCCACAGCAACACCGTCCCGGATGGAACTAAGCCACTGCACTGCGATGCTGCGCACTTGGGATTCTCTCTCAGCGCTTCCGCACCCAGGAGGGCGAGCGGGATGCCGCGCAGCAGGAGGGCCAGCCCGGCCGGGGTCAAAAGCGATGTATAGGATGGCCCGCACGCCTGAGCCAGCAAAATGGCGCAGCCGGCCGTGGCTACGAAATTCTTCCGCCTTCTTGGCGACGAAATGGAGTCGGTTTTCCGGGTGTGCGCGCCCATGGACCGCCGTGGACCAAGAGCACCGTCGGCAGGTTCTTTGCTGGAATGCCTACAGGGGTTGTCAGGTAGGCAGGGTTGGCGTCGTGGCTGCCGCGGATATAGAGCGTTTTGCCGTCTGCCGAGGAGCTGACAGCGCCGCCTTAGTCATGTGGTCCCCAGCGACGCATAGTCTTCCACGGCTCGTCGGTGGCCTCCCTCACCAACAGGTTGAACCCGCCGTCGAGCGTGGTGGCCGTTGCCTCGCGCACCTTCACCCTCGCCCATTGGGCGGATGCAGACTTACACATGGGCACTGAGGATGGCCGCAATCTTGCGGTCCCTTGCTCCGTCACCTTACGTTAGCGAACATTCTTCTGCATAGAATCTGCCCTTTGAGTGGCGGGTCTCTCGCGTCGGCCTGGGCTGATCGCCAACACGGTGAAGCGTGTCCCCAGGGTGGTGGCATCGAGGGCCAAGGCCAGTTGGGTGCCCTGCCAGCGGCTCAGCCCCCAGACCCGCAGCGGCACAAAACAGGGCTCGACCGCGAGCGCGCGGCGCTGGTCACCCCGTTTGGCCTCGGCTTCGTAAGCCATCGTCTGAATTGGCGGATTCCAGACGCTGTAAGTAACTCTGCCACTGCCTGCGGTGTCACTGCGACGTCCCTCAGGCGCACAGTCGCAACCGCGTCACTGGCAGCCTTCCGAAACTCTGCGGCGTTCCGATAAGTGCCCGTCCCCAGAGGTCGGCCGCTCGCGCTTTGTCTCCGGTAGGCCCGGAGCCATTTCAGGACACGTTTAAAGTCCTGCTCGCTGTACGAATCTTCAAACCCGTGGATCGATATTTTATAGGGCGGTTCTTGATCTCGTTGCCAGCGAATTTTGCCGTAGAGTGGGCTCGATGCGCTGAACAGCTTCACCCAATGGACCAAAATCATCGTGTCGGGATATACCTCTGGGAGATAGATGAGGCTTGGCCAGCGGATATCTGTTCCGGGGTAGAGAACACCCACGCCCTCAACTTCCCAGACACACCCCTCAAAACGACGGTCGGAGGAATTGAAGGCCTCAGCCTTGACCCGAAAGCATCATCTAGGTGTTCTTGGGGAAGAACCTTCTAGTTCAAGGTGCTGCTGACTTTAGGCGAAAAAACTATGGATGTAGCATAGCCGCTTTGGATAGCACTGAATTCGTCCACAGTATTTAGCCGGCATACCTTTTCAACTCATCAAATCGCGGGTGGCTTGCCCTTACCACAACTCAAGGAGATTTTAGGTCATCGGAAGCTTGAAATCACCTATAAATATGTCCATCTAGTGAAAACAAATTTGCGGGAAAACATGGAGAAAGGCGCGTTATAGCTCTGATACCGAATAGCTCATTTTTGGGGATCATGGCTGTGGTTTGTGATAGGCGGCTTTTTACCTTCACAAAGCCGCAGCCAATTATTTAGAAGATTAGACCAGCATCCACCATGAACCCGATGGCGTCTGCCTCGGGTCATGACTGACGTATGCTGTGCAGGGGCAGGGTGCACTGAAAGGTGGCGCCCGGGCCAGCGTTGGCAGAAGCCCACAGCCGCCCACCATGCGCTTCGATGATCGAACGGCTAATCGCCAGCCCCATGCCCATGCCGCCAGCCTTGGTGGTGAAAAAGGCGTCGAAGAGCCGGGCCATATTCTGCGGGTCGAGCCCGATGCCAGAGTCTTGCACCGCCACGAGCACGTTGTCCGCGTCGTGCCTCTGCGACCTGATCTGTAACTCCCGCGGCCGGTCGGTGACAGCCTGCATGGCTTCGATGCCGTTGATCACCAGATTCATGATCACCTGCTGCAACTGGATGCGATCCCCACGCACCGGCGGCAGCGCGGCAGAGAGTTCCGCCCGGAGCGACACCCGCTGCGTGCGCACCTCGCTGTGCACCAGGGTGATCACCTCGCGAATCAGCTCGTTGTGGTCCAGCCAGGCGGTCTGCGGCTCGGTTTTCTGCGCCAGCGCGCGAATGCGCCGGATCACCTCGCTCGCCCGGTGGCCATCTCGGATGATGCGCTCGACGGCGGCCCGTGCCTCTGCCAGATCCGGCTCCGCGCGGGCGAGCCAGCGCAGGCAGGCATTGCCGTTGGTGACGACGGCGGCGAGCGGCTGGTTCACCTCGTGGGCGATGGAGGCCGTCAACTCCCCCATGGTCATGACCCGCGAGAGGTGGGCCAGTGCTGCCTGCGTGTGGCGCAGCGTCTCCTCGGCCCGTTTGCGTTCGGTCACATCCATCACCGCTCCAACAAACTCGACACGGCCCGATGCATCGCCTAAGGCATGAGCCACCACATGGACATGTGTGACGGAACCATCCGGCATCAGCAATCGATGTTCAAAATCAAAATCCTTGCCCTCTTGCGACGCGTGCTCGATGGTCTGTTTCACGAAGGCCGCGTCTTCCGGATGAACCCGTTGGAGCACAAGGTCCACGGTCGGTGTCGTGGTTCGGTCGTATCGGAAGATGTGAAAGGTTTCCTCCGACCAGAGGAGCTCGCCGGTGGCAATCCTCCAGCCGAAGCTGCCCGTGTGGCTGAGTCGCTGTGCTTCGGATAAATAGACCTCGCTTTGTCGTCGGGCCTCTTCGGCTCGCTGGCGCTCGCTGTTCTCTTGTTGCAGGTCAGTGTAGAGGCCAGCGTTTTCCAGTGAGATCGCCGCCTGCGAGGCAAGCAGTTTCAGCACCGCGATGCGGGCAGGCGTGAAGACGTGGGGGGCCAGGTGGTTTTCGAGGTAGAGCACACCGATCAGCCGGGCCTGCTTGATCAAGGGTAAGCAGAGGACAGAACGGGCGTGATGCTGACGGAGGTACGCATCGGCGGAAAACGGGTTCTGGGCCGAGGCGTCATCCAGGATCACGCTTTGTTGCGTCCGGATAACGTACTGCAGGACCGCGTCGGGGAGCTCCGAAGGCGTCGGGGGCGTACCGAGGAGACGGACCAGGACCGTGTCGCGGCCGGTCGTGGCTTCCGCCTCGATCCGCGGCTCAACACCTCGCGGACGAATCAACAGACCCCGCTCAGCACCCGCGTGCTCGACCGCTGTCCGCATGAGCGTGTCGATCAATTTCTCCAGGACGATCTCGCCCGACACCGCTTGTGAGACTTTGATCACGGTCGCGAGATCCAGGTGTTCGACCGAGGCCCCGATCGTGCTCCGCGGACCGGGCACGGGGTCGTCCTCCCTGAGGTGCGGATAGAGCTCATCGAGTTGCCGTACCTTGCCGTCGGCTCCCCAGCGCAGGTAGCCGTAACGGGCGTCCCGCCGATACAGGTGCGCGATCTTCTCGAAACCCCGCGCCGCATAGAAGCGCGCGGCCAGTTCGTTGGCGAGCGCCTCGTTGTGGACAAACCCGTTGGCGCGGGCCGAGCGGATGGCCTGCTCGTACAAACGCTCGGCGTCGAGCTCCCGGCCTTCGATCCGCGCGATCTCAGCGCCCACGAGCGCCGCGCGGTCCTCGAAGTTTTCGGGGCAATTCTCCGCCCGGACCCGGAGCTGCTCGTGATGCGCAGCCAGAGCTTCGACGTGCTGCTGCCGCTCGTCGGCTGCTGCGGGACCGCACGCGGCCGCGCGCGAGAGCGCGGCGTACAGGTGATAGTCCGCCGCCTCCAACGGCGACATTGACGTCCAGAGAAGCGGTTGCTCCCTCAGTGCTGCCTCGAGGGCCGTCCTGACATCGCCGGCCAGGAAACGCGCTTGGAGCTTTCGGGTCCAGTAATATGACTCCGGCCGCGCCAAGGACGCATCAGCCGACAAGTGGCGCTCGAACTCCCGCTCATCGAACTGCCCATCGTCAAAGCACCCGAACGTCGGCGTCAAGCCGCGGAGCGTCCGGATGAGCCCGAGCTGCGGGGTGATGAGGTCGGTGACGAGGCCGAAACGGACCTTCCGCGCGAACTCGAGTCCATTCTCCACCTCGCGTTGCGCCTCGGCGAGCGGATCGCCGGCGGCGAGCATGTTCCTGATCAGATTGGCGCGACCTTGGCCGACATAGATGACGTCTCCGATCCGGTGTGCGGCCTCGAAGCCGCGACGCACCACCTCGCGCCCGGACTTTACGTGCCTCGTCCACGGCATCACGACATGCCCGAAGATCATGTAGGTGCCGGCCTGGAAGCGTTTCAATCCGCGTCGTTCGACCAGCTCGTACCCGAGGCGACCGAGCCGGAACGCAGCCTTGTAGTCGCCGTAGCGCGCGCCGGCGACGACCGCCATCCGCGCGTACGCCAAGCACGATCCGTCGCAGTTGCCGCGCTCCAGGCTGAGATTCACCGCCCGGGACACGACCAGCACGTGGAGGTTGCTGTCCGTAGACAGCGCTGGCGTCGCGATCTTGGTCAGTACGTCAAGGGTCGCCAGCGACGCCGGGTCGCTCATCAACGGCAAGTCGATGAGCTCCTCGATCGTGCGGCTTCCGAGCTGCGACCAGACGCGCTCGTATTCGCGCCGCGCTTCGTCTTCGGTCGGGTGCGGCGACCATTCGACACCGAGGTGGCGGAGGCACTCGAGCCCGACCGCGACGGCGCGACTCTGATCGAGGGTCGTGTAGAAATCCACGCGCAGGCAGCCGACCGCAGCGCGGTCGACGACGTTGGCGGCTCGCGCCCACAGGACGTCGAGCCGCTGCTCCGCCGCTTCCACGTCGCCGGTCAGGAACTCGCATCCCGCGCGGTGGAATTCCAGCGCGAAGGCGAGCTCGTACAGGCGGTCCCAACAGTCCTCCACCAATAGGGCCGCGCCGGCGGTGAGATACGTGAGCGCTGAGGCGTAGGCCGTAGATCCCTTGGCGCGCTTGCCCGCGATGAGGTTGAACGCTGCGAGTTGCTCCTGTTCTTCTCGTGCCGCGATCAAGGCTGCGCCGCGGTTGAGCTGATTGACGATCTCGAAGATCGCCTCCTCCCGTTTCTCGGAAGGCGTATGGGCCGCGAGCAGCCTGCCGATCCGGAGATGGGCCGCGGCGCGCAAGTCTGCCGGGATCAGTGAATAGGCGGCTTCCTGGACGCGGTCATGGAGGAACCCATAGGCACCTTCCGAGCGGAACACGAGTCCCGTTTGGACCGCTTCCCAAAGGTCGCCGTGCATGTCCCCCTTCGAATCCTCGTGAATCATCGCCAGGAGGGTGAACTCTGCGCTGTTGCCCATGCAGGCAAGCTGCTGTAAGGCCTTCTGCGTTTCGACAGGCAGGCGATTCAACTTTCCAACCAAGAGGTCCACCACGTTATCGGTATACCCCTTGGCGTGAATGCGATTCAGGTCCCAGGACCATCGCGCCTCGCCATGATCGAAGGTGAGTAACCCCTCTTCGGCGAGCGCAGAAACAAACTGAATGGCGAAAAATGGATTGCCAGCCGTCTTCTCGTGGACCAGTTGCGCCAGCGGAGTGACGCACTCCGCTTCGCAGTGAAGAGCATCCGCAAGTAACCGTCCCAAGTCTTCACAGGCGAGGGGTGCAAGGATGATCTCCTGCACGATCGCCCCGGCTTGGCGGATCACTTCGAGCGTGCGCATCAGTGGATGGGCGGAATTGACTTCGTTGTCCCGGTAGGCACCGATCAACATCAAGTGCTGCACATCCGGCCGGGTCAACAAATCCTCGAGCAGGTCCAGCGTTGCCGCGTCGAGCCATTGCAAATCGTCGAGGAACAGCGCCAGCGGCTGCTCCGGCCGTGCGAATACGCTGATAAATCGCCGGAACACCAGCTGGAAGCGGCCTTGCGCGTCCTGTGGCGGTAGATCAGGGACTGGTGGCTGTTCTCCGATGATGAGCTTCAATTCGGGGACGAGATCCACCATGAGCCGTCCGTTCGG
>Ga0137403_10001593_pt1 | contig 28486 bp, 25 predicted proteins | sample CZOMad2_1_16fung_FD_122057 | JGI IMG/M metagenome (GOLD analysis project Ga0137403, IMG submission 122057) | Vadose zone soil fungal communities from Angelo Coast Range Reserve, California, USA - CZOMad2_1_16fungal (Hybrid Assembly) | ecosystem: Environmental > Terrestrial > Soil > Vadose zone... | reverse complement strand
ATCTCGTTGCGTTCAGCGGATTTTTGGCAGGCGTTCAACACTGGCCTCTCTCAGAACGACCAGTGGATCGAACCGCTTTCGCGTGACGGCGAACCGATCTACTCTCACTCGGAAGACAGCGGCCAAATGATCGGCGCGTATATCTGGGTTACGTACGACGCGCACGACGTCTCTTCCGATGAAGCCATCGCGGAAATCTTCACTCCCGACGGTCAACACGTCACGTCTACGTTTGACCTTTCCACGCTTAGGTAAACAAACGCTTAGTCGGGCAATTTCTCCAAGGCGATCGTCTTGCCGGTCGCCACAGACCGCCGCGCGGCATCCATGATTTGCACCACGACGACATTCGTCTCGAGTGACGACGGATCTCCATCCGGCTTGATTTCGCCACGCAACACCGCTGCCAGATAATCCAGCGAATTCGCCTCGGCTTTTGGAACAGTAGGTGCCTCAATCACCGACTCGGCTTTTTCTCCGTGATACCGCACGCGCAATTTATCGGCTCCGACCGTGGCCGCATATCCCGTTGCGCCGTAGAGTTCCACATCATTCCGCGAAAACGGCCAGTTCCACGACGGCATCAACACAGCCTGCGCTTTCGGGTATCGCAACATCACCGTCGCCTCGTCATCCACTTTTGGATAAATGTCCGGCTTTTCGGTCTGCGCGATCGCGCTAACACTGATCGGCGCCTGGCCATGCATCAACACCGTCGCAAAGTCCGCGCCGTAGCAGCCAAAGTCAAACAAAGCGCCGGCGCCGTTTTGCACCGGGTCGGTCAGCCAGGGCAACCACTCTGGACCGACACCGATTTCCTTCGGACCTTCGTGACCGGCGTGCGCCACGATTCGCCGTGGGTCGCCCAATTTGCCTTTCGCCGCTTCGTCATACATCTGTCGCCAGCTCGCTTGCCACGTCGTGAAGTAATTGACGAGCACGTGCACGTGATGTTCGCGCGCAACTTTGCGAATCGCGACGGCATCTTCAACCGTCGTGGCCAGCGGCTTCTCAACCATGGAGCTGATTCCGTGCTTTGCCGCGGCTTCAATGAACTTGCGATGGTCGGCAATCGTGGTGTAGATGAGCACGGCGTCCGGCTTCTGTTCCGACAACATTTTCTCGAGGTCGTTGTAAGCTGGCACCGCTTCCAGGTGATATTGCTTGACGTACTGCTCCACCAGTTCCTTCTGCGGCTCGTAGATCGCGACCAGCTTCGCGCTCGTAATCGACGGCATCATGTGCAACAGTCCGTGCGCATGGCCGTGCACCAATCCAACAATCGCCACACGAACCGGCGGTTTTTCTTGTGCCACCACACGCCCACTCGAACCAAGTACCACCGCGGAAATCATTGCGAACACTGACATCCAGCGCTTTCTCATCCTGACACCTCCAAAAGGTCGCAAGCATCTTAATCCACGTCGGGATTTTCTGGGACCACTTCTTCAGGTGGCCCCGCCATCATCTCTGCCCAGGCTCCTGCGTTACACTCTCCGCATGGCAAAGAATTGGAAAACAAAACTCATCCATCCTGACGCGCACGCTCCTGATGGCTTTTCTTCGCTCGCACCGGCGACGTATCGTGGCTCGACGGTTCTTTTCCCGAACGCTGCCGCCGTGCAGGATACCTGGGACCAGCACGCCGTCGGCTCACTTACGGTCTCTACGGCACGCCAACCACGCTCTGAAGAGAAGCGGTAGAGATGCCACCCCGTCATTGTTCTTACAAGAGTGCGCAAGCTACAGAAATTAATAGAGTTACAGTGAAAATAGAGACGCTGGTTTGTGCAAAGAGTGTGCAATCCGATGAAAAGAAAAGAGTTACGCGATCCGGCGAAGAATAATTGTGGCAAGTTGTTGGAAACAGAAAGGTTTGCAGGAGAATTAAGGCGGGATTGCTGATGAAAGTTGCGCACGGAGGTCCATCCTTACCCTCCGCTTACTTACAAACACATATTATAAAGTAGGAATCGTCTGAAGTCAACGGAAATCTGTCGGCCGAGCCGCGGCGGGCGGTTACGACTTCCAATGGAGCGTGACCGGGCCATCCATGGGATGCGGCTTGGAGTGCCCAGTGCGGCGTTCTTCCAACAAATTCGCTTTAAGGGCGAAATACCATTTGGCGGGCCGGTCCGCATCGTCGATGAGCATGAGGCGGGGATTGTGTTTCAGGCCCTCGGACTGGCGGATCATCGTTTCCTGATCCTGGCGTAAAAATGTTTTGGCGAATCTGCGGAAAACGAATACGGGAAGGGGAACATTCCACGCGGCGACAAAATCGATGCGGCAAAGATCGCGCCGAACGGGAGTAACGGTGGCGCGGCTGGAAAACCAGAGTTTGCCGGTCTGAATGATTTCGGTGCGCATGTTCGGCAACACAAAGTCGATCGTTGTCGTGACTGGAGCGCCGGTCATTTTCTTCAACATTTGATACGGGGCGCTGTTCGTACTCGGCGAATGGGGACTCATGCGAAAGCCGTTCGGAATCGGCTCGAATTTCTTCTCTTTTTCGTGAATGCTCCGCCGGCTCCGCCAAAACCACGATTGATGTACGAACGGCCCGTGCGCCGGGTCCATCAGTCCGATAATTCCGTGGTCCACATGCGACGGCAAATCGCAAAAAAGTTGTGCGCTCTTGTAGCTCGCGCCAAATTTAACAAGCTCCGGCGCGGCGGAGAGTTTTTCCGGCACTCGCCCACCGGGCGCCGTCATGTACACCCACACGTAGCCGTCGCGCTCCTCACACGGATAGTGGCCGGCAAAAACACGATCGACTTTTAATTTGTCCTGGCTCGTCAACGACGGAATTTCCATGCACTGACCGCTGCACGCTTCGAAGCGCCACCCGTGATAGCTGCACTCGACGACTTTGCCGTCAAATCGCCCGTAAGAAAGCGGAATCCCCCGATGAGGGCAGGCATCCCGCATCGCAAACGCGCGGCCGTCGCTTGTGCGTCCCAGCATAAGCGGCACCTCCAACAGCATCGCCGTCGCTAATTTCGTCCCGCGAATCTCTTCGCTTCGCAGTGCCGGATACCAGAAATCCCAAAGAAACCCCGCATCCGTCGCAGCGTTCGCCTGCTGCTGCGCTTCGCCGTCCGCCAAACTCGCCATCCTCGCCGTTTCACTCATCGTTTTTCGGTCACCGCCGTTGTAGCGGCCGCCTTCCGAGGCGGGCGCTTCGCATCGTAGTACACCGCGCACCGCTCCAGCAACCAAGCCCAGCAGACAATTGCCTCATATTCCGTTCGGCGCTATTCTATTCAGGTAATGTTCTCCGCCTTTTATTAGCGCTCCCTCCTTTTGCCCGCCTTTTCGGCGGGCCCCTCATTCTCGACGCACAAATTCAACGTTGTCCTGCCACTCCCCGCCGATGCGCCGCGAGTGCTTAACGAAAGGAATTCAGAAATGCCAGTTCTATCGCTTACCGAAAAACTCGATCAGCTTGACGCCCGCTACGAAGAAATGACGCAGCAGCTTTCGTCCGCCGAAGTCGTGAACGATTCCGCGCGCCTGCAAAAGCTCGCCAAGCAACATTCCGAATTAGAGGACATCGTCAACAAGCACCGCCAGTTCAAGCAAATCGAAAAAGACCTCGCCGGCGCCCACGAAATGGTTGTCGAATCCGAGGACGCCGATATGAGGCATATGGCGCAGGAAGAGGAGAAGCAGCTGATCGAGCGCCGCGATACGATCGAGCGCGAATTAAAACTTCTGCTGCTGCCGAAAGATCCGAACGACGACAAGAGCGTCATCGTGGAAATCCGCGCTGGAACCGGCGGCGACGAAGCCGCGCTCTTCGCCGGTGAACTTTTCCGCATGTATTCGCGCTACGCGGAAACACAGGGCTGGAAAGTTGAAATCCTGGAAAGTTCGCCTTCTTCGCTCGGCGGCCTGAAAGAAGTCGTCGCCGCCATTCAAGGCAAAAACGTTTATTCAAAATTGAAATACGAAAGCGGCGTGCATCGCGTACAGCGCGTGCCCGCAACGGAAACGCAAGGCCGCATTCACACCAGCGCCGCGACGGTGGCGGTGCTTCCCGAAGCCGATGAAATCGACATCAAGATCGAAGCCAAAGATTTGCGCATCGACACTTTCTGCTCGTCCGGGCCTGGCGGGCAGTCCGTGAACACAACCTACTCGGCCGTGCGCATCACGCATTTGCCTTCCGGCCTCGTGGTCTCGCAACAAGACGAAAAATCGCAGATTAAGAACCGCGCCAAGGCCATGCGCGTTCTCCGTGCGCGTCTTTATGAAATGGAACTGGGGAAGCAGCAGGCAGCGTTGGGCGCGGAACGCCGCGGCCAGATTAAGACCGGCGACCGCAGCGAAAAAATTCGCACCTACAACTTCCCGCAAAATCGCGTGACCGATCACCGCATCGGCTTGACGTTGCATCAGCTGACTGATGTGATGGAAGGAAAGCTGGCTCCAATGGTGGATGGCCTGACTTCTCACTACGAATCCGAGCGCCTGAATCAGGAACTTTCCGCTGGTTAATTTGGGACAAGTGGTCGAAAGTTGTCATTCCGAACAAAGTAAGGAATCTGCTTTTCCTTCGATTTTTGTTTCGCCGCGGAGTAATCGTCAACTTATCCGTGGGCAGATTTAGCCAAATCTTGAAAATGGTTTTTGTTTTTACTCACAACTTAAAACTTATAACTTAGAAACTTTCCATGGACTTCCGCTCCGCCCTCAAACACGGCATCGCGCAACTTCGTGCCGCGCACGTCTCCTCCGACACGCTCGCGGCGGAGCTTTTGCTCCTTCATGCTACGCAGAAGGAACGCACGTATCTTTATTCCCACCCCGAAGCTGAATTGACTAACGAGGAAGAACGCGCTTATCAATCTCTCCTCGATCGCCGCATCTCCGGCGTCCCCGTCCAGCATCTCACCGGCAAACAAGAATTCTGGGGTCTCTCCTTCGAGGTCACACCCGACGTCCTGATTCCTCGCCCCGAAACCGAGCATCTTATCGAAGTCACACTCGACCGCCTCGCTCTCCGCGAACTTCGCGCCGGCCGCCCCAACAAAAACGACGGGTTGGGACTTTTCATCGTCGACATCGGTACCGGCTCCGGCTGCATTGCCATCGCGCTCGCCAAAGAATTGCCGCAAGCGCAAATTTTCGCTTCAGATATTTCCGCCGAAGCGCTGGTCGTCGCGCGACGCAATGCCGAGAAACACTCGGTATGCGCGCACGTCCATTTCATCGAATCAAATCTCTTCGACCGGCTTTCGCTCGCAGGCACGCGGTATGTCTTGCCCAACGAGGGTCCGGCGTCGTTGTTTCGCATTCCAGAAGAGCCGACGCGTTTCGACCTCATCGTTTCCAACCCTCCCTACATCGGCCGCCGCGAAGCGCCCTCTCTCGCCCGCGAGGTCCGGGATCACGAACCCTCTCTCGCTCTCTACGGTGGCGACGAGGGCTACGAGTTTTACGCTGGCCTCATTGCGCAATCTGCGGAACGTCTAAGACCTGGCGGCCTTCTTATCCTCGAACTCGGCCACGATTCCCTCCCTGCCGTTCAGCCACTACTCGAACCGCCCCTCTGGACCAATGTCGGCGTCACCAACGATCTCGCCGGTATCCCGCGCGTCATTTCCGCTGAGCGCGCCTAGGTTGTCGGCGGAACTTTCCCGGCGTAGGCTAACCTCATGCCGGATCTGGCGCGATTTCGGGCGTTGCACGCAGATGCGGATGATCTCTCCGCGCCATCGGTCGCGAATATTCTCCACGTGGACATGGACGCCTTCTTCGTCTCCGTCGAGCTTCTCGACCGCCCCGATCTGCGCGGCAAACCGGTTGTCGTCGGCGGACGTCCCGATCAGCGCGGCGTCGTCTCCGCCGCCAGCTACGAAGCGCGCAAATACGGAATCCATTCCGCAATGCCGCTGCGCACCGCCGGGAAACTCTGCCCCCACGCAGTTTTTCTTGACGGCCATCACGCGAAATACGCTGAGTGGAGCGATCGCATCGCTTCCATCCTCGCGCGCTTCTCGCCCGTCGTTGAAATGGTCTCAGTAGACGAAGCCTATCTCGATTTTGCCGGCACTGAACGTATGCACGGCCCTCCGCTCGCCGCCACGGACAAATTGCTTCGCACCATCACGCGTGAGACCGGCCTTCCCTGCTCCGGCGGCCTCGCGACGACGCGCCTCACCGCAAAAGTGGCGAGCGATCAAGCCAAACCGCGCGGCCTCGTCTGGGTCGCGCCCGGCCAGGAAGCAAAATTCCTCGCGCCTCTTCCCGTCCGCAAAATTCCCGGTATCGGCGAAGTCACCGAACGCGCCCTCCGCGCACTCGGCATTGAAACCGTCGCACAACTGGCCGAGCATTCCTCGGAAAAACTGGAAAAGATTTTCGGCCAATGGGGGACGGCGCTCTATCGTAAAGCCCGCGGCGGCGATTCCTACGAATTCGTCGTCGACGCGGAACCCAAGTCCATCTCGCACAATCACACCTTTGGCGAAGATACCGACGATTTGTCCATCCTGAATTCCATGCTCAGCCATCTTTCGCAAAAAACTTGCAAGCGCCTGCGCGAAGCGGGCCTTGCTGCACGCACGCTCACTCTCACCATTCGTTACGCCGGATTCGATACATACACTCGCTCGCGCACCATGCCCGAGCCAGTACATCTCGACACGGACATTCAGCGCGCCTTTCTCTCGCTCTTTGACGCGCATCGCAACAAAAAACGAAAAATTCGACTGCTCGGCACGGCTCTGAGTAATTTCACACACGGCGGAGAACAGCTCGATCTCCTTGACGCGCCGCGTCGCGAGAAACTCGAAAAGCTCACCGCAGCCACCGACAAACTTCGCGACCGCTTCGGTTTCGGCAAGATTCAATTCGGCGGCTCGCTCAAACGCGAAGAGTAGTCTCCTTCGCGCCCTCGCGTTTCGCCTCGAATGTCCTATACTTTTGCCATGCCCTATCGCGAATCGACCTCAAATCCAGCATCCGCCCCGCGTCCAGCGCAGGAACAAAGTCTTTGGGGTCGCCTCAGCGAAGGCCGCCGAATTGACGAACTCTGGTCCCAATTTACCGCCGACGCGCGAGCGAGTTACGGGTTCTACAAAAAAGATGTAGATGTAGACGAAATCGCCAAGCTGCCGCGATGGCACCGGCCACTACACATCGCGCGCGCCATGTTTACGGCAATGATCTACAAATTGAGCGCCGTACGGCGAGTGCTTCTCATCATCGCTCTTGTTCTGCTGGTGTCTTCGGGATTCAAGTTTGAGTTTGCCGGCAAGTCCACGCTCGAGGTGCGGTTTGAACTCTTTGCCGCGTTGATTTTCCTGTTCCTGCTTTCCCTGGAACTCGCGGACAAAGTCATCATGAAGCGCGACCTCGAAATCGCGCGCGAAATCCAGTCGTGGCTCGTTCCATCGCAGCCTCCCGCGGTAACGAACGCGGACGTTGCGTTTGCTACGCGGCCGCAAAATTCAGTCGCGGGTGATTATTACGACGCGTTTTTCCCGCTCGGCAATCCCAATGGAAGCGAGAAACTTTTTCTGGTGATCGCCGACGTCGCCGGAAAAAGTATCCCCGCCGCGCTGCTCATGGCCACGTTTCAGGCGAGCCTGCGCACCATCACCGGCGAAGGCGTTTCCCTGGCCGAACTTGTAACCCGTCTCAATCGCTATGCCACCGCTCACAGCCTCGATGGCCGCCGTTTTACCACGGCCCTTCTCGCCGAATACGATCCCGCCACCCGCCGCCTCGAGTACATCAACGCGGGGCACAACAATCCGATCGTTCGCCGCAAAGACGGTGGCATCGTCCGCCTCGAAACGGGCGGCGTTCCACTGGGCATCGATCTCGACTCTAAATTTGAGGTAGGCTCCGTCGAGCTCGCATCCGGCGATTTGTTGCTCCTGTTTACGGATGGCATGGTTGACGCGTTCAATCATGCCGGTGAAGAATTTGGCGACCCCCGCCTGGTCGCTTGCGTGAAGTCATTACAAAGTCAAACCGCGCAGCAATCCATGCAATTTCTCATGCAGCAAGTCGACTCCTTCGTCGGCGCCACCCACCAATTCGACGACATCACCTGCCTCGTTCTCCGCTGCCAGTAGCTGCGACTTTTTGTACTCTGATTCTTGACAACGAACGCTAACTGACATGTAATCCGCAACATTCATGGCGTCAGTAATCATTCCCACGGAGGAAAACTAATGCAAGGCGGGATTATAAATTTGAAGGATATCTATTTTTTTGCACGAAAACACGGCTCGCATGCGGCAGAGGCGATGATAATTGACGGAAAGTCGGAATTGGGAAATGAATATTCTGTCCTTTGCCGAGGAATAAGAGATAGGCTGCCAATAATGCGCGGCCTCTACTTGTGGGGTTTCTACAATAGGAATGGGTTCTGGACAAATATTTACATCGGGAAAGCCGGGCTGAAAAAAACCGCGAGCCTTCAAAATCGCATTTACAAAGAATTAACTGCCGAGCGTGCCTGCATTTGGCGAGAAGTCTTGAACACTGAGCAACTGGAGAAAATATGCAAGGAGATTCATCCTCGGATGTGGCCTAAAAATCTTCCAAAGTGGCGTAATGCCTGCGAAAAAGCTGGAAGTACGCACATAGCCTGGGTTGCGCTCCCGAAACATAAGGAAGCAAGTATTGAGCCGATCGAAAATGACCTGATTGAGGCGATGAACCCTACTGGGAATAGAAAACGGACACAGCCGCCAGAACACTTCCGGGACGACACGAAGCGCGTGTTTGGTCATTTTCGGGAGATCATCAATGCAAATGCAAACAGAAAAACGCGTTTTCCACTCGATTTTCACCGAGATTTTTGGAAACAACTCGCATAGCTACCTCGTTCTCCGCTGTCAGTAATCTCGCACCGCCCAAACCGAAATCTCCCGCATTCCCCAGCCGCCGGTGCATAATCGGCTTGTGACGCCGCGCGCACTCGCCAATTCGATTTGCGATCAGCTCATTCGCTCTGGCTTCCAGGCGCTGCTCGCCGGAGGCTGCGTTCGCGACTTGCTCCTCGGCCGCGAGCCGGCCGACTACGACGTCGCTACCGACGCCTCGCCCGATCAAGTGATGGCGCTCTTTCCAGAAAGTGTCGCCGTCGGCGCGAAGTTTGGCGTGATTCTGATTCCGCGCGACGGCCACAAAGTCGAAGTCGCAACGTTCCGCTCCGATGGCAGCTACTCGGACGGACGCCGCCCCGACACTGTGGTTTACGCTAAATCTGCCGAAGAGGACGTCCAACGCCGCGACTTCACGATCAACGGCCTCTTGATGCGTCACGATACGCTGGAGATTCTCGATTTCGTCGGCGGACGTGCCGATCTGAACGCGGGAATCATTCGCGCGATCGGCAATCCGGACAGGCGTTTCGAAGAAGACAAACTTCGCTTGCTCCGCGCCGTCCGCTTCGCCGCGCGATTCGGTTTTGAAATCGAAGCAGAAACGTTTCGCGCGATCCGCAAACATGCAAAAGGCATCACGCAAGTTTCGCCGGAAAGAATTCGCGAAGAGCTCACAAAAATGCTGACGGAAGGCGCCGCTGGAAACGCATTCCGCTTACTGGACCAAGCCTGGCTTCTCCAACAAATCCTGCTCGAGATTGCCGCGATGAAAGGCGTCGAGCAGCCGCCCCAATATCACCCTGAGGGTGACGTTTGGGTCCATACTTGCCTGATGCTCGACGGAATCCCCTCGGGCAGCACGATGACATTCGCTTGGGGCGTGCTCCTGCACGATGTCGGCAAACCGCCCACGTTCCGCTCCGCCGCGGAAACTGGCGACCGTATCCGATTCGATGGTCACGTCGAAGTTGGCGTCCGCATGGGCGAGGAAATTTGCCGCCGCCTGAAAATGTCTAACGATGAAACGGAACAGATCCTCGCCCTCATCGCAAATCATATGAAATTCAAGGACGCTGGCCAGATGCGCTCATCCACTCTGAAGCGTTTCGTGCGCCAGCCAAAATTCGAAGAGCATCTGGCGCTTCACAAACTCGATTGCCTTTCCAGCCATCGCCATCTCGACACCTACGACTTCGTGCGCGAATTTCTGGCGCAGACGCCCCCAGAACAAGTCCGGCCACCCAAACTTCTGACGGGCGACGATCTCATCTACATGGGCTTCTCGCCAGGACCCGAATTCAAGGAGGTCTTGCGACACATCGAAGACGCGCAACTTGAGGGCACCATTCACACGCGTGAAGAAGCCTTGGACTTAGCGTCCAAAGCTCTTAAGGAGTCCAGTCGAAAGTGAAGTTCGAGGAGTTGAATGCCGATAACGCCAAGGAGGTAAGCACGCACGGGCCGCGCGCGCTTTCCTGTTAAGTCGTTTTAAATTATGGCTTTAGGACAATTTCTGTAACAATCTTGCGCCCTGTGTTAGAATGTGAGTGATGTTAACTAAGATTTTCTGCGATCATGATGCACAGCTGTGTACCCTTCTAGGGCACCCTGCATCTAACATTTCACGACCCGTTGGTTTTTCTCCCTCCGGGCCGCACTGAGGACCCTATGCCAGACAAACGGAGTGTTGTGCCAGAGACTTTGCCCATCCTTCCGGTTCGGGACACTGTCCTGTTTCCGGGAGCTATTCTTCCCCTGACGGTCGGGCGGGAGAGTTCCCTCGCTCTGGTCAATTCGCTTTCAGACGACGAGAAATATCTTGGTGTGGTCGCGCAGCTGGATCCGCGTATTGAAGATCCTGCCGCTGCCGATCTGCACAAGGTTGGAACGTTCGCTAAAGTGCATAAGACCGTGAAGATGCCGAATGGCAACGTCGTCATCTTTCTCGAAGGCATTCAGCGCATCCAGGTAGTGGACTTAATCGGTTTGCGCCCCTTCCTGCAAGCGCAGGTGGAAGCCCTTCCTGACGTTCAAGGTGAACTGGACAACGAATTGGAAGCGCTTCAGCGCAACGCGCAGGAACTCTTCCGCGAAGTGGTAAGCCGCTCGCCGCAACTTTCCGACGATCTGCAGACGGCTGCCTCCAACATCGACGACGCGGGCCGTTTGACGGACTTCGTCTCCGGAAACTTGCCGTCGCTTTCCACTCTCGTGCGTCAAGAGCTGCTCGAAACTTCCAACGTGCGCAAGCGCCTGGAAACCTTGATCCGCGAACTCTCCAAAGAGCTGGAAGTGCTCGAACTCCGCTCCAAGATTCACGAACAGGTTCAGGAGCAAGTTAGCCAGAATCAGCGCGAGTATCTTCTGCGCGAACAGATGAAGGCCATTCAAAAGGAATTGGGCGAAGTCGACGATTCCCAGCAGGAAATCGACGAACTGCGCAAAAAAGTCGAAGAAGCGCAAATGACCGCGGAAGCAAAGAAAGAGTGCGACCGCGAACTGAAGCGCCTCGCCAAAATGACCCCGGCCTCCGCCGAATACATGGTCACGCGCACCTACTTGGAATGGATGACTTCGCTGCCCTGGAGTAAATCTTCCGGCTCCGCCGAAATCGATATTTCCAAAGCACAGACCATTCTGAACGAGGACCACTACGACCTCGAAAAGGTCAAAGAGCGCATTCTCGATTACCTGGCCGTGAAAAAGCTGCAACCGGGAATGAAAGGTCCCATCCTTTGCTTCGTCGGACCTCCGGGCGTCGGCAAGACTTCGCTCGGCAAATCCATCGCTCGCGCGCTCGGACGCAAGTTCGTCCGCCTCGCGCTCGGCGGTATGCACGATGAAGCGGAGATCCGTGGCCATCGCCGCACGTACATCGGCGCATTGCCCGGACAAATCATCCAGGGCATCAAACGCGCCGAAACAAACGACCCCGTCCTGATGCTCGACGAAGTCGACAAACTCGGCCGCGACTTCCGCGGAGACCCGTCGGCGGCATTGATGGAAGTGCTCGACCCGGAACAGAACGCCACGTTCCGCGATCACTATCTGGACGTGCCGTTCGATCTGTCCAAGGTCACTTTCATCGCTACCGCGAACTGGATGGATCCCATCCCGGAGCCCCTGCGCGATCGCATGGAGATCATCGAACTCCCCGGCTACACAGGAGAAGAGAAGCTCCACATCGCGTACAAATACCTGATCCCCAAGCAAGCCACCGAACACGGGCTAAAAGTCGGCGAGAACATTGAGTTCACCGATCCCAGCTTGCAGGAGATCATCCACAGCTTCACGCGCGAAGCCGGCGTTCGCAATCTCGAACGCGAAATCGGCACCATCACGCGCAAGCAGGCGCGGCGTATCGCCGAAGGTAAAACGGAAAAGATGATCGTCACACCGGAAATCGTTCGCGAATTTCTCGGCGTCCCGAAATTCCGTACCGAGCGCGAAATCGACGAACGCGTCAAACAGCCCGGCGTTTCCGTTGGCCTCGTGTGGACGCCCGTCGGTGGCGACATCGTCTTCATCGAAGCGAGCCGCATGCGTGGCGGAAAACAGTTCACCACCACCGGCCATCTCGGTGAAGTGATGCAGGAGTCCATGACCGCGGCCCTCACCTGGGTTCGCTCGAACGCGGAAAAATACGCAATCGACCCGGACTTCTTCCGCAAACACGACATTCACATTCACGTGCCGTCGGGAGCGGTTCCGAAAGACGGTCCATCCGCCGGCGCAGCCATGGTTACGGCGCTGGTCAGCTTGCTCACTGGTCGGCCAATTCGCAATCGCCTCGCCATGACCGGCGAAATGACGCTCTCTGGCGTGGTCCTTCCGGTAGGCGGCATCAAGGAAAAAGTGTTGGGCGCAAAGCGTGCTGGCGTGAAGGAAGTTCTCCTTCCCGCGGACAACGAGCCAAACGCAACGGCGGATCTTCCACCCGAACTGCTCGGCGATCTAAAAATCACGTACGTCCACACGCTGGACGAAGTGCTGGAGCACGCTCTCGAAAAGGAGGGCGTCGCTCCGCCGATCGTCCCGCAAGCCGCGCCGAAACAAAAGCGGCCCGATTCCCCGCGCGCCGTTCACTAAACCAAAGCAATTCACCATTTTCGAATAAGGCCGGATCGCACACCGGCCTTTTCGTTTTTGTTCGCTGCCCGACTACGCACATCTATCGTCCGCTCAAGCGCCGAGTCGCCTTCAATCTTCTAAACTAGATTCATGCAGCGCAAAGTATTTTGGCTGTCCTTCACAGCCCTCGGCCTCATCGCCGACGTCGCTCTGCCTTTTTGGTGGGCCGTGGCAGCGACAATCCCTTGTGGAATGGCTGCCTGGTGGATCGCTTACCGCTCCGACTGGTTCTAGCCCTGGCTGCTGTCCGCGGATCGTCTCTACCCGTTTCTTCAAGTTGTCGGCTATCCGTAAAGTAGAAAATCGCTGATCGCGCGAAAATCAGGCACAACGCACGCTGCCGGTTCTCCTGTAACATAAGCCGTAGTTATGCCACGCGCGCTCGCTTCCGCACCACCCAACGCCGCCGAACTCGCGCAACGCCTCACGCAAGCGCTTTCACAGGAGCGAATCGTCCCGCGCTTTGTCGATTCCTATGTCGTGGAACACAGCCGCCACGCTTTGCAGGTGCATGCAACCCTTTATCGCGAACTGCTCGGCCTGCTGCAGCGCGAAGCGCTCCTCGCCGGAGTGGTGACTTTGATCGCTGCCGTCTGCGAAGGCCCTTTCGACGGAAAAAAGCAAATACCGCTTACCCGAAAGGACGCGGCCGCCTTCCGAAAGAAATTCCTGCTTGCACTCGCGCGGGAACGCAACTGGAACGCCGGCGATGCGCTGGACTTTCAGAGTGATCTCCAAATTTACGAAGATCTGCTCTCCCGCAGCTCTTCGTCCCGCCGTGGAAGGAAACCCTTCGAAGGCGCCCACCACCCCTTCGTCGACCGCTGCGCATTCATTCTAGATTCGTCGTTTATGGAAAAGGCCCGCGTCGCCGCTACCCACACTCTAGCGGCAATCGAGGAACTAACTGCCATGCTGGCGCAAAATGCCTGGAAAAATCCTCCACGCTAAATTCCGCACGATTCACGCGAACACCTCGTCCTTCACCAATTTTTTTCCGCCGAGCGACGTGTACGTGCCCCAGGCGCCGATCGCAACGAATAGCAACACGACGAAAAAGCATTGCGCCGCGTACCAGTTGGAAAAGTCCACCGTGTACGGCAGGTTCAGCAAGACGTTGGCCAGCAAACTGGCGATTCCCAGCACGACCAGGCCAAAGCGCACGACGGCCACCGCTGCAATCGCATAAATCGTTGCCCAAATGAACGTGTCCGCCACAAGGTGGTGGCTGCCCAGAATTTTTGGAATCGTGAAGAGCGCCACAAAGAGCGCCGCCGCCAGCCAGCGATTTCGCGCCAGCACCCGCAGTAATACTAGAGTGAAGAAGAAAAACAGTGTGCCGAAGATGGAGACCACCAGCGTGCTGAGCCACTCCCCGGCCGCCTGGCGTATCCCCATCAGGTAGAGTTGCGTCGGAAAGGTCGGCCCTCCCCCGGCATGCATTCGCAACAGTAATCCAATTTCGAACACCAGCACCCACGAGATGCCCATCACAACTCCGAAAACCAAATCACGGCCCACCAATGGGTCGCGCACTCGACCGGACATGAGTCGCGTCCAGGAAATGATTGTTTGCGGCCAATTGCGACGCACGTACGGCTCCAAGGCGATGTAAAGCACCCAAAGGGTCCCTGCCGCTAACAAGCTCGTACTGATCGCCAGAATTACGAGCAACAACATGCTTAGCGATGCGACAAAGTGTACGCGGAGCAAAAAAGCCGCCATGCCCACCGCAAAAGCGGCGCAAGCCAGCCTCCAGGCATTCTGGCGGTCGCCCCTTCCGCGCGCCAAGTTGCGGCTTGCGAACCAGACTCCAGCAGCCGCGGTCAAAAACAAAACGACCAACGCCATGATGTTGCCCGCGCTGCTTTTGTTTTCCTCCGTGGGCGTTCGATTCGGCCTCGTCCACGGGCTAACGAGCGCAAAATATACTGGCTTCCCGCGCCAAGCCGCCGCTTCTATGTGCAAGGGGCGTTCGCTTTCTGGCCACTTGCTATCCCACGCCGCGCGTGCGTCGGCAGCGGCCAGAGAAACCCATCTTGCGGTGGCAGGTCGAAGTTGTGCTTGATCCACTCCTGCGGCCGCAAGCAACGGCCCCCAATCGACAGGGCCTATCTGCGATGCGTTGGACGCGGATGGCGAAGCGCCCGGCCCCGCCGGCTCGCTTGCCGTGTCAGTTTCCACCTCTGGCGGTATCGCCTGCAGCCATTGCAAGTGTCCGTCGGCGTCCATCCACATCGTTATCATACCCGGCTGGATCGGAGCAGGATCGTCTGACGTCACCACTCCCGGCGTCAACAGTGCAGACGACCAGCCCTGCGCCACCATCGCATCCGGACTTTGGCGATACCAATATTCCAGCATCATCGGCCGTTGCGTGAGTATGCGTTTCCAATCGGGTGCGGCGCCGCCCGCTTTTGCGAGGTACGAAAGAAACCAGTAGTTATAGGCAAATTCTCCTGTCTGGTCTCCCGCTCGCGCCGGGTAACCGATCTTCGCGAGGATTTCTCGAGCGTGTTCTGCAAGTACTTCAGGAGACTTAGTCGGTCTCAAGGTTTCGAGGCTGTCCTCCCTCACACCCAGGTAGAAGAAAAGCAGCGTCCCTAGCACCACTGCGGCGAGCGCAAGAAGCGCGCCACGGGGAGTTAGGCCGGTGTTTTCTCCCGCCGCAGCCACCATCTGCGGCGAAGGCGTTTCACCCGCGGCGAATGCCGCCGCCAGCGGATCTCCACCAGGCAGCGCCGCGGCCACCTGCAGCGCGGTAGCGGGACGGTGCATAGGATCTTTTTCGAGGCAGCGCAGAATTACGCGTTCAAGAAGCGGATCGAGATCGCGCACCAGGTTCGACGGCTTCGTTACTTCCGTTTCGTTTCGCAGCCGAATCAACTCCTGCAGCGTTGCCGCTTCAAACGCCCGCTTCCCTGTGAGAATTTCGTAAAGCACTAGTCCAAGCGCATAAATATCGCTCTTAGCCGTCACTTCTTTTCCGGACAATTGCTCGGGCGCCATGTATGCCGGCGTTCCCGCGCGGACTTCCGCGCCCTGAAGATTCGCCGCGATCCCTGCAAGTCCGAAGTCATTCAGACGAACTTTGCCCTGACTGTCCAACATCACGTTCGCCGGCTTCAAGTCGCGGTGAATCACGCCTTTGTCGTGCGCCGCCGCAAGCCCCGCGCAAATCTGACGCGCCACTTCAATCGCTTTGTCCTGTGGCAACCGGCCAATGCGCCGCAACAGCGAGGCAAGATCCTCCCCGTCGACAAACTCCATCGTCAGAAACGTGACACCTTCGATTTCGCCGACATCGAACATCCGGCAAACGTTCGGGTGGGAAACTTGGCGCGCGACGCGCACTTCGGAATGGAATCGCTGCAGCGCCGCCGCATCCCGCGAGAGGCTCTCGGGCAAAAATTTGATCGCAACGGTCTGCGTTAGTTTTAGATCTTCGGCCCGGTAGACTTCGCCCATTCCGCCGCGCCCCGCCAGTGCCACAATCCGGTATCGTCCTTCCAGCACCGTGCCCGGGGCAAATCTTCCGCCGCCAATCGCATCGGAACTTGAAAGCATGCCGCTGGGATTCGAAGTTGATCGAGGGGTCCGCGGCGCCGGCGCCGCGCTTTTGCCTCGCGTGGCGGGTGCCGCTTGCGGCGCAATCGTCTCGCCCTCCGCTCCAGCGAAAGTTGTCCCGCCACCGCCGACGCCTATTCCCGCGCCACATGCCGGGCAAAACTTTGCCGTCTCGGAAACGTCCGAACCGCACTGTGAGCAAAACATGGGAGCGGGAATTCTACCACCGACCGCTTTGCCTCGCGATGCTCCGCGCCTACCGGGGTATTGGCTCCACTTGCACCGCCGTGCCGTACGCCAACACTTCCGTAACTCCGTTCATCACTTCCGTCGCGTCATACCGAAATGCCAGCACCGCGTTCGCACCGTGCGCGGCGGCGTGCTGCAAAAGCAGCTCGTACGCCTCGCTCCGCGTTCTTTCGCACAAATCCGTCAGGATCGTAATGTTCCCGCCCACGATCGTCTGCAACGCCGCGCCCAAATTCCCAATTACGCTGCGCGAGCGCACGATGATCCCTCGCACCACGCCGAAGTTTCTTACAATCCGGTACCCCGGCAATTCCATCGCCGTCGTCACCATCGAAGAATCGACTCGCCCTTGCATGTGCTCTCTCCTTTGCGCTGCGAGCGCCCACCTGTTTCACGGACGTTAACCGCTGCGATTCTACCTGTTTACATGCTCGGTGCGCGAGCCGCCCTGCTTTGCTATGCTCGCCTTGCGTGGAAATCCTTTTCGAAATTCTTGCGGTCCTTCAGATTCTGCTCGGGCTCTATCTGGCCGTGCAGGGCGTGCTGTGGCTCGCTTATGCCAAGCGCCGCACCATGGTCGACCCCGGTTTTTACGCGCCGCGCACCGCCGTCATCTGTCCCTGCCGCGGCTCCGAACCCGGCCTCGAGCAAAACCTCGTTGCCCTGTGCGAATTCGATCATCAGAATTACGAAGTTTTTTTCGTACTCGCCTCGGAGTCCGATTCCGCCACTCCAACCGTAAAGCGCGTCGCTGCGCAATCGCGCGTCAAGGCAACCGTCCTTTTCGCGGGAAGGCCGGAAGGCCGCGGTGAAAAAGTTAACAACCTTATTCACGCAGTGATGCAATTGCCCAAGGACGTCGAAGCACTCGTCTTCGTCGATTCGGACGGACGCCCGGGAAAATCCTGGCTGCGCCGCATGGTCGGATCGCTTCACGATGTCCGCTACGGTGCCACCACCACGATGCGCTGGCTCATTCCAAACGCCACCAATTTTCCGACGCTGTTGTTGACCGCCTGGAACGCGCCCATCGTCACCATGCTCGGCGAAAAATCCAGCAACTTCTGCTGGGGTGGCGGCACTGCCATTCGCAAATCTGAATTTGATCAGTGTGGTGTGCTCGAAGAATGGCAGCGTTCCGTCAGCGACGACTACTCGATGACTAATGCCCTGGCGCGCCGCGGCAAGCCAATTCAATTCTTGCCCGAATGTCTCGTCGTTTCGTTCGCAAACACGTCCTTCGAAGGACTCCTCGAATTCACGAATCGCCAGATTCTCATCACTCGCGTCTATGCCCACAAAATGTGGGCCACCGCTTTTGCAACGCATTCTCTCTTCTGCCTCACTTTTATTCTCGGCCTCGTCCTCACCCTTGGAGACATTTTCTCCGCCCGCCCTTCTCTCCATCTCGCGGCGCTCACTTTTCTTCCCCTGCTACTCGCTTCTCTGCGCGGTGCGCTCCGGGTCATCGCCGTCGCCGATCTCCTGCCTCTTTATCGCGTGCAGATTAACGCGCAGTCCTGGATTTACGTCACCATCGGCGTCTTCATACCGTATTTGTATCTTGCAAACTTTATTACATCGCTCCTCTCGCGCCGCATCCGCTGGCGCGGCATCCGCTACGAACTGATTTCGCAAAATGAAACGCGCGTTTTAACCCCTCAGTAGAATCCTGTAGAAATTCTTCACTTCATGCACTTTTTTCCACCCACGCGCAATTCCTACCTCTAAATGCGCCATCCTTTCGCATCTCTCCGCGCAAATGTTCTATTTTGAAAGACTTGCCGGCCTTGTTTTTTGGCATCCGACGTGCAATTTAGGTACCAGTTCGGTGGGACGTCTACAGGCGTATTCCTCCTTCTCGCGCCTAGCTCGTTCCTGGGGACCCAAGCTTCGACTAAGCCCTCAGTCGCGGCGGACGTTGTACAAAACATCCATAGTGTGATTCGTGCGCTGCCCCCTGCGCAGGCACGTTTCGCTCGCTTTATTCGCAGGCTTCGGACTCTTGTCGAAGCTGGATTGGGGAGGATTCCAGTGAAATTTGTCCGCAGATCGCACTCTTTGCCGTCGATTGTTTCCGCACAACCCGCTTCAAGTCATCGCTCGTTCCTTTTTTACGAAAAAAACTCCGGCGTCACTCATTTTCAGATAACCGCCGAGTCAGACGGCTCCTTGCCTCTTGAACAGGCCGCTTGCCTGCTCGCCATGCACTGCATGGTCCGCGGCCAGTCGCCTGAAGACTACGTCGTAATGGTCGAAGCCGAACAGAGTCATACGCTCGGCCTGGTGGAAAAAGCCAACAAGCTACTCGAGGCAGGGCAGTCCGTAAAAAGTGAAGTAAAAGTCACTCGTCGTGAAGAAGAAGTTCTCCGTGGAATCTTGCGTGGATTTGCCAACAAGGAAATCGCCGGCGATCTGAATCTCTCCGAGCGCACCGTAAAATTCCACGTCTCTTCCCTGCTTTCCAAGTTCCGCGTTCGCGGCCGCATGGAGCTTGTTCGCGAAGCGTCGCGCTTCGCAAACTGGGCTATAAATAAGCCAGGACTTCCTACTAGTCGCGAGGCGCGCCCAGCTGCAACCCGCGTGCACGGCGTCGCTGGTGTTCAACGACAACCCGCTGTCTTTCCCGTTTCGAATTTGGAAATGACGGTTTAACGCTTCCCTCAACCAAACAAAAAGGCCCGGAGATTTTCTCCGGGCCTTTTCTTTTCCAACCCCGTTCGAATTACTTCGCCGCTGCGTAGAGTTCAGCCGCTTTATCCCAATTCACCACGTTCCACCACGCCTTGATGTAATCTCCGCGTACGTTCTGATACTTCAAATAGTACGCGTGCTCCCAGACGTCGAGCCCAAGTACCGCCTTGCCGCCCAGCATATACGGCGTGTCCTGATTCGGCGTTGAATCAATCGCCAGCTTGCCGTCTTTCACCAGCAGCCACGCCCATCCCGAACCAAACCGTCCGAGCCCCGCCGCCGCAAATTTTTCCTGAAACGCGCTGACCGACCCGAATGTGGACGTAATCGCCGCGCCGAGGCCGCCCTTCGGTTCGCCTCCTCCGCCCTTCTTCATCAATGTCCAGAACAGCGTGTGATTCCAATGCCCGCCGCCGTTGTTTCGAACGGCGTTCCGGATGTTCTCCGGCACCGAATCAAGCCCCTTCAACAGGTCGTCAATCGATTTCGCCTGCAGATCTGTATGGCCTTCCAGCGCTTTGTTCACGTTCGTCACGTAAGCGCCGTGATGTTTGTCGTGATGGATCTCCATCGTTCTCGCGTCAATGTAAGGTTCAAGTGCGTCGAATGCGTACGTCAGGGGGGGAACAGAAAAAGCCACTGGTTTTTCCTCCGAATTGAAATTTGAATCTAAATCCTTCGCTTCAGCCGCTCGCAAAACGCCGGGAGCCAGACTCGCCGCTCCCCAGAGGCCAGCGCCGACCATGCCGCCGCTTACTACGAACTCTCTTCGTTTCACGCGAAGCTCCCAACAGGCGGGCCCGGTGCAGGGTCGCCAAGAAGTATAACGCCGTCCACCGAACCGGCTCAACCGCACGACTGTCGTCCGCTTCGGTCAGCCGTGTCGCCTATTTGATGCGCGCAAGCGCCCATTGGGCAGATTCAGAAATTGTTTCATCGCCGCTCGTCGCAAGTCGCGCCAGCGTAGCCGCAACACGCTCGCCGCCCTCTGTGCCGCGCCGCAAACCTGCATTGCCCAGCGCGTTGCACGCATTTCGCAAAATGCCACGCCATTTCGCTCGCTTCATCGCACTGCCTCGAAAAACTTCGCGGTAGTCTTCTTCATTCAGATTCGCCAGCCATTCAAGCTCTGGATGAAACAGCGATCCGTCCGCTTCGCCGATTCCGCGCGGCTGAAACTCCTTCGCGTCCGTTCGCGGCGACTTTCGGTTCCACGGACAAACATCCTGGCAAATATCGCACCCGAAAACGTGATTCCCCATCTGCTCGCGAAACTCCATCGGAATCGCCCCCCGCAGTTCAATCGTCAAGTACGCGATGCACCGCCGCGCGTCCATCACATAAGGATCCACCAGCGCATCCGTCGGGCAAGCCTCAATGCACCGCGTGCAACTGCCGCACAAATCCGCAGGCAACGAATCCTTGTTCTTAACCGTCGGCATAAGTTCCAGGTCCGTCAGAATCGTTCCCAGGAAAAGCCACGAACCCATTTTTTGATTCAGCAATAAAGTATTTTTCCCCACCCAGCCCAGCCCCGCATGCTTCGCCAGCACGCGTTCTTGTACCGGCCCGGTGTCCGCCGAAGCCCGCGCCTCAAACGGCTCTGGAAATCTCTTCCGCGTCTCCGCAACCAGCGCATTCAATTTCTCCCACAACACTTCGTGATAGTCGCTGCCCCATGCGTAACGCGAAATCCATCCCCGCGGCGTTTCTTTTTCCGCACTTTGGCTCGCAACTTCTGTCGAATATTTTTCCGGCGCGTTGTAATTCACCGCGCAGACGATCACGCTGCGCACCCCGCCCATCGCCGCCCGCACATCCGCGCGTCGCGGATCGTGCAAATACTCCATCTCTCCCGCGTAACCGCGCTCCAGCCAGTCGCGCATGTTCGCAAGTTCGGGAAACTCCTGTGCCGCCGCCACGCCGCACAAGTCGAATCCAAGTGACCGCGCCGTCTCCGCAATCCACGCCGTGTCCGCCGCCGATTTTTTTATGCCTGCCATTCTCTATCTTCTAAAATAAAAAAGCCCCTCGATTGCTCGAGGGGCTTGGAAAGAGTCCACGTTCATCCCAGAGGAGACACGTTTTCTGCTTGCAGGCCCTTCGGCCCCTGCTTCACTTCAAATTCAACACTTTGTCCTTCGTTTAGCGACTTATATCCGTCGGACTGGATGGCGGAGAAATGTACGAACACATCTTCGCCGGATTGCCGTTGGATAAAGCCGTAGCCTTTCGATGCATTAAACCATTTCACAACACCTTGCTCTTTGCTCAACTTCGGTACTCCTCTGGCGTGGATTTAGCGTCGTGCTGGGTCTGACGCCTGCCACCGGGAGACCGCCAAAGCAGCTCTGCGTGCCGGCATCGAACCTGGGACTTCAACGCGGGCGTATGCTCGCACAAATCTCGTTTGGAGTCCAGATGATTGAAAGCGAACCACGGTCGGGGATGCGACGCGTTATTTGAAACTGCCGACGGCCGAAGGCTCGTCGGAAAACACTTCGAAGACGGTGAACAATTTTGTAATCTGCAAAAGGTCGTGAACTTTTTTTGTCAGATGCAGAAGCTTCAGCTCGCCGCCCTTGCTCCGCACCGCGGTATACGCGCTCACGAGTTCGCCGATACCGGAGCTGTCGATGTAATCCACGTCGGCCAGATTCAGCAGAATGTTCGTGTGCGCTTCCTCCACGAGTTGCCGAATCGTCTTGCGCAGCATCGCGCTTCCGTCGCCCAGCGTTATTCGCCCGCTGGCATCCACAACCGTAATTAGACCTGAATCTCTGGGTGTCAGGTGAAGTGCCATCGATCTCTCAAGCTCCCTGATGCGGTCCGGCGTGGTGCCCGCCCGATCCGCTTCCGTTAGATGGCGCGCTGCCTGCGCCGGGCAATCGTTTGGACATTACAATTTCCGCGCCGCCCGTTTCCGCTTTGACCACGTCGAATTCGTCCATGAACGCGCGCATCAGAAAAATCCCGCGGCCAGAAGTGCTCAAAAGATTCTCTTCCGCCAGCGGATCCGGAACGTCCTTCAGGATAAAACCGGCGCCTTCGTCCGTAACGTGAATGATCATTTTTTCCGGCGTCAACTCGATGGCAAGGTGGATTTTCTTTTCGGGCTTTTCCTTGTTGCCGTAATGAAACGCGTTGATCACGCCTTCGCGCACGCTCATCCCAATGCGGTAGCACTCGTCTTCCCCAAAACCCGCGGCTTCGGCGAGGCGGAGGCACATTTCTTCCGCCAGGTTCACACTTTCCACCTGGGTTTCCAAAGTGACTTCGAGGTGCTTGGTATCTTCCGCCATCCGGCTCGTAACCGCTCCAAAATGCTCAATTCTCGCAGCGTTGTATGGGTAACATACCGCGCGCGCCCCCGTCAATGGCGCGGCAGGATCGAGCCCCAGTTGCGCGGCACGACAGCCCGGCGATTTGGTACGAATGCGACGCAGTTTCCAGAGTGCGGCCGACCATACCCAAGGCCAGAACGCCGCTGGCTCGCTTATCGGGACTTAGCGCAAAATACCCGCGGCAAGGGTGGGAGCCACGCGATTCATGAATGCAGTCTCCAGGCGGGAATCAATGAGTCGTAACGAAGGAAAGCACTCAGGAGCATGTGGATAAGGATGTAGATTCCCCAAATCAAAACGTAGGCCACGGCCATTCTTCGTGGCTTTCTTAAGACATACCAGAGCAGCAGCACGTCTATGGGAATCGGAGCGGCAACTACAGCCCAGGTGGGAGCACCCAGGCTTGCGACACTGTACCCGAGCAGGCACACAAAACAACCAATGGCAAGCGAAGTAAAAACGTACACACGTTTGTCAACTATGTAGAACCCCAATCCCCACGACAGCGCGGTGAAGAGTATCGCGATGTCCAGCAGAATGGGGGCGGGTAGCGCATTGAGCATCGTGTTCCTCCGTAGACGTCATTGTGCTGGGCGGCACCAGCCAAGCTGTCGAAAAGATCTGTCGACACTGAGTCTTGATCGCAGTCAGCTGGCGCCGGGTGAGTGAATCCACTTCTCCGATAACGGCCAACTCTTCCAGATCCAAAATTAGGGAAGGTTTGCCGACAAATCCCCCAGAACCTCAATCTTTACACTTCCCAGAACCCGTTCGCGCAGGTATCGTACCTCGGGCCGCGCTCTTCTCGGAGGACGATGGGATGCCTTTTCTAAGACGCCAACTGCTTCGAACTCTGTCATTTGCTTTCGGGTCGAACTTCATCTTGGGGCGAAACCAACTCGCCATAGCGGCGCAGACAGCCGTACCGCCAAAGACCTCTCCTCTCCCTGCGGGGGCCGCTGTTCGCGATGCGGTCGCTGGAGGAACGGAAATGGAAAAAGTGACCGGAATCGGAGGATTCTTCTTTCGAGCCAAAGATCCGAAAGCGTTGGGGCTTTGGTACCAGCAGCACCTGGGAATCTCGCTCCTGCCATCGAGCGAAGGGGATTCCGTTTGGGAGCAAGCGGCAGGCCCCACCGCTTTCGCGCCTTTTCCTGAGACGAGCAAATATTTCGGGGATGCCCAAAAGGTCTGGATGCTGAACTTTCGAGTCCGGGATCTCGACAAAATGGCGGCACAGCTACGGGCCGCAGGAATCGAGATCAAGATTTACCCGCCCGATCCCACCGGCCGGTTTGCCCGCGTGCATGACCCTGAGGGAAATCCGATCGAATTGTGGCAACCCGCAAAGCCCGGCGCTCCACACTAGCTTGCTGAACAGTCCCCGACTGTTTCTAGATTTCTCCCGGGTCACGGGCAGCCCGGAAGTAATCCTCAAGTCCTGCTAAACGCGCTAATTGTCCGGCAACGCGACTTATCAGGAGCATATAGATGGCTTCATACTAGAATGCCTCGTTTGAGACTCAGCGAGGAACGGAGTTTGCCTTGTCCCTACCCATCAGACTTTCACTGTCGGCCTGTGCATTGCTCTTAACCGGACCTTTTAGTCTTGGCTTTTGTGCAAAGCCCGACCCGAGTGTGGCTTGCGAGTTTTTGAATAGCCGTGTTGTGCTTGTTGGCAAGGTCGTTTCGGTCCGTACGGTCCCGCCACACGGCGAAGAGTTGGATGGCTGGACATATGTGCTAAGCGTCCAAGAATGGTTTCGGGGGCCTCACACGAAAACCATCGAGGTGTTCACCGAAAACACTAGCGGAGGGTTTCCTTTGGACATCGGCAAGACATACCTGCTCTTCGCCCATCCGCTAGAGGGTCGCCTTACGATTACCAACTGTGGCAACTCGGCCTTGTTGGCAGACGCTGAGGGTAGCGTTCGAGACTTACGTAAAATCAAGGTGCCGCAAGATGCCCAAATCGAAGGCCGCATTTCCTTTTCGGGCATACCCGATTCTGGTACGCACGTCCCAGGAATACAGGTCCTAATCCGCTCTGGCGCACGAACCTTCAAAGCCGTGAGTGATGCAGATGGTTGGTTCCGCTTGCATGTGCCCCCGGGCAAATATTCTGTCGAGGTCCAACCAACTCCGCATTGGAATATCTCTCCGTACGACCTCAGCTACGATGACTCCCAAAAGGTCGTAGCGCAGCGGGGACACTGTTCTGGAGTGCAGTTCATTGCCCAGCCGATGTAGACCAAGGTCGGTCAGTGCCTGGTAAACGCGGTTACCGTCCATGTGGAGTCCAGCCAGGACGGGACTTGTCCGGGTTCGCGACTAATCGGGACCTAGCGAGGAGCCAGACCGTCCGGGCCGTCCAGCACATAGAACTACATGAAGACTGCTGGTAACGTTGCGTCGCGGATGTGTTCATTTTCCATTTTCCATTTTCCTTTTTTATCCCCCCTTTCGAATCCAGTCCTAGAACTGCACCTTCGCCCTGTTCTGGGCCAGCTGTACCTCTTTACTCTTGATTTATCATAACTTATCTAGTACTATGACCACGCGAATGTCGTAACGCGCTTTCTAAGTCTGGGAATCGAGCATCCGGCGAAGGATGCTCGTCCTGAGTTCGTCCGCCGCGGCGGACGAGCCGAAGGATCTCCGCGGGGCCTCGCATGGATCGGGAGCTTTGGAGAGGCGCGATTCTAACTACCGTAGAATCAATACTTACGAATTCGCCCAGCGCTAAGTCGCCTGGAATCAATACTTACGAAATTTAACGGGGAGGGGGTCCCCTCCCCCCAACTGGAGCTTCCTATGTCAGATTCACCCCATGGCCGCTGCACAAATCTCCGCGCGGACGGCAAACGCTGCGCTTCCGCCCTGTACCAGGGCCACTCCTCCCTTTGCCACTATCACCTCAGCCGCCAGATGCGCGGCATCGTCGACGGCGACATCCTCGCCGCTGACATCTTGTCCGCCGTCGGCAACTTTCAGTCCGCCGCGGCCATCAACATCGCCCTCGGAAAAATCTTCCTCCACCAGGTCACCGGCCGCCTCTCCCGCCAGGACGCCGTCGCCCTCTGCTACAACTGCCAGCTTCTCCTCCAATCCCTTCCCGCCGTAAAACAGGAGCTCAAGGACGGCGGCTACGACCGTTACTGGCGGAAAGAGACGGAACGAATCCTGGCCAGCAATTCGGACCTCTGCCATCTCACGTTCACTTCCCTCCTGCCGAACGGCCTCGGTTCGCTTAAGCCAATTTCCAGACCGCAAGCCGCCACCCCGCCGGCGCCCGAAGCAACGCCGTCACACGCGGGATAGACCGGGCGAATTATGCAGCGTCAGAAGATACGCGTCGCAAGGAGCGAGGACGAGAAATGAAATCGCACGTGTCGAACATGCTTGGTGGAGTCGTGAGTTCTCACAACTGTCGTGATTCCGAAAAATGCTACGGCGCTTTCGCTTCGTCTTGCTGTCCGAAGCTTGAACTGGCCGAACGTACAGTGGGGTTACACGTTCCGGCACCGAGCCGCCGAGCCTCTCAACATCCGATGTCGCGGCTTCGCTAAAATTAACGACGTGCCGAAACGAATCTGCATGAGCCGCGCGGAATGGCGACTCCAGACCGGAAAGTCTGCGGAAGCTCTTTCCGCAAATTACCGGCTTGAGTGCGACTACGGAACGCCAGTCATCCTGTGCTGGGAAAAGGGTGGCAGCGAACCCATTTACGTATGCGAGAGTCACGCAACAGAGCTGGGGCCTTCGCGCGAACACGGCCAGGAGGCGCGCATCATCAGCCCCGAGTCGGAACAGCCCAAGTCGGAAAAGAGTGGCAATCCGATCCAGGCCAAAGTGCGAAGCCACTTTCACAAAGCCGCTGTCACGAAGTCGAACGGCTCCGCACTTCCGAATGCTCGCGTCATCAAAGCCGAACCGAAACAGAATGAAAATCCGACCGGACCTGAGGCTCGAAGCCAGACGCAGAAGGCCGCTGTCACAAAGTCGAACGGCTCTGCTTCGCCGGAACCGCCGCGCAAGTTAGAAAAGCCGAAGGCCGAACGAAAAGTGGACGAAGCATCCACCAGGGCGCGCATCCGCGACCTGACGTTTGGAAATTCAGCCAAGGCCATGGTGGACGAGGCTATCTGGAATTTGGCAAAGGGAGATTACGAGGCCTATCGAACTGCGCTGCAGCAGGGGAAGACCGCCAGCGAAGCAGCGCAAGCTGCCGGTGGACAGCTCGCCGTAATCCATCAAAAAGTTCGCGACTATACGGTCAAACTGGAAGCCGTCCTTGCCGAATCCAAAACGACGATTAGCGCGGCAGAAACGATCGATAAACCGCTCGAAGAAGCGGTGCTGGAAATCATCGGCAATGGCGCAATGAGCGACTCGGAAAAAGACGCGGCCATTCAGCAGCTCGGCTCGGTTCAGGAATGGATGAAACAAGGTTTGCAGGGGGAATTGACGCCGCTCCAGGCGAACCAAATCATGCTGGCAATTGGTGAGCGTCTAAACTGGGGAGGAAGCTGCGAAGTTCCGGAGGAATGCAAACCGGCTTATCGCACTGTTTACCTCAACTTGAAAACCGCGATTCTTGCGGCCGTTCCCGAAGCGAAAAATCTTCTCGATCGACTGACCAACCTTTACGCCGCCAAATCGGAAGTCAGTCCAGAGCTGCCGAGCACAAAAGAGCTGACCTCGGCCTCCCGCTAAGCGCCCCGCACATCCGGCTGTCGTCAGCGAGCACGAAGCCAGCGAATGGCGTTTTCAAAAAGTTTGTTTTGGTCGGAGCTGGTGAAAATCTTGTCGCCGTGGCCCATGTTCATGTAAAGCATGCGGTAGCGGGTATTGGTCCACACCACGGGAAGGTCGCCGCCGGTGATGGTGTCCTTGAGGCCGATCGGATAGTTCGAGGGATCGAGAGTGAGCAGGACCTTTACGTCCTTGTTCAGGCGCGGGCTGGGCTTCCAGATGTACCACTCGTTTGCCGGCGCCATGAACGTCGCGGGAAGACTGCGTGTGACCGGGTGGGCGCGATCGTCCACGACGAGTTTCGCCGGGAGCGGCGGCCAATTGTTGCCGTAGAAAACGGCGCCCCCGAGGAAGTCCACGAACCAGGGCCAGTGTGTGCTGTCGTCGTTATAGGCGGACACATGAAAGCCGAGCCAGGCGCCGCCGTGCGTCATGTAGCTCTCGAACGCGGCGCGCTGTTCGGGCGTTTTGGGAAAGTCGTTGATCCAGAGAACAAGCTGGATATTTTTTAGCTTTTCAGCGTTTAAGTCTTCCCAGCGCGTGGTCGCTTCAAAATTAAAATCGTTTTTCTTTGCGAGTTCGGTAAAAAAAGCCAATGCTTGTTTCGCAAAATCGATATGATCCGGCTCGCCTTTGTCCGTATGGAACGCGAGCACATGAAAGGAATTTTGTTGCGCGGCGGAGACGGAAGGAGAAAGAGAAGCTAATCCAACAAACAGAAAAGCGAGAAGAGGACGAATCATCGATTGGCCGCCCAAAAGATGGAATTGCGAAAGAGCGTGGTGAACGCCGGATTTTGAAAATGTTCGCCGCGATGTCCCATGAAGATGTAGACATTTCTGGCTTTGACATGCTCGTTGGTCCAGACAACCGGATGGTCGCCCATTTTCAGCG
>Ga0137403_10001590_pt1 | contig 28509 bp, 27 predicted proteins | sample CZOMad2_1_16fung_FD_122057 | JGI IMG/M metagenome (GOLD analysis project Ga0137403, IMG submission 122057) | Vadose zone soil fungal communities from Angelo Coast Range Reserve, California, USA - CZOMad2_1_16fungal (Hybrid Assembly) | ecosystem: Environmental > Terrestrial > Soil > Vadose zone... | reverse complement strand
CCCATCATGCAGCACTGGGAGTCCGCGCCGCCAAACGATCTCCCCAACTACCCCGCCGGCTCCTGGGGCCCCGCGGCAGCGGACACCTTGATTAAACGGGATGGACGGACATGGTATACAACCTGACAGGGTTCTAGCGCAAATCTGCCGCTCGCCCATTATTGCGGCTATGTGTTCTTCCGGCTCCTCACTCGGGCAGTGAGGGGTATGACACCCACCACTCCGCGCCGTGAGTCCCCTCACCACTGGGCACGGGGAAGGGGGCATCGACCGCGCCATCAGGGAGGCATACTCCCATTAGCTGGGCCGCATCGTGCGGGTCAGCTGCGGTGACCATGAGCCCAGTACACTAGGAGGACTTGTCATGAGCGATCTCACCATCAAACAGGAGGTGGAGACGGAACTCCAGTGGGAGCCCAGCGTGAATGCCGCAGAGATCGGGGTGGCGGTCAAGGATGGCATCGTCACCCTGACCGGCCGGGTCCCCAGCTTAACACAGAAATATGCGGCGGCCCGCGCTGCCGCTCGCGTGGCGGGGGTCAAAGCCGTGGCTAACGAACTCGAGGTCGGCCTGCTCCCCGCTGACGAGCGCACCGACGAGGAGATCGCCCGGTCGGTCGCCAATGCGCTCGCCTGGAATACCTCCATCCCACCCGATCGCATTAAGGCGCAGGTTTCGCAGGGATGGGTGACGCTGGAGGGGACGGTGGAATGGTACTACCAGAAGGAGGCGGCGGCGCGCGCCGTGCGCTACCTGCGGGGCGTCAAAGGGATCACCAATAAGATTGTCGTCCAACCCGTCGTGACCGCGGACGTGGTGAAGGCGCAAATTGACGCGGCGCTGAAGCGCAGCGCTGAACTAGATGCGCAGCGGATCCGGGTAGAGACCCAGGGGGACCGGGTGATTTTGCGGGGCAGTGTGCGCTCATGGGCGGAGCGGCAGGAAGCGGAGCGTGCCGCGTGGGCCGCCCCCGGCGTAGCTGCAGTGGAGAATCGCCTCATTATTGAGCTCTGAGGCCAGGGAGCCGCGCTACCCGTCAGTGGCTCTGCCTGGGCGTCGCGAGGCATTCCACCCCTGCAGCACATCGAGATACTTGGTGATACGAGAGGGACGGGTATCCAGGCCCTGGCTCTCGAGCATGTACAGCCCCTCGTGAGCGTCGCACGTTGCCCCAGCAAGCACCTTGATCTGTCTATTCTAACGCGAGCCCCCCGACGACGCTGTGTCACATTTGCCTCAGGGTCATCTCATTCCTGGTTCTGCCTCTGCACCAGAGTGCCGTAGAGTGATAGATATGGAGCCCACCCCTCGGCGTGGGCCCCTCGCCCCGGCGAACGGGGACGAGGGGCCCACCGTCGAGCCCTTGCACACGCTAGAGCTGGTTGCCCACGGCAGGCAGACCCCTATCGAAAGGAGATGAGGGACATGGATCATGAACATCTCCAAAGCCTGAAGGTAGCGATCCTGGTCGCCGACGGCTTCGAGCAACCGGGAGATGATTGAGCTGTTCAGCCGGGTCCGTGGGCAGGCGCGGCAACAGGCGTAAGGCCGCCCGGTGGAGGGAGAATTTTCTAGCACCGGACGACTGGGACGTCCCGGCGTTCCGCGATTGAGGCTTCTCACCTCGGTCGCTGAAGCTCCCGAATCCACACAATCGCGGTACAAGGAGACGAAGCGATGAGTGCGACGGGTCTGGACGTTTTCGACACGACGCTACACAAGACCAACATCTGGCTCCATGACCTCATGCAGGTGCTGGGCTGGCCGGACAGGCACAAAGCCTACCTGGCCTTGAGAGTAACCCTGCACGCGCTGCGCGACCGACTCACGGTGGAGGAGGTGGCGCAGCTCGGAGCGCAGTTCCCGATGCTGATCCGTGGCTTCTACTACGAAGGCTGGGATCCGACTGGCAAGCCGCTGAGAGTGCGCCATAAGGAGCAGTTCCTGGCCCGGATCAAGCAGCAGTTCCGGGGCGATGACCGCATCGATCCAGAGCGGGTTGCCCGTGCAGTCTTCACAGTGCTAGCAAAGCGTGTCAGCGAAGGAGAGATCGAGGACGTCAAGCATATACTGCCGGCCGAGATACGGGTTCTTTGGTCATGAAATGCAGTGAGCGCTGCCATGCGCTGCTTGGGCTGTCTTATGAGATCGTCATCGAACTCACCAGCGATTGCCTAACCGTGTCCAGCGAGCCACAGCAGGCTGAGCCAGAATCTGGCCGGAGGCCAACGTGAGCCAGGGGTTCACAATCTTCGCCGGCACCGCCAACCCGGCGTTGGCTGCAGCGATCGCGCGCGAGCTGGGCGTGCAGGTTGGCGCGTGCGCCATCGACCGATTCCCGGACGGCGAAGTGGCGGTGCAGCTTCTCGAGCCGGTGCGCCGTAAAGACGTCTTCCTCGTGCAGCCGACCTCGCCGCCGGTCAACGACCACCTGATCGAGCTGCTAGCTCTTGCCGATGCCTGCCGCCGTGCGGCCGCCGCGCGCATCACGGCGATCGTGCCCTACTTCGGTTACGCGCGGGCGGACAAGCGACACGGCCGCCAGGAGCCGATCATGGGGCGGGTGGTCGCCGATCTCCTGGAGGCTGTGGGGATCGCCCACGTGATCACGGTGGATCTGCACACGCCCCAGATCGAGGGCTTCTTTCATGCCCCCATGGACACCCTGACGGCAGTGCCGACGCTCTGCCGGGCGCTACGCGATCGGCTGCCGCCCGACCTGGTTGTCGTCTCGCCGGACGTCGGGCGCGTGCGGATGGCCACGCACTACGCGCAGTGTCTCGGTGCCCCAGTCATCGTGCTGCACAAGCGACGCGAGAGCGGCGCCAAGACCGAGGTGACCCACGTCGTCGGGGATGTGTCGAGCCGCGCATGCCTGATCGTGGATGACATGATCTCGACCGGCGGCACCGTGGCCGAGAGCATCAGAGCACTCCTCAGAGCGGGTGCCCGCCCCGAGATCATCGTCGCGGCCACGCACGGGCTCTTGCTCCTCGGCGCGCGCGACAAGCTGGACCACCCCGCCGTGCACGAGATATTTGTCACCGACACGGTCTGCGTGGCCGAGCAGGGCTGGCCACAACTGCGCGTCATCTCAATCGCGTCCCTAATCGCCGGTGCGGTAGAGCGGTTTCTGGCCGACGGCTCGATCGGCGACCTGTCCTGAGGAAACACGCCTAACCAGGCGGCCGGCAGGGAGAAGAGAAGACATGGACCTACGACCCTTTCGTGATCGCAGCGAAGCAGGGCGGCTGCTCGCTTCGAAGCTCGCTGCCTACGTCAATCACCCCGACGTGCTCGTGCTCGCCCTGCCGCGCGGCGGCGTGCCCGTCGCATATGAAGTGGCCCGCGCGCTCGGCGCGCCCCTGGACGTCTTTGTCGTGCGCAAGTTGGGCGTCCCTGGCCACGAGGAGCTGGCGATGGGCGCCGTCGCGACAGGAGGCGTGCGCGTACTCAACGACCAAGTCGTGCGCGCTCTGCACATCCCGGATTATGTGATCGACGCAGTTGCGGCACGGGAGCAGCAGGAACTGGCGCGGCGCGAGCGCCTCTACCGCGGCGGTCGTCCGCCCCCCGACGTGCGTGGGCGGACCGTGATCCTCGTGGATGACGGTCTGGCGACCGGCGCCACCATGCACGCTGCCATCAAGGCGCTGCGACAGCTGCAGCCCGCCCGCCTCGTCGTGGCGGTCCCGACCGCAGCGCCCGAAACCTGCGAAGCGTTGCGGGCGGAGGTTGACGAGGTCATCTGCGCCATCACGCCGGAGCCGTTCTACGCCGTCGGCCTATGGTACGAGGACTTCTCACAGACGACGGACGAAGAGGTCCGCGACCTGCTCGCGCGGCGACAATACCCTGAGGAGAGGCAAGCGACACCGAGCACGACCGACACCACACTGATGGAGGCGGTGCGCCAGAGCGCCCACCCGCTGACCGGCGCCGCCCAAGACTATGACCCACTCATGGACCTGGTCGGCGAGGCGCGCTTCGTGCTGCTCGGCGAGGCCTCCCATGGCACGCACGAGTTCTACCACGAGCGCGCCCAGATCACGGAGCGGCTCATCAAGGAGAAAGGCTTCACGGCCGTCGCGGTCGAGGCCGATTGGCCCGACGCCTACCGTGTCAACCGCTACGTGCGCAGCATGAGCGACGACGTCGATGCCATCGAAGCGCTCGCTGACTTCCGGCGCTTCCCCACGTGGATGTGGCGCAATACCGACGTGGTCGAGTTCCTCGAGTGGCTGCGCGCGCACAACGACGCGCTGCCGCCGAGCGCTACAAAAATCGGCTTTTACGGCCTCGATCTTTACAGCCTCCGCGCCTCGATGAAAGCCGTGCTGCAATATCTCGACAAAGTCGACCCCGATGCCGCGAAGCGGGCCCGTGCTCGCTACGCCTGCTTCGACCATTTCGGCGAGGACACTCAGGTCTATGGTTTCATGACAGCCTCCGGCCTCGCCAAATCGTGCGAGGAGGAGGTCATCAGCCAGCTCGTCGATCTGCAACGTCGGGCCATGGAGTATGCGCGACGCGATGGTCACGTGGCTGAAGATGAGCTCTTCTATGCCGAGCAAAACGCCCGCCTGGTGAAGAACGCCGAGGCGTACTACCGCTCCATGTTCCTCGAGGAGGTGTCGTCGTGGAACCTGCGCGACCGCCACATGGTTGAGACCCTCGATGCACTGATCGCGCACCTGGGTCGGCAGGGTGGGCGCGCCAAGGTCGTCGTCTGGGCGCACAATTCGCACCTAGGCGACGCGCGGGCCACGCAGATGGGCCAGCGCGGTGAGCTGAACGTCGGCCAGCTCATACGCGAGAGATACGGTCGCGAGGCCGTGCTGGTCGGGTTCACCACGCATCACGGTACCGTCACGGCCGCCTCCGACTGGGAAGGGGTGGCCGAACGCAAGCGCGTCCGGCCGGCGCTTGCCGGAAGCTACGAGGCGATGTTCCATGCCGCACAGCCCACGCGCTTCCTGCTCACCTGGCGTGAGGCGGACACGGCGACGGAGGGCTTGCGCGACCCGAGGCTCGAGCGGGCGATCGGCGTGATCTACCGTCCCGAAACCGAGCGCATGAGCCACTACTTCCGGGCGCGGCTGCCGGATCAGTTCGACGCCGTGCTCCACTTCGATGAGACGCGGGCGGTCGAACCGCTCGAGCGCACCGCCGACTGGGAGGCGGGCGAGGTGCCGGAGACGTTCCCCTTCGCGGTGTAAGTGGGGAGACACCATGGAAAGGAAACTCGCTATGGATAGACCGGGGAAGTGGACAGGCAAAGAGCGCCTAGTCCGCGTCGCGGTGGGCCTGGCGACGCTCGAGGGCAACCTGAGCCTGCCCGAGGGAGCCCGTGGGGTCGTGCTGTTCGCGCACGGCAGCGCGAGCAGCCGGCACAGCCCCCGCAATCGCCACGTGGCACGGCTGCTCAACGAGGCAAAGCTGGCGACCCTGCTGATCGACCTGCACACCTCAGACGAAGAAGCGATCGACCAGTGGACGGCGCACTTGCGCTTCGATATCGGCCTGCTCGCCGAGCGGCTCGTTGGTGTCACGGACTGGCTCACGCAGCATCCAGACACGCGAGACCTTCGGCTCGGATACTTCGGCGCTAGCACCGGCGCCGGCGCGGCGCTGGTGGCAACGGCGGAACGCCCCCATGTGGTGGGCGCGGTCGTCTCGCGGGGCGGGCGCCCAGATCTAGTTGGGCCGGCCCTGGAGCGCGTACAGGCGCCCACGCTGCTCATCGTTGGCGGGAATGACTTCCAGGTCATCGAGCTGAACCGGGCGGCGCTGGCGCAGCTCCGCTGCGAAAAGCAGCTCGTGATCGTCCCCGGCGCGACGCACCTCTTCGAAGAGCCCGGCGCGCTTGATGAGGTGGCGCGGCTGGCGCGCGAGTGGTTCGAACGCCATCTCATGCCGGCAGCGGCACGCACGACTGGGGCCAGCACACCAGAGGCGGAGCGATAACCTAGCAGATGGTCGCGCATCGTCACCGTGAGAGGGTGGCAACAGGTGGCACGGCCGCGTCTAAGAGCTTCCGAGCTCCAGCGCCCCAGCCATCGAGAGGTGATTTCTTTAATCGCATCAAGCAGATGATCGTCGAGGAGGTCCGGCAGAACTGCTTCTGACCGCGCCTTGCCACAAAGAGAGCTGGGCCGGACGCAACCTTCACTTCGGGCCAGGGAGGACGGGCCAACCCCCTGAGCCGTCGAACAGCTCGTCTGGCTGCGGGCCATCCTGGGCGAATTACCTTGAGGACGGCAAGAACGCCGCCTGACAAGGGCGGGTCAAGGCATGCTCGGTGCGGCGCCAAGAGGGGACCATAACGGGCTGTCACTGAGGCGCCTGTGACTTGGGGCGGTCGGCCGGCAGACCGGTCCGGCATGACGGCGTTTCGTGGGATGAAGCCTACCCAGCAGCCCGGCGGGGAATAGAGCTGGCGGCAGGCAGACGCGCAGCGGCTGTCTGCGCCAGTCACGGGGGAAACCTCTTGAGCGCTCGGAGGGGGGATGCGCATGCAACGGCACCGCCGCATTCATCAGATTGAGGATTACGGGCGCTTCGTGGGTGCGGAGACCGTTGACCGCGTCCGCACCAAAGCCGAACCGCTCCGAGGTCTCCGCGTGGCCCATGTGAATTCGACCTATTACGGCGGCGGAGTGGCCGAACTCCTGTCCTCGTTGACCCTCTTGATGGCCAGCACAGGCATCCAGACCGAGTGGCGCGCGATCCACGGGCCACCGGACTTTTTTAGCATTACCAAGAAAATGCACAACGCCCTGCAGGGCGATGCGATCAACCTCACCGAGTTGAAGATGGAGATCTACGAAGATGTTATCTATGAGAACGCGGTGCGGAACCACATGGATCACGACTTCGTCATCATCCATGACCCCCAGCCGCTGCAGATGGTCAACCACTACCGCAAATCCGGCCCCTGGATTTGGCGCTGCCACATCGACCTGACGAACCCGAACCAGGGCCTCTGGAACTACCTCGTGGGGTTCATCGAAAAGTATGACGCGGTGATCCTAACCCTGAAAGAGTACGCCCAAGAGCTGGCCACGCCCCAGCTCTTTTTCATGCCAGCCATCGATCCTTTCACCATCACAAACCGCGAGCTGAGCAAGGCCGAAATCGACGACCGCATGGCCCACTACGACATCCCAACCGACCTGCCCCTGCTCGTGCAAATCTCCCGTTTCGACCGCTGGAAAGATCCAGTAGGAGTAATCCAAGCTTTCCAGATGGCTCGTCGCGAAGTGCCCTGTACGCTGGTACGGCTCGGCAATGTCGCCACGGTTGGTCCGGAAGGCGAGCATGTGTTTGCATCGCCGCTGAAACATCGGGACGAACGAATCCGTATCCTCTCCGCTCAGGATTCGGCCCTCGTGAACGCGCTGCAGCGCCGGGACGCGGTCGTGCTGCAGAAGTCGATCCGGGAGGGCTTCGGCCTGACGGTCGCGGAGGCGATGTGGAAGGGGGCGGCCGTCATCGGCGGCAACGCCGGGGGCATCCGGTACCAGATCCGGGACGGCGAGAATGGGTTCCTGGTCTCCTCGGTGGCGGAGGCCGCGCAGCGGATCGTGCAGTTGCTGAAGGATGCAGCATTGCGGAAGCGGCTAGGCCAAGAGGCCAGGGAAACCGTGCGCCAGCGGTTCCTCATGATTTGCCTCTTGGAGCAGTATCTCGATCTGTTCAACCCCTTCGAGACGGTCTACCGGTTGAAGAGATCGCCCAACGAGCTCTCCCGATCCGCGAGTTGATGCCCACGTTAATGCCCAAGGCCGCCCGTGCCGCATTGGGAAGGCTCAACGCCCGGGCCCGGATTTGGAGGGGGGTGCATGAACATGCATGTGAGCGGAGAGCGACTCGTCACCGTTTTCCTCTGCGGCGACGTCATGACTGGACGTGGCATCGATCAGATCCTGCCCCATCCGAGCGATCCGCGGATCCACGAAGCATTCGTCTCAGATGCCCGCACGTACGTCGCGCTTGCCGAGGAAGTGAACGGTCCCATTCCGCAGCCGGTCGAGCTCGCGTACATCTGGGGAGATGCGCTGGCTGAGCTGCAGCACGTCTCGCCCGACGCACGCATCGTGAATCTCGAGACCGGCGTGACTCGCAGCGACGACGCCTGGCCTAAGGGCATCAACTATCGCATGCACCCGGCGAACGTCGGGTGTCTTGCCGCCGCTGGGATCGACGTCTGCGTCCTCGCGAACAATCATGTACTCGACTACGGCTATTCTGGGTTGGTCGATACGCTAGAGACGCTCCATTGGGCCGGGCTGAAAACTGCCGGCGCAGGCCGGACGCTCCTGGAGGCGCGCCAACCCGCCGTGGTCGATGTCGCGGGCGACTGCAGAGTCATCGTCCATGGCTTCGGAACCGAGACCAGCGGCATTCCTCCGAGCTGGGCCGCAGCCGAAGACCTCCCTGGCATCGAGGTCCTGTTCGATCTTTCGGATGAAACCGCCGCGGCCATCGAAGAGCGCGTCCGAGAAGTCAAGCGGAGCCAGGACGTCACTATTGCCTCGATCCATTGGGGCACCAATTGGGGATACGCCGTACCGCGCGAGCACGTGCGGTTTGCGCACCGGCTGATCGACCGCGGTGTCGACATCGTCCATGGCCACTCGTCCCATCATCCTCGTCCGATCGAGGTCTATCGGAACCAGCTCATCCTCTACGGCTGCGGGGACTTTATCAATGACTACGAGGGCATCCGTGGGTACGAGCAGTACAGGGATGACCTCGTTCTCATGTACTTCGCGACGCTGAATCCAGCCAGCGGCAATCTGGTCCAGCTCCGCATGACACCGATGCAGATCCGAAAGATGAGGCTGAATCGGGCCACACCTGCCAATGCCCGGTGGCTGACAAATAGGCTTACTCAAATCAGCCAGGGTTTCGGATCATGGGTTGGGGGGGCTGAAGATGGGAGCCTTCTGCTGGGCTGGGAATGAACATCACGATTCAGCGAAGGTGTGGAACGAGTGGAGCGTTTCGCCGACAGATTGCGACCGGCAATGACGATGTCCCTGGACGACTTGGTCCTCTCCCTCCAGCGTGGGGTCGATCGTCTCGTCCGCCGTCTTCGCCGTGGTGCAGCCCCCGTCCGCACGCACCGGCGGCTCCTGATCGTGCAGATTGACGGCCTGTCGCGCGTCGTCCTTGAGCGGGGACTGGCGTCGGGGCGCATGCCCTTTCTCAAGCGATTGCTGAGGCGTCACGGCTACCACCTGGAGCCCATGACGGTCGGCCTGCCGACCTCGACGCCGGCCTTCCAGATGGCGGTGATGTACGGCGTGCGTCCCGACATCCCAGGATTCCATTACTACGACCGGGAGCGGCGCATGGACATCCACTTCCCGCGGCCGGGACACGCGGCGCTGGTCGAGGCCAAGCACGCCGCGGGCCGACGCGGCATCCTGCACGGCGGCAGCGCGTACGGCTGCGTCTTTACCGGAGGCGCTGACAACAACCTCTTCAGCTTCGCAAGCCTCACGCGGCCCACCGGCCACGGGCTGCTCTGCGCGCTCTCGCCCTGCGTGGTGGTGGGCTGGGTGTGCGTGAAGAGCCTGCTGCGGACCACCCTCGAGCTAGTGCGAGCCCTGTCGCGCCTGGTCGCGCATCCGGTCGTGGAGCCGCAGGGCTGGCGCTGGCTGACGATCAAGATCGGCCTCTCGGTGTGGGTGCGCGGGTTCTTCACGCTGGCCGTGTGCCGCGATCTCTACGCTGGAACTCCGGCAGTGTACGTGAACTACCTCGACTACGATGTCGCAGCGCACGCCTTCGGTCCCCGGAGCCGTCAGGCGCTCCTGTCGCTGCGTCGCGTGGACCGCGCCATCCACCAGCTTTGGCGCGTATTGCGACGTGTGCCGGAACACCAGTATGATCTGTACATTCTCTCTGACCACGGCCAGGCGCCCTGCACGCCCTACCAGGACCTCACCGGGGGGCAGCGCTTCGAGCGGTGGATCTTCGACCAGTTCCTGGCCCCGACGCGAGTCGCAGCGCCCGAGCCCCGCCCGATTGGGCTGGCGCGTGGGATTGGCGCCCGCCGATGGGGAGCGACGGAGCTCTTCCAGCACTTCCTCAACTATCTCGACGAGGACTTCCTGCGGCGCCGCGAGCCAGAAGCGCACCAGCAGGACGGCATCCGCGTCATCACGGCCGGTCCCAACGCCTTCATCTATGCCCTGGGTGTCACGACACCCCTCGACGCCGACGCTCTTGAGCACCGGTTCCCGGGGCTGGCCGAGTCGCTCTCGCGCAGTCCCGGCGTGGGCTTCGTGCTGGCGCGGTCCGGCAACGGACCCCTCTGCTTCTGGCACGGCAAGCGCTACCACCTCCACGAGTCCGAGCTGGGGCCCTTCGCGGGACGTGCGGACGCCTCGCTTGTCGTCCAGGGTATCACGGACCTGATGACGATGCCGAGTGCCGGCGACCTCGTGATCTATGGCATCGATGCCCCCCAGGGCCACGTCTCGTTCATCCCGGAGCTGGGCGCCCACGCCGGACCATCGCGCCAAGAGCTGCACACCTTCATCGTGCGCCCCGCGAAGGTGATCCTGCCGTCGCCCATCAATCATCCGATCCAGCTCTACGAGCACTTCATCCGCTATCAGGAGCCGACGTGACACCGTTCGGCGTCGCTCTCGACAACATCCACCTCGGGGTCGGTCTCGACCGCCACCACGACCTCGCTCCGATCGCCGACGTTCCTGTGCTGGGCCTCGAGATCGGCCAGCGCTATAACCGCTGAAGACCTATCTAAACAGGAGGCTTCCAGGTAATTCCACAATTAGCAGCACCGCGATTGACCGCGCCGATCATCGGGCGCGACCATATCCTGGGACCAGCAACGGCCCCTCTGACACTGGTGGAGTATGGCGACTATGAGTGCCCCAATTGCGGCCAGGCTCATCATGTTGTCAAACAACTGCTCCTGCTGCTGGGCCGCCGGCTGTGCTTCGTCTTTCGTCACTTCCCGCTCACTATGGTCCACCCCCATCCCCAACTCGCGGCAGAGGCAGCAGAGGCGGCGGGAGCGCAGGGCCAGTTCTGGGCGATGCACGACGTGTTATTCGAGGATCAACATGCCCTTGACGACGGCGATCTGGTGCGGTACGCGGCTGCGCTCGGCCTCGATGTATCCCAATTCAGTAGCGAGCTCGCCAGGCACATCCATGCCGCTCGCGTACGTGAAGATTTTATGAGTGGCGTCCGTAGCGGATGAACGGCACGCCGACCTTCTTTATTAACGGCGTGCGCCATGACGGCTCCTATGACTTCAATACGTTGTTGAATGCCATTGAGCGTGCGATGGGGAGGGTGACTGACCTACGTTAGAGCGGCTGCTCCTAGAGCCGGTGGCACGGCCCCCCTAGCGGCAAGAAAGACTATAGGCGCCCTGGAGGACGAGACATCTCATTTGACTAGGTTTGCACCAGGAAGCATGAAAATGGTCTATGTCTGCCGGAGTCAGTTGGTTATGTTTAACGTCGTCAGGAGGTAAAGCACGGGATCGCCAGGTTGTCATCCGGATCCTCGAGGCGCGCCTGACTCCCCCGTGGGAGACTCTCATTATACTCGTGAATCAAGCGCGGCAACCCGGCGCACGTGGGATCGATCAGGGCATGGATCCGGTCCCAGTCGGATCGTGCCGAAGCCCCAGCAAAGTATGTTTCCAGAATGGACATGGTAGGGGCATGAGGGAGGACGTGCGGAGACTCCCATGGCGTGAACATGGCGAGCGATTGCTGGGCCAGCCGTCGTTCGTGCTCGGTCGGGGGGCGTGTGCGGAGCGTGGTTTGATTGCCCATAAAGAGGTTCGCGCGCTGAAAGCGGGCTTGGAGCTGCTGAGCCAGCCGACGTTTGACGCGCCATATACTATACTGGTTGAAGAGCTCTGGGGCCAGATTCGCGATGTCGCTCGGCTGATACGTGTGGAGGAAGCAGCCCAGCGCAACGGCGACATGACAGGCATTCCGGTCCATCGTCCACCAGATGAGGCACTTGATGTAGCGCACCAACCAGTCATCCGGGGTTGGCCGATACCGAGGGTCCTGGCCTGGTCGCGGGCGTTCTTGGTCGCGTTCGCGCGCGTCTGACGCCAGGTACACACAGTATTGGGGGAGACAGGCCTCGGGGAGTCTTCGCCTGTAGTGGCCTGTCCGTCGATCCTGTATTCTTTGAAGGAGCGCGATCCGATCACAGGCTTCCAGGGTCACGGCCAACGCGACACCACTGTCTGGATGGAGGTAATGCGCAAGCTCATACATCTGTTGCAAGTCGTGGTCTGCAAGCATGGCACCATCCCCAGGAGCATCGATTTTATAAGTAGGAGGCCTTTGGCGGTCGAATAGGGATGTGTCATCCTAAGCCCACCCCTCTGGATGGCCCAGAGTCAGGGAAACTGCTACCAGGTGCAAGATGTAACTGACTTTTCCGGTCTGTGAGCATGGCTAATCTTCACGGGGCTTCCAGGGGAAAGGCTCCTGAAAGTCCTTGTCGTTCCAGGAACGCGGCATCCAGGAAGTGCCAGTGATGCTTGACGCTGAACCCGCTCGCCTCCCTTGTCACCTGGCCTTTGAAGAGCACACGGGCCGTATCGAGCAGCACCACGCTCGCGATGAGCCGCAAGACCAGATGGCCGTCATACCCGTCTTCGCCTTACACCTGGCACGCCTCCCGTGGCCACCTCCTCACAATTTTTTGCCTGGCTTGCCGTAAGAGCCGGGGCAAAGCCCACAGCCAGGACGACAATCCGCAAGCTGGAGAAGCGTTTGACAGAGTGTGTGCTGATGGTACGCGCCAATCTCGGCTTGGGCTTCTCCTTTGTTGGTGGCCTGGTGGAGCAACCGGCCACACGGTCTCCCCTGGTGCGACACGACTGTCCGAGGCCATGCGCTCGGCTGCCGTGCCTCGCTGACCGCGAGATCACTCACCAGGGAGTATAGACCTTGCCAGACCCGGCAACTTGAGAATCACATAGAAATTCCATTGAATTTGCATAATATTTTCGTGGTATGATGCCTGGTGAGATCGAGGTGCCTGGAGGGCGTGACCCTGCCGGAGGGACCCCCAGTCTGTAGTGGGCCCCCACGGCCGGACGGAGGGCGGGATGATGCTCTATGTCTTTGGCGACTATGTCCTCGATACCCTGTGCTATGAGCTGCGCCGGGCCGGGGCGACGGTCCCGCTGCGGCCCCAGGTGTTTCAGGTGCTCGCCTACCTCCTGGCGCATCACGACCGGGTGGTCCTCAAGCAGGAACTGCTCGAGCATCTGTGGCCGGGGCAATATGTGGGGGATGCCGCGGTCAATTACTCCATCATGGAGGTGCGGAAGGCCATTGGAGATGACGGGCACATCCAACGGCTCCTGCGCACCGTCCGCGGGCGTGGCTATCGCTTTGTGGCACCGGTGGAGGTGCAGGACCAGAGGCCGCCGGCGGATCCGCTGTGGCATGTGCTCCCAGCGACACTGCCTGCCGCTGGATCTCCCGCGGCGACCGACCCTGCCAGTCCTGCCGTGCTTCACGTCGACGGGGAGTACAAGCCGGTCAGCATCCTCTGTTGTGCCCTGGGCGACGCGCCCACCCTGGCGACGCAGCTGGGCCCAGAGGGCTTGTATCAGCTGCTAGAGATTGTGGTTGGCCTGGGCCAGGATGTGGTGCAGGTCTACCAAGGCACTTTCATCTCCCAGACGAGTGAGGGCTTCACTGCTGTCTTTGGCGCGCCCGTGGCCCAGGAGGATCATGCGCGACGAGCCGTGCTGGCGGCGCTCGACTTGCACCAGCGCCTACGCCACCACCTGACCCTGCGAACGCTGACCCCCAGCGGCCTCGCCGCGCGCATGGGCCTGCACTCGGGCCTGGTGGTCGTCGGCGGGCTTGGGCAGGACCCACAACAGCTCTACACGGCGATCGGCGCTGCGACCCAGCTGGCCATGCGTCTCCAGCAACAGGCGACCCCCGGGACGATCCTCATGAGCGCGGCGACCTATCAACTGGTGCACACGGAGGTGCAGGTCGCCCCCAACGCGGCCCTCACCCTGGACGGGCCGTCCACCCCTGAGCTGGTATACGCCGTTCAGGGGCTCCTGGGGCGGCGCGCGGGCGTTGCGGGTCGTGGCGCCCGAGTCGAGACTCCCTTCGTGGGACGGGCGCGGGAGCTGGCGCTCCTGCACGACCGCTTGGCCGCGGCGTGCGTGGGGCAGGGGCAGCTGGTCGTCCTGGTCGGCGAGCCCGGCATGGGCAAGACCCGGCTCCTGACCGAATTCTACCGCAGCCTGGCCGGACAGCCGGTGACGGTGGCTGTGGGGCAGTGTCTGTCGTATGGCCAGGCGAGCCCGTACCTCCCGGTGCGCGACCTTGTGCGGCAGGTCTGCGCCTTGGCGGAGGGGGACGAGGCCGCGGCACACATCGCCGCCGTCCAGCGATGGCTCCACGAGAGTGGCGTGCGATCGGAGGAAGACGTCGCCCTGATGCTCCAGCTGCTGGACCTGCCGGTGGCGCCGGAGCGCCTGGCGCGGCTCAGTCCGGAGGCACGGCTCGCCCGGACCTTTGTGCTGCTGCGGCACCTGGTCCTGCACGCGGCGCAGCGGCAGCCGCTTGTCCTGGTGGTGGAAGACCTGCACTGGAGCGACGCCACCTCGGAAGCATGGCTCGCGTCGCTGGTGGAGCGGCTAGCGGATGCCTCGCTGCTGCTGGTCGTGACCGCTCGCCCGGGGTATTGGCCCCGCTGGGGCGCGCACTCCGCCGCCACCCAGTTCGGGTTATCGCCGTTGCACGCCCAAGACAGCCGGGTGGTGGTGCAGGCGGTGCTTGGCCACGTGACCCTCCCCGCCGAACGGCTCCGGGAGATGGTGGCGCACGCGGCGGGCAATCCGTTCTTTTTGGAGGAGTTGGCGTCGCATGCCAGGGAATACGGCCAGCCTGGCACACCAGGGCTGGTGCCCGAGACAGTGCACGCGGTGCTGGCGGCCCGCATGGATCAGCTCCCCCCGGCGGCGAAACGCCTGTTGCAGACCGCCGCGGTGATCGGCACGGAGGTGCCCCTCGCCCTGCTGCAGGCCATTGCCGAGCAGCCGGAGGAGGTCTTACAACAGAGCCTGGGGTATCTCCAGGCGGCCGAGTTCCTCTACGAGACGCGGGTGGTGCCCGCGCTTATATACACGTTCAAACACGCCTTGACCCATGAGGTCGCCTATCGGTCACTGCTCAAGCGCACCCGGCAGCGCTACCACCAGCGCACGGCGCAGGTGTTGGCCGAGCGCTTTCCCGACCTCGCCGAGGCGCAGCCCGAACGGCTGGCGCAGCATTACACCGAGGCAGGCCTGGCCGAGCCGGCCGTGGGCTACTGGCAGCGGGCGGGCCAGCGTGCGATGGAGCGCTCAGCCTATGTAGAAGCGGTGGCGCACTGCACCACGGGCCTCGACGTGCTCGGGACGCTGGCGGACACCCCCACGCGCACCCGGCATGAGCTGGAGGTGCAACTCACGCTGGGTCAGGCGCTGGGGAACACCAAGGGCTTTGCGGCCCCGGAGACAGGGCACGCCCTCGCCCGCGCCCGGGAGTTGTGTCAGCAGGTGGGGGATCCCCCGCGGCTCTTCGCTATTCTGGCGGGACTCCGCTCGTTTTATTGGATCCGGGGGGAACTCCAGACGGCACGGCAGCTCGCGGAGGAATGCCTCACTCTGGCCCAGCACCAGCCGGACCCAGCGCGCCTCTTAGAGGCCCACCAGGGCCTGGGGATCACCTTGTATAGACTGGGCGAGCTGGTCCCAGCCCGCGCCCACCTGGAACAGGGGATCGCCCTCTATACCCCCCAGCAGGACCATTCTCTGCAACTCAATGCGCCTCTCGGGCTGCGATGCTTTAACTATGCGGCCTTGACGCTGTGGACGCTGGGCTATCCGGACCAGGCCCTGATGAGGCTCCACGAGGCCCTCGCCCACGCGCAGGAGCTGTCGCACCCCTACAGTCTGGCGCGTGGCCTGTCCTATGCTGCGTTGCTCCATGGGCACCGGTGGGAGTGGTCCACCGCCCAGGAGCAGGCGGAGGCAGCGCTGGCGCTGTCGACCGCGCAGGGGTTTGGGTACTGGGTGGGATATGCAACTTTCCAACGGGGCTGGGCGCTGGCGGCGCAGGGCCAGGGCGAGGAGGGGATCGCCCAAATGGGACAGGGCCTGGCCGCCATCCGGGCCACGGGGGCAGTAGGAAGCCCACATGTTCTGGCCAAGTTAGCCGAGGCGTACGGAGGGATCGGGCAGGCCGAGGAAGGGTTGCACCGGCTGGCCGAGGCGCTGGCGGCGATGGACAACACGGGAGAGCGCTGCGATGAGGCAGAACTGTATCGCATCAAGGGGGAGCTACTGCTGCGGCAGGCCGTCCCGGACGCGCCCCAGGCGGAAGCCTGCTTCCAGCAAGCCCTGGCCGTGGCTCACCACCAGCAGGCCAAGTCACTGGAGCTACGGGCCGCCATGAGCCTGAGTCGGCTATGGCAGCGCCAAGGCAAGCGCGCCGAAGCCCAACAGCTGCTGGCAGAGCTCTACGGCTGGTTCAGCGAGGGTTTTGACACCGCCGACTTGCAAGAGGCCAAGGCGCTGCTCGATGAGCTGCCGTGAGCTGACTTCATATTACCGCATCGGTCCAACGGGCGATCCGGATTCCGCCTGAAAATTGCCGTTCCATCGACGTGAGCCATTGTCCGGCGAATCGTGGCCATCGCTCTGTTTATGCCTCCGTGGGGTTAACTGGTGACCGACGGATTTGCGGGGTCTGTCCGCTGGCCGCGGACACCCCTTCCTGGCCTCTCGATGCCCAGCGCCTTCAGGCGCGAGGCCAGCGTGGTCGGCTTGATCCCCAGCAAGGCTGCCGCGCCGCTGGGCCCGTAAATCTTCCCGCCCGTCTGCTGCAGTGCGGCCAGGAGATTCTCCCGCTCCCAGTGCCGCTGCTCCGCTTCTGGGACCGCTGCGGCGGCAGGTGTGAGCGCGCGGCTCGGCACGACCCGCCGGCCCAGCACCCCCGTCGGCAGGACGAGATCCAGGCGGAGCGGCCCACCGCGCGACACAATCACTGCCCGTTCAAGCACGTTTTGCAACTCGCGCACATTGCCTGGCCATGCATACGCGTGCAGCTGGCGGAGCTGGTCCTCGGTCGCTGTGACCGACGCACGATGCAGCCGGTGACAGGCCTGGCGGAGGAAATGGGCGGTCAACAGCGGGATGTCCTCGCGGTGGTCGCGCAGCGGCGGGACGTGGATGGGAAACACGCTCAGACGGTAGAACAGGTCCTCCCGAAAGCGTCCGGCCTCGACGTCCTCCGCCAGGTCATAGTTGGTGGCGGCGATGACCCGGACATCCACTCGGCGCGTGCGGTCGTCGCCTACCCGCTCGAATTCGCCGTCCTGCAGGACCCTCAACAGCTTGGACTGGAGCTCCAGGGGAATGTCCCCGACTTCATCGAGGAACAGGGTCCCTCCATGCGCCAACTGAAACCGACCGGCACGCTCCCTGAGCGCCCCGGTGAAGGCCCCTTTGACGTGCCCAAAAAATTCGCTCTCGAACAGCTCTCGGGGGATGCCACCGCAGTTCACCTTGATCAGGGGCCGGTCGCGGCGGCGGCTGCGCGCATGGATCGCCCGGGCGATCAGCTCTTTCCCCGTGCCCGTTTCGCCGAGGATGAGGACGGTGGCCTCCGTCGGGGCCACCAGGTCGACCTGCTCCAGGACGCGCCGCATGGCTTGGCTGTACCCCACGACCTCCCCGAAGGCCAGCTCCCGCGTGGCCTCCTCCCGCAGATAGGCATTGTCCTGGGCCAACTGGCGGCGCAGCCGGGCGTTCTCGTCGGCTTTCTTCCGGAGCAGGCGGTTGGCGCGTGCGAGTTGGGCGGTGCGTTCCTGGACCCGTTCCTTCAACTGGCCGTTCAGGTGTTGGAGGGCGGCTTTGGTGTGCTGGAGTTCGGCATGCTCCACCAGCTCCCAGTTGCCGTAACGTTGTACCAGCGCGCCCTGGTGGTGGCTGGCGACGTCGAGCAGGTCCGTGGCGCCGCATTGGTCCAGCGGATAGGTGCAGACGAGGATCATGCGGGCGTCTCGCACCACCGCGTTGAGCGCCCGCTCATAGGCCGCGAAATCTGCCCAGCCCCGTCGGTCGAGCCAGGCGGCGTCCCCACTGCACCGCAGGCCCTCATAGCCCCGCTGGAGCGCCTGCTCGAGTTTCGCCTGCCAGCGCTGGAGGACGCTCGCCATCTCAAAGGGCTGACGCGGCCGGTACCAGGCATCCGCTGCGACGAGTTCGATGTCGCCCCGGCGCACATGGTCCTGGAAGGCCGGCACGCGCTGGCGCAGGGCGTGTAACACCTCGTCCTCCGTCAGCGGGGGCGACGTCACGAGCAGGCAAAGTTCGTGCGCCTCAAGTCCGGCGTGGACATACGCCACCAGCATCTCCAGCACATTCACCGGGCTCTGATAAAACAGGCAGACGTGGCTCCCCCACGGGATGTCCCCGACCGGCGGGATCCCTGTGCGTCGCAGCGCTGCGGCCATGAAGGTGCTCCTCTGAGGGGAAGTCGTCACTGGGGGGCTGGATGTGCACGCGGGGTCAGCCACGCATCGGGGGGCGGGGGCGCTGCCAGAAGACACCAACGGTCGGGCTTCCCGCAGGACCGGTTATCCCCACGGTCTCGTGCAGAGCGGCCAGGCTGGTCTGCCCCCGCACCCAGGTGCGATGAGGGCGCTGCTGGCGGACGGCCAGAAGACGCTCGCCTCATCGGGTCTGAAACATGTCGTCAAGATTGTATCACTAACACCCGACGACGTCGTGTCACTTGTGTTGCCCGGGGCGTGCATGGCCGACGTGGACGGGGCATGGTAGGGAGCTCCCAGCGGCGGGCCACGCGCCGGCCACACGGATACGCCAGACGTGGGATCGGCACGATTCTTCGTGGTGCCACCACGAGATGTCGTGATCCAGCCGCAGATGGTGTGATCCCTCCGGAGCGCACGGCTCAATATACACTGAAAAATCAATCGCATGCGAGAACGAGGACGATGGCATTGATGTTGCTCAAGTGGCCCCAGGACGAGGCGGTTCGGACGACCCCCGTGTCTGGGGGAGTGCCGCGGTGCATGCCCGCGTCTCATCATCATCTCCCCAGCGGGAGTCGCGTACGCCTCGAGGACTCGGATGATCAGCTGGCGATCCCGTGCTTTGACCGGTGATGCGGCCGGCCGCCGGGGGTGGCATACGCTGCCATGCCCTGCACAACACAGAGCCGTCCACCAATGAGAGGCGAAGAGGGAGTGCCATGGCGTTGCATGACCCGAGAGACCCCCAGCAGGAGCCACCCGAGGGTGGGGACGCCCGACCCGCCCCAAGCGACCGAGGGCGCCCGGCCCCGCTCGGCCCCACCGACCGGGCCTTCCTCCTCCAGGCGCTCGCGCGCCGGCAGCACCGCCGGCACGCCTATCGTACGGGGCCGCTCCGGGTGTGGTGGGATGCCGAAGAACGTCTGCGGTGGGGCCCCAGGGTCGAGGTGTGCGAGCCGTTCCGCGTGCCCCTACATATGTCCTCTCTGGAGATCGTCGGGGACGATGCCGAGGGCGCACTCCTCCTGGCGGTGTTTCCACTGCCCACGCCAGAGGCGGTGGCAGCCGACGGCGCGTTGCACCTTTCAGTGACCCTGGAGGGAGGCCAGAAGATCGCGCTCGTGGTGGCACTGGACGAGGGGCTCGATGGTGAGGCGCGCGCGTATATCCTGCAGCTCACCTATACGGACCTCCGGTAGCAGACGGATGCACATGAGCGGTGCCGACCACATGGGCAACCGCTGCCCGCGTACACTGACGGATTTTTTATTGTATCATCTGGGAGTCATCACACACGGTATCAGAAATCCGGCCCACATCGGCCCGTACCATCACGACCTGTTGCGGCCATGTCAGCGGCTCATGGAGGAAAGCTGATCTGACCCACAGGAAGCATAACACGTGATGTGGTGAACAGTTGGCAAGACCAGACCCAAAATTGCCTACATTCGACCGCGACAAATGGTCCACGTGCGACCTGGTCCCCTCTTGCCTCTGTCCGGACATAGCACCGATCCCAAACACCCCATTTGCCTGGAAGAGGAGCGAGGGCGGAATGGTCAGGCCGAGCGTCGGCGCCGTCTTGAGGTTCATGAACAGCTCAAACGTGATGGGAAGCTCCACGGGGAGGTCAGCGGACTTGGCCTCTGTGAGGAGCGTATCGAGGTATGGCCACGATGTGCGGGAACATGGGCCACGTCGGAGGCAAATAGACGTGGTGCCATCGCGATGGGCGTTTACGGCTTTGTCTGACCCGCCCATGCCCTGGGGTAAGGTCTCGTCGCCACCTCCCTTCCGTCGGTCCACCTGAGCCAACTAAGCATGTGGCGACAAAAGTGACACAGCACTCTTCGGCGCTGGTGGTATAGTATCACCGCGAACCTTTCTGACCCCATGCGCGAGCGCGGCATCGCCGGAGCCGTGTGCCGGCGGTGCTCTCACCCTGCACGAGACACGGGTGCGGACTCATCTGGCCGGTCTGCACGATGCCATGGGGTCATCGATGCCGCGGGACGCGTCAGGTGCATGCCTGCCGCGGCGTAGGCCTTCAAGGAACGTCCACCATCGGATCCACCGCGACTGTCCAACCCTGTGACAGAGCCGCAGCGACGACGTGTCATCTGGTGGGCCCTCCCAAGGGCAGGGCTCAGGATGACACCTCTTGATTCGACCGCCAACCGTCGCCCACGCATCCACCCGCTGTTCCTGGACATGTGACCATGCTTGCCGACGACGTCTTGCAACCGATGTATGACCTGGCGTACTTCCTCCATCCCGACTCGGCGGTCGCGTTGACCGTCACCCTCGACGCCGTGGATCGGCTCGCGCTCCTGCGGCGCCTGCGGGAGCACTCCACCGGGCACGCCTGGCGCCGACTCCCCGAGGCCTGGCTGCCCCAATACTGTGTGTACCTGGCTTCCGACGGGCCGGAACGCGCCCACGAGCGTCCGCGACCCGGCCGGGCCCCACGGGCGCGGCCGACCCGAGATGACTACCTGGTGCGCTATGTGAAGTGCCTCGTGTGGTGGACCATGGACCGCACGGCCTGTCATCTGGCCGTGGCGCTGGGCTGCTTCCTCTACCGCTATCCGCTAGGCGCCCTCGTGCGGCTGGTCCCCGCGCTCTGTGACCCGCACCAGATCCAGCGCATCCGCGTACGGCTAATGCAGCAGCTCCAGGCCCGCTTTCCGCGCGCCCACCTCTTTGAGGGCGACCATGGCACGCGCCGCACCCGCCTCCCGACCGCGCACGACCAACGGCTGGTCCAGCGTGCCCTGGCCCTGTTCGCCCCCTGGGGGACGGTGCACGTACCCCCGCCGGCCCTCGACCAGTCGCTGTTGGAGACTCACTTCGATCAGGCGTCCGCCTACTCCAACGGGGACCGCATCCATGCCCTGATCAATCCCGCGGACGCCTGGTTGCCGCGGTTGATTCGCGAGTATAATCTGCAGTTCCCCCCTGGGCATACCCAGCGCCTCGCCGAGCCGGACTCCATGCTGGCGATCCCGCGCTTTGCCCCATGACCTACAGGCCGGCCGGCGGGGCCGGCCATGAAGCTGTGTGCCGTATGGCGCGCGAGACACAAGTTCACCCATAAGGAACCACAAGGAGCGTGATATGCCGTTGCATGACCCTGTACCCCCGGAGCCTGAGCCACCCGCGAGCGGGAACGGCCCGCCAGCTCCAGGCGACCGCGTTCACTCCACCCCGCTCAGCCCCACGGAGATGGCCTTTCTGCACCAGTCGCTCGCGCGTCAGCAGCGCCGCCGGCGCGGATACCGGGCCGGTCCGCTCCGGGTGTCTTGGGATGGCGCAGTGCGTGGGCAGATGGACCCAACAGTGGGCGTGGGCGAGCCGTTTCGTGTGCCCCTCAGGGCCTCCTATGTGGAGATCGTCGGGGACGATGCCGAGGGCGCCCTCCTGCTGGCGGTGGTGCCGCTGCCCGACCTGGAAGAAATGGAGGACGATGGTGTGGAGCACCTGGCGGTGACCCTGGAGGGGGGCCAGACGGTGAACGTCGCGATCGCGCTGGACTATGGGAGCGGTGGGAAGGCGCGTGCGTATGTCATCCAGATCACCTATGCGGAATCCGCGAGCGCGACAGGCGTCAGCGTCAGGGAGTCAGCAAGCCCGTTCGTCCGAACAGAACGGGATATGGTCGATTATCTCGACAATGGGGTGGTTGGGTGCCATTGGGTCGCCGGCGACGGGACCATCCTCTGGGCCAACCGAGCCGATTACGAGCCGCTCGGCTACACACAGGAGGAGTACGTGGGGCATCACATTGCCAAGTTCCATGCTGACCCTGACGTCTGCGACGACATGTTGCGGCGTCTGGCTCAGGGAGAGACGCTCTACAACTATCGGGCTCGCCTCCGCCACAAGAACGGCTCGGTCCAGTACGTGCTGATCGCGTCCAGCGTCTTATTCGACGACGAAGGTCATTTCCTCCACACCCGCTGCTTCACGGTGTGGGCTTCGGCCATTGTCTGAACCACCGTTCGCTCCGGCTCCAGCCCTGCACCCGACGGCGAGCTAGACATTGTTCGGCGAAAGCGACCTTTTTCTCCCGGGCACGTATGTCCGGGGGACCGTCATTAAAGCGAACGATAAGCGTCCGTATCAATTGGTGGCCCACTTTGTCCCGGACGGCCACGCTTTCCTGGTCCTGCATGCAGTGAATGTGGGTCCGTGTAGCTGTTTGCAAGCTGGTGGCATAGCATGTGGGCTCATTGGCAGCGAAGGCGGATCCGACTTGGGCTCTTCAGGGGTATGTTTTTGTCTTGCCATGATTTCTCATGAAATATACTGGGGAGTCTGACGCTATTGAGCTCAGCGGTGCCCCGCCACGTTTAGCGGGCAACTGCTCTAGCGCTGGTTAACCCAGCGCTAGAGCACAGAACCTGGCTTCACGTAAGCCCGAACCGTCAGCACCGCCGCGCTCAGGGACAACATCTGCAACATCATATGCTGGAGGTCTGGGGTGGGTCGAGCGCCGCGTTGGGGCAGGATCCGCAGCGTCTCAGTATAGCCATGCTCGATGTACCAGCGGAAGTCGCTATGCAACGGCGTAGGCCCGAACAGGTACGGGATCCACCACTGCCACAACTGGAGGAGGAACCAGACGACAGTCCAGACAGCCCCCACCCCCACCGCCCAGCGCGCTCTGCGCCGCAATGCCCAGAGGGTGAAGAGTCCGGGGATCCAGCCCGCTAGCGTGGACGACCACTGTGAGCCAGCCTGCGCCAGGTTATTCCAGGGATTGAGCCCCACATGGTTGTCCACAGCGAAATAGATGAGCATTAGCGCTAACGCGATAAGTGCCATCCGGCACGAGGATTGAGCTGGCTCACGTGCGCCCATGCTCCCCTCTGAAAAAATATGGACCAAAACGCCTAACGACCAAGCACTCCTACCGTAACACCATCCCCCGATGGCGCTGTGTCACATTTGTCTTCAGATCAGCGCTTCCCTGATTCGGCCGCTGCACCCACGTGCGCTAGAGTAAAGGGTGTGCCACCCACCCCCGCGGCCGCGGGGAGTTGAGCACGGCCCCACGATGGACAGTGATCAACTAAACTGATGCACTACCCGAAAAGGCGAGGTCAGGTGATGGCAGAAAGCCTTGCAGCCACAGCTCCTTGGGCGCTTTTGCCACTGCGCATCGTCGTGGGCGTCCTCTTCATCATGCACGGTCGGCCCAAGCTGTTCGGCCCCCAGCGCCCGCAGATGGTGGAGTTTCTTCGACAAGTCGGGATACCCTTGCCCACTGTCGGGGTGTTTCTCTCGGGGATCGTTGAGTTTGGCGCTGGCATCCTGCTCATCTTGGGCCTGCTCGTCCCGATTGCTGGGTTCCTGCTCCTCATCAATATGCTGGTGGCCACGTACGTGTCCGTGGCGAAGCTGAACAAGCCTCTGCTTGCCATCGAGAAGCCGGGCTATGAGTACGATCTGGTCTTGATCGCCGTTGCGCTGGCGTTTGTGTTGTTCGGCGCGGGCCGGCTCTCACTCGATGCGCTCTTGGGCCTCTGGCGCTGGGGCGCGTGAGCGAAAAGCCTGCTTGGCTGCGCGTGAAGCTGCGAAACAGCTCATGGGAGGGCGTGCGACGGACCTTTTTGCGGAGGGACTTTCTCCGAATTTCCACCAGCGCAGTGGCCGGCACAGCGCTCGGCGGCCTCGTCGGGCTGAGCACCAACCTGGGCCCGGCGACGGCGCGGGCGCAGGAGCTACGCATCAAGGACGCCAAGACAACCCCCAGCCTCTGCCCTTATTGCTCGGTCCGCTGCACCACACTTGTCCACGCGATCGACGGCAACATCGTAAATATCGAGGGCGACCCGCGCAGCCCGGTCAACGAGGGGACGCTCTGTCCAAAGGGCGCCGCCATCTACCGGCTCCATATCAATCCCAACCGCCCCACTAAGGTCTTGCACCGCGCCCCGGGCGCCACGGAGTGGGAGGTGTGGGATCTGGAACGGGCCATGGACCGTGTCGCTGAGTTAGTCAAAAAGACGCGGGACGAGACCTTTATCGAGCGCCTACCGAATGGCCAGCTGGTCAATGTGACGCCGGTCATCTTTTCGCTCGGCGGTGCCACACTGACCAAGCCGCCCGGCCGCATACGTGCCTTCTTCGGTCGCCACATGCGAGGCGACCGGATCGCTGACGATCTATGATCCCCCTTCGGCCCGCCGACTTCTGCCGCCAATTGCTCGCGACGCTCGAGGCGTCCGACGGACATCGCAAACGGCGCAAACGCGATACCACGCCCGATGCCATCGGCATGGCCATCAAGCTCCAGCTAATGGAACGCGCCGTGCGAGAAAACCTCGAGCCGGAGACCTTCGAGCACTGGCTGATAGAGCGTTGCCTGGCTGCAGGCACTGCGAGCGGCTCCGTGCGTGCCATGGCGCAGGACACCTTTTCTGAATGGTGGCTGGCCGGGGCATCTCGATCCTTCGGCGAATGGCTTGCGCAGGGAGCACCATCAGACGACGCGCAGCGAGACGGCTAGACAGGCAGTATTGGGGTGCTAAGGTTAGGCTCTCCCATGCTGCGTCGAGGTCCATCTCGACCGACTGCCCCTCTTGGAGCGCCTGATACGGCTCTACCCGTGATTCGTGATGTGATGGGAAAGGGGTGAACTGCCACGGTGTTGGCAGGCTGGAGCCCGATGCGCGAGCACATGTGCATCAGAGGGGAGATGGACTGCAGGAGGTCGTGAATGCGACTGGTGACGATCTTTTCGCTGCTGTTGATTGCAGGGATGGTCGGGGCACAGTTCCTCCCTCTCCTGAGCGGAGATGTCATTGCCGAGGTCCATCATGGCATCCGGGTGCTGACGCTGGTGGCATTGGCCTTCATCATGATCCACGTCGGCTACGAGTTTGAGCTGGACAAGACGAAACTCCGCCAGTACGGCTGGGATTACCTCGTGGCGAATACTGCAGCCACGTTTCCGTGGATTTTTGTGACGCTCTACTTCGTGTTTAGCATGTTGCCGGTGGAAGTGTGGGGCGCGTGGGAGACCTGGAAAGGGGCGCTCCTGATTGGACGGTTTGCAGCGCCGACCTCAACCGGGATGCTCTTTGCCATGCTCGCGGCGGCAGGCTTGAGCGCAACGTGGTTCTTTCAGAAAGCCCGTATCTTAGTCATCTTCGACGATCTTGATACGGTGCTCTTGATGATCCCTCTCAAGATGCTCATGGTGGGCTTCGCCTGGCAGCCCGGTATTGTCGTGGTACCCATGGGGGTCTTGCTTGGATGGCCTGGCGGTATCTCCACCGCTTGCCGCTGCCCATCACGTGGCCTTGGGTCCTTGCCTATGCGGTCGGCAGCACAGGGATGAGCGAACTGATCTATGCCGCCAGCAAGTACATCGACGCTACCGCGCCGATTCATCTCGAGGCCTTGCTGCCAGCCTTCGCGCTAGGTTGTGTGTAAGCAAGGCCGCCAGGGAGCGATCCCCATGTCGATGATGCGTATGAGGGCCGTCAGGAGGGGCCTGAGAGTGCGAACGAACAGTGGGTAGCGACGCTGGTCTCAGTCGTGTTTTTGGTGTTAGTCGGGTTAAGCCTGCCACCGCTCTTTACGGAGTCGGCGGCCGCCGAGATGATGGCGGCGGTGACCCACTCAGCCGCGCAGTCCTTGCCTGGCTGGGGCATGATCGCGTGGCACGGACTCCGACAGCCCCTGCGCCCAGCATGAACGCCCGTGCTAACGCCAGCCCGCCCCTTAATGGGGTGCCGCCTCAAGGAGCTTGGGGGCGCAGAACACCGCCGCCTAGATATCGTCTGGCGTTAGGCGCGGGTACTCGGCACATAGCCGTGCTAGAGGAACCTTTTGAGCCGTTCTAGCGACCGCATCATGATGTCGCGGAGCACATACGTCTCTTCGCTATTGCTGCGGACGAGAATGTGGCTCCAGATGAGCAGGCTGATACCTCGCAGAATGACGCGGAGGTGATACACGCGGGGTAGGTCGGATAATACAAGAGATAAACTCATGCACAGGGCGTAGCGCCGCATATGGCCTCTCTCAAGCCCTCCCCTAGGAATCTAGCACTCTCTCTTAACGCCATCCCCCGACGGCTGTGTGTCACATTTGCCTCAAGATCATCGCTTCCCTGATTTTACCGCGACACAGGCGTACCATAAATTGAGGGTGTAACGTCCACCACTCCGCGCCGTGGGCCACCGCTCCCCAGGGGACGGGGCACGGGGCATCGAGCGCGCCAGCAGGGAGGCCCCAGCCCACCAGCTGGACCGCCTCACATGAGGAGTCGGCATGAGCGATCTCAGCATCAAACAAGAGGTGGAGGAGGAACTCCAGTGGGAGCCCAGCGTCAATGCGGCGGCAATCGGGGTGGCCGTGAAGGACGGCATCGTTACCCTGACCGGCCGGGTCGCTACCTATGCGGAGAAAATGGCGGCGGGCCGCGCCGCCGCCCGCGTGACCGGGGCCAAAGCCGTGGCCAACGACCTCGAGGTTGGCCTGCTCCCCGCGGACCAGCGGAGCGATGAGGAGATCGCCCGCACGGTCGTCAATGCGCTGGCTTCGAATACCTCTATCCCCCCCGACCGCGTGAAAGCGCAGGTCTCCCACGGCTGGGTGACGCTGGAGGGCACAGTGGGATGGTACTACCAGAAGGAGGCCGCCGAGCGCGCCGTGCGCCCCGTGCGGGGGGTCAAAGGCGTCACCAATATCATTGTGGTCAAACCCGCCGCGAGCACGGCCGTGGTGAAGGCGCAGATTGAGGCGGCGCTGAAGCGCAGCGCCGAGGTCGACGCACAGCGGATCACGGTGGAGACCCGCGGCGACACGGTGATCTTGCGCGGCAGCGTGCGCTCGTGGGCGGAGCGGCAGGAAGTGGAACGGGCGGCCTGGGCCGCCCCCGGGGTAGTCAAGGTCGAGAATCACCTCACCATTGCGCTCTGAGGCCGGAGAGATGAGCCTAGCCCCACGATGGCCGGTGAAGGGGGCACGCAACGGTCGTGCAAGGCAGGAGGAGGAGGGTTCATTATTCTCTCCTACAAGTGCATGGCGCCTGGGGAGAGAGGGATCATCTGCCTGGAGCTGCTCGTGCGGATGCCAACGCGCCTATGGGCCTATCAGTCGCGAACCTAAAGTCGGCAGGGGTCTTTGGCTCTCGCGCGGGGCAGACCTCTGTCAGAGGAGGGCAGAAACATGGCATTAGTGCGAGGGAGCCCTGCGCGAAATCTCATGCAGATGCATGAGGAGATGGACCGCTTGTTCAACCAATTCTTTGGACGTGGCGGCGATGGTGAGGAGGCCACCTGGGGACAAGGCATCTGGGCACCGCCGGTCGATATCTATGAGACCGACGAGGCCTTCGTGCTGAAGGCCGAGCTGCCCGGCTTCACTAAAGAGGACGTCGACATCGAGATTCAAGGTAATCAGCTCATCCTACGCGGGGAGCGCAAGCGGGAGACCGAAGCCAAGGAGTAGCAGTATCATCGCATCGAGCGTGCCTATGGCCGCTTCGAGAGCGCCTTCTGGTTGCCCACCACCGTAGATTCCGAGAAGATTCAGGCCACCTTCAAGGATGGCGTGCTGGAGCTGCGGCTGCCCAAGAGTGAAGCGGCCAAGCCGAAGCGGATTCCCATTACTGAAGCGGAGGGAGCCCCCGCGGGACGGTAGCAGACCCACAGAGGCGAGATCAGCAGTCCCCCCAAGGGAGGGGGGACGGGGGAGGAGGAGCAACCATAGCGAGTATCGTGGGCATTGATTTAGGGACCACCAACTCGGTAGTGGCGGTGGTCCAGGGCGGCACTCCAGTGGTCATTCCCACGGCCGAAGGCGGCAATCTCTACCATTACCGCCAGCACGAACCTCTCCAAACAAGAAGTCGAACGGCTCGTCAAGGACGCCGAGCGCTATGCGGCGGA
>Ga0137403_10001589_pt1 | contig 28520 bp, 25 predicted proteins | sample CZOMad2_1_16fung_FD_122057 | JGI IMG/M metagenome (GOLD analysis project Ga0137403, IMG submission 122057) | Vadose zone soil fungal communities from Angelo Coast Range Reserve, California, USA - CZOMad2_1_16fungal (Hybrid Assembly) | ecosystem: Environmental > Terrestrial > Soil > Vadose zone... | reverse complement strand
TGGTGCTGAATGTGCGTCACCTGTCCGCGCTGGTTATATTCATACGCGGTCGAGTTACCACGCGGGTCTGTCACCACCTGGAGCCGGTCGGTGTTCGGCCCGCTTTGATAGTAATAGTAACGGGTCGGATGGTTCCAAGGGTCGGGGTCGCTCTCTGTCGCCGGCGGATAGGACGTTTGTTTCAGCCCGCGGGTGTCGTAGGTGAACGTTTCCGTGCCGCCGCTTCTAAGCTTGTGGGTAACAACCTGCCCGAAATTATTATAGGTAAACTCTTCGGTGCTGCCGTCCGGGTAGCGTATCTGCCAGACCCGGTTATGATCGTCGCGGTCGTAATAGGTCCAGTGGTCATTCTCGTCTTTCTCGCCGGAGTGGAAATACGGGTTGCTCGGATCGGTGTAGGCAAATTCAACCGTGGCGTTCTCTCCGGGATAAGTCGGCGGTCGGATGACTTTTCTCACCGCTCCGAGAACAGGCTCTCGTTCGTAGGTAGTCGCATTTCCACGGGGGTCGATAATGCTCGCCCCCATGTAACCAGAGGTGTGATTCTGGAAGTCGGTCCAGGTAAAAGAAAACTCCGTGGGACTCGCGGTGATCGGATAATTGAACGACCGGGTGCGCCCATCCCCGCGAGTTTCAGTGCGCTGGAGCCTTGCCGGATCGTTGATTGACGTCGGAAAGGTTGTGCGGGAAACGATTTGACCGTAGAGATTCTTCTCTGCCTTTAGCTGGCCGCGGCCCACAAAATCCGGTGACGCCTCGCTCCGCTGGACATATTCGTACTGGATCTGTTTCATCGGTCCCGCGTAACGGGGATCGTCGCAGGTTTGGACAATCCAGGCAGTTTCGTGAGAAACACTGTTGCCGGTCCAATTCGTGTTGGCAGGCGCGTAGGTGTAGGACGCCTGACTGAGATCGTCGTAGCGAACAGTTTTCAGATTGTACATCTTGGCGCTCAACCCTCCACTGCTAATCCAGACCGACTCGTATTCGTAGGTCACAGTTTCCATGACATTGCCGCGGCCGTCGTTCGCCTGGACCATTAAAATCACATCTTCAGACGCCAGCATTGGTGGATTGGTCTGGGTCCAGTAGGAGAAGGTTTGATAAAAGAATTCCAGATAACGCCCACCCGGCTCGGTCACTTTCCAAAGCCGGCCATTCGCATCGTAGGCCAGGGTGGTAGTTTGCCCGAACGGATCGATGATGGCGTACGCCTGGTACGAGGTTGGCGTTGGAGCGGGTTCGAAAAGGACTTTCCCGCCGTCGCACTGGCGCAGTTCGTAGTAGCCGCTCCCCAGGTCAGCCAGGATGTCGTCGCACCCCAGCCGTCCGTTGGCGCCGCTAATGCGCCACGGCGGGCCGTCGCTATATGGGAGATCAAAATGTGCGCCCCCGGGATAGGTGATTTGCCCAGCCGGCTGGCCGGAATACCAGCCGTCCTCGCCGTCATTTTCGTTCGACGGGAAAATCGTCAATCCCGAAGAGTAGTTGTGGGTCCAGCCGCCGCCCTCTCCAAATTGATTGCCACCGCGGCCGCCTCGCGTACTAAGCGTCCGAGTGAGCTTATGCGGATAGGCCCCGATGCCGCCGGTCACGACAATGTCGTCGATCGCCCGGCTCGCGTTTCCCGTATAGGGATCATACCGGCCCGCCACCGTGCTACTGCCATTGTAATCGTTCGTGACGCCGCCCGGATTATCGTTACCGGCCTGCGCAAACAGGGACTGCGCGCCCATAACGAAACCGACCCAGATTACACAGAAATGTCTCTTCAAGATGTTCATCAGTGCGAGAATCAGCGTGATGGGCCGCCGGGATTGCTGGGGTCTACGACATAGAACTCCAAGAGATGCTGCCCGATGGGCGTCTGGACTAGCAACCGGTAGCGACCCGGCATTCCTCCCGGTCTGAATGTGAAAATCACCTTGCCGGTCGGCAGGACCACGAGGTCGTCGCGATTGACCCCGCCGCCGTCGAGCGGTGTGGCTGCCACAGGTGTTCCTGCTTTGTCACTCGGGAACTGAAGCGTAATCGGAACGGTTTGATTCTGTCGTACCCGCACCAGGGGCACAACGCCATTAAAGCTGGTCCGGTGAACCTCCCGGTCCGCGCCATTCGTCGCAGTCACTTCCAGGGAAGGCGGTGTCGCCGGCGGGGTGGCGGGCGACGCTTGAGTAAAGGACACCTCAGCAAAAACGACCAACGCGAGAGGGAACAGGATTTTCATGCGGTGGCGATTTAACCGCCTTTCTTCGACCGAATCGAATGAAACAGTTTGAGAACAGTTAGGAACACTTTTAGAACACAAAGCGTTCTAAAGTACTAGCCGCGACTACGCCGGTATCCTACGAGAGGAGTGCCCGCCTAGTAGCGGTAATGCTCGGACTTGTATGGTCCTTCGATCGGCACGCCGAGATAATCGGCCTGCTTCTGCGAGAGCCTGGTCAACTTCACGCCGATCTTCTGGAGATGGAGCCGCGCAACTTCTTCGTCGAGCTGTTTTGAAAGAACGTAGACACCGACCTTGTAGGTGTCGCGATTCTTCCACAGATCGAGCTGCGCCAGGACCTGGTTCGAGAACGAGTTCGACATCACGAAGCTCGGATGGCCCGTAGCGCAACCGAGGTTCACGAGCCGGCCTTCCGCCAGCATGAAAATCTCGTGGCCATCCGGGAACGTGTACTTGTCCACCTGCGGCTTGATGTTCGTCCGCCTCACGTCCTTGCGCTCGTTGAGCGGCTCGACCTGAATCTCGTTGTCAAAATGCCCGATGTTGCAAACGATCGCCTGGTCTTTCATCCGCTCCATGTGCTCGAGCGTGATGATGTCCACGTTACCGGTCGTGCTGACATAAATATCGCCGCGACCGAGCGTGTCTTCGATGGTCGTCACTTCGTAACCTTCCATCGCCGCCTGAAGCGCGTTGATCGGATCGATCTCGGTGATCACGACTCGCGCGCCCTGGCCGCGGAGTGATTGCGCGCAGCCTTTGCCGACGTCGCCGTAACCGCAGATGACCGCGACCTTGCCCGCGATCATCACGTCGAGGGCGCGGTTCAATCCGTCCACGAGCGAATGCCGGCAGCCGTAGAGATTGTCGAACTTCGATTTGGTGACTGAATCGTTGACGTTAATCGCCGGAACAAGCAGCTGGTTGTTCTGCTGCATCTTGTAAAGGCGATGCACGCCGGTCGTTGTCTCCTCCGACACGCCGCGCCAATCCTTCACCAGCTCATGCCAGCGATACGGATTCTCGCGCTGCACTTCGAGCAACAGATCCTTGATGACCTGCTCTTCTTTGCTGGCCGACTTCGACTTCGCCCAGGCGCCGCCTTCTTCAAGCTCGTAACCTTTGTGAATGAAGAGGGTCACGTCGCCGCCGTCATCAACCACCAACTGCGGACCTTTCCCGTCGGGGAACGAGATCGCCTGGTTCGTGCACCACCAATATTCCTCGAGCGTCTCGCCCTTCCACGCGAAGACCGGCACGCCCGCTTTCGCGATCGCCGCCGCGGCGTGATCCTGCGTCGAAAAAATATTGCAGCTCGCCCAGCGCACTTGCGCGCCGAGCGCGACGAGCGTCTCAATCAGCACCGCCGTCTGGATCGTCATGTGCAAGGAACCGGTCACGCGCACGCCTTGAAGCGGCTTGCTCGGCGCGTACTTCTCGCGGATCGCCATCAATCCCGGCATTTCCTTTTCCGCGATGAAAATTTCTTTTCGTCCCCAGTCCGCGAGACCGAGATCTCGGACTTTGAAGTCTTGTTTCGCGATTTGTTTGGTGGATGTTTGCGTGCTCATAATTTGAAGAGAGTTCAGGGTTCGGGATTCAGGGTTCAGATTTCGGACGCGCGCTCGGTTTGGCGGGAATGCGTTTTGACACAGCGCGGGAAAGCCCGTGGAGCATCGCGGAAATTTCCTTCGATTCGCCGATGAGGTGGTCGAAGTCAGCTTTTTTCAGAAAATCGAGCTTCCGCGAAATGTAAAGCTGCGTGCGAAGTTCACCGCACGATCCTTTCGCAATATTCAGAAAGCGCACAAATTCCTTGTTACTGTTGCGCTCGTAACCCTCCGCGACGTTTGAGGGCACCGAAAGCGAGGCTCGTTGCACTTGGTCTTGCATCGTGAAATTTCGGCAGCTCGCAAATGCTTTGAAAACGTCGACTGCCAGCCGGCATCCGCGTTGCCACACTTCCAAATCTTCGAATGATTGAAAGGCCATATCTGAAACCTGAACTCTGAATCCTGAAACCTATCTCGCGGCTTTTTTCAGCGCGGCCGCTTTATCGGTTTTCTCCCAGGTAATGTCCGGGTCGTCTTTGCCGAAGTGGCCGTAGTTAGTGGTCTTGGAGTAAATCGGGCGGAGCAGATCGAGCTGCTTAATGATCTCGGCCGGTTTGAAGGAGAAGGTGCGATTAATGGCGCGCTCGATGGCTTCCTCGGCAACGGTATTCGTCCCAAATGTGTTGATGGCCATGCTGACCGGATCGGGATAACCGATCGCGTAGGCGAATTGAATTTCGCAACGAGTCGCGAGCCCGGCCGCGACCACATTCTTCGCGACCCAGCGGCCCATGTAAGCGGCACTGCGATCGACTTTGCTCGGGTCCTTTCCGGAAAACGCACCGCCGCCGTGCCGGCCCCAGCCGCCGTAGCTGTCGACGATGATCTTGCGGCCGGTCAAACCGGTATCGCCCTGCGGACCGCCGATCACGAAACGGCCAGTCGGATTGATGAGGAATTGCGTCGTGCCGTTGAGCATCGATTTGGGCAGGACTTTGCGAATGATTTTCTCGATGCAGAATTTTTCGATCTCCTTGTGAGCGACGTCCTCAGTGTGCTGCGTCGAGATGACGACGTTGGAAATTCCGACCGGCTTTCCGTTTTCGTAAATCACGGAGACCTGCGATTTCGCATCCGGGCGCAGCCATTCGGCTTTGCCGCTCTTGCGAATTCGCGTCAGCTCGCGGCCAAGTCGATGCGCGAACATGATCGGCGCCGGCATCAGTTCCGGCGTATCGTCACACGCGAAACCGAACATCAGTCCCTGGTCGCCCGCGCCTTGTTCCGCTGTTTTTTTCCCCTTCGCTTTCTTTGCGTCAACCCCCTGCGAAATATCGCCGGACTGATCGGTGATGACCGTGTTCACGAAAATTTTCCTGGCGTGAAAGACGTCGTCATCGTGGACATAACCGATCTCGCGCACGGTCTCGCGCACGATCTGGTTGATCGGGATCACGTCTTCGAGGTGCTTGTTCTTCGGCAGATTCGGCACCGTGATTTCGCCGCCGACCACGACGACGTTGCTCTTGGCGTAGGTTTCGCAGGCCACGCGGCTGCGGCGGTCCTGCCGGAGACAGGCGTCGAGGACGGCGTCGGAAATGGTGTCGCAAACTTTATCCGGATGGCCTTCGCCCACGGATTCGGAAGCAAAAATGAAACGTCGAAGCATGTTGTGAATCGTTGAAGCGATAAAGGGTTGAAGCGTTTCAGCGTTGAAAGACGAAAATCGCTTTAACTCTTCAACGCTTCAACGCATCACGATCAGCCAACATATTGACCAATCATGATGCGTCGATATATCGTAGGGCTACCCGATGGCGTCAACCATAAATTTTCTCAAGCTCCTGGCCGATCCGACCCGGCTCCGGCTCCTTCTTCTCCTCGAGGAAGACGAGCTTTCCGTGGCCGAGCTCCAGAAAATTCTCGGCATGGGCCAGTCGCGCATTTCGAGTCATCTCGCGCAGTTGAAACGCGCCGGCGTCGTCGAAGACCGGCGTTCGGGGAAAAATGTTTACTACGGTTTGACCGCGAAACAGGAACGGAACGCGGCCCGCGCGAAAGTGAGCGAGCTGATCCGCGTCCTCGCGCGAGAAATGCCGGAAACGCAACGCGACCGCACCGCGCTCCAACTCGCTCTAAGAAAACGCCGCGACAAAGCGCGCGAATACTTCGACGAACTGGCCGGAAAATTCGGCCGCAGTTACGTCCCGGGCCGATCGTGGCAGGCGCTCGCCCACACCTTGATTACACTCTTGCCCAAACTGACCGTCGCCGATCTGGGCGCGGGCGAAGGAACGCTCTCGCAGTTGCTGGCAAAGACGGCACACAAAGTCATTGCGATTGATAATTCGCCGAAGATGGTCGAGTTCGGCGCGCAGCTCGCGAAGAAGCACGGCTTCGCCAACCTGGAGTACCGTCTCGGCGACATCGAAGACCCGCCGATCGCGAAAGGCTCGGTCGACCTCGCCGTTCTCAGCCAGGCATTGCATCACGCCATTCATCCGGAGCGCGCCATCGCGAGCGCGCATCGCATCCTGCGCAAAGGCGGCCGGATCGTGATTCTCGATCTGCTCAGCCACCGTTTCGAACGTGCCCGCGAGCTTTACGCCGATCACTGGCTTGGCTTCAGCGAAGTCCAGCTTCATCAATTTCTCGAAGCCGCCGGGTTCAAGAACATCGAAGTCACAGTCGTTTCGCGCGAAAAGCAGAGCCCACATTTCCAGACGGTGTTTGCCACCGGTGTAAAGTAGTCGCGGGGAAACAACGGGTTGAGCGACTCATTCAAAGATTCACGGCTCTACGGATTTTTTTGCGAGCTCAAGCGGCGCAAAGTGTACCGCGTCGCCGTGGGCTACGGCGTGGTCGGGTGGCTCGTCATTCAATTCGCCACCACGGTTCTCCCGGCCTTGACCCTCCCGATGTGGACGGCGCGGTTTGTTGTCGTGCTGGTCCTCGTCGGATTTCCAATCGCACTGATTCTGGCGTGGGCGCTCGACGTTGGTCCCGGTGGAATTCACCTCGAGCCGGAATCCAAACCGGCAGCGGAATGTCCGCCCGCATTACCGAGCCGGCGCCGGAACATTTTCGCGCTCGCTCTCGTCGGTCTGCTGATCTCAGCGGGGGTCGGTTACTTCGTTCTCAGCCGAAGCTCATCCCGACACTTGGAGAAATCGATCGCAGTCTTGCCGTTCGCGAATTTCAGTAACGACCCGGCGAACGAATATTTCGCGGACGGCATCCAGGACGATGTCCTGACGAACCTGGCGAAGATCAGCGCGCTGAAAGTGATCTCGCGCACGTCGGTGCTGCCGTATCGCGGCCAGACGCACAATATTCGCGAGATCGGGAAAGCGCTCAATGTCGCGACCGTTCTCGAGGGCAGCGTGCGCCGCGAAGGGAAACGGGTCCGGATCAACGTCCAGCTCATCGACGCGTCGAACGACCGTCATCTCTGGGCCCAGATCTACGATCGCGAGCTCACCGATATGTTTGCGGTCCAAAGCGATCTCGCGCGGGAAATCGCGGGCGCGTTGAAGGCGACGCTCGCGCCGGAGGAAGAGCAACGGATCGTTCGCAAACCGACGGAGAACGGCGATGCCTATCTTCTTTACCAGGAAGCGCACGAAATTTTTAACCGGCCCGACCGGCATCACGACGACCTGGCGCGAGTCGAAGAACTTTACGAACGCGCCATTCGGCTCGACCCAAATTTTGCGCTCGCCCAGGCGCGCCTTTCCCACGTGGAGAGCTGGATGTTCTACGCGATCGAGCCGCTGCCCGCGCGCGCGCAGAAAGCGCGGACTGCGGCGGAAGCAGCTCTCCGGCTCCAACCGGACCTGGCCGAAAGCCATCTCGCGATGGGCTACGTCCATTATTATGTCGACCACGATTACAACGCGGCCCTGAACGAGTTCGCGATCGCGCGCGCGGGTTTGCCTAACGACCCCGGGATTTTCCGCGCGATGGCGGCGATCCAGCGGCGCCAGGGGAAATGGCAGGAATCGAGCGCGAGCTATGCGAAAGCGGTCTCGCTCGATCCGACCGATCCGATCCTGCTCGAGAACATGGGAATGAATTATCTCTCCGTTCGCGATTACACGACAGCGGCGCGCATTTTCGATCGGGCGCTCAAAGCCGCGCCGGAGACGTTCACGATTCGCGAGCTGCGGACGCGGGTGGATTTTTATTCCAAAGGCGATCTGCGCCCGATGCAAACGCTGTTGGCCTCGCAGCCGGAGAACATCGACCCGAATGGGACGATCACGCTCGCTCGTTACAATTTGAAGATGTACGAGCGGAAGTTCGACGAGCTGATTGCCATTCTCGATCGAAGCCCGGCCGAAAAATCGCGCGGCGAAACGAGCGCACCGATCTCGAAAGCGTTTCTGAAAGCGACGGTTTACAAAGCGAAGAACGATGAGGCAAACGCGCGGACGAATTACGAAGAGGCCCGCGACAAGGCCGAGAAAGCGGTGCAGGAAAGTCCGGACGACGGACCGCGGCACGCCTTGCTCGGCTTGATCTACGCCGGACTCGGCCGATGCGACGAAGCGAAAGCGGAAGCAAAACGCGCCGTCGATTTATTGCCGGAATCGAAGGACGCGTTCGACGGGCCGATTCTCGCGATCAGCCGGGCGCGCATCCACATGTTGTGCGGCGATCTCGATACCGCGTTCGCGCTGATCGAGCGCTCGTTGCAGACGCCGGCCGGCATCACGATTCCGGAGTTGAAGCTTGACCCGGTCTGGGATGGATTGCGCTCCGATCCGCGCCTGCAATCGTTGCTGGCCAAATACGGCGCGGGAAAATAGCGGCAACGCCGCGCGCAAAATCTTGTCTCACAATCCGTGCGCCTCTGGTAACTTGCGCCGAACGATGGCCGGATTTCTTACAGAAATAAAGCGACGGAAAGTCTACCGCGTAGCGGCAGGCTACGTGGTCGTCGCGGGCGGATTGATCCAGCTCGCGTCCGCTGTCTTTCCGGCCTGGGAATTGCCGAACTGGGCGTTGCGCCTGGTGATCCTCCTGTTGCTCATCGGCTTTCCCATTTCCTTGATCCTGGCCTGGGCGCTCGAAGTGACGCCGGAAGGAATCAAGACGACACAACCGCTGCCCTCAGGACAGCGACGCCGCCGGAATATTGTCGCGCTCGTCGGAATCGGCATCGTCGTCTCGGCCGCCGCGGGCTTCTTTCTTTTGCCGCGCGCTTCCGCCCACCGGATCGACAAGTCGATCGCGGTTTTGCCGTTCGAAAATTTCAGTGACGATAAAGAGAACGCGTATTTCGCCGACGGCATTCAGGACGACATCCTGACGAATCTTTCCAAGATCGGCGACCTGAAGGTGATCTCGCGCACTTCGGTGATGCCCTATCGCGGCAAGGAAAAAAATGTGCGTGAGATCGCGCAGGCGCTCGGTGTTTCCGCCGTGCTCGAAGGGAGCGTCCGCAAATCCGGCAACCGTGTTCGGGTCAACGTCCAGCTCATCAACGCGCTGAACGACGAGCATATCTGGTCGGACGTTTACGATCGCGATCTGACGGACGTGTTCGCGATCCAGACCGATCTGGCGAAAAAGATCGCAGACGAACTGCACGCGAAACTTTCCCCGACCGAGAAGGAGCAGATGACGCGGAAGCCGACTGAGAACGGCGAAGCGTACCTGGCGTTCGTTCAGGCCCACAATTTCCACCGCGAAGTGGAGGATTTACCGAAGCTGAAACAAGCCGAGCAACTCTACGAGCGCGCGCTCCAGCTCGACCCGAACTTCGCCCTCGCCTGCGCCGGCTATTCGCGCCTGCAAAGCTGGATTTATCATACCTACGAGCCAACTCCCGAGCGGCGGGAAAAAGCACGAGCGCTCGCCGACCGCGCCCTCCAGTTGCAGCCCGATTTGCCGGAGGGCCACCTGGCGCGTGGGTTCTCTCTTTATTATGGAGAGCGCGATTACGTCCGGGCCCTCGCCGAGTTCGCTCTCGCTCAAAACGGTTTGCCGAACGAGGCGGAGGTTTATCTCGCGACCGGCGCGATCCAGCGGCGCCAAGGCCGCTGGGAAGAATCGAACGCTAACCTGGAGAAAGCTGCGAGCCTTAGCCCCAACGAAACCTGGCCGCTGCAAAATCTGGTCCTGAATTACCAGATGCAACGCAACTGGGCGGCGGCGAATAAGACCATCGACCGCGCCCTGAAGCTCGCGCCGGAAGCCTTCAATCTGTGGTCGATCAAGGCGCAGTTGGAGACCTCGGAGAAAGGGACCTTCGAGATTGCCGAACGCGGCATTCAACTGCTGAACACCAGACCAATGGACGACGAAACAAAAATGCGTTTCACGATCGCCCTCGCGCAAACCTGCCTGATGCAGCGGAAATACGCGGAAGCGGCTCAAGCGGCCGAAAGCATGAAGGACGAAACGCTCGCGAAGGATCCGGAAGGTTTGATGGGAAAATACGGAGCAATGGGCATCGCGAAAAAGTTGCTGGGTGACGGGGCTGGCGCGCGGGAAGCGTTCCTGAAAGCGAAAGGTCACGCGGAAAAATGGCTGGCCGACGCGCCGAACGAAGCGAAACGGCACGGCCGCCTGGCGGAATGCCTGGCCTGGCTCGGCGAAAAGGAGGCCGCGATCGCCGAAGCGAAACGCGCGACTGAGTTGCTCCCGGAAAGCGTGGACGCTTTCGACGGGCCAGTCTGCACCCAAACGCTGGCCGAGATTTATGTGATTGTCGGCGATTACGACAAGGCGCTGCCGATCGTGGACGGGTTGCTGTCGCGGCCCACGCAAGTGACGGTGGCGCAATTGAAAGTGAATCCGCTCTGGGACCACGTCCGCCAGGACCCGCGTTTCATCGCGATGTTGAAAAAGCATGGCGGTTAGATTTTCGCTGACCGCGGCGATTCTTCTTCTTTGGCTCGCCGTTTCGCGCGGAGAGTGGAGCGTCAGCTTGTCGGAAAAGGAGGGCAGCTCCGTCGCCGGTGTCGAACATCGCCGGATTGTCTTAAGCGAGAGCGCTTCCAACGAAGAGGCGACTCTGGAACTCGCGCTCTTCTCTATGAAAAACGCCACCCTGCGTGTGGTCGATAATCCGGGTGGCGATTACGATCTTGCCGAGGTCCTGCGCCGGAAACGCGGCATCGCTGGGGTGAATGGCGGCTATTTCGATCCGCAAAACGCGCCGGTCGGATTGCTGATCAGCGATGGGAAATTGATCGCGCCATTCCGTAAGGCGCGATTGCTCAGCGGCGTCCTGGTCGTTACGAAAACGCGCGTCGAACTCGTGCGATCGGGCGAATACTCCTCGCGCAAGAACGTTAACGCTGCGGTGCAATGCGGGCCGTTTCTCGTCGAGGGCGGAAAGGCTGTGGCCGGATTGAATGATACGAGGCCGGCGCGACGGACGTTCGTTCTCACCATCGGACCGGAGCGGGCCGCGATTGGCTTTTGCTCGACGGTAACGCTCGCGCAACTCGGCGATATCCTCGCGACGCCGGAATTGAAAACTCAGCGCGCGCTGAACCTCGATGGCGGATCGTCGAGCGCGTTCTGGTTCGCCGGCGAACGCGGCGCGTTCTCGATCTCAGAACAAAAGACGGTGCGCGATTTTGTGATTGTCACACCGAAATAGATTCAGCGTCAAGGAGCGGCGGTTTGTAAACCGCCGTCAACCGTCGTAGCCCGATCGACGTTCGTCGGCGGTTTGTAAACCGCCGTTCCTTGACGCGCATCGTACATCGGCGCGAGACTCACAATTCGCATGCGCACCTTCGGCGGATTCAAGCGAAACAGCGGAATCGTTTACGGCGAAGTTCGGGGCGACGATGTCCATCTCCTCGCGCAGCCGTATTGGCTCGGATTGGATTTTACCGGCGCGATCGTTCCATTGCGCGACTTGCAGATCGACGTTCCGGTCGCGCCGAGCAAGCTCATGGCGGTCGGCCTCAATTACGCCGATCACATTGCGGAGATGAAACGGACGCCGCTCGGCACGCCGTTAATCTGGTTCAAGGCGCCGACTTCGCTGCTACCGCACGAAGGCACAATCGAGATCGCGTTTCCCGAACACAAAACCGATTTCGAAGTCGAGCTAGCCATTGTCATCGGGGCGCAGACGAAAAACGTGAGCTTTGAGACTGCGCTCGAACACGTTTTCGGCTACACGATCGGCGAAGACATCAGCGATCGCGACCTACAAAGTTCGGAGAAGCAATTCGCCCGCGCAAAATCTTTCGACACCTATTCGCCGGTCGGACCGTTCGTTTACACGGACGTTGACGTGAGCGATCTCCCAATCACCCTGCGGCAAAATGGCGAAGTAAAACAGCAGGCGCGCACCAGCCAGATGATTTATCCCGTCGCGGAGATCGTGTCGTTTGCCAGCCGATCGCTCACGCTTTTGCCGGGCGATCTAATAATGAGCGGAACGCCGTCGGGTGTCGGCCCGATCAAGGACGGCGACGAACTCGAAGCGCGGATCGGCGATTGGCCGCCGTTGCGGAATCGCGTCGCGCACGCGCGCACAGAAAAATAATGCTTCCCTCGCGCAATTTCCTGACCCTAAGCTACATCCCACGAGGGAGGATGATGCGAACTAGTTTAGTGGCTCCTCCGAAAAGAAAACCCATACGCGAAAGTTTTGCTCGACTAGCGCTTAATTCCTTTATGAGGATACCCAACTCCAATGGAATCAGCGGTCGGATTCACTTTCCAATCAACCTATGAAAACAACGCTAATCGCCAGCCTCTTCTCCGTCACCATCGCATTGAGTTCTTTCGGCCAGCCGCCATCGGCGCCCAGTCAGCCACCAAAACCGCCCGGCACGGCGCCAGCACCGGCGACTAGCCCTGCGACCGCGCCGGCGAACACAACCACGACCGCACCCGCGCCCGCGACGAGCCCGGCAACCGCGATGAGCCCCGCAACTGCGCCGGGCACGACGACGGCGCCTGCTGCTCCGGGAGCGACGGTAAATCCGATGGTCTCCGCGACTGTTCCGGGAATGTCGCCGGCCACTACGACTACTACAACGACGGCCTCGGCGTCGCCGAATGGATCACTAAGTCCATCGGCCAAGCCCCAGAGCGAGCTCGACAAGAATTTTTTCGTTCGCAATTTCAATGAGGGCGGCCCGATCATGTATCCGATCCTCCTTCTGTCCCTGGTCGCACTGACGGTGGTAATTGAGCGGATCTTTTGGTGGCTTGGCCGCTGGATGCGCCGCGACCCCAAGCGGATTGAGAAAGTCTTCACGGCGATCGAAGTCGGCGATGTCGCCGAGGCGTCGCGTCTTTCCCGCGACACGCGTGACCCCGTCCTTCGCATGATGTGGAACGGGTTGAATCACCAGCACGCTTCGCTCCAGGGTGCGTTGCAGGTCGCCGCCGGCATCGAGATTAAGCGCGCCGGCCGGTTTCTTGTTGTCATGGATACATCGGTCACTCTGGCACCGTTGCTAGGCTTGTTGGGAACGATCGTGGGTCTGATGGAATCGTTCAGCTTCCTCGGCAACGAAGAGCTCGCCGTTCAGGCGGTCACCGGCGGTATCGCGAAAGCGCTCATCGCCACCGCTTGCGGTCTTGGTATTGCCATTTTCACTCTGATTCCGTTTAACTTTTTCACCTCGCGCGTGTCTAACTTAGAGTTCGAGTTGCAGACCGCAGCCACGAACCTTGAAGTTATGCTGGAGGCTCAAAACAAAACGAGGCCCGGTCAGGTGCAGATAACAAGCGAAACGCCGACCTCCGCCACGAAGTCGTCCATCTAACCTGGGGGAACGCCAATGAATGTAGCCTCGCCGATTCCACACAAGAAGGCGCGGATCGAGATCATTCCGTTGATCGACATCATGTTCTTTCTTCTGGCGAGCTTCATGATGGTCAGCCTGACCCAGACGACCATGAAGGGCATGAAAGTCAACCTGCCCATCGGGTCGTCCGGGACGACGCAGTCGAAAAAAGATTACGTCAGCCTGTCCGTCGACAAGGATGGCTATTACTACTTCGATAAGTCGCGGATCTCCCTGGAAGACATTTTGCCGAAGCTGAAACAGCTTTATGCTACGACGCCGGAAGCGAAAATATTCATCCGCGCCGACCGTGATGCTTTGCACGGCAACGTGACGCGAATGCTCGACCAGATCCGTTCGTCGGGTTTCGTAAAGCTTTCATTCGAAATCAAGAGCGAGGCCACCCAGGGAATTCCAGGAGGCCCGCAATAATTTATGGCAGGCCCACTTCTCTATCGACCCGCTCCGCGATGGCACGTGATATCGGCTTGTGCCGGGGCGGTCTTTGTTCATCTCGCCGCCGTCGGTATTGCTTCGATCCATCCGAAAGAACCGCCGCCGCAGGATCTAAGTCAGCTGCCCGAAGCGGTGGAGTTGTCCCTCGAACCACAAACGCAGGAGCCGCAGCCGACTCCGCCACCCGAAGAGGAACCACCGCCACCGCCGCCGCCGGAACCGATCCCGGAAACGGCGCCGCCAGAATTTCGCGAAGAATCGACTCCGCCACCCAAGCGGACACCGAGCAATAAGCCAGTCGCTCCGATCCAGCGTCCAGTTTCGAACGCGCCAAAGGGTCCTGTTCCGACTGGAAAAGCTGCGATGATTTCCAAGCCGCGGATTGAATATCCGTACGAAGCCCGGCGTTCCAAAGTCACGGGCAGCGGCACGATCGTTGTCTCAGTCGGTGCCGATGGAAGCGTCACCGATGCGAGCATGGGCCAGAGTACTGGGAGTCCGATTTTGGATAATGCCGCGACCTCGGCTTTCCGTCGCGCGCGCTTCATGCCGGGAACGGCGCCTCGTGTCCGAATCCCGATCACCTTCACCCTTACCGGCGCTTCTTATTAGCTATTCACCATGAGAATGCGATCGCCCATCCCGAAGAAGCACGCGCGGATCGAGATTATCCCGCTGATCGACATCATGTTCTTTCTCCTGGCGAGCTTTATGATGGTGAGCCTCAGCCAGACCCACATGAAGGGCATTCTGGTTAATCTCCCCAAGAGAGACGCGGCGCCGCCGCCGCCCGATCAGCCAAAAGATTTTGTCGCGGTCCGTGTCACCGCCGGCAACCTGACCTACTTCGACAACACGCCCATCAATGACGCCGATGTCCTCCCGCGGCTTTACGAGCTGCACCAAAAAAATCCCGACCTCAAAGTCTCGATCAGCGCGGAGGAACAGGCGCTGCATGGCGATGTAATTCAGTTGCTGGATCGGGTTCGTAAAGTCGGCATCCAAAAAATCGGATACCAGATCAAAGCCGCACAGGCTCAGGGTGCGCCGGGCACCGTGCCGCCGCCAGCACCCGCTGCTCCGCCGAAACCTAAGTAAGTCCGGACGACAGCGCGGATCGCAGGGCCCGAATCGCCGTGGCGCGATGGCTGATCTTGTTTTTCGTTTCCGACGGCAATTCGCCAAAAGTCTGGTCGAACCCGATCGGCTGGAATATCGGATCGTAACCGAATCCTGAATTGCCGCGCGGCCCGTCGACAATCGTTCCTTCAATCAAACCTTCCACCGTGTTCAGAAGTCTTCCGTCATTTGCGACCGCCAGCACGCAACGAAAACGCGCCAGAAAAGGCGGCCGATCCGAAAGCGCGCCGAGTTCGGAGAGCAATCGCGCGATATTCTGAGCGTCGATCGCGTTCGTTCCGGCGTAGCGCGCGGAGAAAACGCCGGGAGCGCCGCTCAGCGCATCGACTTCCAATCCGGAATCGTCCGCGACGACCAGGCCGGGAGATCGTTTCGAAATTCCGAGCGCCTTCAAGATCGCGTTCTCGGCAAACGTCGCGCCGGATTCTTCAATCACCGGCGCTTCCCGTTCTCCCGAAAGATCGCGAACCGCAAAGTCTGGTCCGAGAATTTCGGAAAATTCGCGGGTCTTGTGCGCATTGCGCGTGGCGAGCAGAAGGTGGCGCATCCGACAAAATGAATTAGGAAAAGAGGAACGCAGGAAAATTTTTGTTTCCTTCCTGCTTTCCTGTGTTCCTGATTCTTTCCGCATGAACGAGCGCCGCAAACCTTATCCGTTCGATCGCCTCGAGCCGAAGTGGCAGGCCATCTGGGACGAAGCGCGCACCTTTCATGCGCCGAACCCCGGCGAACCGAACTTCGATCCCGCCAAACCGAAGTTCTACGTCCTCGACATGTTCCCGTATCCGAGCGGCGCGGGTTTGCACGTCGGACATCCGGAAGGTTACACCGCCACCGATATCATCGCGCGCTACAAGCGCCTGAATGGTTTCAACGTTCTTCATCCCATGGGCTGGGACGCGTTCGGTTTGCCGGCGGAGCAATACGCGATCAAGACCGGACAGCATCCTGCGATCACCACGCGCGAAAATGTGGCGAAGTTCAAAGCGCAACTGAAACGGATCGGCTTTTCCTATGATTGGGAACGCGAGATCAACACGACCGATCCCGCTTACTACAAATGGACCCAGTGGATTTTTCTCCAGATCTACAATTCATGGTTCAATCCGGAGACGAAAAAAGCCGAGCCGATCTCGACTTATCGCGGCGCTGATCCAGATAGCGTTCGGCTCGCTTATGTCGCCGAAGTGCCGGTCAACTGGTGTCCTGAGTTAGGGACGGTTCTCGCCAACGAAGAAGTTATCGATGGCAAAAGCGAGGTGGGCGGATTCCCGGTGGTGCGCCGCCCAATGCGGCAATGGATACTACGCATCACCGCGTTTGCCGAACGGCTCGCCGACGAACTCGAAAATCTCGATTGGCCGCAAGGCATCAAACTATTGCAACGAAATTGGATCGGTCGCAGTGAAGGCGCCGAGATCGATTTCCCAATCGCCGGGATTGCCGACAGCATCCGCGTTTTCACGACGCGGCACGACACGATCTACGGCGCGAATTACATGGTTCTCGCGCCAGAGCATCCGTTGGTCGACCGACTGACCACGGAAGATCGCAGAACGGACGTAGCGCGATATCGCGACGAAGTGGCAGCCAAATCCGATCTCGAGCGGACCGATCTCGCCAAGGAAAAAACCGGCGTGTTCATTGGCGCCCACGCCATCAATCCGGTGAACCAGGAGAAAATCCCGATCTGGATCGCGGATTATGTGCTGATGGGATACGGCACCGGCGCGGTCATGGGAGTTCCCGGCCACGACGAACGCGATCTCGAATTCGCGCGCAAGTTCGAGATGACGGTTCTGCCGGTCGTTCAGGCGCCCGGGAAAACGGCCGAGGAGTCGATCGGCTTTCTCGAGGATGGCGTCGCGATCAATTCGCCAATCATCGACGGACTCCCCACGCCGGAAGCGAAGAAGAAAATTTTGGCGTGGCTGCAAGAGCACGGGGTTGGCCGTCCGGATGTGCGCTACAAATTACGCGACTGGCTCTTTTCCCGGCAACGTTACTGGGGCGAACCGTTCCCGATCGTCTGGAAAAACGGCCGGCACGAATCGCTCTCCGAAAACGAATTGCCGCTCGAGCCGCCGGCACTTGAAGATTTCAAGCCGACCGGAACGGGCGAACCGCCGTTAGCGAAAGCAACCGATTGGATTCGCTATTCCGAAACAGCGACGCGCGAGACAAACACGATGCCGCAGTGGGCAGGGTCGTGCTGGTACTATTTGCGGTTTTGTGACCCGCAGAACAGCGCGCGATTCGTGGGCGAAGAACCCGAGCGTTACTGGATGGGAGTGGCAAATGACGAAGCAAGAATGACGAAGGACGAAGGAATGACGAAGCCCGAAGCATCTGGCACTTCGTCATTCGTCATTCGTCATTCGTCATTCACAAAACCTGGCGGAGTCGATTTGTACATTGGCGGCGTCGAGCACGCCGTTCTACATCTATTGTACTCCAGATTTTGGCATAAGGTTTTGTTCGATCTTGGTCACGTTTCGAAACCGGAGCCGTTCCAGCGCCTCGTGAACCAGGGAATGATTCTCGGCGAAGACAATCGCAAAATGTCGAAGCGCTGGGGCAACGTGATCGATCCGCTCGACGTGATCGAGATCTACGGCGCGGATGCATTCCGTTGCTACGAAATGTTCATGGGTCCACTCGAACAGATGAAACCGTGGAGCATGAAAGGCGTGGAAGGCGTCTCGCGATTTCTCGCGCGCGTCTGGCGCTTGATGATGACGGAGAACCAGGCCGGCGAATGGGAATTGTCGACGGCGCTGCAGGACGTCGAACCGACGAAGGCGCAGCAAAAGATCACACACGCCACGATCAAGAAGGTCACCGACGACATCGAAGCGCTCGCCTTCAACACCGCCATTTCCCAGATGATGATCTTCGTGAACGCGTTCATCCCGCAGGGCGGGAAGACGGCCATCCCGATTTCCGCGATGCGCACCTTTCTCGTGCTGCTGAATCCGTTTGCACCGCACATCACTTCGGAACTTTGGAACCAGCTAAAAAGTCCGGGCGACATCACTCAGCAAATCTGGCCGAGCTGCGACAAGAAATTCCTCGTCGAAGACGAAGTCGAGATCGTGCTTCAGGTGAACGGCAAGGTGCGCGATCGCATCAAAATGCCGCTCGACGCTACGAAGGAGCAGCTGGAAGCGGCCGCGCTCGCGAACGAAAAAGTGAAGAACGCAGTGGGCTCTCAGACGATTCGCAAGGTCGTCGTCGTCCCCAATAAACTTGTCAATGTCGTCGCGGCCTAACTAGGCTGCGGCATGCTCAAGGAATTCAAAGAGTTTGCCGTTAAGGGAAACGCTTTCGATCTCGCCGTGGGCGTGATCATCGGCGCGGCCTTCGGCGGGATCGTCAGTTCCCTCGTCAAAGACATCATTATGCCGCCGATCAGCGCGCTCACCGGCGGGCTTGATTTCTCGAATAAGTTCGTCGTCCTCAAAGCCGGTAAGGATGGCGCTGATTCCTTCACGAACATCGCGGATGCGGTCAAAGCCGGCGCGGTAACCTGGAACTACGGCAACTTCATCTCGCTTATCATTAACTTCCTCATCGTCGCGTTCGCAATTTTCCTGATGGTCCGCGCGTTCAACAGGATGAAGATGCCGAAACCAGGCGAAGCGCCAGTCGCGAAAGATTGCCCCGCCTGCACGATGTCGATCCCGATCAAAGCGACGCGCTGTCCGCATTGCACGTCGAACCTGTAGCGGCGGTCTATGACCGCCGACTAGTTAGAACGATGCGATTTTCGGCGGTCACAGACCGCCGCTACAACAAGATGCTACGCCGCGGCTTTTTTTTCCGGCAACGCGAAGACGCGTTCCGCCGTGCAGAGCCAGACGCGACTCGAGTTGTCGCGTTCCCAACGCGTGCCGCCGGCCCAGGGCGAAAACGCCGGCATGATCCAGCAATCGGATTGTTGGACGAACGCCGAACACTTCAGTCGCAAACCCGCGCCGTCCGTAATGACGGCGGCCGGATGATGATGCCCCATGATCTGGATGCGGTCCGTGACATCCGTGGCGCAATGACCGTGATGAAATAGAAACTGCTCCGTCTGCAGCGAATCGACCATCTCGACGTGGCCGCGCAATTGCCGGTCGTGGTTCCCGGCAACGACCACCACTTCACATCGCCCCGCGAAATCGCGCAGCAGCTGAGCCGCTTCCCGGGCCGCCGCTTTATCGTGAACCAGATCGCCGAGGACGATGAGACGTCGTGGCCCGTATTCATTCACCAGTTCCGTGAGCCGCTCGGAGATCGTCGCCATTCCCCACATGGGAACCAGGCGCCCGGCCGCGCGCTGGCTCAATTCATAGCCGAAATGCAGGTCTGCGACGGCGAGCCAGCGCTCAGTTCTGTGAAAAAGGGCGAGCCGGCCATCCAAAAGAATTTCGTCGGCGACCAGCGCCTGATTCGCTCTTAACCCGGACATTGGCAGAGAATTGGCTGTCAAATTATCGCTTGCGCGCCTCACCATCAATCGGTATTGAGCGACTTTCCGTCTCCCAATGAAGACCCTGCACAAAGTCATCATGCTCGGCGCTTTGGCGTGCGCCGCGGCCAGCTGTGAATCGCCAGGAACCCGCACCACTCAAGGTCCGCAGATGCGGCCGGCCACGATCACCGGCGCGCGGCGGATCGCGAACGTGCGCACCACCGCCTACACCCACACCGAGCGCGGCGGACGGAAGAACGCGATCGGCGCGCGCCTCGCCGGTGCGAATGTGATGAGCGCCGCGGCGGATTGGTCGCACTTCCCGCTCGGGACGCGGTTCCAGATCGTCGGGTCGGCGGACCGCTTTGTGATTGACGATTACGGCGGCGCGTTGATCGGCACAAACACCATCGATCTCTATAAGACAACTCGTTCCGCGATGCGGCAATGGGGCGTGCGCCATGTCGATATCGACATCATCGAGTGGGGCTCGAAAGTGCAGAGCCTCAAAGTGCTCAAACCTCGCGGAAAGAATAAGCTCATCCGGCGAATGATCACGGGACTCGAGCAGAAAACCTAAATTGTAGCCGGGATCGGCGATCCCGGCTTGTCGTGTTGACATCGCGCGCGACGGCGCGACAACTTGCGCGATGAAGATTCTCGTCGCCGGCGGCGCCGGCTACATCGGCAGCGTTTGCACCGAGCTGCTCCTGAATGAGGGACATGCGGTCGCAGTTTTCGACAATCTTTCGGAAGGACATCGGGCCGCGATCGATTCCCGCGCGGAGTTCATTGAAGGCGACCTCGCCAACTTCGAACAAATCCGATCCGCGCTCGAAACGTTTCGATCCGAAGCCGTGATGCACTTCGCCGCCAGCGCGCTCGTCGGCGAATCGATGCAGAATCCCGCCAAATACTTCCGAAACAATATCAGCAATGGATTGAACCTGCTCGACGCGATGATCGCGACCGGCGTGAACCAGCTCGTTTTCTCCTCGACCTGCGCCATCTTCGGTCCGCCGGAGCGAGTGCCGATCGACGAAGCGCTGCCGAAAAATCCGATCAATCCGTATGGCGAATCAAAACTCGCCTTCGAAAAAATCCTGCGCTGGTATGGCGACATCCACGGCCTGCGTTTCGTGTCGCTGCGTTATTTCAACGCGGCCGGCGCGTCGGAAAACTACGGGGAACAACATCGGATCGAGACCCATTTGATTCCGAATGTCTTGAAAGTCGCGCTCGGCCAAACACCGCGCGTCGACATTTACGGCACCGATTACGACACGCCGGACGGAACGTGCATCCGCGATTATATCCACATCCTCGATTTATCCCAGGCGCACATCCTCGCTCTCAAATCGACAAAGAGTGAATTCTACAATCTCGGCACCGGCGGCGGAACCAGCGTCCGCGAAGTAATCGCGTCGTGCCGAAAAATCACCGGCCACAAAATCCCGGTTTTGGAAAAACCGCGACGGCCGGGCGACCCGGCGCGGCTCATTGCCGCCTCGGACAAAATTCAGCGTGAGCTCGGTTGGCGACCGAAATTCCAAAACATCGACGCGATCATCGAAAGCGCCTGGCGTTGGCACCAAAAATTTCCGAACGGCTACGACCAAGGAACGGCGTCTTCCAAGCCGCCGACCTAAACAATGCGGCGCAGCCGCGGCTAATATCAGCCGCACACAGCGCGCGCGACCGAGAAAAAGGGCGGTTTGGAAAGCGCCCCTCCTTGGAAAAAAACACCCGCGGAGAACACGCTCCGCGGGCGTTTTGAATTTCCGAAATCTACGAACGCGCCGTTAGGGCCGCTTTGTCGTCGTAGTCGTCGTCGTTGTCTTCTCTTCGTAGTATGACACTGGCTTGGTCAGCGTAATTTTGCTGATGACCATGCGATCGCCTTCCTTCACATAGGTGTAACGCACCGGCATGTTGGGCTTGAGCGCGGACCACTCGACCGTTTTGCCTTCCGGATCCACGATCGTCGTGCTCTTGGTGTAGTAATACTTCACCGGTTCGGCGCTCGTTTCGCTGCGGAACGAAATGTAATCCGATCCTGGCGTGTAAGCCGTGATTGTTCCCGTGCCATCGAGCGTGCTTGTCGACGTGGTGGTCGATGAGCTTGTAGTCACCGCGGGATTTGTTGTGGTTGTGGTTGTCGAGGAGGTCTGCGCGAAAGCTGTGGTGAGCGCGATTGCGCTGACGGCTCCGGCTGCCAATAGTGTGATCAATCTGTTTCGTTTCATGTTTGTCCTTTGCTTTGGTTAAACGGATGTTCTCCGTCGTGCATTTATCCGACTGTCCGAAGCGGGAGTTTATTCAACCGCACCCTTGTTTCGTAATTGCAGAGCAGCCCGGCTGTCTCGCGCGATGACTCAAATGCAACCGCTTCCCGGCTTTCGCGACTTTCTGCCGCAGGATTGGGCCCGGCAGAATTACATTTTCGGAAAATGGTGGGAGGTCGCGCGCCGTTACGGCTTCGTCCAATGGGAAGGGCCGGAGCTCGAACCGACTGAACTCTACACAAAAAAAAGCGGGCCGGAGATCGTCGGTCAGCTTTTCAATTTCACCGATAAAGGCGAACGCGAAGTGGCGTTGCGACCGGAGCTAACGCCATCGCTGGCGCGCGTCGTCGCCGCGCACGATCGGGAATTCAAGAAGCCACTGAAGTGGTTCTCGATCCCGCATTGTTTTCGTTACGAAAAACAACAGCGCGGCCGGCTCCGCGAACATTACCAATTCAACGCCGACATCATCGGCGAAGCGTCGCTCGACGCGGACATCGAGTTGATCGCGCTCTGCGTTGATCTGCTCCGGGGCTTCGGTTTCACCGCGAACGACGTCGTTGTTCGCATCAGCGACCGCGAATTCTGGATCGATTTTCTCCGTGCCCAGAATGTGCCCGAGGAAAAATGGCCGGAGATGTTGCAGATCATCGACAAGAGCGAACGCGAGACTCGCGAGAAGACCGCGGAGAAACTGGGTCCGCTCGCAGAACCAACCTTCAAGATTCTCGACGGCGAAGGGAGCAGCGAAAAACTCGATCGCGTGCTCGACGGTCTCCGCGCTCGCGGTCTCAGCGAGTTTGTGAAGATCGACCTCGGGATTGTTCGCGGTCTCGCTTATTACACCGGGATTGTTTTCGAAGCGTTTGATCGCGCCGGAAAGCTTCGCGCGCTCGTCGGTGGCGGCCGGTATGACAACTTGATTCACCATCTTAGCGACGGCGCCGTATCACATCCGGCGATTGGTTTTGCCATGGGCGACGTCGTCCTCGCGGAACTGATCAACGAAATTCCGGCCGCGAAAGCGCAACTGGAAAAGGCGGTCACCGCCCAACGCGAGCTCGACATCTATGTGATCGTCGCCAAGGAAGACCGGCGCAGCGATGCACTGACCCAAGTCCAATTGCTCCGCGATCGTGGTTATCGCGTCGATTTCCCGCTTGCCCCGGCGAAGGTAGGCAAACAATTTCAAACTGCCGAGCAGCTCGGCGCGCGCGCCGCGATCCTGTTCGGCGACGAGTGGCCGCACGTGGCAGTAAAGGATCTCGCGACGGGCAAGCAGGAGCTGGTCTCCTGTGATTCGCTGTTGACGCGCCTTGAGTCGATGGCGCGCGAAATTAGAACGCCCGGGTAACGCACGCGTCTCGCGTGTGGGCGAAGCCGTCCCGGGTTCGCGAACTTTCGGAAAAGCTTGTTTCGGCGAGACACCGAGACCAACACGCGAGACGCGTGCGCTACCCAAACCAAAGGCTTGCGCGCATGGCGTGTTCGCTCAGAGTGACCTCGCATGTATCGGACTCATGATTGTGGCAAATTGCGCAAGAGCGATATCGGCTCGGCAGCCACGCTCGCAGGTTGGGTCCACGTCCGGCGCGACCTTGGCGGCGTGATCTTCATCGATCTGCGCGATCGTGAGGGATTGACCCAGGTTGTTTTTCGCCCCGAGGAAAACGCCGAACTGACGAAACAGGCGCATCAACTCGGCTACGAAGATGTCATCCAGATCGAAGGTAAGGTCGTCCCCCGCGCGCCCGGGATGGCTAATCCGCGAATGCCAACCGGCGACATCGAGATCGTGCCCGACAAACTAGTTATCCTGAATCGCGCCGATGTTCTGCCGTTCCCAGTCATCGACGGCGAACCGGCCAACGAAGATTTGCGGATGAGCTATCGTTACGTCGATCTGCGCCGGCCGCAGATGTCGCGGAATCTCCGGCTGCGCCATCGCGTGACGAAAGCCGCCCGCGATTTCCTCGACGAACAAGGCTTCGTCGAAATCGAGACGCCGATCCTTTCCAAGAGCACGCCGGAAGGCGCCCGCGATTTCCTGGTTCCAAGCCGGATCATGAAGGGAAAGTTTTACGCACTGCCCCAGGCGCCGCAGCAATATAAGCAACTTCTCATGGTGGGCGGCTTGGAGAAATATTTCCAAATCGCGAGATGCTTTCGGGACGAAGACCTGCGCTCAGATCGGCAGCCGGAATTTACCCAGATCGATATCGAAGCGTCGTTCGTGACGCCCGAGGACATCTTCTTGCTCGTCGAAGGATTGATGTCCGCTTTGCTGCGCGCCGGACGCGACGTCGAAATCGCGACGCCGTTCCCGCGGATGACTTACGCCCAGGCGATGGACCAATTCGGCAGCGACAAGCCCGACCGGCGCTTCGAAATGCGCCTCGTCGATCTGGCCGAAATCTTCCGCGACAGTTCCTTCAAGATGTTTCGCGGCGCGCTCGATTCCGGCGGCGCCGTGAAAGCGATCAATGCGAAAGGATTCGCTTCGCTCACTACCGGTCAAAGCGACGACCTGACAGAGATGGCGAAGCATTACGGCGCGAAAGGCCTCGCCATGATCAAGGTCGAGAACGGCGAATGGAAATCGCCTCTCGTGAAATTTTTCAGTGAAGCGGAGAAGGAAGCGTTGCGCTCGAAGGTTCTCGTCGAGGAAGGCGACCTCATCCTGTTCGTCGCCGACAAGTGGGAAATCGCCTGCGAAGTCCTGGGCCGAATCCGTTTGCGCATCGCCGAGATGCAAAAGCTGACCGCGAACTCTGACCAGCTTGATTTCCTGTGGGTCACCGACTTTCCGCTGATGCAGTATGACGCAGCGGAAAAGAAATGGAACGCGGTCCATCATCCCTTTACCCGTCCGAAGGCCGAAGATCTTGCCAAGCTGGAAGCCGGTGAATTTGGTCAGGTCAAAGCCGAGGCTTACGACGTGGTGTTAAACGGCGTGGAACTCGGCGGCGGCAGCATTCGCATTCACGAGCGCGATTTGCAGGCAAAGGTCTTCGCCGCGCTCGGCGTCAGCGAAGAAAATCAAGAATCGCTCTTCGGCCACATTCTCCGCGCGTTTCGCCTCGGCGCGCCGCCACATGGCGGCATCGCCTTCGGCCTCGATCGCATCGTCATGATGATTGCCGGCGAAGAAAGCATCCGCGAAGTCATCGCCTTCCCGAAGACCAACCGCATGCTCGATCTCATGTCCCAGTCGCCGAGCGACGTCGATGAGCGGCAACTCCGCGAGCTGGGCATCAAGTTGTCGGAAGAGAAGAAAGCGTAGCTGCCGGCGCCTGGTGTCCGCGACGGGTCCGGAAAAGGATCGCGATGAAAAAGGTAACGATCGTACCGAAGAATATCCACCAGGGAAATTCCATCACGGGGAGCCAATCGGGCTGTTCGTAGAATTTCGTGTGGAAGATATCGGCGACCTTGTTCGGCAAACCACTCAGGATCGCGACGACGATGAAGCCGGCGATCATGGCGAGGACGTTGCCCAGATCGTTCCCGCGAGTGCGGGTGAGCATCCCCGCGAAAAATACACCGAGCAGAGATCCGTAGGTATATCCGAAAATGCTGAGAACGATCGGGATGATCCGGACGTTGGGATAAACGATCACCAGATAGGCGGTCGTCGACGCGACGATGATCATGAGGATGGAGAACCAAACCGTGGCCCAGCGGACGGCGCGCAGACTTTCTTTATCACCAGCGGCTGGATTGATGTACGGTTCGTACCAATCGCGGGTGAAACTGGTGGCGAGCGCGTTCAGCGCCGTGCTGAGCGAACCCATCGCCGTCGCGAAAATTCCGGCCAGGAGCAACCCGCGCAGTCCAACCGGCATTTGGTAGAGAATAAAATGGCAGAACGTTTCGTTCGGCGTTTTTGGCAATGTCGGATCCGGATGCGCCTGGTAGTAAACCCACAGGAGCAGTCCGATGCTCACGAAAGTGAACGCGATGGGAATATCGGCGAGCCCCGACATGATGAGCGACCGCCGGCTCCGGCGAACGTCTTTCGCCGTTAACATCCGCTGGACCATGTCCTGATCCGTGCCGTGAGTTCCCATCGTGATGAAGACTGAACCGATCAGGCCGGCAAAGATGGTGTATTCGGTTTCGAACATGGTCTTCCATTTGTCCCAGCCGCTCTTGGCCGGATCGAGACCGGTCGCGATAAGATCGTTGAGATGGAAATCTCCCCGGCGTTGGACGATTTCATGCCAGCCGCCAGGGATGGCGAAGTAAAGAAGCGCGAGCGCGGCCAATGCGCTCCCGATCATGATCGACGCCTGGATTAGATCGGTCCAGATGACCGCCTTGATGCCGCCGAGCGTCGTGTAGATCGCGGTCAAAATCACAATCACAACCGTGGCGCCGATATAAATCCAGAGCGTCTGCGTTTCATTCGGCCGTGCGCCGCTGATCATTTCGTAAGCGAGAGCAAGCGCGATGGCGGCGACATACAAACGAGTGCCGGAGGCAAGCAAACGCGTGATCATGAATACCGCGGATGCAGCGTTCTTGCTTCCGACGCCGAACCGCGCCGTGAGGTATTCGTAGATCGAGAAAACTTTATAGTCGTAGTACGGCTTGATGAAAATGTAGCTGACCAGGATTCGACCGATGATGGTGCCGAAGGCGAGTTGCAAATAGGTGTAGTCGCGATGGCTGAATCCTTCGCCGGGGGTGCCGAAAAACGTGCCGGCGCTGGTTTCCGCGGCAATGAGGGAGGCGAACACCGCCCACCAGGGAATCCGCCGGCCGCCGAGAGCGAAATCCTCCAGATTGTCTTCCTTCCGGCCCATCCGCAGGCCGATGAAGATGATGATGACGAAGTAGAGAAAGAGAACGCCGATGTCGATGGCGAGGCGGCTGTCCATGGGGACTTATCAAATGACGAATGACGAATGTCGAATGACGAAGGAAGATGATCGATGAAATTGCGCCGCGTAGCCGCCCCTGATTTCGATCTCGAAAAGACGCTGAATTGCGGACAGGTGTTTCATTGGCAGAAAATCGGCGACGCCTATTACGGAACGATCGGCTCGCTGCCCGTTCGTCTTGAACAGGACGACAACCAATTGATCATTAGTGCGCCAGGCGAACTTGACGGCTTAAAGCCGTCAAGTTTTGAAAGACAAGGCGATATTATTGCGGCGGTTCGTCATTATTTGGCGCTGGATCATCCTCTTGCGGACATCTGCCGTTCGTTTCCGAGGGATGTCGCGCTCGATGCGGCAAAGAAATTCTGCCAGGGACTGCGCATTATTCGCCAGCCGCGCTGGGAATGCCTCGCGACTTTCATTTGTTCGTCAATGAAGCAGGTTGCACACATCCGCCAGATCTCCCTCGCGTTACGAAAACGTTTCGGAACGGAAAGGATGATATACGTGAGTCACGTATATGATTTCCCGAGCGCTGAGAGATTGGGGCGGAGCAACGAAGGGGAGCTGCGGGAATGCGCGCTGGGATATCGAGCAAAAAATTTGCTGGCGACGGCGCGGCGCGTAGCGGCTGGCGACGCGGATCTCGATGGCTGGAGCCAGTTGCCGGATGAAGAATTGCGCGAGCGATTGTGTGAGTTGCCAGGCGTGGGCGCGAAGGTGGCGAACTGCGTGATGCTCTTCGCCTACGAACGACTGCGAGCTTTTCCGATCGACGTCTGGATCGAGCGCGTGCTCAAGCAACAGTATTTTCCCAGGAAACGAAACGTGACGGCATATCAGCTTCGTGAATTTTGCGGCCGCTATTTCGGCGAAAACGGTGGCTACGCGCAGCAGTATTTGTTTCATCATGCCCGGGTGAATCGTCGAGGGCGGTGAAGTTGTTAGGCTCGGCGATCTGCGATATGTTTTGCGGGGTGAGCAGCGGCGCGCGCCGCGCCTGAATGAGCGAGAACAAAAGTTACGGACGTAAGCTCGGGTTCGCGATCCTGATCTCGATCGTCCTGCATTTGGCGGTCGGATTTTCCCTGGCCGCGTTCGGCAGCGTTTTTAAGCCCCCCGCGCTGCCGGAGGAAGAAAAGCCTTCGGAACTTACGCTGATGGATTTGTCGCCGGCGCCGCCGGTCGAAAAAAATCCGCAGTTCGTGGACGTCGATAAATCGAAGGAGTCGGCGGAGAAACCGAAAGAGCAGACATTCGAATCGAACGCAAACTCGCTCGCGGCCAGCCAGAAGGCGCCAAGCGGCGATTTGCCATTGCCAAGCCAGGACGGGAAGGATTTGCCGATCCGCGATCTGGAGACGCACGATTTCTCGCTGGCGATGCAGGGCTCGACGCCGCAGCCGCAGCAACCTTCGCCGCCGCCCGAGACAAAACCGTCGCCGCCGCCAGCGAAAAGTCCCACGCCCGATCCGGAACAGCTCGCAATGCTGAAATCCACTCCTCCGCCGCCGATCAAAGCGCCGGATGAAACACAGCCGTCGCCGACTCCGGATTCCGCGGCTTCCGTTGCGCCACCGGCGCCGCGTCCGAAACCGGAAGCGCCGGCTTCGAATTATCAGGCGCAACGACAGCAGACCCGCATTGCCGGCAGCATTTCGCGGCAAGGCCCATCTTCGGTGAACGCGGTCGGCACGCCGCTCGGGCGTTATCAAAAACAGATGTACGACGCGGT
>Ga0137403_10001588_pt1 | contig 28524 bp, 27 predicted proteins | sample CZOMad2_1_16fung_FD_122057 | JGI IMG/M metagenome (GOLD analysis project Ga0137403, IMG submission 122057) | Vadose zone soil fungal communities from Angelo Coast Range Reserve, California, USA - CZOMad2_1_16fungal (Hybrid Assembly) | ecosystem: Environmental > Terrestrial > Soil > Vadose zone... | reverse complement strand
CTGGTTTGCTCGATTCTTTCTTGATCGCTCTTGTGTGCCATGGTCTCGCGGTCCGCCTACGGAATCACGGAAAGAGAATCGCCTTCCTTCAGGAGCTGTGCCCCGATCGCAGCGACTTTTTCTCCGGTGTGGACTCCCGTCACGGAAACCGAACTGCCGTGAGTCGGGCCAACCGTGACTCGGCGGACGTGTGCCTTCCACTGGCCGGACTGCTGCTCGGCAACCATCACAGCGAACTGTCCCGATTCACCCGGATAAGGGACGATGGCGCTCAATGGAACCGCAGGTTGGGATGTCTCGCGTTTTCCACCAATTTCAACAGATGCAATCATTCCCGGCCTTAGTTTGTTCTGGCGGTTCGACAACGTGACTTCGATCGTGAACACGCGGCTTCGCGCATCAGCGCTCGGAGAAATGCTGGTCACGCGCCCGGAATACTGGGCAGCGTCATTCTGAAGCTGAAGCGTAAGCGGCTGGCCGAGATGAACAAGAGTGAGCGCGTCTTCCGGCACGCCGAACGTTGCCTTTACCGCACTGGTATCGGCGATGGTGAAGGCGGCGGAAGACGGTGATGCCAGTGTCCCGACGTCGAGGTTTCTCGCGACGATGTATCCGGAGAGAGGGGCCTCCAACTCTGAATCGCTTAACGAAAGCTGCGCCTGACGCTGCGCGGCTTTGGTTTGGTTTACCGCCGCGAGGGTCGAATCAAAGCGCGCTTGTGCTTGATCGTAGTCCGGCTTGGTTAAACTTTGCGTGGCGTAAAGTGCTTTGGCTCGGTTAAAGTCCTGTTCAGCCTGCGTATGTTGTGCGACGGCGGCATCCACCTGCGCACTTGATTCGTCCGCCTGATTCTTCAAGTCCTGGCGCCGTATCTGAGCCAGTACAGTTCCTCGTGTGACGTAATCCCCGACGCCGATATTGCGAGTGCGGCCATCGGCTGACTTGACTTGCTTTACCTCGGTGATGTAGCCGGTCGTCCGGAAAGCCACATCCACCTGAGCATACGGAACGAGAGAGGCGGAATAGCGCAGACCCTCGCTCGATTGGTAGAGAGCCACGTCGGCCAAACGGACAGCGATAGGAGCCTTCGCCGGCAAAGCGGGTTCATTGTGGCAACCGACAACGAGGGTTGTCGTCAGGAGAGCAATCGTTGAACCTGCTGTCGCTGCGCGGCGCAATCGCATCGGCGCGTTGGCTGTTATCAATTTGAATCGAATCAAGGCTCTACTCCTCGCCCAAAGCTTTTTCAAAGTCAGCTCGCGCCGTCCAGAACGCAAGCAAAGCCTGCCGGTATTGGTCCTCTGCAGTTGCCAACGACGCCTGCTGCTGTAGCAGGTCGCTCAGCAGAATCGCCTGTTGCGAGTAGGCTTCAGTCTGGTTGCGAAGTTTTTCTTGTTCTGCCTCGCGAGCGGTCTCCGCCACTGCAAGGAGCGCTCTGGTTTCGCCCAGTTTGCGGAATCGTGAGTCCACATCCAGGAGGACCTGGTCTCGCGCATCCTCTTCGCTGAGAGCCGCCTGATGTTCCGCGATGGTCTTCTGTTCAATATTGTGGTGCTTCTGGCCCCAATCCCAGGGTTGCCAGGTGAGGAGAACTCCTACACCACCGATATTTTGCGGAAGGAAGTTGATCCCAGCCGGAGTCAGATAGTTGGCCTGGATCGAAACGTCGGGGAAATATCGCGTCTTCTCGATCCTGGTTTCCAGGTTCGCTTGATTCTTCTTGATGGAAGCAATCTTGATCTCAGGATGCTGCGCAAGCGCCAGCTTTCGAGCCGCTGCCAGATCCAATTCTTCCGGCAGAGGAGAAGTCACTGGCTGGACAGAAAACTCGGCGAGAAGATCTCTCCCAAGAAGACGGTTCAAGGCTTCTTTCCTGTCCGAAAGCGCATCCTCGATCACTAGGAGCTGATACTTGGCTTTTACCTCCTCAGCCTTGATGCGAAGGCTGTCCGCTTTGAGGGCTGCTCTTTCCTGCAGTCGCTTCTCGGTCAGACGGCCAAGCTCCTCGAGGGAATGGATGGTGGCACGCTGGGATTCGGCTTGGCTCTGAGATTGGAGCAAAGAATAATAAGCGCGACGAACGTCTCTCACCAACTGCTGGTCCTGCTCCGCGTAGTTCTGGCGGCTCAGATCTTCGTTCAATCGCTGCTCAGCGACCCCCAGGCGAATTCTGCGAATCTGAGTGATTGGTTGCGTCGCTGTAATCGACGCTACGGCGACTGGACGAGCCGCGGTGTGCAAGTCGACGTTGCTACTTGGAATCGGGCCAGTCGATGGAAACGTGCCTAATTGGCCCGCCTTGATGGTGAAGTCCAGAGGGGTTAGCAGCTCCGTGGCCAGCAAATACGCGTCAAAGCGGGGATACAACGCCGTTTTAGCTTCTGCCGAGGCTTCTCTCTGCTTGTCGATCTCGAACTTGGCCCGCTTGTGCTCGCGATTGTTGGCTCGCGCCAATTCGATCGCTCGATCCAGCGTCAGTACGTCCTCGGTTCGCTCCTGCCCCGGCGCTGCCATCGCCAATGTCAATGAAGTGATAGCCACGAAGAGACAATTGCGTATCGAGTTCCTTCCGATCATTGGTCCTCTCCCCTCAGGCACGATAATGCCTTACGAGGTCGCCTCAAAAATACTAGACGATATGACATAAATAGTCTATTTAGTCTATCAGTGCGCATCGGTTTTCTAAACCGGGAGGGGTTCTGGTAGCTCTGATTTCACTTAGATGATTAGCATGGCATGATTGATGTGTGAAAAATCGTGCCAGGACGAAATCCGAAGACACGAGAGAGAAGATTCTCGCAGCAGCCATACAAAGGTTTAGCAAGTTCGGGTACCGCCGAACCTCGATCAACGATGTCGCGGAAGAAGCGGGATTAGCCCGCGCCACGGTCTACCTTTATTGGAGGAGGAAGCAGGACCTGTTTGTTGCTGGGCTGGAGCGATTTAACTCACATTCTTGGAATCTTGCTGAAGCCGCCGCTGCAAAGGAAGGGTCTGCCGCAGAACGAATTCTCGCAACGCTCATGGCGCAGTACGGCGCGACCTCCGACATCGTCCACGGCACCGCGAGCGGCCATGAGCTTTTTCAAGCAAATCTCCGGCTCGGGCGCGCCATGGTCGAGGAATGTCTGCGTCATGGCGAGAAACTCGTGACTCTTCTCCTGCAACAGGGCATTCGAGACGGCGAATTCAAACTGCAGCGATCCTCAGCCCACTCCGCAGACATAGCGCACATCATCGTTAGCTTTGCGCAGAACTCGCTGCTTGATCGGCATCACACCCCCCTCTCGTATCGAAAAAATTTGCGCAAGACACTGAATTTCATTCTGGATTCGATTCGAGCATCAGCCGGGAGACGCTGAATTCGAAAGCCCACTTTCTTTCCCCATTTCCTTTGAAACAGTTGCTACGGGTATGCAGACGACGCCCTACGCGATGACTCCGCCCCCGTCGACTCGAACGGTGGACCGTGCGTAAGCTGTCACTTAGGCCTCCGGCCCGCCAAACCTCATGTCGTCATGGACCCTGATTACGAGCAGTTGATCGATTCGTGGAACGGCGCTCGCGAACACGAGGGAGTTCGCAGTTGAAATTCTCAACTTCGGGAAGATCCTGGCAAAGGCAGGTTTTTTCTGCCCGCCGCACGCCAGCGAGCCAGACGACAGATCGCTCCTTCCACGCGCGGCCGAGCAGTTTCAGCCAGAAGCGCCTGTGTACCATATGCAGCCGTATTTACGCATAGTGCGCCAAACGTAACTGCATTTTATTAGCAGCTTGGACTTGCGAGGACGATTGCTCCGATCCTCACCAGTGTATGAACTGGCGCAATCAAACGTTGCATATGTACCTATATGTTAAGTGGAATAGCTTTGGGGGCAGGTCCGCCCGTTGACGGTCGGATGATTAGAGCACGCTTTCGCTTCACAGGCCACTCCCGGAGCGGAGGCCTGCGACGCCGTAGGCGGCGCGTTTAGACCGCAGCGCAGGGAGTGGCCTGTGTGAGCCGGCTTAAGCCCTCTTCGTATATCTCCCAAGAGGAAGTTCAGCCAGGCACGCAAGCATCGCGATTGCGCACATAATCAGCAGGAAGGCTCCGGGGCGAAGTGGCACGACGTTCGCCGCCGCAAGCGCGACGTAAATCGCCGCGAGCACGAAGACCGGCCCGGTGAAATAGCAATGCAACCTTCCGCATCGCCTCGCGTTCACAAGACACCCGATGCCCATGATGAGAAAGGCAGGAATCCAAAGCCAGTGGCGAATGCTCGGCCAGGAAGAGCCGACGATCACCGCCGCAATCGGCAGACACCACAGTAGTATTCCGCTCTTTTGTGAAACCAGGTCGTTCGGCTCGCAGCACGAACTCTTCGCGCTCGAAATTACTTCCTTGCCTTCCATCTTGGTCCTTAATTCGACTGCGCCATCAACTTGCCTACTTCCTCGCTGAGGCGGGTAGGGTTTACGCACAACAACAAGTTCGGATCGACGCCTTCAAGCTGGTGCATCCAGAATGTGGGGCGCGGTGGTCGCGGTCCTTCCCATTTCACACCGGGCTTGTAAACCAGGTAGACGTCCCACGCGACCTGATGAATGTCGAGAGTATCTCCAAAGAGTTTGCCCAACTCCCGCGTGCCGTCCCATCCTTGAGCGATGCGAAGGTCTTGAACGCTCGCCGCGTGTTGCGCCGCATTCGCCGCGTTGTCGCCACCGCGCATTGGCTCCCATACGAAGATGGCTCGTAATTTGGGTGAGGGGAATTTTCTCAGGATTCGGCCTACAGCGGCGTGTCCAGACTGACAGTCAGGGCATGTCGGAGACAGAAGTGCGACTACCCGGACTTTTTCACTGGAAGCGTTGAACTCCTTGCGCACGTCCTCTGCGTTCAGTGAAGACATCCGCTTGGCTGAGGTCGTTGCCAGCGCGGCCGAGCTCCCGGATTTTACAGCCGAAGGATGGCAGCAGTCTTGATGGGCAGCCGAGGAAGCTCCCATCCATCCAAAACTGAACAGCGCGGCCGCGATTAGCACGGCGGGATAGGTTTTTCGCATGGTCTCCGTCTCCTTCACATCCTTGGTCAACCATCCATGACGGCTGTCTGTTCAGTACTCTCTATTCTAAAGACCCGGCTGCTCCAAGACGACTGCGCCGGTACATCAGTCCATTCGGAGCGCAATCATTGGGTCGATCTTGGTCGCACGCCGCGCCGGGAAATAGCTCGCCGTCAACGCAACCCCGAGTAACAATAGTGCGATGCCTGTGAACGTCACAGGATCGGTGGCGCTGACTCCGTACAACAAGTGAGCCGAAAGGCGAGTCACGGCAAGCGCGATGATCAGACCCCCGATGATCCCGATTACGGCCAACGTCAGCCCTTGCCCCAAGATAAGTTTCAGGACGTCACCTTGCTTTGCGCCAACAGAGATACGGATTCCCATCTCGCGAGTGCGCTGGCTGACTGAATAAGCCATCACTCCGTAAAGTCCAATTGCGGCCAACGAAAGCGCGAGCAGGCCGAAGATACTCAAGAGCGTTGCTGCCATGCGCTGCAAAAAGAGCGAGATGCCGACATGATCTTCCAAGGTCTTAAAGTCGAAGATGGGTATTTCGGGATCGAGGGCAGCAACTTCGGCGCGTATCGATTGCGACATCTTTTCCGGTTCGATCGCCGTGCGCGCGACCGAAATCATGTTCGAGCGGTAGTCCTGGAGCAAGGGCAGATAGAGAAATGGCTGGGGCGCCTCCCTCAAGCTGCGGTTCTTTACATCCTTGGCGATGCCAACGATCTCCAGCCAATCCTTGGTCAGTTTTATGCGCCTCCCGAGGGCATCGCCTCCGGGCCAGTAGCGTCGCGCCATCGTCTCGTTGATGATCACCACACCACGAGCGCCCTCCTGGTCTCGCTCATCGAAGTCCCTGCCGTGCAGGAACTGGATGCGCATCGTCTGAAAATACTGTGGACCGACGGTCTCATAGTTGAGCCGCATGTCTTCGTCCTTTGCCGGCGCGTAGCCGTCGATCGCGACGTTTGCAAACGCAATTCCGCCATCGGTGAGCGGCAAGCGTCGCGCCAGGGTCGCCGACTGAATGCCCGGTACCGTCCTGACGCGCTCGACCAGACGGCGATAGAACTCGCGCCCGCGGCTCTCGTCGTAGCCGCTCAGGAACGGGTCGAACGAAGCGAGCAGAACGCCGTGAGGATCAAATCCCGGATCAGCCTTGTACGCTTCCCGCAGACTGCGGACAAATAGGCCCGCGCTGATCAACGCGACCATCGAGAGGGCCACTTGCGTGATCACGAGTGCGTGTCGCAGGGAAACCTTGCGCGGTCCTCGTCCCACCGAGACCGTATTGTCTTTCATGGCTGTGACCAGATCCTGCTTGGAGGCGTGCAGCGTCGGAGCCAAACCGAAGAGGAGCGTCGTAATCACTGTCAGACCGAGAGTGAACGCGAAGACGACTGCATCCGGCCGAGTGTCAAAAGTAGCTCTACTGGCGTAGGGCGGAAGGAATGCCGCGAGCGATCGGGCCGTCCAGAACGCGATCGCAAGCCCCAGTGCGGCGCCAAGTGAAGCGAGCACGAAACTCTCGGTCAGCATTTGCCGCACCAATCGTCCCCGGCTACCGCCTAAGGCCAGGCGCACCGCGATCTCTTTGCGCCGTGAGGCAGCGCGCGCCAAGAGCAGGTTCGCAACATTGGCGCAGGCGATCAGCAGCACAACGGCGACTGCAGCCATTAGAATCGCCAGCGCTGGTCGCATGTTCTGCTTCAAGCTGAACGGCGACTGGAGCACCGAGTAAACCGCGACGCCCAGCTGTTCGTTGGTTTGCGAGTATTCCTGTTCCAAGTGACCGGCGATTGCGGCGATATTCGCTTGCGCCTGGGGCACGGTTGCACCTGGCTTGAGACGGCCCATGACCATCAGCCAGCGACTGCCGCGATCGGTGAGGGAGAAATGGGGGCGGGCCACGTAGTCCTTCATCATCACCGGGGTCCACACATCGAGTGCGAGGCCCGCAAAGGGGCTGGCAAAATCCTTGGGAGCGACGCCGATGACCGTGAAGTCATGCTCGTTTAGAGTGATCGTTCGTCCGAGAACGTTTGGATTGGCACCGAAGCGCCGCTCCCACAATCCATAACCGATCACAACGACTGGATGCGAGTTTGGTGTCAGATCCTCTTCGGGAAGAAACGTGCGCCCGATCAGCGCTTTTATGCCGAGAACGTCAAAGTAATTGCCCGAAACGATTGCTCCCCACACACGCTCTGGCTTCTCGCTGCGGCCCAAATTAAGAGGTAGCACTTGGTGGGCGATCAAACCGGAGAGGACCTTATTCTGGTCGCGGTAGTCCAAGTAGTCGACGTACGACGACGAGAGGGCGGAGTTGTTGCGTGTTGCGCCCCATATCTCGACTAGTTTTTCCGGTTGCTCAATGCCTGGCAAAGATGCCAGAAGGACTGCCTTGATCCAGGTGAAGATCGTCGCGTTGGCGCCAATGCCCAAAGCCAACGTCGTTATCACCACAAAGGAGAAGCCTGGCTTTTTGAACAGTGTCCGTAGGCTGTATCGCAAATCTTGCCAGAAGGTTTCCATGATTCGCCTGTTTCTGCTCTCACCGTCCCATAACTTGAACTCTCATTTCGTATTCAGTCTGTTTCTGGCGGCTCGTGTCACGTCACCCAGGCAGCATTTGCCGGAAGGATTTTTCACTTCGCACGCACAGCGATCCGCCTCGACTTCTTCTGTAATTCGCTCCGCCACGGTTGATTTACCCGTGCTGCGAATTTCGTCCTCAATATCCTTCTTGGAGAACCCAAAGCAATAACAAATAGGAATTGGGTCTGCGGTTGCTTTGGCGCCCACGCGCACTAGAAGATCTGCACAACGGAAAACTGGCGCCTGCGAATCCAAAGCGAAGTAAACCACGTCGCAGTCGTGCGCTTCGCAGAAGTAGTACTGAGTGTCTGGCATTCCCAAAGGCAGTCGACGTAGGAGACTCTTGACCGTAAGCGTGTTCACTTGTTTGGACCGCGCGCCATTGACAGGGCAAGCCATCACGGCCGGCGCCGTACTAGACTTCGGGTTTACGGAACAGCAGTCCGACATACGGACCTCCTTACTCATCCAGCGCGGGGCGCTTACTTTGCGGCCTTGTCAGGTTGGGAAGGATAGCCGGCATTGGTTGTGGCTTTCACGAGCGCATCCGTGTTGGTTTTTGTATCGTCGAAGGTCACGACAACCTGTTTCTTTTCGTACTGCACGTCTATTTTCGAAACGCCGGCAACCTTTTCGAGTGCCTTCTTTACCGTTATCGGGCACGCCGCACAGGTCATGCCGGAAACATTCAAAGTAACAGTCTTGGGTGACGCCCAAGCTGGAGTCGTCAAAACAACCATGGCAACAACCGCGGCAATCGAGTTTTTCAGGTTCTTCATAACGATTCCTCTCCCCATTGAGATTCAGTAAAAGAACTTGACTACATACGGAAACACCAGCGCAATCAAAACGAGAACTGAAACGGTCACGAATAGAACCTTGTAAATCTTGCGAGTCCGGGGCACTGCGCAGATTTCTTCTGGTCCACACGCCTGCGCCGGTCGAAAGATGCGTCGCCCGGCAAATAACAGAGCGACGAAAGCAGCGGCGATGAAGAACGGACGATACGGTTCAAGTCGCGTGAGATTTCCAATCCACGCGCCGCTCAAACCCAGGGCGACCAGCAGTAAAGGGCCGAGGCAGCATGTCGAGGCGAGAACGGCGGCCACGCCTCCGACAAAGAGCGCGCCAGATCCCGTCCGCTCGCGTGAGCTTGCAACTGTTTCAGCGCTCACTTGCTCGCCTCGGCCAGGGTCTTCTCTCGCAAGATCGGACAATGAGCGTCCCGCTTGCGCAGCTCTTTATTGCAACTGCGCAGAGCCAATTTCAGCTCGTGCTCCAGTTTGTGAAGGTCCCTAAGTTTCCGCTGCACGTCGGCAAGCTTTTCTTGTAGGCGGCGCTGCACCGGCGCGCAAGGCTGCAAGCGATTCCCTCGCAGCCGCAAAAGCCCACGAATCTCGCTCAGTTTGAATCCCAGGCCCTGCACGCGGCGCACGAAGGCCAGCGTTTCTACGTCGTTCTCGCCGTATCGTCGGAAGCCACCCTCCGTTCTTGGCGGTCTTGGGAGCAAGCCGTTGCGCTCGTAGAAGCGAATCGCGTCGACGCTCAGCCCTATCTTTTTCGCGACAATGCCAATCTGCATGACCTCAGCCCCTCTAACTGAAAGCTACACCCTGGAGTATAGTGCAGAGTCAAGCCCTTCTTTTTCAGTTCCCACCCTCGGGAAGCATTCAATCAGGTAACTATCGCCTCAAGGAGGAAAATCATGTCCGAACGGCTCTTCAGGTCTTCAGACTGCATCGAGAAACACTGCAACGCGCCGCTTGAGAACGAACGGCTCTGTTATTTGGAACACCTTGCCGAAAGCGGTCATTCAACCAGTTCTCTAGGTATTGCCGAAGCTCAGATGCTCACGGCAATCCGGCATATGAATCTGGGAAATGAAAGCAGACTCTCTGAGGAAGAAATCAGTGCTGCCGCCAAGGAGGTGGCGCTGAAACGCCACGAAGAGCGCATCCGAGCCGGACTGGTTCGGCCCGCTCGGCTATTTGCATACACGGTCACCGATTGGTTCCGTTTTATGGACCGCCTCAAAATCAAAGCGGAGCCAGTAGATCCCTCGGCCAAAATACTCGAAGAACTTGCAGATTATCTCGCTGCCGTACGCAGTTTGAGTCCGGATACAGTTCAAAATCGACTGAAGTTCGCGCAGCGCTTTCTCGACTATCTTCGACGCGAACGCATCGCCCTGAAGCGGATTCGATCTCGCCACGTCGAAAAGAGCATTCGTGATTATGCGGCAAAGGGTCGAACCAGAAGTGCACTCGTCAGCTTTGTCTCTAACCTGAGAGTGTTGTTCTCTTTTTTCGAACATCGGGGTTACACCACTTGTCCGATCTCTTCAACGATGCCGATGCCGAGAATCTACAGCGAGGAGCGCCTGGTCAAATCTCCGTCGTGGGACGAGGTTGCGCGGCTTCTGAACTCTGTCCGCGGCGGTCGAAGGTCTGCTCTTCGGGATAGGGCGATGCTTCTGCTTGCGGTTGTGTATGGCCTGCGGTCCTGTGAAGTTCGGAATCTGCAACTCAGCGATATTGACTGGGAAAGGGATCAACTTCGCATCTTGCACACGAAGACGCGTGTTCCACGGCTATACCCGTTGTGTGCCAGCGCCGGAAATGCGATTTCAAAGTACATCCGCGAGGAGCGGCCAAAAACCGAGAATCAAACCATCTTTCTGACCGTGCTGGCTCCGATTACGCCGCTCACGGCGGTCGGGTTCGCAAATCTGGTCCGACGAAGGCTCGGAAAAGCAGGCATCCGGGTCACACGCCAAGGCCCCCACTGCCTGCGACATGCCAACGCGTCCCACTTGGTACAAGAAGGGTTTTCGCTGAAAGAAATCGGCGACACGCTCGGTCATCGCTCGCCGAGGTCAACGCGCACATACGCGAAGCTCGATCTTCGTCGACTCCGGGAAGTAGCTGAAATGGACCTCGGAGGTCTCCAATGAAATTCGTTGATGCGGTCGAGGAATTTCTGGAGTTGCGATACTCGCTCGGCTTTAAGTCTGGCTCCGAAAAATACCACCTCAATGTGATGTGCAAGCTCTTTGGCCCGAAGACCGAGGTGGCCAGAATTTCAGAGCACCAGGTGAATCAGTTCCTAAAGGTCTCTTGCACTGATACAACCTACTGGCACCGAAAATATGCCGTCCTCTGTGTTTTCAACCGGTTCCTCGCCGGCCGTGGTTATCGCAGAGGGCTGCCTCTGCCTATGCTTATTCCGAAGAGACTGCAAAGCTTCACTCCTTATATCCTCAGGCGGGAGGATATTCAGAAACTGCTTGATGGACTCTCCGGCTACCGCGACTCCGTCGTTCTTCCGACTTTCGTCATGCGCACTTACTGCTGCTGATGTTCGGTACAGGGTTGCGGCTCTGCGAAGTCGCTCAACTCACAGTCGAGGATGTTGGCCTCGCTGACGGAGTTCTGACGATACAACAGTCAAAATTTAATAAATCGCGGCTTGTTCCTCTGGGGCCTTCTGCCCATTCTTTGCTGATCGACTACGTGAAACGGCGGTGGTGCAACGACACAGTCTCTCACGGCCACTACTCATTCTTCCGGTCCGGACTTGGCGGTCCATTCAATCCACGCTACTTCCGTCAAAACTTCGAGACCTTGCGCGACTACGTAGGACTCCGCAACAGGTAAACGGGACAGCGACCACGGGTCCATGATCTGCGGCACTCGTTCGCGGTGAACACACTGACTTCGTGGTACAAGAACGGCGCTGATGCGCAGCGTTTGCTGCCTCAGCTCTCCACTTACCTGGGCCGCGTCAATCTTTCCTCCACTCAAGTCTATCTGACGATGACCGCAGAGTTGCTTGAACAGGCCAACTCTCGGTTCGAAAAATATGTGTTCAGTGGGGTGGCTTATGAATAAGGACAGGCTCCTATGACCATGGGTCCGTCGCTTCCTTGTGGAGCACGTTGTCGGTGAACTGAATCTGTCGCGAAATACGCAGTACAGCTACCGCGACACTCTGAGGCTTCTGCTGCCTCTGTTCTCTAAGAATATCGGTAGGCCAATCGAGACCCTGGAGGTCCAAGACCTCACGCAAAAACAAATTCACTTCTTCCTTCAGCACGTGGAGCGCGAAAGGCACTGTACTGTGAGGACCAGAAATCAGCGGCTGACCGCTGTTCACTCGTTGGCGCGGTTCATCAGTGCAAGATGTCCTGAGCATGTTGAATGGGCCGCGGAAGTCGTGGCGATTCGAATGAAGAAAACCGGTAAGCCGCTGATCCCATATCTGGAGAAACCAGAAATGGACGCGCTACTCTCTGTGGCCGATCCGAGTTCGCAGCAGGCGGCTCGCGATCACGCCGTGCTTCTGTTCCTTTATAACTCAGGCGCACGTGCGGACGAAGCTGCCCGTCTAAAAGTCGGTGATCTCTATCTTGGCCCGCAACCAGCGGTGAAAATAGAGGGGAAAGGCAGGAAGGTGCGACAGTGCCCTCTATGGAAGAGGACCGTCGTTGAAATCGCCGCCCTGGTGCAGGGACGCGAGGCATCTGAGCCTGTCTTCCGAAACGCCCGCTCAGGGCCGTTCACGCGCTTCGGCATCTATTCGCTCGTGAGGCGGTGTGCAAAGACCGCCGCGCGAACGATGCCCTCTATCAGCACCAAACGAGTCAGCCCACACACCATTCGACACACAACGGCAACACACTTGCTCCGTGCCGGCGTCGACATCAATACGATTCGCGCGTGGCTCGGACACGTGTCACTAGACTCGACGAACGTCTATGCTGAAGTTGACCTTGAAATCAAAGAGCGAGCACTCGCCCGTTGCCAGCCTGTTCAGGAGGAGCGTCGCAAAATGTGGCATGAGGAGCAGGGTCTCCTCAGCTTTCTAACTTCGCTCCGACCGTTAGTGAATCCTAATTATGTGGCGGCCGTGCCGCGAAAACCCAAGAGAAAAGCCGAATCTTCGGGCTGTGGCCACATATTTTCGACGGCAACATAATGATTGTGCATGACGACGTACACGCCCGCCGGAACGAGCTGCACGGCTAGGAGGCTCAAATGTTAGCCACGATTACCAGCCCATTTGGCCCATCCGCTTAAGGATAATCGCGCTGTAGTTATTCATGCGCTCGGGTCGTCGCTTCAGCGGAGCCGGCAGAATTGCAGCGAGCCGCGCCGCCTGTTGCCGGCCAATATTCCGGGCTGCGGTTTCGTCGTAGTAACGACACGCCGACTCTGCACCATAAATACTAGGGCCCCATTCGACCACGTTGAGGTATATCTCCAGAATGCGCCGTTTGCCGAGGGCGAATTCGGCCACCGGCACCAGTGTGACCTCTGCGCCCTTGCGGAGGATGGATCGGCCCGTTCCGAAGAATAGGTTTTTTACGAGTTGCTGCGTAATGGTGGAAGCCCCGCGAGTGCGATCGCCTTCTAAATCGTCTTCGGCAGCGATTTGGATCTCGCGCCAATCGAACCCATGGTGCTGGTAGAAGTGTGCGTCCTCTGCAGCGATTACTGCGTGCTGGAGATCGGCCGAGATTTGGCTGAGCGGAATGAATTTGTGGCGGTCACGATACGGCGTGTGGTGAATCCAGGCCTGCAAGCGGCGCTGGATGTGCACCGCAGTTGTCGGTGGGTCGATCCACCGGGCGGCCACAAGGATCAGCGCGGCAAACGACCAAAGAAGCACCACGCCGATGACAAGCCATCGAATAAAGGATCGGAGGAAGCCCGTCCGCAGCGGGGTCTTGCTGTCTGTATTCGGCATTGCAGTCACATTTCAGAATAATAGCCTGGGCTGGATTGCCGCTAATGGATGTTCTTGTGCGCGCGAACTTTAGAGTGCTGTGCTCTACGCAGGCCACTCGGGACCAAGCCTCTTGGCCCTGAATCACATTGACTACCAAGACGATCAAAGACTGCTTCCGCAATAATCCCCCGATACGTATTGATCTGCGGCGGGAATTCACAACCTTCGGTACGCGGAGCCACAAAAAGGAGAATCGTTGGTCGGTCATGGCGTAAAACAGACCCACAATTTTCACCGCTCGATCAAAAGAAGAACGACCCGGAACGGAAACACTCAAGCTCCAACCAGCTCGGCAGGATTCTGCACGAGCGCGGGAAGACTTAGACGATGCCCAGGAAAGAGGAAAGCTCGGTTCGAAGTGACTCACCATGACTGCCGTCGGCGGTGAAGTCCTCTGGCTTTCCGTAGCGGATGGAGTAACACGCAATCCGACTCCGCGCAGCCTTCAAAAGCCGATTGATCTCGGATTCGAGGTAGCGGCACTGTTGAACTTTGTGTGTTTGGGAATCGCCTGTCGCGTGCTGGATCACTTGAACAAAGAGCATGGAATCTGAAAAGGGGACCCTCTGGGGGCCGCTCTTGAAATACGCGCTTATCGCCGTGCTAAGAAGCTTTCCACAGATCGCGTTCGGCCTAACGTTGGAGTAATCCATTTCGATGATGACCTTAACCTCGCCGGCAAACAGAATAGCGGCATCCGCGTAGGTCATACACCGGGCTTCACCTTGGACGTCATCGCCGTAAAGACGGATCTGGCCGGGTCCACCGCAGGCCTGGTCGAGAAGGATTTCTGCACCAGGAAAGGCCGAGTTTCGCAGGAAATCTCCCACGGCAATATGCAGTTCGTACATTGGACAAATTGTATCGCCTATTTGTTCTTCTTCGGAAGGAGTTTCACAATTGACAGAGTGCAAAGCTGCAGGCTCAATGTGATCGGTACAATACTCGCCGCTCCTAGTCGAAGAGAGATAATTTCTTTGCCGACGGTCGTGGGTCATCGAGTTCAGGCCATCCTTTATACTCGTGACGACTATTCCCACACGGCGTGCAACCAATCCCACAATTGAAGTTCGCACGCGTTAGGTTCAGAGGGTTGCGTCGCCTGCGAAACTGCTCGACGGTGCGTTCGTTTTGTCGTGTTACTGCGCAGTCGCCGTTTCCGGTACTCGCGCAACATTCACTGAACTCCGCTCTTCAGTTAGCGTTCGCAAATGAAAAGTCTGCGCTTCTTAAGCTGCACGGAGATGGTCTCGTCTTCTCAATTGAAATTTCCCGGAACTTGACCAATCAGTGGCAGCGGGCGGCCGCCGTCAGCTTTGGTTTGGCTTCTTGACCACCCTTTTCAGGGTCTCCACCTTTTCTGAAAATGGCTTCCCAGCAAAGCGCAGGAGCTGCGTGGCCCGCGAGGCCTCAATTCCGCTCGTCGGATCCCAGGGTTTGAAATTGCTCTGCGGCTCAGTAATGGCTTTCAGTCTTGTAGACCGAATCGGGTGTAGCGACGCCGCCAGAATGGTGCGAACCCGACGACTGTCGGAGGATGAATGATAGTCGGGATGCTGTGGCGGCGACGTAAGACTGTAAACGTGCGAGAAACCCACCTTATAGATCATCTTAATCAAGCATGCTTCCGTGGGATAGAAAGCGAAATTGTGAAGGCCTTGGTCTCTGAGGGGTGTCTCATCGACGAGCGCCATGATTGGCTCGGTCCCCTGCAGGATGACTCCCTCTACGAGTAAAAGCGTTTTGGTAAGTGCCCGCAAATGCCGAATGGCAAGAAAAGGATTCTCCAGGTGATAGAGCAAACCAAAGCAAAAACAAAGATCAAATGTGCCAAGCCCCAACAAGTCAGAATCTTCGGCGTTGAACTTATGAAACTGTATGTCCCTATACCTTAGTCTGGCTTCCTCTACGTTTTCTGCTCGACCATCGACTCCAGTAACCTGAAAGCCGTTCGACCGCAGCAATTCTGAAAAATATCCGAGTCCGCAACCAACATCAATAGCGCTTCCCAGGTCCACGCTGCTCCGCAGATCTGCGATCATCTCCGTGACAACGGACCCTCGTGTTGTGTTCAATCTAGCGTAGTGGCCCGCATCAAATACCAGTGGATCCTGCAAGATTTGTCCCCTCGGCTTTCGCTAATGAAAATTGGGAAGGCACGTTTAAGACCCCATTCCACTCATCCAGATGGTGCTGATTCTGTTGCGTCGCGATACTCATCTGCGGGCGACAATCCCATAAATCCAAAAGACTGTTCTCGTCCCATAAACTGACCTGCCATTGATAGACGCTGGGTTTCAACGGAAGCGTCGGGAAAGTGTGCGAAAACACATGCGTCCCGGTCTCAGCGCTGATTCCCTGCGCGGCCCAAGCCCACATCAACTGCCGCTCAGTATTAAAAAGGGCGACGCCGTACTGGCCGTGTCTAATGGGGCGTGAAATGTCTGCAATAAACTCAATTCGGAATGAACCTAACGTGCTGAGCGTGTGTGCGCGTTCCTCCGGCTCCCCGGCCAACGCCCATCGCAGGAATCGTGTCTGGTTTGATGTGCGACGAGATGCTCCTGTTTCCGGTTCCCAAGCGAGCATTTCGGCTTCATACCCGCCCAACACCGGTGCCGCCGCGCCATCCTGTCGCACCCTCCCTGCGTCGAACCACACGACGCGTTGGCAAAGCCGCCGAATCTGGTTCATCTGGTGACTCACTAAGATAATAGTTCGCCCTGCTTTCGCTACGTCATTCATCTTACCTATACACTTCTGCTGAAACTTGATGTCTCCCACCGCCAACACTTCATCGACCATCAATATCTCCGGCTCCAGATGTGCCGCCACCGCAAACGCTAACCGCACGTACATTCCGCTTGAGTAATGCTTTACCTGCGTATCCAAGAATTTCTCCAACTCCGAAAATGCCACGATCTCATCAAATTTGCTGACAATTTCCCGCCGAGACATTCCCAAAATCGCGCCGCTCAAATATATATTATCCCGCCCGGAAAGCTCCGGATGAAAACCTGTACCTACTTCCAGTAGGCTTCCCACCCGCCCGTAAATCTCTGCCCAACCGGCACTAGGCCGCGTGATTCTGCTCAGAATCTTGAGCAGTGTAGTTTTTCCCGCTCCGTTTCGTCCGATCAGACCAACTACTTCGCCACGCTTCACTTCCAGGTCCACATCCTTTAGTGCCCAGAATGTCTCTCGCTTCTCCCGCTTCAACAGCGACCATGGTGCGCGCACCGCGTGCGTCAGCTTGTCGCGAAGGGTGTTGTACGTCTCCTCCTGCCCCAAGCGGTACATCTTACTCAACCCTTTGGCCCGTATCGCGATCTCGCTCATTTATCTGTTGTCGCTGTCTCCTGTCTCTAGCGCCTGTCTCGGACCAAAGCGCCTGTCTCGGACCAAGTGCCCGTAACGTTGGGGCTTGGCCATCTCACATTCTTGAAAAAAATCCCGCCGCATTAAATCAGCGTTCAACACCTGCGCAGTCCGTCGCCGCTTACGGTTCACGCTCACTTGCTTTACACCGAGTCCGCAACTGTTCCTTCCATTCTCTGGAAAAACAGAGCCCCTCCGAGCAGAAAAGCCGCCACAGCCACCGCCGAGGCCAGCAGCAGCGCCCCCGGGGCCTGTCCACGACCCGTTAAGGCCCATCGAAATCCTTCGATGACTCCCGTCATCGGGTTCAAGCCATACAGCCATTGCCATTTCCCCGGCACCAAGCTGCTCGGGTACGCCACCGGTGACGCCAACATCCAGAACTGCACCAGAAATGGCGTCACATATTTTACGTCGCGATACAGTGCATTCAACGCGGAAAGCCACAAGCCAACTCCCAGGGCCGTGGCCAGCGCCAGCAACAACAAGAACGGCAGCCAAAGCGCATTTACTCCCGGACGCAGTCCGTACCCCAGCACCAACGCCAGAAGGACCGCAAAGGCAATTGCAAAATCCACTAGGCCGGACATTACACTCGAAAGAGGTAAAATTAGTCGCGGGAAATATACCTTGGTAATTAATCGCTGGTTTTCAACCACTACGTTGGTTGCCGTTGTCAGCGCCGTCGAAAAATATGTCCAGGGAGCCAATGCGGAGAAATAGAAAACAGGATACGGCAAGCCGTCGGAAGGCAATTTCGCCAGCCGTCCAAAAAATAAGGTGAAAACGCCCATGCTCATCAACGGTTGCAGCACCACCCACGCCACGCCGATTACCGTCTGTTTGTAGCGCACCTTCAAGTCCCGCCACACAAAAAAATACAACAGTTCGCGGTATGTCCACAGTTCGCCCATCCGCAGCTGCAACCATGCGCGCGGCGGCTCAATCCGTACCGTTGTTCCTATCGAAGCTGGTGTGGAATCCTGTGCCGTTACTGCTGAATCTGTATGAACTGAAGGCATAAATATTTTTAGGTCTCTGACCAGCGCGGCTGAACGAACCCCACTTCTAGCGTAGCAAAGTTGCCAAAGGTTTGGCAGGTCTCAGCTAAAAGACTTAGGCGGGGTGCGACCAGCGCCCGCGAGTTGGCCGGCTTTCTGCGGCAGCGCTAGAGATACAGGAGCAGCGGCATGACAAAAAAGCGGACCGATGATTGCAGTTTCAACTGGTATTCTGCGTGAGTCGAGCGACCCAAAAAATCATGATACGCTTGCAACGGCAGACCGGATCGTAACGTCGCGACTGCAGTGGCAATTCTGCCGTACTTATCTGGGCGCAAGACGAAGCGGTCTAAATCAGTACAATATATTACTTTTCAGGAATTATAGTCACAATGCCAAAGAAGATTCTGATCCCGGTAACCGTGCCATCTTGGGCGCATACGCCTTTGTTGAAATTGAAGCGCAAAATCATCCCGCCAGCGCCAGTCGTGAACGACATCCACGGCGAGAGATACGTTGAGTGGTCATTTTTGAGTGGAGAAATGCCGGAAGGACCCGGTGAAGCGATCGATTTTGGCTGCGAGGGTGGCTACATGAGCCTGGTCGCTGCCGAGAAGGGCTTTCATGTTCTTGCTGTGGATCTCCAGGAGCAAGATTTTTGTGTCTCTCATCGCCATGTGCAGTTTCGCATGGGAGATTTTCTTAAGCTGCAACTGCCAAGGGATCATTTCGATTTGATCATAAATTGCTCTTCTGTAGAACACGTGGGGGTGGCGGTACGATATGGAATAGCGGCAGCGCGGAGCGATGGTGACCTGGAAGCGTTCCAGAAATTTACAACAATTCTGAAAGAGGGCGGGCTGGTGCTGATGACGGCTCCTTGCGGCGTAGATACCGTGATGGCGCCTTGGTGCCGCGTTTACGGCGAAAAGCGCCTGCCTCTGCTCTTTGCTTCGTTGACTTTGGAGAAAGAGCGGTACTGGCGGAAAGATGAAAAGAACCGCTGGGTGGAAGTCACCCGCTCGCAAGGCCTTGATTATCAAGCTCGCTACGATGCCAACAATCCCCACGGTTGCTCCTACGCGTTGGGTGGATTTGTGTTGCGCAAAGCCCGAGGCCGGCTTCATGATTAGCGTTTTTACCACGCCCAAGCCCTTTTGCGGCCACATTGACGTGATTCAGCGCAATGCGTTGAAGAGTTGGAAAAATCTTTTTCCCGACGTGGAAGTTATCTTAATTGGCAACGATGAGGGTGCGGAGCAAGTCTGTCAGGAACTTGGCTTGCGGCACATGTCGCATGTTGATCGAAAGGAAGACGGAACCAAGTCAGTCCGCTCACTATTTTATCAAGCGCAGGAGGTCGCCCGATATGAACTTCTTTGTTTTTGCAACTGCGACATTATTCTCACCAATGATTTTGCCCGGGCGTTGAAGTCGGTCTATGGGTGGCAGCAGCGATTCTTGATGATCGGCCGGCGATGGGATCTTGATGTAGTTGAGGCGCTCGATTTCGTTCTTCCATCCTGGCAAGTTCAAATTACTGAACGGGCTCGCCGTGAAGGCTTTCAACGCCTTTACTACAATATTGACTACTTTGCTTTTAACAAGAATTTATTTCGCGGGATCCCCGATCTAGTTGTGGGTCGCAATTGGTGGGACCAGTGGCTGGTGTGGCGTGCGGGGGATTGTGGTGTTCCAGTGGTCGATGTTTCGGACATGGTTTGCGCGATTCATCAAAACCATGACTATTCTTATCATCCGCAGGGAATGGATGGCGTTTGGTACGACGACAGAACTAGGTCTAATTTTCGGAGTGCTGGAGGTTGGCGCCACCTGCATACCATTGAAGACGCATCACATCGCCTAACGTTTGAAGGCATCCAACCTAATCGTTGCCACTGGCTCGCTCCCGCCCGACGGCGGGTTCGACGCGTCAACAAGGCGGTTAGAACATTGTTGCGCACTCAGGTCTGGCATCCGGTCTTGAATATCACTCGATCGGCGCGATGGGCTCTTGGCGTTCGACGCGAAACGTTCAAGTCCGCGCCTCGAAAGAATGCTCCGCGGCGCCATTGGCTCGACAAATGAGATTCAGACTGAATGAGCTGATCATTCTATTGTTTTTGAGGACGTTGGCGTTCCACTTGGTCATGGCAAATTCTTCAGACCGCCCTAAGTAAATCCTTTAGAACCGAGCTCCGTCTTAGCGCCTTGCTGCGCCTAGCAGATTTCAGCCACTTCACTGGTCTCTTAGTGAAAAAAGACTCACGGCAAATACGCTATCTGTCACCTGGGCCTCGAAGACGAAGGCAAGTGAAAAACGGCTAGCCTCAGAATAGGCTGTACCAGGACGAAACCAGCGTTACCACTGAACACCGGGATAGAGGCTGGGAATGCGAATGCCGCGATAGGCGAACTGTCCGGAAATCTGCATGGACCAGACCGTAACGGGCGGGCTGGTTTTGGTGACTTCGAAGATAGCCGCGTTGTTGCTGGGAAGGGGTGTGGCGGCGGATTCGTCGAATTCGATGTTGCCATTCTTCAGCAGGCGAGCAGAACCACCAAAGAATGAAAACACGGGCGCAAGTTTGTCCACAAAAGTGATGTCAGCGGTTTTTGCGACTTCGTCGAGGTGAAGAATGGGGACCCGACTCTCGCAGGGAGCGATAGCCGTTCCGCAAAGTGCCCCGCTGGTGTTGAGGACGCGCTGGTTGCCGTTGTCAAACATCAGAACGTCGAGAGCGCCGGCGGTGGTGGCACTGATGATATTGGCGTCGTGTTGGGCATTGAACCAGTCCTGGGGGTCAACGGCATTGGTGGTTCCTGATTGAAGAGTGAAATCACCTTGGTAGCCGAGCCTCCACTTAATGTTGCCGCCGCCAGTGCCATCGTTGAAATCGATCTTGATGATCCAGGCTTGGTGCCGCATGGAGAGCATCAGAGATTTGTCATCGGGGGAATAGACGACGGAGTTGCTGTGTAACCAGTCAGGAAACAGCATCGGATGACGGTTCACGTCGAGGTGGTCGAAGGCATTCCAAAGCCAGAACGGATTGTGGTTCTCGTCAAGATCAATCAGCACGTCACCGGTTACCAAAGTGCCGGAAACAGTTTGCTGGGTGGAGGCAATGACAACAAGGTGACCGTTAGGAAGAGTCGCGAAGTCATGGTGGGTACCAATGACCGTGATGTTGCAACCCGCGCAGGTGGCGGAGGCAAGGGCGGCGTTGAGCTGGGCAGCTGTCATCTGCCAGATCGCCGTACCCGTGAGATCTACCTCCTGAAGGACCGAACGCTGTCCATCGACGCCCTGCAAGTCCCAATTGATCAGGAAATGCCCATTTGCCAAGAGTTTTATGGGGTCGGGGAAAGAACCAGGCTCTATGATGGAAGAATTCGGACTATATTCCCAGAGGACATTACCGTTCAGGTCGCTAACCGCCACGTTTACTTTTGGCGTAGAAGTGCCGATTAGATCCAGGAGTTCGACGCCGGACTGCGGGGTTTGGCCAGCCGTGGTTGAAGCCGTGAGCGTGGGAAGGCTAGTGGCGGGATAAGCGCTGGTAGTGAAAGTGTGATCGGCATCGCTGAAAACGGTGGTGGTGGTGCCGGTGGGCTGGAAGATGGCGCGCATGTGATAGGGAGTGCTGCCCTTCATGCCTGCGACGAAGATCGGGACGGCTCCGCCGCCGGACGGAGCCGCAACGGACCAGGTGGAGAGACCGTAAGTGGTGTCGGTACCGAACTGGACCTGGGCGGAAACGCCATCAGGCACGGAGATGGTGAACAGAGCGACCTGGGGATTGACGGTGGCGGCGACGGTTGCCGGCGCAATGACAAAAACGGTGCTAGAGGCCGTGACCGTGGAGTCCGAGGTGCTGGTGGCGGTGACGGTGACGGTGGTGTTCTGAGTGACGGTTGGCGCAGTGAAGTTTCCCTGAGCGTCAATCGTGCCGGCGGACGCGCCGGCGGTTGCGCTACTGACGGCCCAGGTGGCGGCAGAGGTGGCGGCGAATTGCATGGACTGACCGGAGCCGACGTATGCGGGCTGCGGAGAAACGGCAAGCGTAACGGGCGTCACATGGGAACTATTGGAGCCGCAGCCAGCTAGACAGAGAACCAGCATAAGAAAGCAAATGAGGGAGAGAAATTTGCCTGTGATCATGGTTAGGTTTTTTCCGGGCAAAATGAATTTGGCGGGCTCGACGCCGGGGAAGTTCTAACACAAACGTTGGAGGTAGCATAGGAAAAATTAACGTTTTCTAAGACGTATTATAGGCAAATAAAGATATGAGTCCTTTGTCAGAAACACGAGTACCTTTCGAGAACGGCGAAACGAAAAACGTTCGCGGGCGAGTGGCGGCCGGACTCCTGAGATCGAGATCCGGGTGATAGCGTTGCCAGCGAGACCAATCAAGACTACGGGGACTCCTGCTACTTCTAAGATTTCGATCGTCTGGTCTGCCGCCGTGTTTTCTGTTTCTGAAACAATTCAAGCACCCGGCTAAACGGGCTCAGTTTAGCCTAGATGCGGTGCTCCAGGCTGTTCTTGTGATGATGGCTATAACTGAAGCGAAAGAACCGCCCGTCGCAAGCCGCGCAGCGATACGGGTTTTGAAACAATAGAACGTGACGGAACCAATCTTTGACGCCGCTTCTTCTAGAACGGAAAAATTGTTTGCCACCGCAATAGGGACAGTTCGGGGTTTGAGTGCGAGAAGCGGTTTCCTTCATGGCAAAATCCTCTTGAGGCGGGAACATAGGTTACAACATATAGCCGCCCTATCAGAAGAGGAAGTTAAATCTGGAAAATGATGAGGGACTGAAGGCTATCGCATTTTGTACTAAAACTGGGGAAGTCCTGATACCGCAAAAGCGCCTGCTGCCATGGGCAGAGCCATTTTGGGGCATGTTCACTCAGGATTGCACGCCCATGTCTCAATTTACTGAGCAAAAGGCTATGCACGTCCAAGCTAGTGTTTTTACTGGTGTTCTAAGCAGCGGCGAGGCGTGGCGCTGAATCATCTCGTGGGCCAGGAGTTCCAGGTCGGGCCCGTCCGCCTGCGCGGAACGCGGCTCTGCGAACCCTGCGCTTACCTCGAAGGGTCCGACACAACCAGGCGTCCTGGCTGGATTGATCCATCGAGCCGGATTGAGGGCAGAGATCGTGACCGGCGGCACGATTCGCGTGGAAGACGCAATTACCGAGTGAAAGTGCGCACGCACGGCAATTAATGGGGAAATTAACTCTGTTGCCAGAGCGCCACCTAGTTCCATCATCGTGGGATAGGATTCCGCGCTCCGTTCGCATTACCCAAAAAAACTCTTTCGATGCGATGGCAAATTCCAGCGCGCCAACTCGCGATACAGATCACGGAAGTTAGGTACGTAACGTGGACGGAGTTTCCTACCTTTTCTCCGCCCCGTTTTCCGGTTCGCAATTTCCGCTACTCTTGCAGCGTGAGCACAGACAAGGAAAACAAAGTGGACAGTTCAGGCACCGCCTGCGACCATCGCACAACTCATCTGTGTGGATAGGACTCGGAGTCTTCTATGTTGGATGAAGGCGTTTGTGCAGAAGTCAAAGTCGGTTCCGAACATCTGCGCCTCTTCTCGGAACAGAATGCGCAGGGAGTGCAGGCATCCGTTTACAACGTCAATGCCAAAAACTGGATAGCGCCATCGGAATCTGTCGACACAATTGAACAGGGCAAACTGAAAGCAGCAACCTACGCCGAGGCCTATCTGAAACAAGTCGGCAATCTGCAGCTGCCGTCATTGAAGTGGAAGGAAGCTCGCGCTGCGTAGCAAGAGCCCTTTTACCCCTCGAGTAGCGGGAGGGCCGCGTGGTACCACCCAGCAACGCGGTATTCATGTTTGCGATGGTATGCCGCTTCCCCACGCAAACAGAAGTGACACCATCGGAAACGCCCCTGCCCGGAGCGTTAGCCCGGTGGCGAAGCTGTGTTTCAGGTGACTGAAGCCCAAATCCCCGCGTGTCACGGCCACTCGACCTTGATCCGCCGTGAATTTGAGACCAAACGGACCCCAGATCGAATGCTCGAAACCGTCCTGCAACTGTAAAACGTTGGGCGCCCGAACCGATAATCCTGAAAACCTCGGGAGTGCCAATGCGCTGTTGATGTCTTGTCCGCCGAGGGTCTGCCAGCTGGAGACGCCCTTAGCGCTGCTCGTATCTTTGCCGCCGCAACTTCCATTCTGAAAGCGGGAACCCCGCAGCGGGCACATATTGACCAGTTCCACCCCGCCATCTTCTCCGCAATAAACACCAACAGCAGTTGCTCTTCATCGCCCATCCGGCTCAAATGCTTTCGCAGTCCCGCAAAAACGCGGGCAGCCTTTTTCTCTTGGCGACCACTTCCCTGCTTCTTATTCTTTCGTGAGCACGCTCCCCGTCCTCTCTAAAAGCAACCTATGGATGGGGATTTCGAGCGCATCTGCGATTCTCTCTAGCGCCTCAGCGTCGGAATCGCGCGGCCATGGTTCCAGCCAGGAAACCCGGCAACGCGCAAAGCGCGCTCCCGCATCTTCTGTTTGGTGCGCTGGCGCTCGCTCGGAGTTAGAGAGTTCGTAGGGTGTCAGGGGAAAAACAACGTTTCCGGTCCATCCTTAATTAATGTCTTTGCCCAGGCGGAAGAGCAGCTATAATCACGCCAATCGTTTATCCAATCGATGTGCTTCGTAATTGGTATTGAGAACAACTCCATGAATGGAATACTCCTGAAACGGACAGCACGGTTCGCCGTCATCATCGTCGATGTATGGTTTGCGTCTACCCTGTTCACGGTGTCGGCCACCCAGGCGCAAACCAGTGTGACGACGCAGCACAACGATATAGCCCGAACCGGTGCGAACACGAATGAGGCCATCCTCACGCCTGCCAACGTGAACATCAATAGCTTCGGAAAACTATTCTCTTATCCGGTGGATGGTTGGATGTATGCGCAACCTCTCTATGTCGCTGGAGTTACGCTTGGAGCTGGAACCCTCCAAGCTGGCACTACTCACAACGTAGCATTCGTGGTTACCGAGCACGACAGCGTCTACGCCTTCGATGCCGACAGTAACACCGGAGCCAACGCAGTTGCGTTGTGGCAAGTCTCATTAATCGGTGCTGGCGAGACGACCGTCCCCTCGGCCGACCTATCTTGTAGCGACATCGTTCCTGAGCTTGGAATCTCGAGCACGCCGGTCATCGACTTGGCGACCAATACTATTTATGTTGTCGCAAAGACAACAGTTGGAGACACGACTTTCATTCAGCGCCTACACGCTTTGGATCTCACTACCGGACAGGAGAAATTTGGCGGACCTGTGATCTTGACTGCTTCGGTTCCAGGAACCGGTAGCGGAAGTTCCTCCGGTGTTTTGAAATGGGATCCCAAATGGCAGCACAATCGCACCAGCCTTCTGCTTGTAAATGGCATTGTTTATATCGGAACTGGATCCCATTGCGATAACGGCCCCTGGCATGGCTGGGTTCTTGCTTACAACGCATCCACTTTAGCGCCGACCGGCGCGTGGTCGGCTTCTCCTAATTCGCTCGGATCGGGCATATGGGGTGGTGGTACTGGGTTGGCAGCGGATGTACCTGCCGGTAAACCATTCGGCAGAATCTTTGTAGCCACTGGCAATGGAACTTTCGACGCGGTGGCGCCGAACTATACCAACAGCATGGATTATGGCGATTCCATGCTGAAACTCGATCTTAACAATGGCTTGCCCACCATGAACTCGAACGGTACGGTCGTTGGAGACGACTTCACCCCACATAATCAGGCCAACCTGAACAATGCCGATGAAGATCAGGGTTCAGGCGGAACCGCCCTGCTGCCGAATTCCAGTCTTGTACAGGTTGGAAAATCTGGCATCGTTTACGTTCTGAATCGCGAAAACCTGGGTGGCTATGCCCCCACGAACACCAAAGATCCGGGAGAAGCCGCTAAGATCGGCGGAGTATGGGGCGGGCCGGCTTACTGGAACGGACATGTCTATGTCTGGGGACAAGCTGAGTCTCTGAAAGCATTCTCGTTCACCAACGGAGTTCTCTCGGCAAATCCCACTTCCACCTCGAGTCAAGGCGCTGCCATCAGCGGCGGCACCTACAGTCCAACTCCCTCTATCTCGGCCAATGGCACCACAAACGGAATCGTATGGACGCTGCTTACCGACAATGCTCAATCGCAAGGCCGCGCAACTCTTTACGCGCATGACGCCAATAATGTTGCGACGCTCTTGTATTCCAGTGGAAAAACCGGCAGCGAATCCAATTTCACTCGCGACAACCCCGGCAACTCTGTGAAGTTTATTGTCCCAACTGTCGTCAACGGCAAAGTCTATGTTGGCTCTGAATCTCAGTTCAGCGTATTCGGTTTACTGAACGGAGCGACCCAGGCCGCCACACCGGTCCTCACCCCGGCAAGTCAATCTTTTAGTTCTTCCGTTCAAGTGAGCATTTCCGATTCGACCGCCGGCGCCTCTATCTTTTACACAACCGACGGCAGCACTCCAACCACGGCGTCCACGAAATACGCTGCCCCCTTCACCCTCACCACAACTACAACAGTGAACGCCGTCGCCGCTGGCAACAGCTTGTTGCAAAGTCCCGTGGCAAGCGCTACTTACACGCTCAGCACTCAGGTCGTTGCTCCCACCTTCAATCCGCCGCCCGGTGCTTACACCTCGGCTCAGTCCGTTGCGATGAGCACCACAACATTGGGCGCAACCATCTACTACACGACGGACGGTTCAGCTCCTACCACTTCCAGCACACAATACACCGGGCCCATTTCAGTCGCGGCCACTGAAACACTCTCCGCGATCGCAGCAGCCACTAACCTGAGTAATAGTCCCGTGAGCAGCGGCCTATACACGATCGATTTGGGCGGAGCCACCAACATCAGTTTCTCCGCCGGTTTTGCTGGTGGCGGTATGAACCTTGTCGGCAATACGAAACTGAACGGCTCCTTCCTCGAACTGACCGATGGTGGACAGAACGAAGCATCCGCAGCGTGGTACCAGGTGGCCGCCAACATCGAAACGTTCACAACTGATTTCACATTCCAAATTACTCCTGGCACAAATCCAACTGCCGATGGTTTCGCATTTGTCATACAAGAAAACAATACAACCGCCCTAGGCCCTTCAGGCGGAGGCTTGGGGTACGGACCTGATAATTTGGGCGGAGCCCCTGGGATTCCCAACAGCATCGCAGTGAAATTCGATCTTTACAGCAACCAAGGTGAAGGCACCAACACCACCGGGCTTTATTTGAATGGCGTCTCTCCGACGACGCCCGCCGTGAGCATGCCTACCTCAGGGGTCGATCTGCACGGCGGACACCCGTTTCACGCTCATCTGGTGTACGACGGCGCCACTCTAACTCTCACCATCACCGATACCACTACAAACGCAAACTTCTCCACAAGCTGGCAAGTCGATATACCCGCCGCCATCGGCGACACCCAAGGCTATGTTGGGTTTACAGGAGGTACCGGGGGAAACACTGCCATTCAAGACATTCAGTCGTGGGTTTTTGCCACCGGCAGCGCACCCAGCCAGACCACCGCTACCCCAACATTTAGCCCCGCTCCAGGCACTTATAGTTCGGCGCAGACGGTTACGGTCAGCGACGCCACGAGCGGCGCAACCATCTACTACACCACGAATGGCACAACTCCGACGACCAATTCGACCGTTTATGCCGCGCCAATCACAGTCAGCATCACGCAGACCATCCAGGCCATCGCGGTTGCTACTGGCTACACACAAAGTGCCGTTGGCAGCGCCACCTACTCCATTTCGACTGGCAGCAACGTCATCGATTTCGGAGGTGGATTTACAGCAGGTGCGATGGCCCTCAATGGCAAATCCACATTGAATGGCGCGCGCTTGCGCTTGACGGACGGCCTTACCGGGGAAGCGGCCAGTGCTTGGTACCACTCCACTGTCAACGTGCAGCAATTCACCACCAACTTCAGCTTTCTGATTAGCGGTGGCACAAATCCGCAGGCCGATGGGTTTGCGTTCGTGATTCAGGGCGGCACGCCTATCGCGATCGGGCCGTCGGGTCAAGGTTTGGGCTACGGCGGGACCGGCGGTATTACCAACAGCATGGCCATCAAGTTCGACCTCTACAACAACAATGGCGAAGGCTTCGACTCGACGGGGCTTTATGTCAATGGAGCAGTGCCGACAACTCCGTCGATTGATATGACCAGTTCTGGCGTAAATCTGCATTTGCCTGACATATTCAATGTGCAAATGAGTTACGACGGAACTAGCCTGACTATGACCATCACCGATACGGCTACCAACGCAACGTTCGCGCACACCTGGGCCATTAATATACCGGCAAGTGCGGGCAATACGGCGTACGTAGGCTTTACTGGAGGAACCGGCGGCAACACGGCCATTCAAGAAGTCCTTAGCTGGACATTGTCTGGTTCTGCCAGCGCATCACAGGCAGCAACACCGACGTTCACTCCGCCAGCAGGTACCTACGCCACAGCCCAAACTGTGACGATTAGCGATACCACTAACGGGGTGAGCATTTTCTACACGACCGACGGCACGACTCCAACCACCGCATCAACTGCTTACACTGCGCCAATCACAGTGAGTACGACACAAACAATTAAGGCCATCGCAACCGCGACCGGCTTCACGCAAAGTGCAGTTGG
>Ga0137403_10001587_pt1 | contig 28528 bp, 26 predicted proteins | sample CZOMad2_1_16fung_FD_122057 | JGI IMG/M metagenome (GOLD analysis project Ga0137403, IMG submission 122057) | Vadose zone soil fungal communities from Angelo Coast Range Reserve, California, USA - CZOMad2_1_16fungal (Hybrid Assembly) | ecosystem: Environmental > Terrestrial > Soil > Vadose zone... | reverse complement strand
TCGATCGCGGCGAACCCCGCGTCCTTGAACAGGGTGACGACGTCCGCTTTCGCGTCGGCGTCGTCGCCGGAGACGAAGATCACGCGTCGGCCGCCGGCCTCGTTCGGGTCCGAGCCGAGCACGTCGGCGCCGAGCGTGTTGGCGGCCTTCACGACGCGCGCGCCGGCGACGAGATCGGCGACGATCTCGCTCGACGTTCTCCCATTCAGGTCGTCGGCTCCCCAGTCGTTGGTCGCGTCGATGACGATCTGGCCGTTCCATTCGAGTCCCTGCACGGCCGCAGGCACTCGGTTCCAGGGCACAGCGATGACGACGATGTCGGCCGCTGCCGCGTCGCCCACGGTTCCGGCGGAAGCACCGAGTTCGGACGCCACTGCAGCGAGCGACTCCGGGCCGCGGCTGTTGGCGATCACGACGCGGCGGCCGGCGCGCAACGCCGTTCGCGCCATTGCTTGCCCAAGCCGCCCGGCGCCGATGATTCCCACCGAGTCGCTCACGGTTGCCCGTCGTATTCGGACGCGAACAGGTAGCTCACTGCAAGGCTGCGATACGGTCGCCAGCGATCCGACACCTCAGCCACTTCGTCTTCGGTCGGTAGGTGGTCGAAGCCGTACGCTCGTTGGATCGCGCGCCGGAGCGCGAGGTCGCCCGAAAGAAAGACGTCCGGCCGGTCGAGAGCCACGAGCAGGAACCCGCGCGCGGTCCACAGCCCGATTCCGGACACCTCGGTCAGGGTCGCCTCGACCTCGTCGTCGGTCATGCGGGAGAGCGCCTCGTCGCTCAAACGTCCGTCGACGAACCTCGCTGCGAGCGCGCGCAACGTCTGACCCTTTCGAGCCGAGAAGCCGCTGTCACGCAGCACCTGGGGATCAGCCGCGAGCAGCTCGGCCGGCGACGGAAGATGCCCTTCGAATCGGTCCTGCAGATGCGAGATGATCGCCCGGGTCGAGCTGACCGATAGCTGTTGGCCCGCGACCTGGAAGATGAGCGTCCCGAAGGCGTCGAGCGGAGGAAGCTCCTCCATCCAGGCACGCGGACGGAAGTCCGGCCGCGCGTCGATCAGCCGCTCGAGCACCGGGTCCGCCTTCCGAAGGAACTCGCGCGCCTCAGGATCGGCAATCGCGGCTCGCTTGCGGGATGGAATCTCCACGCTCATGTTTTTAGCAGTCGCTCGGTGAGCACGATCCCGTGGCTCGCTTCCGGCGAGACTATCGACGCTCACCCTGGAATCACCCTATCGTCAACTCTGAGCGGTCAGGAGCGTGTGCAACACGGCGATCCGTCCACCGCGCACCAGGGCGACGTCGACGCCGCTGACCGCCGGCGACTGCTCCGGCACTCCAAGGTTGAAGCTGAGAAGGCCCAGATCGCGGCTGACGTGGACCGGTCCGGCGGCGCTGAACACGAAGTCCGGCATGCGGTCGAGCAGCTTCTGCGCTTGCTCGTTCATTGCTTCATGCCCTTGGTTCGTCCCGTCGGGGTCCGACCAGATGACGTCCTCCGTGTAGTTGCGGGCAATCACGTCCAGGCGACGCTTCGGATCGCGTTCGTCGAACACGGCGAAGAGGTTCGCCAGCATCAGCTCGCGGATCCGCGCGGGGTCGGCGATCGCGTCGCGCTGTTGGGGCGGGGCGTCGCCGCTCATGCTCTTAGCAGCCGTTTGGCGAGCACGATCTCGCCGACGCCCTCTGCCGTTTCGTCGCGCAGCAGATCGCGATCCAAGGACTGAACCCCGGAGAACTGGAAGGGCTGGTAGTCAACCACCACCATGACGGCGTTCTGCGGGGTGAGCAGGTGGTCGCCGTCCGGGTCGCGGACAGGCAGGCTGGTCATCAGGGATGCACCTGGGCGCCGTAGCCGAGGTCGAGCCGTATCGACTGCATCACCTGGAACGCCACATCCTCCGTGAACACGTCGGCTGCCGCCAGGACGCCGGTGTACTTCTCGATCACGGGTGCGGCCGTCGTAGCGGCGCACTCGTCGAGGTAGCCCTTCAGCGCCGCCCAGAAGTTCTCGCCGTACTTCACGAAGTAGGGCGTCGGGTCGACGGTGTCGATCGCCTTCCGGGAGCTGTCGGCGAGGTCTGCCATGTACTGCTGGTGGAGGGTGAGGTCGTCTCGCGTGCCGAGCCGGCCCATGTGGCCGCCGATGAAGTGCTTCCACGAGTAGGCGAGCGCATTCGCCGGCGCCTCGATGTAGCCGGGGATATCCTCGCTCAGATTGGATTGGTAGATCGGCACCCAGCCCGGATTGACGATGTCGACCAGCATCAGCGTGTCGTGGTCGGGCAGGTGGATGACGATGTTGTCGGGCGAGTGGTTTGGCCCGTGGAAGGCCAGGTCGATCCGCTCGCCGCCGATCTCGAGGGTGCGGTTGTCCTGGAAGGTCTCCTCGTTCGGGGGCCTCGCCGGATCGTCGTCCCGCAGCAGGAGCTTGCGCGTCTCCTCGTGCCCGATGCGCGTGACGTTCTTGTCGAACAGCGAGGCTGCGCCGACGTGGTCGGAGTGGTGGTGCGAGTAGACGAGGTACTCGACCTTGTTGCTGACGCCGTTCGCGGAGGCGGTCTCGTCGATCGCGCGCTGGATGTTGTTCCCGAGCGTCGGCGGCGCGTCCAGCACGACGACGCCGTCCGAGGTCGTCAGGAACGCTGACATGTAGGTGCCGTCCGTGACGTAGTAGAGGTTCCGTTCCACTCGGCCGACGTAGTAGCCCTGCTCGTTGAGGGTGGGGCCGACCGCCGATTCGGGGAGCGGGGCGTAGTCGGGCAGGGTGGCGGTGTCGGTTGCGCTCATGTTTTTGCTCCTTCCTTTGCGATGGTGGCCTGCGCCTCGTCGAGATCGAAGATCCGCCCCTGGAGCTCTCCGTCGGGGCCCTCGATTCGACCCGCGTCGGAGACGCCTCCCACCTTCAACGGCTCGAAGCCGGCTGTCCTGATGAGGCGTTGGGCGGTCGCCTCTGCGGCATCGTCGTCGGTGGCGTAGAAGAGAACGATTCGCGGCTCGCGGTTTGCTCCCGTAGCGAGCTGCTCGACCGCGCCGAGACTCCCAAACGCCTTGACGTAGTGCGCGCTCCCCGGGAGAAGGCCGGCGACCACGGAGGCGGACGACTGACCTTCCGGCAGCGTCCGGAACATCTGCCCCTTTTCGTCGAAGCCGATCGGGTTCGAGGGATCGACGACGACCTTGTCCTCGAGCAGGCGGCTTTCGGCGGGCACCAGCTCCCTGGTCTGGTCGAGCCAGGTCGCGAGCACGACGACGTCTGCGCCCGCGATCGCGTCCTCCACCGAGGCAGCGCTCGCATTCGGGCCCAGCTCGTCCGCCAGCGCCTCTGCATGTGCTTCGTCGGCGGCCGCCAGGACGACGGGCTCGTCGCCCGCCACGAGGTGGCGCGCGACCGTGCCTCCAAGGTTGCCGACACCGATGATTGCAGTTGTCAACGCGACTCCTTTCTGACTTCGTCTGGTGAGAGGGACGCTAGCCCCCGGCGATCCGCCGTCGCTTACGTGGACTCACTGCATTTCGTCAGGAGCCCGGAGCGGGGTTCAGCGCGTCCCGCAGCTGCGCGCGGGAGGTGACGCCGAGCTTCGGGAAGAGCCGATACAGGTGTGACTCGACGGTCCGATGCGAGAGATAGAGCTGCTCCCCGATTTCCCGATTCGAGAGGCCCTCGGCCGCGAGCTGGGCGATCTGGAGCTCCTGAGGCGACAGTTGAGCCCAGCCTCCAGAGACGCGAGTGCGAACTCTTTCGCCCGAGGCCCGCAGCTCTCGGCGAGCCCGCTCCGCGTACCGCAGTAGGCCGAGGGCGTCGAACGTCTCGACTGCCTCACGTAGCGGGGCACGAGACTGTGTCATTCGCCGGTGCCTCCTCAGCCAGGCCCCGTAGGCGAGCTGCGCGCGAGCGACGTAGAACGGCCACTCCGCCTGGGCGGTCGCGATCGCGGCCCGAAAGTGCCTTTCCGCGACCGCGTCCGTGGCCAGGATTGCCGCTGCGTACGCGACCTGCACCTGCAGATGAGGCGCCCGTGTGGCCGCGGCGACCTGCTCCCACTCGGCGAGGTAGCCGCGAACCGCGTCGAGGTCGCCGTCGCCACGCACTGCCGCATCTGCCAGATCGGCGAGCGCCCAGCCGCGGACGAAGGGATGGAAGGCGTTGCCCGCAGGGTCGAAGATCCGAACGAGATGCTCATACGCGTCGCCGAACCGCTCTCTCGCAAGCGCCAGCCTGCCCCGTGCGAACGCGGTGAGAGAAAGCATCGGGTTTTTTCCCAGAGGGATGAGCAGCGCTTCGGCCCCGGCGATCAGGCGCTCGGAGGTCTCGTCTTCGCCTTGCTCCGCACCTGCGATCGCCTGAGCGAGCTGTGCGGCCACCATGTACCGCGGGGCGCGGATCTCCTCCGCGATTCGTGCACCTTCGGCCGCACGGGTGATCGCTTGGCGTACGGCTCCGGGACGAAGGTCGGCCCACGCCTCGAACACGAGCGTGTGGGTGAGCAGGCTGAGCCGCCCCTGCGCCCGAGCGGCGGCGGCCGCTGCGCGGAGGAAGGGAATCGCCAGATTTTCGGCCCAGACGGACGAGGCCGCGACGCCGACCTGGAAGAGCTGCTCCGGGTCGGACATGCCGACTGGGGACAGGCGTCCGATTTGCTCGACGACCTGTTTGCCCCTGCCGAGCGGATCGATCAAGCCCAGGACATACAAGCGGACCGGGTCGTCGGCCGGGACAATGATCTCGTCGGAAATCGAGGCAACCTCTCGTCGCGTCTCCTCGTCCAGCCGCTCCCAGTAGGCGCGCACGGAGATCGTGCCGAGTGCTCGGAGGGCTCGCTCCCCTTCACCGCTATCTGCCAGCTCTCGGGCGATCCGCGCGAAGTCGCGGATCGTGGCCGAGCCCGACCACGTGCTCTCCGCTATCTCCAGATGGAACGAGGCCATCGCGTGTTCGGCAGCAGGAAGCCCGATCTGCTGCGCCGCTCTGAGCAAACGCACGCCGTCGCTCGACCGGCCGAGCTCGCGCGCCACGTCGCCTGCGAGGTAGAGCCGCTCTGCGCGGCGCTGTGGTTCGACGGACAGCTCTGCTGCGCGCTCGAAGGCTGAGACAGCGACGTCGCCGGCTCCGCGATTCATTGCCCGTTGGGCTGCGGCGTCAAGCTCCTCAGCGACTACCTCGTTCGGCCCGGCTGCTGCCGCGGCGCGGTGCCAGACGGCGCGGTCCGGCTCATCGGCCAGTGCCTCGGCGAGGGCAGCGTGCGCGCTTCGAAGCTCGTCGGCCGTCACCGCCTGCTTGACCGCGGAGACGATCAAAGGGTGTCGGAATCGAAATACTCCCGAGTCGAGCGTCCCGAGGGCGGCGGCGACAGCCGGCGCCAGGTCGGCGGCGTCCACCGTCTTCCCCGCCGCCCGGCTCAGCTCGGCGAGGTCGACTTCGTCGAGCGCGGCCAGGAGAAGCAGTCTCTGCACGTCTGCGCCGAGCGTCGTGAGTCTCGACGCGAACGCCTGCTCGAGTCGAGCGGTCAGCGGCAGAGGAGCGGACTGCGGCGTGTGCGTGCCAAGCTCGGCCGCGGCTGCCGGGAGCTCGATCAGGGCGAGTGGATTGCCGGCCGCTTCCTCGAGGATCCGGCGCCTGAGATCGACCGGCAGGGTCGCCGCGCCAAGGTCGAGGAGGGCGTTCGAAGCATCCAGGTTCAGGCCGGAGAGGGGGAGTTCGGGCAGATCGGCGTCGTCGAATGAGCTCGGCAATCCCTCTCGGATGCCGAACAGCAGGACTGCCGGATCCGATTCGATCCGCCGCGCCACGAAGGCGAGCACCTCGGAGGAAGGCCGGTCCAGCCATTGCGCGTCATCGACCACGAAGAGAAGCGGTGTCTCAGCCGACCGTTCTGCGACGAGCCCGAGCGTCGCGAGGCCAATGAGGAACAGGTCAGGAGCTTCGCCCTCGGCAATACGGAACGCCGTCTCGAGGGCCCGTCGCTGCGGGTCTGGAAGGAGATCCAGACGGCCGAGTAGGGGCAGCAGGAGCTGGTGAAGACCCGCAAAGGCAAGCTGGGCCTCCGAAAGCGCACCTGCTGTCGACACGACCGTAACTCCTCGGTCCAACGCCCGTTCCCCTGCGGCTGCGAGCAAAGTGGACTTGCCGATTCCAGCCTCGCCGCGAACGACGAGGGCGCCGCCGCGGTCCTCGATTCCGTCGACCAGCGCGTAGAGCTCGGCCAGGTCTCGATCGCGTCCAAGGAGCACCCGTGGCGCAGTAGCGACTCGTTCGGTGTTTGGTCCCGCGGCGCGCACGCTCATTCGTCTTGGTCCCGCCCCTCGACGACGACTCCAACCTGCATGCAGTGACTTCCGAGAGTTTGCCTATGAGGAGTCGGCTCGCACCGGTGTACGCGCGTCTGAGAGCCGGGTCGTGACGTGCACGGTCGCGGGCAGGATCATCCTGAGCTGAGCGCCGCTCTTGCGGAACTGCTGCCCGTCGACCCTTGCGGTGACGTCCATCTGGAGCCCACGGTCGACCCGGTGCACGACGGCGTCGAATGCGACCGGCACGACCTTGCCCGTCACTTCCAAGCGGCCTTCGACGTGGAGCTTCCCTTGGCCTGAATCGGTGACACCGGTTGACTTGAAGCGCACCTCGGGGTGCTCGGCGATGCCCGAGAGCTCATTCGAGCGCAGGAGGTCGTCCCACATCCCGTTCTCGGTGACCATGCTCCGAGCATCCAACGTCAGCTCGATTAGCGTGCCTTCCGGCCCGACTTGGTACGAGCCGGCCACACGATCGAAGCGGCCGCGAGCAACGGTCAGACCCCAGGCCGTCTCCAAGTCGAAATCGACGCCGTCGATGTTCCAGCGCCGGAGTGTTGCCTCCATGCTGTCGATTCTCGTCGAGATCGACGGAAAGCAAATCGGCAGGCTCGCGGATCGGCTGCGGGAAGTCGCGGAGTGCTGGGGCTGACGAGGGCTGTTGATCCGGGGACACTCCCCGGTTAAAGCGCGACCGCAGTCGCCTGCCGTTCGCGCTCGGTCCGGGGAAGGAGCAGAGGCACGCGACGACCGAGACCGCGCTGATGCCGGCGAGCACCCAGAAGGCCAGGGCGTAGCCGCTCGTTGCCGCATGCGCCGGCGAGTGTCCCGACGCGAGCAGTGAAACGCGGAGGCTTCGCGCTATTCGAGTCAGGCGTGTCCGTCGAGCGCAAGATCGACGGCCTGATCGAGGGTGAGCTCCCGTCCCTCGGCGTACGCGTCGGCGAAGGCTGCGTCCGAGAGCTGCGCGCGAATCCGAGACCTCGTTTCGTCGTTGAGTCGATCTACGTCGAAGCGGCTTCTGCTGACCTCGTCGGGCACGGTGGCAAAGCTCGCCAGGAGGCGCGAGGCAGTGACGGGGTTGCCGGCTGCCGCCAGCGCGGCTGCTAAGCGGCAGAGATCGACGCCGGTGTCGAGGACGTCGCCGAGCTCTCGGTGGATGCGCAGGCTGTGACGCAGCGGTGCGATCGCGTCGTCGACGCGCTCTTCCTCCATTGCGTAGTCGGCGAGCGCGCCGAGGCTGCTCGCCTCCATCCGCTGGTTCCCCGTCGAGCGCGCGCGGGCGAGGTTCTGTTCGTTGAGCGCACGCGCCTCGGCGGGCTCGCCGAGGGCCTCGTGCGCGAAGGCGAGGTGGCGCGTCGCGAGCAGCGCGCTGTGCTCGTCGCCGAGCGTACGGAACGCGCGGATGCTCTCGTCGTAGAGCGCGCACGCGCGCAGGCGGTCGGGCGCGAGGTTGCCGAGCATGAACGTCGCATAGGCCGCGCTCCAGCGGTCTCCGAGCGCGTCGGCGACGCCGATCGCCTCCTCGGCCCGCGCCGTCGCCGCGGCCTCCTCGCCGGTGTTGGCGGCCATCACCGTGGCGCCGATCAGCGCCTTGGCGCGAGCGGGCGTCGCGGCCTCGCCGGCCGCCAGCGCCTGCTCGAGCCGCCGCCGGCCTTCGCCGAGGCGGCCTCGCAGGTACCAGAACCGCCACAGCGCCCCTGCCAGCCGCTGTAGGAGCCGCGCCTCGCCGCGCGCCTCCAGGCGGTCGAGCGCGGCGCGCAGGTTGTCCTCCTCGAGCTCGAGCCGGTCGAGCCACGGACCCGGCGCCCCGCGCAGGTGGGGCTCTGCCTGCTCGGCGAGCGTCAGGAAGTACTCGACGTGGCGGCGGGCAGGTTCGTCCGCCGCGCGGGCATGCTCGAGCAGGTCCCGCGCGTACTCGCGGATCGTCTCGAGCATCGCCTGCCGCGGCTCGGCATCGCCGGAGGGAAGCTGCACGAGGCTCTTGTCCACGAGCGCCGCCAGTCGCTCGATCAGGTCGTCGTCGCCGCAGACCGCCTCGGCAGCCTCGAGCGTCCAGCCGCCGGCGAAGACCGACAGTCGGGCGAAGAGGTCACGCTCGTCCGGCGTCAGGAGCTCGGCGCTCCAGTCGAGCGTCCGCCGGAGCGTCTGGAGCCGCGGCGGCTGGTCGACCGGCCCCTTCGTCAGGAGCTCGAGGCGCTCGCCCAGCCGCGCGAGCAGCGCCTCGAGCGGCAGGACGTCTGCGCGGGCGGCGGCGAGCTCGACCGCGAGCGGCAGGCCGTCGAGCCGCCGGCAGATCTCCGCGACCGTGGCGAGGTCCGCTCCGCCCCGGTCGACGATCGCGCCGACGGCCTCTGCCCGGTCGCAGAAGAGCGCCGTCGCAGCGGCGTTCTCGAGGGGCGGGACACGATAGAGATGCTCGCCGTACAGCCGTAGAGGCTCGCGGCTCGTCGCGAGCACCTTCAGGCCTGCCGCGGCGGAGAGCAGCGTTCCTACCCCCGACGCAGCGGCGACAACGTGCTCGACGTTGTCGAGGAGCACGAGCGTTGGCCGGTCGGCGATCCGATCCGCGATCAGCTCCCCCGGCGGCGTGTCCGCAGTCTCGCCGACTCCGAGCGCCCTCGCGAGCGTCGGCACGACCAGCTCCGCGTCGGTGAGCGAGGCGAGCGGGACGAAGAAGACGCCGTCGGGGAAGCGCGCCGCCGCGCTGCGCGCGACCTCAAGGGCGAGCCGGGTCTTGCCGGTTCCGCCCGCGCCCGTGAGCGTGAGCAGGCGAACGTCGTCGTGCAGGAGGAGGCGCCGCGCTTCGGCCAGCTCCCGGTCGCGCCCGATCAGCGGTGTCGGCGGCGTGGGCAGGCGAGCGGCGGCGACCATGGCGGAGGGCGCGGCAAGCCCGGGATCCTGGTTGAGGATCTGGCGCTCCAGCCGCTGCAGCTCCGGCCCCGGCTCGATGCCGAGCTCGTCGACGAGGGTCGAGCGCGCGTGCTGGTATGCCTCGAGCGCCTCGGCTTGCCGGCCCGCGCGGTACAGCGCGAGCATAAGCTGCGCACGGAACCGCTCGCGCAGGGGCGCCTCGGCGAGCAGTCGCTCGAGCTGGGGGACGACGTCCTCGTGGCGCCCGAGTGCGAGTTCCGCGTCGATCTTGAGCTCGAGGGCGCGGAGCCGTAGCTCTTCGATGCGCGCCGCCTCGGCGCGCGCGAAGTCGTCGTAGCGGAAGTCCTGGAGCGGGGCACCGCGGAAGAGCCCGAGCGCCTCGGCCAACAGCTCTGCCTGCTCCCGCGGCGGTCGGCCGCGGGCATCGGACAGGAGCCGCTCGAAGAGATGGAGGTCGAGCTCGTCCTCTTCGAGCCGGAGCGTGTAGCCGGACTCGCGCGTCGCGATTCGGTCGCGCCCGAGCAGCTTCCTCAGCGTCGCGACATGACCCTGCACTGCGTTGCGGGCAGTCGGCGGCGGCCGCACGCCCCAGAGCGCGTCGACGGCTTCGTCCACCGTGACCATCTCTCCGGCCCGGAGCAGCAGCAGCGCGAGTAACGCCCGCTGCTTCCGCCGCCGCGGCGCGGCGTCGCGCCCGCCGTCTACGACCTCCAACCGCCCCAGGAGCCCGAACTTCACCTCGACCCAATTGTCGCAGCGCATCCGCGGTGAGCAAGACATCACGGGCGCGTCAGCGGCGCGTCAGCGGCGAGTCGCAGGCTGGCGGTGTCAACGGAAGAGGAGGTCTCCGACATGGCCGTTCCAGAGCTGTCCGCGGTCGAGCAGCAGATCGTGCTGCTCGTCGCCCAGGGCCGGACCCGCCGCGCGATTGCCGACGAGCTGGGTCTCAGCCTGAAGACCGTGGACTGGCACATCGCGCGCGGCCGCCGCAAGCTCGAGCGGGCGGCGATGCTGCACGACCGGATGCAGCGGGAGGCGGATCTGATCGTCGAGGGCGTCGGCGTGCAAGCGCGCACGGCGATCGACACCCAAAGGAGGAAGACATGACCAAGCTGCAGCCACACCCAACGAGGTTCGAGCTCAAGGCGATCTTCGCATTGCTCCTTGCCATCGTCGTGACCGGAGCGGTGGCCGGCGCGAGTTCTGCCGCGAAAACCGGTTCCTCGCCCCGGAGCGGAGAGCTCCGTGTGACGAAGGAGTGCTCGCAGTACACGGGCGCCGCCGGTTCTTTCTGCACGATCACGTCCTCGAACCTCAACGCGATCAACGTCGGCTCGAGGGTCGTCTATACCTCGGCGGCCGACCCGACTCGCGGCGTGCTGGACAGTGACCTCGTCATCGACGGGCCGGGCCACAACACCGCGTTCGGGCACGTCGTCCTCGATCTCGCGACCCTTTCCGGCGTCGTCAGGTTCTCGGGGGGGACCGGGGAGTTCACCCACTTCCATGCTGGACCACTCGTGGTCGCGTGCCCGGCCTTCCCGGACTGTTCCTGGGATGGGCCGTACAGCTTCAGTCCGCCCAATTGATGAACACCTTCAGCGGGGTCACCGATGCCGGCGCCCATCATGGGCGCCGGCCGCACCTCTCCGCACGTAGTACTGATTTCTGATGACCGCGATCAGGCCCTCGAAGACCGTCTTGGCAGGGGATCAACAGTCTTGGAGACAGGCTGGTGAAGATCAACCAACTTGCCGTTCGGGCTTGCCCGGAAGGAGCACGGCCGCCCCAAGACCGATGAGCCCGAACACGGCAACGGCGACCATCGCCCACGTATACGCACGGTTCCCTGTGGCGACGACGGAGACCAGGATCGTGCCCGCGATCGCGGTGCCGAAGGACGAGCCGAGGTTGGACACGCTACGCGAGAGGCCGGAGATCTCACCCTGAAGCTGCTCGGGGAAGCTGGACTGCACGACGTTCACGGAGGGTGTCAGCATCCCGCCCAATCCGAGGCCGATCAGCAGCAGCCCGGGCACGAAGGCGACGTTTCTTGTCGACACATAGACCAGGCCGAGCAAGAGCCCGATCCCGGCCAGGGTGACGACGAAGCCCCCGACGATCAGGCTCTTCGGCGGGTACTTTTTTGCGAGCCGCTCGGCAGCGAGGGATGAGACGAGGATGCCGACCGTCGCGGCGGTGAAGATGACCCCCGTCTGGATCGCGTTGTACCCGCGAACGGTCTGGAGGAAGACCGAGACGACGAATGACGTCCCCATCAGGACCAGCCACTGGATGTTCTGAGTGACGAGGGCGAGATTGCAGGTCCGGTTCTTGAACAGCCCGGTGGACAGAAGCGCCTCCTTCCCCGCTCGCTCTCGCGCGCGGATGTAGAGGAAGAACCAGCCCAGGAATGCCGCTCCGATGACGAGGAAGACCGCGAAGAGCAGGTTGTTGCTGCCGGCCTGCAGGATCCCGAAGACGACGCAGAACATGCCAACCCCCGAGAGGATCGCGCCGATCGCGTCGAAGGGGCGCTTCGGGTCCGGCGGTAGCGGATCGACGAGCCGGCGGCTCAGGAGGATGATCGTCACGATCACCAGAGCTTGGAAGATGAACGCGGCGCGCCAGCTGATGCCCGTGGTGATGATGCCCCCGATCAGCGGCCCCGCCGCGGCGCCGATGCCTCCCAACCCGCTGATTACGCCGAAGGCCCAGGCACGCGAGTTGAAATCAGTGAACCACAACGTCGCGAGGATGTAGACGGGAGGGATCAAGAGCGCCGTCCCGACGCCTTCTAACACCGAGTTACCGAGGATGAGTACGCCGAGACCGGGGGAGAGCGCGCTCAGCACAGCGCCAATCCCGTATAGCGTGAGACCCCAGGTAAAGCAGCGCTTGCGGCCCCAGCGGTCGGTCAACTTGCTGCACGGGATCATGAGGATCGCCATGATCAGCAAGAACAGGGTGATCGTTGTCTGCACACCCTTCACCGTCGTGTCGAGGTCATCGCTGATGTCGTTGATCATCACGTTCATGTTCGAGCCGGCGAAGCTGCAGATGAACTGGGCGAGCGCGAGCGGAAGGATCAGCCTCCGCGGAGACACGACCGGGCGCTCCAGTGTCAGTGCCTGGCTCACCGAAACCGGGTTCTCAGTCACCTAAGTGGGCCTCTAGCTGCCGCGGCGATCGCGAAGTCCGCGGCGGAGGCGAAGGGCGTAGGCCGCGCGATCCTGGAGGCGCTGTCTCTGCTCCGCGTCGGGGTAACCGCTCCTGCCGTTGTAGCCATACCGCTCCTTCCTCGCCCTTTCGTTCCGGACTTGATCTCGCCGTCAATCAACGTCGACGTACAGCACCTCGACCGCATCGTTTCCGTACATCCTCCTATCGATACAGCGTCTCCAAGGGACCCGGAGTCAGTCCGGAGTGTCCCGCGGCTTGGGGTAACGAGCATCGTTCGATGTGGATGAGCAGCGCGTAAGGCGCAACGTTGGCCCGGCGGCTTCGGTCTGCAACGGGTCAGCTGGTCGCCCGACAGCCAGATCGTCTTCGCCGCCAACTCCCCGGCGACGGCAAGAACATCTACGCCGCCCCGGTCCGTGGGGTCTCCGTACCGCGGCGCGCGCTCGCCCAGTCACTCTTCGACGCCGGCTTGATCGACACGATCCGGCTCATCGTCTTCCCGGTGGTGCCGGCTCCGGCAAGCGGCTGTTCCCCGACGGGCGGACGCCGTCGAGCTTCCGGCTGGCCGAGGCCACGTCGACCCCGAGCGGCGTGACGATGCAGACGCTCGAGCGACCGGCACGCCCGAGTACGGCGAGGTGGAGGTCGAGTAGCCCTCGTCTGCCCCTGCAGGCAACTCAACTAGCCGCGTCCAGCGCCTGATTGACAAGCTGGATCGTGTCGTCGACCAGCTCGTCCTCCTGTGACAGGACACCGAGCGACTTCGCGGCCAGCAGTGACTTCTGGATCAGCGCGAGCTGATCGCACGAGAGCTTCAACTCGTGCCTTTGTTCGCCGGTCATGAACGCGATCGTGCTCGAGCGAATCGGGATTCGCACCGTGGATGCCCCCAGAACCGAACCGAAGTGTTTGGGCGGTCGATCGGGAGGCGGCCGACCGTCAGCACCTCAAGCCTGCGCGGGATCGGCGAGCGCCGCCGCCAGTTGCGACCGTGAGCTGATCGCAAGCTTGCGGTAGATGCTGGTGAGATGGACCTCGACCGTCCGCTGAGTGACGAAGAGCGCCTGGGCGATCTCGCGGTTGGTCGGGCCTTCGGCCGCCATCTCGGCGACGCGGCGCTCGCTCGGTGTCAGCGAGGCGACGCCGCTCAGCGCGACACGCCGCGGCCGTGCGCCGGTGGCGAGGAGCTCGCGCTCGGCATGTGCGGCGAGCGACGCGGCGCCACAGATCGTCGCCAGCTCGACCGCTCGCCCGAGCTGCTGGCGCGCGTCGGCACGCCGGTTCGCTCTGCGAAGCGCAGCGCCGAATTCGGTGCGAGCCTTGGCATGCTCGAGCTTGGCCGGCGAATCCCTCACCGTCTGAACGGCTTCCTCGAGTAGGGCCAGCCCACGCGGGCCGGCCTGGACGAGGCCCGCCACGCGCAGCGCCGCCGCTAGCGCCCGGGGAGCACCCCACGTGCGGGCGAGTTCAACCTCCTCCGCTGCCAGTCCTCGAGCCTCGTTCTGTCTGCCGAGGTGGAGCAGGGCGAGGGCGGCCGGCGAACGCCAGGCGATGAAGGCAGGATTCCGGCTGCCGACATCATCGAAGCGACGGCCGGCCTCGAGGAGCTGCTCGGCGCCTCCGGCCAGATCACCGCGGAGGATGCGCAGCCGGGCGCTGCTGTCGCGGAGAAAGAGCACGCGTTCGCTGTCGAGACGAGATTCGCGGAAGGCGATGCTGGCAAGGGCGGCTGTAGCGTCGTCGAGCTTGCCCTGTTCCATCAGGGCATCGGCGAGGAAGGCCGTGGCGTGCCCGTAGAAGCGAGCGGTGGGACCCCAGGCCTGGCCGAGGGCGAGGGCCTCGCGCGCTTCGGCCTCGGCTTCGCCCAGGTCACCTCTCCAGATCAACACCGGCAGGCGAAACACCTTCGCGGCGGCGAAGGCGAGGGTCGAGCCGCGCCGGCGGGCCTCACCGAGCGCGTCCTCGAAGATCAGCAGCGCCTCGTCGAGATCCGCCATCGCCAGGGCGATGACGGGTGGAATAAATGCCGTGCCCGAGGCGTCTTCCCGTACCAATGTTCCGTCGGCAAGCGCGCGGCGCGCGAGCGGCGCGACCTCGCCGGCAGGCCTGCCTGACCGAGCGTCGTAGTGCGCGAGCAGCGAGAGGAGGATCTTTTCGCCAAGAGTCGCGTCTGCCGGTCGTCTGCGGACCTGCTCGAGCAGGTCGAGTGCGTGACGGTGGAGAGCGGGCGCGAACATGTCGTTCGTGATCAGGCCCGCCTGGAGCAGGCGCTCGAGCTCGGCGTCGGCATCCCCGAGGTCGGCCAACGCCTCGGTCAGGACGGCGTCCGACTCTTCGCCGCGGAGGAGGTAGAGCTGGCGGCCGAGCATGAGGGCGATCTCGGCTCTCCTGATCGGGTCTTCGGTCAGCTCTCGCGCCGCTTGCAGATGCTCCACCGCGGCCTCGCCGCTGACCCGGATCTCGGCCGATCCGAGCTCGACCAACACCTCGGCTCGCTCCGTGTCGACCGGTGGCTCGTCGAGCGCACGGCGAAGATATGCAACAGCGCTTTCGGAAGCTCCGCGCGTGCCGGCGCGGCGAGCGGCTTCGCGCAGAGTCGTCACGGCCTCTGAGCTGCCGCTTGGAGGACTGCGGAGCAGTTGGGCGGCGACACGCTCGGGCTCAGCCCCGGCGCGGGCGAGGAGATCCGCCGCTCGTTCGTGTCGCCGGCCCCGGTCGAGCGCAGTGAGAGACTCGTAGACGGCGGCCCGTATGAGCGGGTGAACAAACGCGAGCGGCTGCTGCGACCGCAGCACGTCGACCCGCACGAGCGCTTCCACCGCCTCGGAGGCGGCCTGCTCGTCCAGGCCGGCCAGTTCGGCGGCCTGGCGGGGATCGGTGTCGTCGCCGAGAATGGCAACAGCTTGCGCCAGCGTGGTCGCCTCGGGCTGAAGCCGTGAGAGTCGAAGGGAAACGGCACGCGAACCAGCGCGCGCCTCGAGCTCCCGAAGGCGCGGCACGTTCGCCTCGACCGGCACGAGCCCCTCGACCGCGATCGCGTGCACGAGCTCACGCAAGAGCAGCGGGTTGCCGCCCGTTTCCTCCTCGCAGGCGGCGCAGAACGCATCATCCGCAGCGGGGGAGAGCGTCTCGCGCAGGAATCGGGCGGCGGCCTCGGTGCTGAGTGGCGCCGGGCGGATCACCGTCGCCAGCGGGTCGGAGACGATCTGGTCGATCAGGCCCGGCTCTTCGCCGACCTCGGCCGGCCTGAGGCCCACGACGACCGAGAGGCCGAGGCCCTCCATTCGCGGCAGCAGGTATGCGAGCCAGCGCAAGGAGGGGAGGTCGGTCCAGTGCAGGTCGTCGATCGCGAGCAGGAGCGGCCCGCGGGCCGCGAGGTTCGCCGCCAACCAGTAGAGGCCGTGAAGGGTCGCCAGCGAGGAATCCGTGCTGGTCTCGGCGACGAGCTGCTCGGGGTCGAAGAGGGGCTCGGCCAGCGCCGCCGCGCCCGAGAGCAACTCGGCTCGCTCTTCGCTCGGAAGCGATGCGAGCAACGGCTCGAAGAGCTGCCGCACGACGCCGAACGAGAAGGAGCGTTCGAGCTCAGAGCCTCGGGCGCCGAGCACCTGCATGCCGGCGCCGTCACCGCGGGACTTGGCCTCCGCCATCAGCGCGGTCTTGCCGATGCCGGGAGGGCCCTCGATAGCCAGGAGCAGGCCGCCCGCTTCGCCGCTTGCGACGAGGCTTTGAAGGGTCGCGAGCTCAGTGTCGCGCTCGAGCAGCTCGAGGTGAGCCAGGACGCTCTGCTCGGCTTCCTGCGTGCTCTGCGCCCCCTGAACGGTCTCCAAGCTCGCCTCCCCGGAAGAGTCTAGTCCCGGCAGCTTCCGCTGTTCGCTCCCGTTTGCCCCGAAAGACTGCGGTTCGGTTTTGGGGGGCCCCACGATGCGACCGCCCGTCTCCGGCCAGCACGATCGCTCCATGGTCATCAGAGATGGCGAGTCGATCCGAAAGTGAGGCCCAGCCCATGAGCGCACAGCCCTACCCGGTAACTGCGTCCCCTGAGGAGGCGGCGCCCGCGTCGTTGCTGTCGTCGCGTCGCGGCGTCGCGATCCTGCTTTTGCTCAGCCTCGTCCAGTTCATGGACGTGCTGGACGCATCGATCCTGAACATCGCCCTGCCGTCGATCAAGACCGATCTCGGCTTCAGCCAGCAGAGCCTGCAGTGGGTGGTGAACGGCTACATCCTCACCTACGGCGGCTTCCTGCTGTTGGGCGGGCGCATGGCGGACTTGCTCGGCCGCCGCCGGATGCTCGTTACCGGCTTGATCGTGTTCGCCGGCGCGTCACTGACCGGCGGGTTGGCGCACAGCGAATCGCTGCTCATCGGCGCTCGCTTCGTACAGGGCGTGGGGGCCGCCATGCTGTCGCCGGCAGCGCTGTCGACGCTGACCAGCACGTTCCGCTCCACGCGTGACCGGAACACCGCCCTCGGCGTCTGGGCGGCCGTCTCCGGGATCGGCGGCGCAGTCGGCGTCCTGTTCGGCGGCCTGCTTACGGAGGGACCCGGCTGGCGCTGGGTTCTGTTCATCAACGTCCCCTTCAGCGCGATCGCTTTCATCGGCGCCTTCGCCCTCCTCAAGCCAGAGCTGGCGCGGGTCGGGCGGCTGGCGAACTTCGACGCCCTCGGCGCCTTCCTCGCCACCGGTGGGATGCTGCTCCTCGTCTATGCCCTGGTGAAGGCGCCGGACGTGGGCTGGGGCTCGGCCCGCACGATCGCTGAGCTCGCGGGCTCGGCGGTGCTCCTAATCGCGTTCGCCGCCAACGAGCTGCGCGTGCGCAACCCGCTCGTCCCGCTGTCGATTCTTCGCGTCAAGGGAATCGCAGCCGCCGACGCCACCCAGATGATCGCCCTGGCCGGCTTCCTGCCGATGTTCTTCTTCCTGACCCTCTACATGCAGACCGTGCTCGGCTACTCGCCGATCCAGACAGGGATCGCCTACCTGCCGCTGACCGGCGGGTTCATCATCGCGGCCGGCATTTGCTCGCAGCTGTTCGCGCGCATCGGCACCAAGCCGGTCGTCGTCGCCGGCGCCGTGCTCGCGGCGGCTGGCCTGTACTCGCTCTCCCGGATTCCGGTCGACGGCTCCTACGTGGCGGACATCCTGCCCGGGCTCCTGATCGTCTCGGTCGGCATGGGCGGAGTCTTCACCGGTCTGACCACGGCTGCGAACGCCGGCGTCGACCAGGACAAGGCCGGACTCGCGGCCGGGCTTCTCAACACCGGGCAGCAACTCGGCACGGCGCTTGGTCTTGCGATCCTCTCGGCGGTCGCGACGGCTCGCACTACCTCGGTGCTGGATGCAGGTCACACGCTCACCCGGGCGGCGACCGACGGTTACCAGCGCGCGCTCCTCGTCGGCGCCTGCATCGTCCTCGCGGCCAGCGTCGTCGCCTTCCTGACGCCGAACAGCCGCGAATCGGTCCAGGTCGTGGAGGAAGAGCCGGCGCTCGATCTCGCGGCCTAGAGGTTGGGGGGAGCCGCACGCGGTTCCCCCCAACCAGCACGCTCAGCGATGGATCATCGGGGTCGCCCAGGGATCACTACCTCTAGATGCGGCGAATCGACTGATTGGTCAGGCGCCGGAAGAAGCGGCCTTCGCGCTGGTGTCTTCTTCTGCCGAATGTCAGGCCGGTGCCGGCGGGCGGACGGGGCGCCCCTTCACCCTCATCCCGCGTCCTGGAGGCTAGAAGTAGCGCCCCGCCTGAATTGCTCGATCGCCTAGTTTTGTCGCCAGCTTGCCTTGGCCGTGGACGTTGCGTACTCGGGTCGCCCGCTGCGCCGGAAGACCTGGATCGTCACCCCGTTAGGTGTGGTCCGGGTGTCGACCAGATCGAGCGCTACGTCCGGGCCGGTGTCCGCGAACAGGCGCGTGCCCTGGCCGATGATCACGGGGAACGTCAGCAGGTTGATCTCGTCGACCAGCTCGTTTTCGAGCAGCCAGCGCACCAGGGCTCCGCTTCCGTGCACCTGCAGCTCACCGCCCGGCTCGGCCTTCAGCTCGCTGACCGCTGCGACCTCCCCGGCGATGACGGTCGTGTCCGCCCAGCGCGGCGGCTCTCTCCTTCGTTGAGATGGCGTCCCGGTGTTACTGCGCGAGTCCGAGTTGCTTGGCCTGTAGCGCGGCGTCCCAGAAGGCGGAGATGACGATGAGCTGGTCGCCGTCCCACTTGCTGGTCTGGGCGAACTCGAGGCCGAATGCCTTTCCGGTCGGCGGGATCACGTGGCCGTCGGGCAGCGTCATCTCCCCCGTGAACGTTCCGGTGGCGTTGGTGACGACGGTGATCCAGTCGCCGTCTCCGAACTGGATCGGGTAGGGGGTGTGCACGCGGATGTCGGGAAACATCCGGACCAGCTGCTGCATCGCCGCGCCGTGTGCCTCCCGTCCGTAGATCGGCTCTGCGCTCCCGGGGATGTGCGCGATCATGTCTGGGTGGTGGACCTCATCCAACGCCTGCCAGTCGCGCGCGTTGAAGAGGTCGTCGCCGTTCGTCATGAGCTCGAGCAGGTGGGCGGTCCGGCGGGTGCTGTCAGTCGTGGTGGGCATCGGGACTCCTTTCTTGGTCTCGGCTCGGGTTACGCCCGGCATGCCTCAAGGGGGAGGCCCTATGCCGCGGCCGCAGCAGCGTCTGGCTGCGCGTAGTAGTGGTCTTGCTCCAGGTCTTCAATCAGCCCGGGCTGCTCGGGCTGCCAGCCCAGGAGGTGTTGGGTCGCGCTGCTGGAGGCCGGAGCGTCGAGCGTGATGAACGGCGTCAGCCAACCGAAGTGGCCCGTCACCTCTTCGCCGGCGACCGACGCGACCGGAAGCTTCAGGCGCTGACCGATGAGCTCGGCGATGACGCGGACTGGCACGCCCTTCTCGGCGACGCCGTGGAGCCGGGCGCCTGCGGGCGCCGACTCGAGCGCGAGACGGAACAGGCGTGCCGCGTCCAGCCGGTGGACGGTCGCCCAGCGGTTGGCGCCGTCACCGGGGTACCCCGACACGCTGGTCGCGCGGGCGATCCCGATGAGCGCGGGGACGAAGCCGTGATCGCCCGCGCCATGAACTGACGGCGGGAGGCGCAGGACGGACACTCGCACGCCCCAGTCGGCGAAAGAGAGTGCGGTCGCCTCGGAGGGAATCCGCAGAGCCCCAGGGGAGGCCGGGTCGGGTGCTGCGTCTTCGGTCGCCAGTTTTCCCGGTTCGAGCAGCCCGGTTCCCGACGTGATCACGAACGGCCGTCCCGACCCGGCTAGCGCTTCGCCGATCGCCTCGATCGCCTCGCGGTCGATTCGGGTGGACGCGGCGAAGTCGGTCGTCTCGCCGATGTTGTTGAACGCGGTGTGGATGACGCCGTCGGATGCCGCGGCGCCGTTGCGCAGGCTGGCGAGGTCGTCGAGGTCGCCACGGTGTGCATCGGCACCGGCGGCCGCGAGCGCCGCGGCGGCTTCGACGGAGCGGGCGAGCCCTACGACTTCGTGACCCGATCCGAGTAACTCCCTGACGACGGCAGATCCGATGAAACCCGTTCCGCCGGTTACGAAAACGCGCATGCTCGGCTCCTCTCGATTGGGAAGATCCGCTCCCGACGCCTGTCGAATCGACTTGCGAGCGGAACTCGCAGTGGAGCGTCGGTGGGTCGGTCGAACACCATGATGAGGACTAAGCCGCTATGCGTCCAATGAATGTTGGGTATAGTCGCTATTCTTGTGACGCATCTCGAGGGCGTGGACTTGAACCTGCTGCCGCCGCTCGCCGCGCTTCTCGAGGAGCGGCACGTGACCCGGGCGGCGCAGCGCTCAGGTCTCAGCCAACCGGCGATGAGTCGCGCCTTGGCTCGCCTCCGCCAGGTGCTCGATGACCAACTTCTCGTCCGGCACGGCACCGGCTATCTCCTCACCCCGCGTGCCGAGCGCATCCAACGTCAGCTCGCCGGGCTGATCCCGCGACTAGAGACGCTGTTCGCTGCCGAGGTCTTCGACCCGGCGACAGCGGAGGAGAACTACCGGATCGCGACGACCGATTATCCGCTGCTCTTGTTCTTCCCTCAGGCGGCTCGGGAGATCAACAACCTCTCGCCCCATTCCACGCTGCGAGTCGAGCCCTATCGCGATGAGGTCTTCGATGACATGCAGCACGGAACACTCGACCTGACCTTTTACGGCGCGGCTCCGCCCGCGGCGTTTCGCCACGAAGTCCTCTTCGAGGACCGCTGCGTCTGCGTCATGGCCGCCAACCACCCGCTCGCCAAGCGCAAGAGGCTCACGCTCGACGAATATCTTCGCTGCTCCCACCTGATGATCGACATCATCGACGGCCGGCAGCCCGTGATCGACAATCGTCTCCGGGAACTCGGCCTCACTCGACGCGGCGCGCTGACGCTTCCCTTGTTCGTAGGGGCACCCGCGGCGTTACCGGAATCGAATCTCGTAGCAACTCTGACCGAGCGGCTGATGGACAGATACCGCGACGACCCAGCTATCGCCGTTGTCCGCGCGCCCGTCGAGCTCGAACCAATGGAGTACTTCATGGTCTGGCATCCACGCCTCGACCACGATCCCGCCCAACAGTGGCTGCGAGACACGATTCGTGCCGTCGTCGGGGCAACTCTCGGAGACGCGCTGGGCAGGCACTGACTCGCGACCTCAGGCAGCGCCCCCGGTTGGTGGCGCGGCGGGTAATTGCACCGTGACGCGGAGCCCTCCCGCGGCTCGGGCGGTGAGGGTGAGGGTTCCGTCGTGTGCTTGGGTGATGCTCTTGACGATTGCCAGGCCGAGGCCGACGCCGACGCCGAGGTCTGCGTGTTCGGTGCGTATGCGTTTGCCGCCGCGTTGAAACGCCTCGGCAAGCGTGTCAACTAATTGTGGGGTGAGCTTCTCGCCCGTGTTCTCGACGGTGAGCACCGCGATCTGGGGGTGAACGCTGGTGGTGACCCAGACGGTGCCGTGTTCGGGCAGGTTGTGGACGATCGCGTTGTGCACGAGGTTCGTAGCCATCTGTAGCAACAGCGCGGGTGAGCCGATGGCGGGGGTGATATCGGCGGAGGTCTCGACGGTGAGGCCGCGTTTTTCTGCGAGGGGGAGGAGGGTTTCGGTGGCTTCTTCGGCTATGAGGGAGAGGTCGACGTGTTCTGGGGTGAAGGACCGTTGGTCGGCACGGCTGAGCTGGAGCAGTGCTTCGGTGAGGCCGATCGCTCGGGAGTTAACGGCGTGGAGACGGTCGACAAGCTCGCCGTTCCCACGGCTCGGATCGTTGCGGGCCACGTCGAGCAGCGTCTGCGTGACCGCCAGCGGCGTGCGCAGTTCGTGGGAGGCATTGGCTGCGAATCGCTGCTGTTCATCTGCGAATCGCTGCTGTTCGGCGACGTGTGCTTCGAGCCGGGCGAGCATGGTGTCGAAGGCGTCGGCGAGTTCGCGGAACTCATCTGTGCGGCCCTCTAGTTGGATCCGGTGGGAGAGCGATCCGTTCGCGGCCACGCGTGTGGCGTCAGTGATGCGAGTCAGGGGAGCGAGCATGCGGCCGGCGAGAAACCAGCCTCCTAGCAGGCCGAATACCAGCAGGAACGCCAACACGATGGCCGCGATCGAGCCGAAGCCGCGCAGGGGGTCGGAGCGGTCGAATAGGAACCACCACGAGGGATGCATGTGGGAGAGCACACCGTTGGGTATGTAGCGCAGAACGACCACCCATACGGCCGCGAGCATCAGGACGCCTGCGAGCATGAGGAAGCCGGCGTAGCTGAGGGTGAGCTTCAGGCGAGCGCTCAACCCAGGGGCTCTATCCACGCTCTTCTCCCTCGTGCTCGGTGTCTGGGTCAGTGTCGATGCGGTACCCGACGCCGGCCACGGTGGCGATGATCCAGGGTTCGCCGAGCCGTTTGCGCAGTGCCGAGACCGTGATGCGCGGGGCGTTGGTGTACGGGTCGGCGTTCTCGTCCCATGCTCGCGCTAGGAGGTCTTCGGCGCTGACGATGCCGCCTTCAGCGGCGACGAGGACTTCGAGCACTGCGAACTGCTTCCTGGTCAGCGCGACGTAGCGGCCGTCGCGATAGACCTCGCGGCGGAAGGGATCCAGTCGGAGGCCGGCGAGCTCTCGCACCGGTGGCCTGTTGTGGGCGCGCCTGCGGTCGAGCGCCCTGAGCCGGAGCACGAGCTCTCGAAGTTCGAACGGCTTCGTGAGGTAGTCGTCGGCGCCGAGCCCGAAGCCGCTGGCCTTGTCGTCGAGACGGTCGGCAGCGGTCAGCATGAGGATCGGCATGCCGCTGCCGGAGGCGACGATGCGTTCGGCGATCTCGTCACCGGAAGGGCCGGGAACATCGCGGTCGAGGACAGCGATGTCGTAGGAGTAGACGCCCAGCAGCTCGAGGGCGGTGTTGCCGTCACCGGCGATGTCTGCCGCGATCGCTTCCAGGCGTAGGCCGTCACGGATGGCCTCCGCCATGTACAGCTCGTCCTCAACGAGCAACACACGCACGCTCCAGATGCTACGAGCTGGCGTGTTTCGTCGGCGTATCGAAAACCGCATACGTGCTGGCAACACGACGCCTCCCAGACTGGAGGCATGAACTACAGCGAACGAGCACGAACGACGACCCGTCGGATTCCCGGGATCCTTGTCGGCGGCCTTCTGGTCGTCATCGCGGCGATCGCCGCAGTCCTCGGCCACCAGTTGCTGACGTCCTCGTCCTCGACGGCCACACCACCCACCGACAGGCTTCCCAGTGAGCACCACGGCGCGCTTGGCAAAGCGCTGCCGAGCACGGCGTGGCCGGCATATGGCCAGGCCGCTGTCCAGATAGGACAGTCGCAGATCCAGGCCGGCCCGAACCAGCACGCGGCTCCGATCGCCAGCGTCGCGAAGGTGATGACGGCCTATCTCGTGCTCTGCGACCACCCGCTCAAGGTCGGCGAGGGCGGCCCGACGATCACGCTCACCGACGCCGATGTCGCCGACACCGACCGCCGGCGCGGACGGGACGAGTCGGTTGTGTCCATCGCCGCCGGAGAGCAGTTAACCGAACTGCAGGCGCTGCAGGCGCTGCTGCTGCCGTCGGCGAACAACATCGCTGCCGTTCTGGCGCGCTGGGACGCCGGCTCGGCAGACCGGTTTGTTGCCCGCATGAATGCCACCGCGCGGTCGCTGGGCATGACCCACACCCGCTACACCGACCCGAGCGGCTTCGACGACGCAACCGTGTCGACTGCCGGCGACCAGGTGCGCGTTGTCGATCGGGCGATGCGCCTGCCGGTGTTCGCGAGCATCGTCGCCACACCGAGCGCGACGCTGCCGGTCGCCGGCACCGTGCACAACACCAACACATTGGTCGGGTACAACGGGTTTGTCGGCGTCAAGACCGGCTCGACCGCCGCGGCCGGCGGCTGCTTCGCCTTCCGGGCCATCCGCTGGATCGACGGCAAGCCGACGACGATCACCGGGGTCGTGTTTGGCCAGCCCGGCGATGACCAGATCGCGGCGGGTCTCGCGGCCGCCGGCGCCATGGTCGACCGCATCGCCGGTCAGTCACGGCGCCGAGTACCGGCTATGCCAGGTCTACGGCCACGGAGCCTGCCATTAAATGGTCCATCCCTGCGGCCCAATCCCTGATGGGGAGAGGCGTTCCGGCGCGGTCCTCCTAGCAGTGTTGAACTGGACACCTTCTCTGTAGAGAGGGGGTCATTTGTTCAAAAAGGCGATGGTTGGTCGCGACGATGAACTCCTGAGTGTTCATGTGCGCCGTCGCGATGGATTCCACGTTCGGCATCGGCGGGCGTGATTCTGTGCTGTGCCGGTTGTCGTGCAGCTATGGGGCGATGGTAAGGCGCGTGATGTGTTGGTCTTCGATGGTGAAGTCCCACTTGAGATCGGCGGTGCCGCCGGGGAAGTTGCCGGTCAGGCGGCCGGTGACGAGATAGCGGTCGGGGCCGAGGGCTTCGGTACCGGTGATCTCGGTCGTGTAGGTGTATTTCGAGGCTGCCCCGGTCTGCCAGGCCCGGATCTCGGCTGTGCCGTGGCGTTCTTCGCCTTCGTCGATGACGGTGGCGTCCTCAGCGAAAAGGCTGACAATCGAGTCGATGTCGCGATCGGCATCGCGTTCGAAGTAACGCGAGATCATGTCGGGGAGGTTGGCGGACGTGTGTCGTCCTTAGCAGGTTGGAGTTGGCGGCGAGGTCAGCGGTTGCTGCGGTCATCATGCCAGCGCGGAGTGCGGCCGGTTGTGGTTGTAGTCCTCGCGCCAGCGGGATCACGGCTGGGTTTTCCCCGTTCAGCGGCGGACTGGCCCTGCTGCCGTTCTCGGCGGGAATCGTCGGCGGCGCAACGATTGCTCGCAAAGCCGTCCCGAAGTTCGGTCCTCGTGCCGTCGCTCGTGTCGGCATTGCCATTGGCTTCGTCGGCCTGCTCGTTCTATCGCGAGTTCCAGTCGACGGTCGTTACGCGTCGAACGTGCTTGTTGGCGTGTTGCCATTGAGCCTTGGCCTTGGTCTGACTTTCCTTCCGATCACCCTGATCGCTACGAACCGCGTTGAAGCGCCAGACGCCGGTTTGGCGTCGGGCATCCTCAACACCGCGCAGCAAATGGGGGCGACGGTCGGCTTGGCCGTTCTCTCAACTCTCGCCGCCAGCCGGACACTTCACGGGGCAGCAGACGCCCGCACCCTTCAAATCGGCGGCTTTCACCTTGCCTTCGACGGCGCTGCAGCCTTTCTTGGTGCGGCGTTGTTGATCACGGCTCTCGTGCTCAGATCGGAGCCAGAAGGCGCTGCGCGTGAAGAGGTGCACCGAGACAAGGCAGCACAGGCCGCGGCTTGCGCCCAGCAAGTTCCTGGTGCAATTCGCTGATCGTCATCGGACGATTATCAGCTTCGTCTGAGGGCTGACCGCTCGGAGCGGGAAGCATTCCGTGCTCGACGAGCTTTTCGTACACGCTCTCCAGAGCCACTCTCTGGTTGTGGCGCCGGCCGCGCCTTCGGCGTTCAGGATTCGTGCGCGGGGCGCGGCAGCGTTCCGCGCTCGATGACGTTGTCGTAAATGCTCTCGAGCGCCACAGTCATCGGCTCGACGAGCTCATCGGGCAGGCCATCGAAGAACAAGCGCTGGATGAGTTCGACGTGACCGGTCGAGGCTTGCGTGATCTCAGCCCAGCCTTGGTCGGTGAGTGTTATTTCAGTCGCCCGCCGGTCAGTAGGCGCCGTGCGTAGCTCGACGAGTTCGCGGCCTTCGAGCCGCCGAAGGTGGTGCGAGAGCCGGCTGCGTTCCCAGCCGATTCGGATGGCAAGCGCGGTGATCTGCGTCCGCCCTTCGGGCTCGTAACGCAACGCGTTCAGTACGTCATAGTCGGCCAGGGAGAGGTTGGCCTCGGCCTGCAGCTGACGGTTCATCTCGTAGGTCAACCGCAGCCTCAGTCGTATGAACGCCAGCCACGCTCGCTGCTGGGCGGGCGTCAGCTTGCTGAACGCCGACTCTTCTCCTTGTTTGCGTTTGCGCGCCATCTGAGTGGATCGAGGCTTTACCCCCGGTCGCGGCACATCTTGACCGCCGAAACGGCGTGTCCTGGTTGAAACGAGGCCGGCTCCGCACCTTACGTGAAACATCATGTAACTTGCAGAGATCGCGACCGCCTCCAGGCGGCGTCACGTGAGAGGAGAACAACAACTCATGGCCAGTGCCTGCGTTCTTACGGAGTACGGACCGCCGAGCGTTCTCGAGTGGGCGGAGGTTGCGATGCCGGAGCCGTCGAAAGGCGAGATCCGGATCAAGGCCATTGTGTCCGGCGTGGGTCCGACAGATCTGAAGATCCGTCGCGGTAGCCTGGCGGCCGTCTATCCGCTGCCAGACCGCGCCGTTCTCGGATTCGAGACGGCCGGAGTCGTCGACGCCGTCGGCGACGGCGTGACCGGGGTCGCCGTCGGAGACGAGGTCGCCGCGCAGCTGATGACGCTGGGCGGCTACGGCGAATTCGTCGTCGCAGAGATCTGGGCCTTGAAGCCCAAGAGCGTGAGCTGGGAGGACGCCGGCGCACTGCCGGCTTCGGTCGAAGCCGCTGTTCGAGTGCTACGCGCGCTCAAGGTGTCGAGCGGGGAGACGCTCTTGCTCCTCGGCGCCGGGGGATCGGTCGGAATGATCGCCGCACAGCTCGCGCTCCGACAGGGGCTGCACGTGATCGCAGCAGTCGGCGAGCACGACGAAGAGCTGGTGCGCGAACTCGGAGCGACGCCGGTGCGCTACGGCAGTGAGTTGCTTGCCAACGTTCGCAAAGTCGCCGACCACGTCGACGCCACTTTCGACGCTGCAGGTAAGGGAGGGCTCGAGGAGGCGATCACGCTCACCGATGACCGGGCACGAGTGATCACCTTGGCCGACGAGCGTGCCCGTGATCTTGGCGTCGCCTTCTCTTCGTGGACGCCTGACGGAGCGCCTGACGCCATCGCCATCGGCATGGAACTGCTCGTCAACGGCGAGCTGCAGCTGCGCTCGCAGCGGTCGCTACCGATGTCGGAAGCCGCCGAGGCCCACCGCCTCCTTGAAGAAGAAGGGGTTCGCGAGAAGTTGCTGCTCACGACCGCTGCGGTCGGCTGATCGCAGCGGTCTCGAGCCTTGGTCGGCATCGCGCGAGATGACTGGTAACGCATGATTGACAACCCCAACGAAGTCACGGTCGACAACTCGGTGCTGATTTTCATCGATCATCAGCCATGGGTTGCTTTCGCTGTGAACTCCATCGACCCGTCGCTGCTCTCGAACAACCTCGAAGGACTTGCCTCGAGCGCGAAAGCACTCGACGTGCCGGTCATCCTGACGACCGTCGGTGCCGAAGGCGGCAAGCTCAGAGATCCACTGATGAAAGCGATCGCCGACGTTTTTCCGGACAAGACCCCAATCGACCGAACGTCCACGAACGCCTGGGCTGACATCCGCGAAGCGGTCGAAGCAACAGGCCGCAAGACATTGCTGATGGCCGGGCTATGGACAGAGGTGTGTCTAGCCCAGACCGCGATCTCAGCGCTCGCCGACGGCTACCGCGTGTTCTTCGTCAGCGACTGCTCAGGCGGACTGACCGTCGAGTCGCACGAGGACGCCAAGCGGCGCCTTGTACAGGTAGGCGCGACGCCGATCAACTGGGTCGGCGTCGTGTGCGAGTGGGCGCCCGACTTCACGTCCGACGAGCGCCACAAGGTCAACCCGGCGGTCATGAAGAACGGTGCCGGCGTTGGGCTCGCCCTGGAACAGGCTTTCGCCCAGAGCTAGACCGGCGCGGAGGGCTGCGCCGAACACGAACCCAGGAGGAAACAGATGGAGAAACCGATCGACCTCGTGAGCAGGTTTTGCGCTGGGTGGGCCAACGACCTTGGCGCCGAAGATCTAGCCGCGTTCTTCACCGACGACGCCGTGTACCACAACATTCCGTTCGAGCCGGTCACCGGTAGAGAGAACATTGCCGACAACATCGCGTCGTTCATCCGTCCCGGCCCGCCCGGCATCGAGCGCATCGAATTCCGCGTCATCAACATCGCCGCCAGCGGTCCGGTCGTGATGACGGAGCGGGTCGACGTCTTCACGCTTGCCGGCAAGACTTTCGACCTGCAAGTCATGGGGGCGTTCGAGGTCAACGACGGCAAGATCAACGCCTGGCGGGACTACTTCGACCCGAGCCAGTTCAACAGCTAGAGATGGCTCGTCGCACTGTCGGTCCGCGCCGCTCCGACTCGCTTCGGACGTACGTGCGCTCGACACGGATCATCGGCGGCCTCAGTGTGCTCGTCCTTTCCGGGGCGGTCGTGTGGGACTTCGCCAACGACGGGTTCTGGTCGCGCCACGCGCTTTTCACGGGCCTGGTCGCGAGTTTGATCGTTGTCGCCGTGACCGCGGCGGTGCTCAACGAAGTGCTCGAGCGTCGCCAGCGACAGCGCTGGTCCGTGCTCGCGCAGTATGCGCTGTTCGACTTGGTCCGCACGGCTCGACTCGTGTGGACCGGTCTGCTCGAGCTCGCTGGTCTCGCTCCGGACGGAGAGCTCGCAGACGGGGCGCTCGCAGCCGGCTCCGAAGCAGTGCTCGATACGCCGCGTCTCGCCGCGGCGATCGACGAAATGCTCGCCAACGCTGACCGCCGCGAACAACTCCACCGGCTGATCGCCAGGCTACGCACTCACGGCCAAGAGGTGCTCGG
>Ga0137403_10001586_pt1 | contig 28532 bp, 25 predicted proteins | sample CZOMad2_1_16fung_FD_122057 | JGI IMG/M metagenome (GOLD analysis project Ga0137403, IMG submission 122057) | Vadose zone soil fungal communities from Angelo Coast Range Reserve, California, USA - CZOMad2_1_16fungal (Hybrid Assembly) | ecosystem: Environmental > Terrestrial > Soil > Vadose zone... | reverse complement strand
TCTATCCGCAGCACCTCAGAGATTCGTCATTGGTTCAAACAGCTTTCGCACCCTCACTTGCTTCGAAGTACCGCTCCACCTTCATTGTAGCCGCAGCGCCAAAGCCGCGTCCAACCGCCTGGCGCATCGGGCATGCCGGAGTTTCCGATTTGCGGACTCGGTAAGCGGACTTAGGCGGCAAACTGATTGCCGATAAGAAAATGAAGAAGGCAGACATGCCACTTCGTAGTTGGCGCGCCGCAAACGGAGCTAGAGCCGCAACGAACCTCTTGTATGTGTTTAGGCCATACCTACATGGAGCGCATTCGTCTGACGCTAGGAGGACAATAAGTCAGCAGCGGAGTTCCGCTGATCCTACAAGTAATACCCAAGGCCAGAAAAAATCGTCTTGGCAGAGCCATTTTGCACACTGATGACTTCGAGCCAATGGTCCTCGTAAGCATCGCCTACCAGAATGACGTCTGTCTGGCCGTTACCGCGCGTGTCTGCAAGGTCTAGAAGAGTCCAATCCGTAACATCGGGGACGTCGACATCTGTTTTCTTCAAAGGCAATTTCCGGAGAACGGTCACATGCGCATTCTGGTCTACAACAGCGATTACCTCGCACAGTTCTATGTCGGACCCAATTCGATTTGAGTAATAGGCTTGAGCCAGCGACCAACCAACTCGGTCCGATTCCCAGACCGTAAAGTACATGTCTCCGGGCGCTTTGGCCGGCACTCCCAGTTGCCGCAACTCACGGACCAAGACAGTCCGGATTTCTGGGTTCACCAGCCCGTGCTGGGCACACTCTGCTGCGTTCTTGCTCTCATTCCATGGGCAATTGTAGTCCGCAATCACTTTAACATTGGCGCTGCGTTTCTCTCGGTCTCGGAGATCGCAGCCATCGTCGGGACCGTTTCCCGCTGGCGATTCGCCACAATAGTGCTTTTTCAAAAATGCCTGGATTTTCTGGCATGAAGCGTCGGTGCAAGTAGGCCGATGCGGGTCCTTCTCCGTCTGGGCACTTAAGCTTTCACGATTCGGCTCAGTGGCTTTGCTCCGGGTTTCCTCGTTTGTCGGGGGCATGGTTGCATAGTCGAGCACCGGATTGGTATCTGTCGTGCACCTCGTATATCGCTTCCAACCTTGGTCCTGTTCTATCTCTATCGTATTCGCATTGATCACCCGGTATTTCGGATCCCCGATTAAGGGAGTGTTCGGCATCCACTCTCCGGGTTTAAAGCAGCCGCCTGGCCCGCAAAAAGAGACCGAAAAGACCTGACCAGGCTGCTTCTTAATTTGAATGCCGAACGCGTCCGAACAACTTGCCTTCCAAAAGCCCGTGAAATCGGCCGGTCTGCGGCAGGCCGCAACTAGAAAATAGCATAGAGCCAAGAAAACGAACGCCACGCGCCGCCCATTCATGCTGAACATCCAGCTAAAGGGTTAGATAGTGTCGCCATTATTTTGTGCCGCCGCATATTCTCTTCCGTCTTATTGTGGCAGCTTCTTTCGCCAGCGCCACCTGACCAAAGGGTCAGCCTGTTCGATGACAACAACACGATCATAAGAGGGGCAAAGGGCGGGGCAATGTTTCAACTCCGCGATAGTCAGCGACGGAGGTAGAATCACACCCAGCAATTAGGGGAGGATGCACATGCGCAAGCCACTGCCATTCGCCATTGTCCTGGGGCTATTCTTCTTCCTTGGTGTGCTGCGACCCACGGCGCTTCGTGCCAACAGCGAGTCCGCTATCCCGCCCGATCAGCTCGGCAGAGTGAATTTCCCCACCAGTTGCACGGCCGAGGTGCAACCCACCATCGAAAAGGCCGTCGCGCTCCTCCACTCGTTCCAATACACGGAGTCAAAGAAGACCTTTGCCGATGCATCGACGCACGACCCGAAATGCGCGATTGCCCATTGGGGAAAAGCGATGGCTCTTTTTTACCAACTATGGGAATTCCCGAACGATAAGAAGCTAAAGGAGGGCCGTAAGGACATCGAGAAGGCGCAAAAACTCCATTCGGCCAATCCGCGCGAGCAGGCTTTCATCACCGCTGCCGCCGCTTTCTTTCAGAAAAAATCAAAGATGACTCACGTGGAGCGCATCAAGGCCTACGCCTCAGCGTTGGAACGTCTTTATCGGGAGAATCCCGGCGACGTCGAATTTGGCTCCTTCTATGCTCTATCGCTTGTATCCCTGGCGGAGGAAGACCACGACAACGAGATAGCCGACCGGCAGAAAGCCATCGCCACCCTCGAACCATTGCTCCAGCAGCACCCCGACCACCCAGGCGTCGCGCACTACATGATTCACGCCACCGATCGTCCCGAATTCGCGGCCCAGGGCCTCGAAGCCGCCCGCCGCTACGCCGCCATCGCCCCGGACTCCGCCCACGCCCTGCACATGCCTGCGCACATTTTTGTCCGCCTCGGCTTGTGGCAGGACTCCATCGCATCAAACATCGCCGCAAACGCCTCCGGCGCTCATGCCGCGGAAATGCATCTTGCGGAGTCGCACTACCAGACCCACGCCATGGACTTCCTCAGCTACTCTTATCTCCAGAGCGGCCAGGAAGCCAAAGCCCGCGAAGTGATTGAGCATGCGAATCAGGTCGTCGGCGCGACCGATGAAATGAAAGCCGGTGACCGCGCGTATCTTGCTGCGCGAACTGCGCTTGAGTTGCACCGCTGGAAAGAAGCGGCCGCTCTTCCGGTTGCCGCGAGCCGTGAGGATTGGCAAAGCACGGTGGTTTGGGCGCGCGCCATTGGCGCCGCGCGCAGCGGTGATCTAGCCGGCGCGGAATCGGACGTCAAGGAACTCGCCCAGCTCGTCGCCGACCGCGAGAAACGCTCCAAGAAGAGCGGTTACGCAGGCTCCGGAGAAAAAGCCACGGACCTGCGCGAAGCCGAAGCTTGGCTGGCCTTTGCTAAGGGCAAGTCAGACGAAGCTCTTCAGGAATTGCGCGCCGCCGCTGACCACCAAGACAAAAATGGCGGCGAATCCGTCAGCGTCCCCGCTCGCGAAATGCTTGCCGACATGCTCCTGGAACTCAAGCGTCCCTCGGAAGCAATCGCCGAATACAGAACCGTCCTGAAGAATTCCCCGAACCGCTTCGACGGGCTTCTCGGTGCCGCGCGCTCCGCACAAGCAACCGGCGACGCGCGTGGTGCTCAATCGTATTACGCCCAACTGGCGCAAGTCTGTGGCGCGGGCGCCGATCGTCCAGAACTAGCCGAAGCAAAAACTTATCTCGCCCAGAAATAGGCAAAGATGTTCGTTAATGTTACGCCCGCATGTTGACGACTTAGACCAGCCCGTGCGTTTGCAGGCATCCGGCTCATTGAATCTTGTTGTGCTGCGCGTTGCCTCCCCACGCATACCACCCGTCGGCATCCTTATTTCCCGTTTTCAGACAAATCAGCCGCCCGTCGGAAGTCCCGACATATACGTTTCCCTTCGCCAGTGTCGGCTGGAAGGCAATCGGGGCTTTCATCGCGTAAGAAAATCCCACCGCGCCATTGCTCTGCTGCACAGAAACGAGGTTGCCCGCGGCCCCCGCCAGGTACAGATAGTCGCGGCCCACCGCCGGCGGCGAAAAAACCTGTCCACCCGGCGTACCGCGTGAACCGACGACTTCCGCCTGCCATGATTGCCGTCCGTCCGAAGCCCGCACGGAATTGATGTAATTTCCTTGAGCATTCAGGATCTGCCCCTTGCTTACCGCCGCGCGGGAGCCCTGGTACGCCCATGCACCGGCCACAGAGCTTACCCCGACTGCAGCGTTAGCCTGGGCCAGCTTCGCGGAAGGAGGAGCTGCGCTGAAGCCCACCGAGGAATCCAAGGAGTGCGCTGCATCAGCCGAAAAAGCGACGCCACCTCCGTTTCCTTCCTTGAGGTACTCGGCTTTGCTCTTGGCGATCAAATCTTTGTCACGCGCGTTTCCCTGCTTGGCGTCGACGCGCGCCAGCCCTTCGACGGTTTCTGTTCCCGCCATTGACTTGCGCGTTTCGTAGAGCTGCCCATTGGCGATCACCGGCGCGCTGGTGGCCGCATTCACCTTTACCCACAACACCGAGCCATCCGTAGCATTCAGCGCATAAGAGCTGCCATTGAAGGTCGTGAAATAAACCGTCCCGTCGGAAATCACCGGCGCGGTGATCACGTCACCAGAAATTTCCTGCTCCCAGATGTGCCGTCCGGTGCTAAGTTCAGCCGCCAACAGCCGATGGCTGCCTCCCGGCGACGCCGCGCGGGGATGATACTGCGTGGGTTTCGCCGGCCGCCCCGTGGCCGCCGGATGCGCCATAAACAGCACGCCCTGGTCAATCGCCGGTTGGCTCATCAGCGGATCGCCCAGCCATTCCTGCCAGATCACTCGCCCCCTTCGCTCGTCGACCACTACCAGGGTGCAGCTCTCGGTATTGAACGCCACCATCCCGTCCGCCACCACCGCTGCGGTCGGCCCGTCGTCGCCGGTCTGAATCTTCCAGATGATTCTTCCCGTCTCCGCATCGACGGCATAAAACTCGTGCGAACCATAGCCCCCGCCGACAAACAGCATCCCGTCCGCATAGGCCGGTGTGGCGATGGGCCGCCCTCCGGGAAGCCGCAACACCCAGCCGGTCTTTCCGTCAGGCGTGCCGAACGAAGCCGCCTCCAGGTCGCGGCTTGTCGCCGGCAAATTCACATTCATGGCTTTGCTCAAATCAATTCTCTGTGCGGCCAGCTTGGCTGGCAGTTCGGCGATCTTTTTCGTCGCCTGCGCGTCAACTTTGGGCTGCTGGTGCGCTTCCGGCGGCGACAGCAGGGCAGAAACACCCATAAGCAAGCTGATACTGGCGCAAAGCGAGAGCGTCAACGCATTTGAAGAAGACATCGGAACCTCCAGAGCGCAACGCGCCTATGGCCGGCAGCCGCGCTTGGAGTTAGAACGGCACAGGCAAGGAATCTTGCAGGCAAATTTTAGTATGGAGACCGTGGACGAGCGGGTCATTTCACTGGCAGTGGCCAGCCCGTCCATCGATCAGTTCTTGTTCTTAGAAGTGGAAGCCTAACTCGGCTGTGTACGCACGAGGCGTGACAAAATGCGTCCCGCTAAACGTGGAGAGGAAATTGTAGAGCGCGGTCTTGTTCGTTAGGTTGATGACCGTGAGGCGCAGGCTCCACTTGTAGTGATCGCCGTGAAGCAAATTGTCGTCCCCCACGCTCAGATCAAAGAGGTTGCGCGGTTTGACGCGCGAGGGATTGTGGTCTACGTCAAACGTGGGACCTGCAATGTTGAGCAGCTTTGCGCCAGTCCTCGTGGGATTCGCGCCGCAGATTGTCCCTGCGCCTGCCGCGAGAGCTTGCGACAGGGAAGCCGTGTGCATGACTCCGCCGCCATCGACGCAGAAGAGCCCGATGGCCGTTTGCTGGGCCGCATCCAGGAAACCGGACGCATCCGCAAAGTTGTCAAGGTTGGGATTGCTGGCCACCAGACCGCTGTCGTAGCGCCAATTCATGGCGATCCACGGAAGAGTTTTCCACGGTTGGTATTGGAAATGTGTTGTCTGGTTGAAGGCCTGGTCGTGGTCGATGCGAAATACTTCTCCTCCCGTGATGCTCGAGCCCAGCCCGCCGATCTGCGGTGGGAAATAGCGCGCACGGACATGAGCGAGCACGGCAAGTGCTGTGAAGCCATGAAAATTGGGCATGCTCACACGCACGGAAGGCCCGTCAATCTTTGAGTTTTTCCATGCGATGGGAAAGAAGATCGGCGTGTTGCCGAACGCACTGAAGTCGTAGGCGTTGTGTGTATATTTCCACAAGTAGTCGGCGTCCACTACCAAGTATTTTCCAAAAGCCTGCTGAAGACCGGCGTTGAACTGGTTGCGCTGACCCGAACGAATCGGTGCCTGTAAGCTCGCGCCACCGATTACGTCAACAATGATGGGGTTACTCGCTCCCAGACTTGCCAGAATCAAGTTCTCATTGAACGGCGTCTCCAGAATGCGAGAATAAGATACGCGCAGGACCGAGTTGGTCTTCTTGACGTTGTAAGCGAAGCCCACGCGAGGTTGCGGTTGACTGTCGTGCACGATTCCGCGATAGAGGTCTTCCCGGAACCCCACATTGAAGGCCCAATTGCCTACGCTGATCGTGTCTTGCAGGTAGAGCGCGAGCTCCTTGACATCCGCACGGCCGCGGAAGGGAAACAGCGCCGTTTGGGTGCTGGCGCAAGCATCCTGCGTTTGCGCCGCCCCTGTCAGCACCGGTCGGGTGAGGTCAAAGCAACCCAGCGCCGGGATAAAGGCAGGAACAGTAGCCCGAGCATCTGTGCCATCGTTTGGCTCAAGCGCACCCGTGCAGTTGCCTAAAAACGTCGGCGTGGGGCTAGTGAACGGACTCGCGTCGGCAGCATTCAGGCAAACCGCATTGAAGGCCGGGTCCGTAACTCCGAAGTTGAAATTCTCCGTAAGGAATGTATGTTGAAACGTGACGCCGGCTTTGACGTTGTGTTTGCCCTTCACGTAGGACACGTCCGAGCGCAGGCCCGCGTTGGTCAGTTTCCTTTGCTGGTTGAGTGTTGCAGATGAACCGCCGGGAATGAGTCCCGTACCGTCCGCAAAAACGTCTCCACTCGGGTAATAGTTGAAGCGGTCCTGACGGACGAACCCTCCGAAGGTGAACAGCGTCGTGGTGCTGATCAGGCGGGTCCACACCGGCGCGATATTGAACGTCTTGATCTGCGATCGCTGGTCCTGCGCTGGCAGGGCGGCCCCAGTGAGCGGGTTATTCACTCCGATATTCAAGTTGTCAATCGTGTTGGGAGTCTGGAACCACGAACGCGTGTATTGAAAGTTCGTGTGAATCGTATCCGCGCTGGTTACGTTGTAATCGACTCGATCAAACAGGTTTTCTTCATTGCCCTTGTCGTGGATGGCTTGAAGTTCCGGCGGGTCCAGAAATCTGCTGGTGTTCAATCCGCTGGCAGCGATGAAGTTTCCCCATTTTTGTCCGCCGAAGGCCAGCCGGAAGCCGCCGCTGACCGAGCCGAAGCTGCCATAGGAAGAGTAAACCGTGCCCTTAGGCTTGGTCACTCCGAGGCCCGATTGCGTCGTTACCTTAATGACCAGGCTGGTCTTGCCGCCGTATTCGGCAGGTGGCCCACCGGAGACTGCTTCCAGCGATTGAATGGAATCTAGCGGAATCTGGTTCGAGAAGACCTTGCTTTGTTGATCCGTGATGGGCTGGCCATCAACGGAGAACGAATTTTCGGCGTGATCTCCAAGTCCGTGGAAAAGGCCATTCGAGTCCGCTACCACCCCCGGCGTCGCCAGTGTCACCAGCGAACTCACCGAAGACGATTGGCTTTCCAAGGGCATCCGGTCAGTCAACGCTGTGTCTACGTCCGTATGAAAGCTGGGGTCCTTCTCCACCAGGTCTCCGCCATTTGCTTCCACCGTTATGCTGGTTGCCGCCGTTCCGAGCTTTAGCCCGATCTCGATGCCGGTAGGTACGCTGGAGCGAACATCCACGTCCTGGGTATATGGAGCGAACCCAGACGTTGTCACTACAAGGTGATACGTATTGAAGGGTACGTTCGAGAAACGGAAGCCTCCGTCGCTTCCCGTGGTCGTCTCACGCTGATAGCCGGTCACGGAGTATGAGATTTCGACCTTCGCGCCCACAACTACCCCGCCGGAGGCATCTTTGACCACCCCTTCGATCGATCCGGCATTGCCCAACTGCGCTTTCGCTGGCCCAGTCGTAAACAACAAAACAAACCCCAAAACAAATACAATGCAGATGCTCAAACGCTTCAACATTTTTCCTCCATCCCTTTCGAGGGCTCTTTATGTTTTGTGTGAGTAGAGTCCGCCTGGAAAAATGGCGGCGACGCTGGCCTTTAGGTAGGGCTAGCGCCGGGAAATAGACTTATAGCTTGGGCGTGGAACTAAGCGGTGGGAGGAGCGCGGCCAGCGCGATGCAGCGAAAACGAATCGCTTGGGCCGGCGTGCCGCGGTACCGAAGAAAACCGGGTAATGATTTGGGGAGTGCTGCTGAAGTCCAGCCGGGCCGCCGCCAGCGCCGGCATATGCAGCGCCTGGCAGATATGGCATGCGTTATCGGGCCCAGTCGTGTGTTGATGGAAGAGCGATCCGCCCGCCGCAAAATAGAGCAGCGCAACGCAAGCCAGCAGCGCCAGCGCACGGCGCAACGCAGTTCGCCCGAGATTGGTTTGCCGCAACGACATCTGTCTACACTTAACCTTAGCACTTTAGACGGACGAAAGTCCTGATTGGTTGCTGACTGGTACCCCAGCAAACACACGGTTTTCTTGACCCAGCAACCATTCGCGCATAAGCTACGTCTTAGTAGCCAAATGCTGTCTAAATCTCGCTCCATCTGCATTTTAACATTGATTCTCGGAGGCATTTTCCTCGCGGCGCAGTTCCACTTTTGCGCCGATTTGACTGCCGCACCCTCCACCTCGCACGTCTGCCCGGTGTGCTCAACGATGGGCTCAGCGGTTGCCACACAGTCGCCCAGCATTGCCATCGCGCCGGTCATGAACCTGCTTGCAGTGGCTCCTTTGCTCGTCTCGCCATCCTCCGCAGTTCCGCGTGCCACCTCTCCTCGCGCGCCTCCCACCGTCTAGCTTTCCCCGCTTCCCCTTTCCAGTCATCACATTCGCAACAAAAAGGGCCCAGTTCATAGAATTACAGGAGTCATGTCATGAAACGATTCGCTGTTCTATCCGCTTTGCTGCTTTTCTCCTCCGTTTCCCACGCGCAGAACGCGCCCTCGGATTCGGCTAAAAATGCCGTTCCTTCTGCTGGCACCGATGACGCACGCATGAAGGCCCTTGAGGAACAAGTTCGCTCGCTCGCCGGAGAAGTTGCGCTCCTCCGCAGCGAGCTAAAGGAGTTTCGCGAATCGAAGTCACCGGAGCAATTGTCTTCCCCGCAACTCCTTCTCGCTTCCACTCACCCCCAACCGGGTACGCTTGCCTCCGTTCCCGCCCCGGCAGCTCCGCAGACCACGCAAACACAGACCTTCGGGGGCGCCTCCGGCAACGCAAAACTGCTCAATCCGGACATCAGCCTGATCGGTGATTTTATTGGCACGGCCGGACGGAACAACGTTTCGCCTTCACCTTCGCTCCAGATGCACGAAACCGAGGTCGGCATGCAGGCCATCATCGATCCCTACGCGCGCGCCGATGCCTTCCTCTCCTTCGGTGAGACCGGCGTAAACGTCGAAGAGGCCTACATCACGTTCACTTCGCTGCCGGCTGGGCTGCTCCTAAAAGTTGGCAAGATGCGCGCGGACTTCGGCAAAGTCAACACCATCCACAATCACGCCTTGTCATTCATCGACCGGCCGTTGGTAACCAACAATCTCGTCGGCGGCGAAGATGGTATCGACGATGCCGGGCTTTCTCTCTCCCGCTTCTTGCCCGCTCCAAAGAATTGGTTTCTGGAAGGCACCGCCCAGGTTTTCCGCGGCGACTCGGATGATCTCTTTACCGCCTATCGCCGCCAGGACCTGAGTGTTGTCGGTCATCTCCGCGCGTACCGAGACTTGAGTGAATCAACCAACCTCGACCTCGGCCTCTCCTATTCCCGCGGAAACAGCGCAGGCCTCCAGACCGCCTCGAATCCTTCGGCGTTCTTCACCAATCTCTATGCTGCCGATACCACTCTCCGTTGGCGGCCCCTGCGCCGCGCAATCTATCATTCCTTCCTTTTCCGCAATGAATTCTTCTGGAGTGCTCGGGATCAGCTTTCCCTGGCCAATGCTTTCCAGACCCAGCACGCGTTCGGCTTCTACTCTTCCGCGGAATACCGCGCCAATCGGCGTTGGACGATTGGCGGCCGATTTGACCGCAGCGGCCGCGCTACCAATGCTTCTCTGACGGACACCGGTTTTTCCGGTATCCTCACCTACTGGCCCAGTGAGTTCAGCCAGATCCGTGGCCAGTATCGTTACGGCCATTTGTGGGACACGTCCAACGATCGCTTCACCAACGCCAACGAGTTTCTCTTCCAGTTTCTTTTTGTGATGGGAGCGCACGGCGCTCACCCGTTCTAAGCCGTTCCAGGAGAATTCGATGCCACGCTTATTCACAAACACACGTCCCACCGCCATCGTCTCGTCGCTGGCGCTTGTGTTCGCCCTACTTTGTCCTCTCACTGGGAGCGCTGACAGCAAGATTCGCATCATGACCGCCACCACTGACCTGGCGTCACTCGCTCAGGAAATTGGCGGCGACAAAGTGGATGTCGAATCCGTCGCGCGCGGTTATCAAGACCCGCACTTCGTCGATCCCAAGCCAAGTTTTCTTCTAAAGCTCTCCAAGGCTGAGTTGCTCATCGTCGTTGGCCTCGAACTCGAGATCGGCTGGCTGCCGCCGCTGATCACTCAGTCCAGCAATCCGAGGATTCAGGTCGGCGCGCCCGGTTATTTCGACGCCTCCCGATTTGCAAAAATCCTGGAGCTTCCTACCGGCCAGGTGACTCGCGCGGAAGGCGACGTTCATCCTCTGGGAAACCCGCATTATTGGTTAGACCCGGATAACGGCTTGCGAATCGCCAAGGGCATCCAGAACAAACTTAGCGAGATGCGCCCCAATGATGCCGCTTATTTTGCGCAGCGCTACGATTCTTTTGAGCAGCGTCTCAAGCAATCCGAGCAGCAATGGCAAGCGCAAATGAAGCCTTATGCGGGCCGCAAGGTCGTCACCTATCATCGTTCCTGGCCCAATTTCGCCGAACATTTCGGCCTAAACGTTGTCGGCTACGTCGAGCCGCGTCCGGGCATTCCTCCGAGCCCTCAGCACACCGTGGAATTGATCGGGCAAATGAAGCGCGACGGTGTGAAAATTATCATGGTCGAGCCGTACTTTGATTTGAAGACACCCAACTCCATCGCGCGCGACACCGGCGCGCAAGTCGTCGTCCTGATGCCCTCCGTCGGCGGGGAAAAAGAGATCACCGACTATTTCAAGTTGTTCGACTACGACATCGCCAGGCTCAAGAAGGCGTTTGACGAGACTCACTAGGAGAGTATTCGATGGAGATTCTTCCGTTTCTCATCTTGCCTTTTTTGGCGAGCTTGATCTTGACAGGCATTCATTCCTATCTGGGAGTGCATGTTGTTGAGCGAGGCGTCATTTTCGTGGACCTCGCTCTCGCGCAGATCGCTGCGCTCGGGGCCACCGTGGCCATTATCGTCGGGATGGATCCGCACGGTCGCGGCTCCTACTGGATCAGCCTCGGCTTCACGTTTCTGGGCGCCGCCATTTTTGCCTTTGCACGCACGCGCCGTGGCCATATTCCGCAGGAGGCTTTCATCGGCATCGCTTACGCCGTTGCCTCCGCAATGGCCATTCTCCTGATGAGCAAGGCCACCGGCGAAACCGAGCATCTCAAGGACATGCTCGTCGGCAATATTCTTGCCGTCTCTAGACCGGAGGTAATCAAAACCGCTTTGCTCTACAGCGGTGTCGGACTCTTCCACTTTATCTTTCGCAAAAAATTCCTGCTCATCTCCATGAACCACAACAAGGCCGAGCAACTCGGCTTTAACGTGCGTTTTTGGGATTTTCTTTTCTACGCCTCTTTCGGATTTGTTGTCACGTCCTCGGTAGCCATTGCCGGGGTTCTGCTCGTTTTCTGCTACCTCATCGTCCCCAGCGTCGGCGCCATGCTCTTTGCCGACCGCATCGGCCCACGCCTCGCCATCGGCTGGACCATGGGCACACTGGTTTCCGCGCTGGGCGTCTATCTCAGCGTCCAGCTAGACACGCCGACGGGCGCCACCATCGTCGTCACCTTTGGCGGCGTACTCATCGTGATGTTTCTATTGCATCTCGTTCTGCACCACGGTAGCGCGGCCCGGGAATTGAAAGGCGGCGTTTCGGCTCAACGCGAGCTCGAAGCGGCTACCCCTTCTTCCCGGGAAGGGTAGTTTTCAAACGAACAATCCCTCTATTTCTTCTCCGGCTGCGCCGTCGGCGGCAGAATCCCATTCAGCCGCAAATAAATTGCCTGCGCCCCGTAGTGATCGTACCAGTCGTCGCTCAAGACGATCAGCGCCGTGGCCCTCGACGCCGGCCGGTTTCCAAAGAGCATCATTTGATCGCCCAGCTTGGAATCGTCCACCTTCTCCAGCTCCGCGGCGCAATAATCGAAGGAAGCCTTCAGCGCCGCCACCAGCTTGTCCTTCGGATCGCTGTCGGTGATTTTCAGTTCCGGCGCCGTGCCTCCGGAAATCTTCGAGCACAACCCGTTGTTGGACTGCGCGATGTGCATCACTACGTGCCCGAAGGAATTCATTTCCGGCGACGGCTTAAACCCATATTTCTCTGCCGGCATCAACTCCGCCGCCCCCACCATGTTTTTCGAAAATCGCGCTAGTTGCGCCTTCACCGTTCCGGTTACCGGATTCGGCACCGCCGCCATCTTCGCCATCGACTGCGCATCCGCAGGTGCCGCCGCTTGCGGCGCACTCGCCGCTGGCGCAGTTTGCTGAGCTACTGCAACTCCCCCCGTCATCAGAATCATCGCCGCCACAAACAGACTCATTCGTATTTTCATTGTCGTTTCCCCCTCCAAATCCGCAAGGAAGCATACCCCCCACCGATTCCCTTAACAAGTGGCAGGCGCGTCCCTCAAGTTCTATGCCTTCATCCTGGCCATTTTGATTGCCGTTTACTTGGAAACATTTTACGGTCCGCCCCGTCTCTACCTATAGCTATCTATAGGAGCTCTATGCTCAAAGCCAAGAATGACCTTCTCCAGGGCACCCTGGCCCTTCTGGTCCTCAAGACTCTCGCCCGCGGCCCCCTCCACGGTTATGGCATCACTCTTCATATCCAGATGGTTTCAAAGGACTTCCTGCGCGTTGAAGAAGGCTCTCTCTATCCCGCGCTCCACCGCATGGAGCAGGACGGCTTGGTCACCGCCGAATGGGGCTTCTCTGAAAACAATCGCCGCGCCCGCTATTATCACCTGACCGCCGCAGGCAGGAAGCAACTTGCGGAAGAAGAAAAGAGCTGGGAACGCCTCATCCAAGCTGTCGCACAAGTTCTCCGTTTCGCCTGAACGTTCCGAAAGGAAGGTGCCCCGTGTCCTTGATTTCGCGCTTGCGCGGCATGTTGCGAAGAGAACAGTTGGATCACGATCTCGACGAAGAACTGCGCTCGCACATCGAAATGCGCGCCGCCGACAACACCGCCGCCGGGATGTCGCCCCAACAAGCCCGCTACGAAGCTCAAAAGCGTTTCGGCAACACCACCCTCCTCAAGGAGGACACTCGCGGAGTAGACATCATCAGCTGGCTGGACGAAGCCGCCCGCGATTTTCGCCTTGCCCTCCGTTTGTTACAACGCAGCCCCGGCTTCACCATTGTCGCCATCCTCACTCTGGCTCTCGGCATCGGCGCCAATACGGCGATTTTTTCCGTCATTGATTCCGTCCTTCTTCGCCCTCTTCCGTATCATGAACCGGACCAACTGGTGATGGTCTGGGAAAACAATTCCCAGCATCCCAACCCGCACAACACGGTTTCTCCGCCCAACTTTGTCGATTGGCAAAGCCGCAATACGATTTTTTCGAGCATGGCCTACATCTTCGACGGGCGCGATAATCTCACCGGAAATGGCGATCCTCAAGAAGTCGTCGTTCAGGATGTCTCTGTCAATTTCTTCTCCCTCCTCGGCGTCAATCTGCTCCTCGGCCCCGGCTTCACTCCCGAAAACGGGCAAGCCGGCCACGACAACGTCGTCATTCTCAGTTACGGCTTCTGGAACGAACATTTCGCTGCCGATCCCGCCATCGTCGGCAAATCGGTCGTCCTCAATGGCCATCCGCAAACTGTTGTCGGCGTCGCGCCTCTGAAATTTCAGTGGTTCATCAAGGATGGCTCGCTCACCAGCGCAAAGCCACAAATGTGGTCGCCCTTTGTTTTTCCCCAGTCGTGGAGCAATCACAAAGACATGGGCCGGTTTATCACTGTTGTCGCGCGCATGAAACCCGGCGCCACCTATTCTCAAGCGCAGACCCAGATGACCGCCATCGCTTCCCAGCTTGAGCACGAATATCCGGATTCCCAGAGCCACTGGGGCGTCAACGTCGTGCCTCTCCGCGATCAAATTTCCGGCGCGTTGCGCCCCTCCTTGCTGGTTCTCTTTGGCGCTGTCGCGTTTGTCCTCCTCATCGCCTGCGCCAATGTTTCCAGCCTCCTCCTCGCCCGCGCTGCCAGTCGCGAACGCGAGATGGCCATTCGAACCGCCATCGGCGCCAGCCGCTGGCGCATCGCCCGCCAATTGCTCATGGAAAGTTTGCTCCTCGCGTTGATTGGTGGAGGCCTCGGCGTCGCTCTCGCCGTTTGGGGCACCAACGCGCTCCTCGCCGCCAGCCCCAGAAATCTGCTCGACCTCGCGGCCATTTCTCTGGATCTTCGCGTTCTTACTTTTGCCGTTGCCTCCACGCTCCTCGCCGGCCTGCTCTTCGGTTTTCTCCCTTCCTACATCTCCGCGCATTCGCGCATCTCAGAAACTCTTAAAGAAGGCGGCCGCGGCTCCTCCGCAGCAAACCGCCGTGCCTTTGCGCGCAACGCCTTTGTGGTGGCCCAGTTGGGCCTCGCCCTCGTCTTGCTCACCGGTTCCGGCTTGCTCATTCGCAGCTTCGTCCGCTTGATTGGTGTTGATCCGGGATTTGACACCGGTCATCTCTTGACGTTTAAGGTCTCGCTTCCCCGCGCAAAATACGGAAAAGACCCTGTGTGCTTGGCTTTCTTCCAGCAACTGCTCGCCAAACTCAGCACCGTCCCTGGCGTCCGCTCCGCCACTATGGAGAGCTTTCCTCCTCTCGCCGGCCTGGGCGCCGCTACCGCCGTGCACCTTCTCAGCCAGCCGCCACTCGCTCTCTCGGATCTTCCCGTCACCAACGTCCAGGTCGTCGGCTCCAACTACTTCAGCACCATGAATATTCCTCTTCGCGCCGGCCGTCTCTTTAATGCGCAAGAGCTCACCGAAGAAAAACACGTGACCATCATCAATCAGGCTTTCGCCGACAAATACCTCCACGGCGTCAATCCCCTCGGCCAGAAAGCCGCCATCTATATGAAGAGTCTTTCGGAAACTGAGCTCCAGCCCTCGGAAATCATCGGCGTGGTCGGAGATGTCCACCAGATGGGGCTCGATACCGTGCCCGAACCCACTGTCTATTGGCCTCACCCCGAGCTCGTTATGTCAGGAATGACTATTCTGGTTCGAACCGCAAACGATCCGCGATTGATCGCACCGGCCGCGCGGGCTGCTCTTCAGCAATTGGATCCAGAACTTCCCCTGGCCGGCGTCGCCACTATGGACCAACTTCTCGCGGACTCCCTTTCTCGTTCGCGTTTCACAATGCTTCTGCTCGGCATCTTTGCCGGCGTAGCTCTTGTGCTTGCCGCTGTCGGCATTTACGGCCTGATCGCCTACAGCGTCACCCAGCGCACTCAAGAGCTAGGCATTCGAATCGCTCTCGGCGCCCAGCGTCGCGATGTCCTCCGCCTCGTCCTCGCGCAGGGCACGCGACTCACTTTTCTCGGCGTAGCCATTGGCCTTTTCGCCGCTCTCGCTCTCTCACGACTCTTGTCCACCTTGCTCTTCGCCGTCAGCGCCACCGACCCGCTCACCTTCGCCGGCGTCGCCACCTTGCTCGCGGTCGTAGCTCTACTGGCGTGCTTCATCCCCGCCCGCCGCGCCACCCGCGTGGACCCCATCGTCGCTCTCCGCTACGAGTAGCGCGCTTGAATTTTCGTTTCGTAGCGCCGGCATCTTGCCGGCTCCGGCGTAGCGGCCGGTCTTTAGACCGGTGCTTTTCTCTTTGTGGTGCCGCTCAGGCAAGATTTTTCAGCGTCTTCTCAATCAGCCCCGCCGTCCCCGTATACGGATCCCCCGGGCTGTCCCACTCCATCGAAAAATAGCCTTTATATCCGTGTTGCTTCGCGATCCCAAACGTTTTCGCCAAATCCACATGCGCGATCTTGCCCTGCTCGCCCTCTTCCGTTTCCTTCACGTGCGAGATTCCGTACGCGTGGGCAAACATCCCATCGACGCCCTTGTACGCGTAATCGTCGTCGTGCGCCGCCACCGAATTTCCGAAATCCGGCAGCGCCCGTAGCCACGCGCTGTTCACTTTTTCGATGACCTTCACAATGAAGAACGGATCTTCGCTGACCGCGTCGTCGTTCTCCAGGTGCACCACCACGTTTTTTGCCGCCCCGTATTCCGCCACGCGCTTCAAGCTTTCCGCCGTTCGCTCCACGTCCGGTTTCGCATCATTCGCCGCGGGAATATGCGTCCGCACGCTCGGCGAACCGATCGTCACCGCCGCATCGATCCATTCTTTGCTGGACGCCACCGCCAGCTCCCGTTCCGCGCTATCCATTGCGTAGGGGCTGTGCGCGCCGTCCACCGCCATGTTCACGATCGCTCCACCCGCCTTCGCCACCGCAGCGCGCAGTTCCTCCAGGTACGTTTTGTCCAGCGAACGGAAATGCGGGCTCCACGGCTCAATCTTCTTGACGTTGAATTTCGCGCTCACGTGCGCCGCGAAATCTTTCAGCTCCATCTTCGCGCCGCCGCTCTTGTCCTCGCGACGCGCGATGAAATCCCGAAACGGATACGACGCAATCGCAATCCGCTCCCGCGCCGCCGCCGGAAACTTCACGCTCGGCCCCGCATCCGCCGCCAGCGCCGTTCCCATCCCGGCAAACAGCCCTGGCCACACTCCCGCGCAAGCTGCCGCCCCCGCCGCCGAACCACCCGCTGCCAGAAACCGCCTTCGTGTTGTGTGCCTCATAGTCGCGCCAGTCTAGGGCCGATCCAAAGTTTTGTCACTAGTTGCCGAGAATCTCCATCCGTGCGAAAGTCCCAACGGCATATTGCCGTCTAAACCATGCCCGTCTCGCTCGAAAATTCGCAGCTCATCTACCGCGCGCTCAAATCCAGCGGTATCCAGCTGCTTTCCGCCCTCCCCGAAACCTGGCTCGTCCACCTAATCCACATCGCCGAAGACGATCCGCAAATGACTCTCGTCCGCCTCGCCAAGGAAGAAGAAGGCGTCGGCCTCTCCGCTGGCGCGCATTTCGCCGGCGTCAAGTCCGCCATGCTCATGCAAAACCACGGCTTTCTCGCCGCCATCAACGGCATCGTCTCCTTCGCCCACCTGTACAAAATTCCTCTCCTAATGCTCATCAGCTATCGCGGCGCATTCGGCGAGCGCGACCCCTGGCAAACGCAAGGCGGCAATGTAACCGAGCCTCTCCTCCGCGCCCTGAACATTCCTTATTCTTTCCTCGACGCTCCCACCTCCGTCGAAAAGCGCATCCACCAGGCCCACGCCCTCGCCGAGAGTAGTCTTCAGCCCGTCGCGTTGCTCCTCACGCGTGATTTGATGTGGGTCGAATGATGCTTCGCCTAGACTGCCTCCGCGCCATCTACTCCGACCTCGAAAAATGTCTCGTCGTCACCATCATGGGAGCTCTTCCCGCCGAGCTCCAATCCCTCGGCCATCGTCCCAATTTTTTCTATTTGCAGCACGCTATGGGACTGGCCTCTTCCACCGGCCTCGGCCTAGCTCTCTCCTTGCCCGCTCAAAAAGTTATCGTCCTCGACGGCGACGGTTCGCTCCTCATGAACCTCGGCAGCCTCAGCACCCTCGCCCGCTACAAACCAAAAAATCTCCTCCACATCGTTTTTGACAACGAAAGTCTCCTCTCCGTCGGCGGTTTCCCCACCGCCACCAGCACCGGCACTGATTTGGAAGCCATCGCCCGCGCCGCCGGCATTCCAAAAACGTGCACCGTCAGCACCGTTGAAGATTTCACAACTGTAGTCCGCCAAGCCATCCAGCACGAAGGCTTGCAAACCATCGTCGCCAAAGTCGAAGCCACCGGCCCCAAAGTATTCGTCACCGACCTCGGCCTCCTCGAAAATCGCTTCCAGTTCCGCCGCCACATCCAATCCCTCTCGCCGAAATCCCGATGATGCTATCCTCCTCTTTCTCTTGTAGCGGCCGCTTTCCGAAGCGGGCGCCTTTGCTTTTCTTTTTCTCGAGGTCCCTATGTCTGAAATCCTTCTCCAACTTGTCGAAGCTCTCCACGCCGGCCGCTTGCGCGTCGTCGATCTCACTCTGCCTCTCAGTTCCGCCACGCCCCTCCTCCCACTCCCCACACAATGGAACAACACTCCGCCCTTCACCCTTCGCGAACTCTCCCGCTACGACTCTCGCGGCCCCTTCTGGTATTGGAACGCCTTCGAAACCGGCGAGCACACCGGCACCCATTTCGATGCTCCCGTCCACTGGATCACCGGCAAGGACCTCCCCGATTCCTCCGTCGATCGCATCCCTGCGAAAAAATTCATCGGCCCCGCCTGCGTCATCGACGTCACAAAAGACGTCGGCAAAAATCCCGATTTCCTCCTGACCTCCGCCCATATCAAGGACTGGGAAGCCTCGCACGGAAAAATTCGCCCCGGCTCCTGGGTCCTCCTCCGCACCGGCTGGTCCAAACGCACCGATCCCGCCCAATACATCAATCTCGGTGAAGACGGCCCGCACACCCCCGGCTGGGCCAAAGAATGCTCCCAATTCTTAGCGAACGATCGCGACGTCCTTGGCGTGGGCGTCGAAACAGTAGGAACCGATGCCGGCCAAGCCGCCAAGTTCGACCCGCCCTTCTCCAATCATTGCGTCATGCACGGCAGCGGCAAGTTCGGCCTCGCCAGCCTCTGCAATCTCGACCAGCTTCCTCCCACCGGCGCCGTCGTCATCGCCGCCCCCCTCAAAATCGTCAACGGCTCCGGCAGCCCCCTCCGCGTAATCGCCATCTCCCCGTAATGCGCTCTTGTAGCGGCCGCTTTCCGAAGCGGGCGCCTTTCGCTTTCGCAGCGGCGGCCTTCAGGCCGGCCCAGTATTGGTTTTGTAGGGCTCGCCTTCCGAGGCGGGCCGCTCTTTTCGTTGTAGTGCCCGTCGGAACTGTCCTGACCGCAGCCGAAGGAGACCGGCTCTTTTGACTTTTCTCTTCTCCTGCTTCCATCGAACCACTCCCACCGTCACAGTTATAGAATGGAGCCTCGGTTCGGTGCGCCACGAACGTGAGGGCCACACTGGAGAAATCATGAAGAAAGCGTTTTTTCTGCTTCTACTATTCTTCGCCGCCCGCCCCACATTCGCGCAAAACTTGCCCGAAGGCATCTGGCAAGGCTATGACGGCGAGTGGCGCCACGTCTCGGCCCAATTGCTCGCGCTCGCCGAAGCCACTCCGGAGGAAAAATTCTCCTGGCGTCCCGCGCTGGGCGTGCGTTCCACCAGCGAAGTCTACATGCACATCGCCATCGCCAATTTTGGCTTGCTGGCTTTTACCGGCCCCAAGGTGCCCGTCGACCTGAAAGAAAGCCTGGAGACGTCCGTCACCTCCAAGGCCGAGGTCATCAATTGGCTCAAGCGCTCGCTCGACGCCGTCAAGCAAGCCCATTTGGCCGCCACATCCAAAGACCTCCAGCGCAAGGTCCACATCTATGATCGCGACACCAACGCGGACGGCATGTACCTGCGCATCATCGTCCACGCCAACGAACACATGGGCCAGCTCGTCGCCTACGCCCGCATGTCCGGGGTTGTCCCTCCCTGGTCCAAAAAGGAGTAAGGACTCTTTTTTTTCGCGATCGGCTTTCGTAGAGGCGGCCTTCTGGCCGGCCATGCCTCCGCAGTCTCGATCAACTGACCGCTGCTACCTCTTCACTCTTCTGCCACAAAGGACTGATTCCCCAGAGGAGCACCAAAATCCCCGCTCCCGGAATCAAATACAATCCCGTTGCTTCCATCGAGGCCGCTTCCGTTGCATTTGATGGTTTCAAATCGTACGGGCTGTTCACAGGATGCCACTTCTTTTGCACACCGGAGAAAATCATCCACGCGCCCAAGATGATTCGTCCCCACCCTACGTTTCGCCCCGAAACGGCCAGAACCATCGGCTGAGCGCGAAGATGTCTCTGCGCCACGTACACAAAATACAGAACGAAAACTACTCTCCACACCTGTAGCACTCCATCCCACATACCGGGAAATGCGCCCCGTGCGGCTCTCGAAAGCATGTTCATCCAGTTCAACGCCAGCATGATCCCGAACGCGCAAGCAATCACCAACGCCGTATAACCCTTCCACTTACTCCTCTTCCATTCCGCCATGCCCCACCTCCTGTCCCAAAAGGCGAGTCGTCGATCCCTGGCAAGTTCGCAACGCCTCTCCATCCCCCTGGTCTTGCGGAATCAACGTTAAGCCACCTTTCTGCCACTCCCGTCAAGTGCCAGAAGGCGGATACGCTAGCGTCAGCACAATACTATGTCAATAGAGGCGGACCGGCAGGTCGCACGTCCACACGAGTCTTTCGAAGACGATTGTCTGGATGTTCCGCTCCGCGATTCTAGTCAAGATAACGGCATAAAAGGTGGGCATGTCTCTCACCGCTTCACAAATAAAACGCAATAACTCCCCTCCGGCCAATCCTCCACAATCTTCTCCACCGTCAACCCCGCCGCCTTCAACTCTTCAATCACAATCTTCTCCGGAATCCCATGCCCGCCCCGGTTGCTCGGCACTCCTTCCACCGGATCGAGCCCCGCCCGTGGCGGAAAATCAATAATCGCCAGCCGCCCTCCGCTTTTCAGCGACCGCACCAGCCCGGCGTCAAACTCCGCCGGCTTCGTCAGGTGATGGTACACGCGCCTCAAATAAATCGCGTCGCAGCATCCCGCCGGTAAATTCGTCTCCGCCTCCTTGCTCTCCACCACCGCGACGTTCCCCAGCTTGCGTTTTGCCACCTCCGCCCTTAGCTCCGCCAGCTTCTTCGCATCAATCTCCGTCGCATACACTCGCCCCGCCGCCCCCACTCGCTCCGCCGCCGCAAACGCATACGCGCCATCCCCCGCCCCAATATCCGCCACCACCGTCCCCGCCTTCCACCCCATCAACTCCGCCAGCCGCCCAACCTCCCCCGCCGCATCCCCACGAACCCCCACCGCAAACACCAACGCCACCGCGCACGCCAGCCCCACCACCAGTAAGTTTCTTTTTCTCATCGCAGCACTGGTCCCTTCCCCGACAAACCACTATCGCCGTGGCTGTAAAAATTCCGATTCATGCGCTCTGTCAGTGCATCATGAACTCTATTCAGTAGTCGCGTGGTATCCTTCATTATGATATCGGCTTGCGCGCCGATGGAAGAAACAAGATAGATTCGCCAGCAGCATGGGTCCGTGTGAGTTAAGACGGAGGAGTTACCGGAAAAGTAAGGGTAGAAAAGAAGAAAGCTCGCTGGCGGGCGAGCCTCTTCACAAAATCGATTCTTTGGCGATATAGTTCCTTAGCAGGAACTACGCACTCGTAGTGTAACACAACGAGGAGCGTGACTAATGTCCAAGAAACTAATCCATTTCAACATAGAGGGGGCCAGTCCCCATACCCTGCCGATGTCCAGGCTTGCTGAGTATCTTCGCGACTTGGCCCATGTTTTGGGAAATGAAGATAGCGTCCACTTTCTTCGCACAAAGGAGGGGAGCGCTTCCTGCGAAATAGAAATCGAGCGCGAGCTAGAAGAAGAAATAGCTTCTAGGACGAAAGGAATAGCTGCGGGTCGCGGACCCAAAGACGCTCTCGATGCCTATCGGTCGCTCCGATCGCAACTTGAAAAAGACAAGTTTTCGGCTGAATTGGAAATGGAAGATGGAAACGTCATTTTGGAGTTTGCTTTCGGCTCTAACAACAGAAAGGAAACTTTTGGTCCATTCTGGGAAGACGGTTCGGTCGATGGAATTCTAGTGAAGATCGGCGGTTTTGACGAAACAGTTCCCGTTCACCTGGTCAACGAAGGTCGTCACTACACCTGCAACACAACTCGCGAAGTTGCGCGAGACCTTGCGCACCGTCTTTACGGAAACCCGGTAAGAGTTCACGGCAAGGGTAAATGGTACCGAAACGAACATGGGAAATGGGAATTGCGCTGGTTCAACATTAAGAGCTTTGACGATCTTGAAGGAACAAGCTTGTCGGATGTGGTGTCACGGCTCAGAGCGATACCAAACAACGAACTAGCTACGCTAACAGACCCCCTAAGCGAAATGCAGAAAATCAGAAGGGGCCAGGAATAAGAAGAGATGGTGGCTTTCGATACCACATTCCTAACCCTAATGTTTATCCCAGAGGCGAAACACTCCATTCCGGATGCAAGAGACCGCGTGAACTTTCTGATTGCCGACCTTAATGGCCGGGGAGAGCAAATTATTGTGCCAACTCCTGCATTGAGCGAAGTTTTGGTCAGAAGCGGAAAGGCTAGGAACCAGATCATTCAAGAACTGACGAAGTCACCCAAGTTCCTTGTCGCCCCATTTGACGTACGCGCAGCCCTGGAACTATCGCTGATGTCAGATGCGGCATTCACCAGCAAGGACAAAAAAGGAGGAGCAACAGGGACTTGGGTAAAGGTGAAATTCGATCGGCAAATCGTAGCTATCGCGAAAGTCTTTGGAGCCTCAAAAATTTATTCCGAGGACGCTGATGTCCGTGCAATCGGAGGTCGCGAAGACATACCTGTGTTCGGTGTCGCAGATATTAATGTGCCTGACCTCGGGCTATCCTCGTTTAATCTAACCCCGTCAGGTTCTTAGAAATTCGCTGAGCTCAATCCTGATACCTCCAGCTACTGTCCGTATTCGTCATGGCGTCGCACCCAGAAAGGTCCGCGCCCACCTTCATCTCGTCCCTTGGGCGCCAAATCCAGGTAGTGATAGTGGATGTTCATCTTGTCGTTTCCCCGGTCGTAGCACGAGTAACAGTGAAACACCGCGCCGCTCTCATCTTTGTAGAACACGCTGTGGCCTTCGCGCTCGCGAGCCTGTGGGTTTTGGATTTTGAAATTGAAGAACGCGCTCTTCTTGGCAAGCTCTTCCGCTGTGAACGACACGTGGTAGTCGAAATTGAAATCCGTATCCCCTGATGACACCCATTTGAAATTCCAGCCCATCCGCCTCTGGTAAGCCGCCAGCTTGCTGTATGGCGCGCGAGACACCGCGATCATCATCACATCGCGTTGTTTCAGGTGCACGCCAATGCCGTTAAACCCATCGGCCCGCAGTGAGCAGTGTGGGCATCCCGCCTCCGCATTCGGCTCAAACATGAAGTGATAGACGATCAGCTGGCTTCTTCCATCAAAAAGCTGCGCCAGTGTTTGTTTCCCGTTCGGTCCTTCAAAAATGTACTCTTTCCGGACCGCCTCCCACGGCAACTCCCGCCGCTCCTGGATATGTTGGTCCTGCAGTCGCGTGAACTCCTTTTCCTTTGCCAGAAACGCCGTGCGCGCCGCAAGCCACTCCTCGTGCGAGACTACTTTGTGATTCTTGATACCGTCGCCATCCTCGGTTTTCATGTGCCCGCCTCCCCCGAAATGCGAACCACACCACCTCGTCTTAGACCTGAAAAATCTGTCAGAAATTCCCGCGAGTGTCTTCCGAAGGGAGTTATCCACAGTTCATTCGAATGCTAATCCAATACGTACTTGACTATTGCATTACGTCTGTGATACCCTAGCCTTTGATAGTCACTCGCCAACTCGCCCGATTCACCCCGTCCCATTCTTCTCCGCGATCCCGGCGTTTACCCCGCCTGCCCCGAGCGATGAGATCTGCCCCTAACTCCCACGAAATCATATCGTTTGCAGACCCCCACCCACTAACATCTATCGAATCATATCGTTACGAAAACTATAGCCGGGAGGGGGTGAGTTACGCTCGCATTCTAACTCCCTTTAGAATCAACACTTGCGAAAGTGTATCAAAACAAACGACTTTAACTATCTTTAGAATGAACACTTCTGAAAAACAGGGAGGGGGGTGGCCGGTTATTGTTAACCAGACATGCGACCAACGATTGCCTTGTGGCACAGCCATTATTGGCAGTGCTCTTCCACCAGTCACGAGTCACCAATCACAAGTCACTACGGTGTTGCGCCGCCCGCGTATAATGTCGGCTCGAAATCAAGGAGACGACTCGCAATGAACTATCGTCGCTTCGGCCGCACCGGATGGAACGTCAGTGAAATTGGTTACGGCATGTGGGGACTCGCCGGCTGGACCGGCTCCGACGATGCCGAATCGCTCGACGCCCTACAGCGCGCCGTCGATCTCGGCTGTAATTTTTTCGACACCGCGTGGGCCTACGGCGCCGGCCGCAGCGAACAGATCCTCGGCAAAGTTCTCCGCGCCAACAAAAATAATTCCGCCGTCGGCGGTCCAGACAAGAAACTCTACGTCGCCACGAAAATTCCGCCCAAGAACGAAAAGTGGCCCAGCCGCCGCGACTTCACTCTCGACGATTGCTATCCGCCCAACCACATCGAAGAGTACGTCAACAAGAGCCTCGCCAATCTCGGCGTCGAAAAACTCGACCTCATCCAGTTTCACACTTGGGAAGACCGCTGGCTCACCGACGAACGCCTTCCGCGCGCCGTGGAAAAGTTGCGCACCAGCGGCAAAGCCGAAGCCGTCGGCGTCAGCGTCAATCGTTGGGAACCTTGCAACGGCATTCGCGCCGTCCTCGAAGGCGTAGCCGACGCCGTCCAGGTTATCTACAACGTCTTCGACCAAAATCCCGAAGACGGGCTTTTCCCCATTTGCCGCATGAAAAACGCCGCCGTGATCGCCCGCGTGCCCTTCGATGAAGGCACCCTCACCGGCACTCTGACTGTCGACAGCACTTGGCCGCAAGGCGATTGGCGCAACACTTATTTCGTCCCGGAAAATCTGAAGAACAGCGTCGCCCACGCCGAGGCCCTCCGCCCGCTCGTTCCCGCCGACAACTCCATGGCCCAAATGGCGCTGCGCTTCATCCTCAACAATCCTGACGTCAGCACCATCATTCCCGGCATGCGCAAACGCCGTAACGTCGAATCCAACATCGCCGCCAGCACCCAGGGCCCGCTGCCGGTGTCGCTGCATAAGCAGTTGCGCGCGCACCGCTGGGACCGCAACCCAACGAGTTGGAGCCAATGAAATTTCTATGTTTAGAAAAAAACAAACTACGCGGTTTGTTTCAACGCGCGTTCCACGAGCGTCAGGCAACGCTCGGCTTGTTCGCGCATTAACTGTTCGTGATCGCCGCGATCGCGCTGCATGCTGTGGAGTTCATCGGCAATCGCCAGCGCCGCCAGCACCGCGACTTTCTGCGTGTCCACCGTCTTGGTCACATCGGCGATATCATGCATCTTGTCGTCGACGAACTTCGCGAGCCTCTGGACGTATTTCCCATCCAGGTCTCCTTGGATGGAGTACGTCTGCCCGAAGATCTGCACTTTCACCGGCGCGCTCATCTTTCAGGATTGTAGCGCAGGACCAACCCTTACGGAGTTTTTCTTCAACTGGCGCGGAGTTGAGCACCGAGATGTTTCTCAAGGGCAGCAACAATTTTACCGCTGAAATCGGCGGTCTGCGCGTCGGTAAGCGTCGCTTCGCGGCTTTGAAACGTCACGCGCACGAGCAGCGAATATTTTCCCGCCGGAACATTTTTCCCGCGGAACAGATCCGTCGCTTCGATCGATGCAATCCCAGAAATTCCGAGCGAGCGAACCGTCTTTCTCACGTCGGCAAAAGTCGTGCCTTCGGACAGCAAAAGCGAGAAATCTCTTTCGACGGCCGGGAATCGCGGAAGTGGCGAATAGCCGCGCTGGTCGTGCATCATGCGGATGGCTTTGTGAATTGGAGCAAGAGTGAGCTCAGCAAGGAAAACATTTTGCCGGAGCTTCAATTTGTCGGCCACGCGTTGCGCAAGCTGGCCGGCGATGCCCAGGTCTTCCTGGCCAAGAAAAACTCTGCCGCGCCGCGCGCCATGCAGCCAGTTCGAGCCACTTTTTTCCCACTGGAAGCCGCTCGCGAGTTCGCCGATGGAATCGAGATCGCCCTTTAGGTCGGCGAACTCGTACTCTCGCGCGTTCTCGTAAAGGCCTTTTTCGCGGGCTTCGCCGGTTGCGCCAATCGTAAGGACAGCCGTCTCGACAGATTCAGATCCATTCAAGCGGTAGTGGCTTGCGATTTCGAACAGGCGGACGTTGCGCTGACCGTGATTCAAATTCCATTCCAGCGCGGCGGCCATTGTGACGATTCCGGAGGAACGCAGCACGTTGGCTTCTTCGGAGAGTGGATTGGAAAGGCGCGCGGGAGAAACACCATCAGGACGGAACAACGCGTCGCGTTCCTCCGCGACGTGGGGAATCGTCAAGATTTCGCGGTAGCCGAGGCCGATGAGCCGTTCGCGCAAACGGGTTTCGGCTTCGTAGTGCGGGAGTCGCGCTGCGCCTTGCCGCGCCGCAGGGAGCCGCGGGGCAAATTTATCGAGTCCGTAGATACGCGCGATTTCCTCAATGAGATCGATTTCGCGCTCGACTTCGGCGCGCCATGAGGGTTGCGTGCATTCCCAGGCCGCGAGGAGCGAACCTTCCGCGCCGCGATTTTGGTCGACGCGAACGGGGGCGAAGCCGAGCGCGCTGAGACTGGATTCGACTTCCTTGTCCGGTACGTCTGCGCCCATCACACGAAGAATCTCCGCCCGCGTCACGCGGATTTTCTTTGCGGCGCGCTTGCCCGGGTAAACATCGACGACGCCTGCGAGCAACTCTCCGCCGGCGAGCTGAAGAATCAGTTCCGTTGCGCGGCGGGAGGCAACTTCGGCCATTTCCAGGTCGGCGCCGCGGCCAAAACGCGTGGAGGCTTCCGTATGCAATTTCAGGAAACGGGCAGTACGGCGAATGGCTACCGGCTCGAACCAGGCACATTCAATCAAGACATTTTTGGTGGAGAAAGAAATCTCTGTTTCCGCGCCGCCCATGATTCCGCCAATGCCGATGGGGCGCGAGCCGTCGCCATCGCTGATCATGCAGATGCTCGAATCAAACTGTCGCTCGATGCCGTCGAGCGTTCTCATTTTTTCAGCAGGCTTTGCGCGGCGGACGACGATTTTGTGGTCGCGAACTTTGTCGTAATCGAAAGTATGGAGCGGATGGCCGAGCTCGAGCATCACGTAGTTCGAAACATCGACGACGTTGCTGATGCTGGCGACGCCGGAGGCTTCCAGGCGATCTTTCAGCCATTTTGGAGAAGGCTGAATCTTCACGTTGCGAATTACGCGGGCGGTAAAGCGGCCGCAGAGATCCGGACATTGAATCTCGACGTTTACGGCGTCGCTGGCTTTCGCTGCGCTCTCCACAGGTTTTGGCGAAACGTGCTTCAGCGGCAGCTTGTAAATCGCGCCGACTTCGCGCGCGATACCGTAATGTGCGAGGCAATCAGGGCGATTTGAACTGACTTCGGCGTCGATTACCGCTCCGTGCGGACCGTTCTCCACGCCACCGATGTTTGTGCCAGAGAGCGCCAAGCGCGAAGCAAGCTCCTGCGGCGGCGCAGTGACGTCGACGAAGTCTTTAAGCCAGTTGTAAACCACCTTCATGGTCAGTTCCCGCCTGCTCGCAGCTGTCCAAAATAAACGCGCGTCCAATATTCCATTCGTACGCGGCCGTCCCGCTGGTGAGTCTGAAAAATTCTCTCCAGCTCCGCCATCATCGGAGCGTGGTTCGCATGGCCCTCCGTGGGAGCAAAAGAGCTGCTGCGCAAACGACCGCGCAGGCCGTCCCAATCCAAAACCTGTTCATTCGGAAGGTCGTGCGAGAAGAATTTGCCGTCGTTAAAGAAACTGCGGATGTGATGCAGTTCCGGGTACGAGTCTTTCACACGCTTGTAATCGATGCCGAAACGCTCGAGCAATTGCTCATATTCGCGCGTGAGCCGCTGCTCTTCCATCCGCCGGTCATTCCATGCGATGACCACCCAGCCAGCGGGCTTGAGGATACGCATAAATTCGCGGCGCGCCGCCTGTGGATCGAACCAGTGAAACGCTTGTCCGGCGGTAACAAAGTCGATGCTGGAATCGTCGAGCGTCGTGGATTCGGCTGAGCCTTCGATGCTTGAGAAGCCGTCGTAGGAGGCGAGATATTCTTCTCCGGCCTGGCGCATTTCCGTGTTGGGTTCGATGCCGTAAACGCGATTGCCGTTTTTCAGGAAGAGTTCACTCAAGAAACCTGTGCCGGAGCCAATGTCGGCGATGACGTGGCCGGGACGCAAGCCACATTCCGCGCGCAAGAGATCGAGCACGGCCGCGGGATAGCCTGGGCGATAGCGAACGTAGTCCGCCACGCGGTTGGAGAAGCGCTGTTTGGCGTCGGCGAAAGTCATCTGGTGACTCGTGACTGGTGACTGGTGACTAGCGCAAACACTGCGCAAGGCACTGTGAGCCAGACAAGTTGTGTTCGGTTTCTCATGGGAATTGCCGCAAGAAGCGGACATCGTTCTGGAAAAAGACCTGGATGTCGTCGATGCCGTACTTGAGCATGGCCAGGCGGTCGATGCCGATGCCGAAGGCGAAGCCGCTCACTTTTTTAGCGTCGTAATTCACGAAGCCGTAGACGG
>Ga0137403_10001585_pt1 | contig 28535 bp, 30 predicted proteins | sample CZOMad2_1_16fung_FD_122057 | JGI IMG/M metagenome (GOLD analysis project Ga0137403, IMG submission 122057) | Vadose zone soil fungal communities from Angelo Coast Range Reserve, California, USA - CZOMad2_1_16fungal (Hybrid Assembly) | ecosystem: Environmental > Terrestrial > Soil > Vadose zone... | reverse complement strand
CGCACGCGCGACGGCGCGTTCACGCTCGGCGACACTGCCGCGGATCATGAGCCCGCCGACGTTTCCGCAGCCGAACCCAAGCGCCGAGACGCGCAGCCCCGTCTTGCCCAGCTCACGGTCCTCGATGCGTACCTGTCCCATCCATCCCTTCCGGGCGGGCGACCGCGACAATAGCACAAACCAGCGCCGCCACCGGGCGACGCCCGCCCCGCGGGCGCTCCGACGTGGGAACGCTCGAGCGCTCGACACCTCGAGCGAGGTATTTCCGGTATTTCCCCGCCGTCATTTTGCGGTTTTTACCCGATTGCCGATGCCATGGCGGGGGCCCACGATGCGTAAAAACCTTCTTCGGGTGGAGGCCCTCGATGAGAATCCTGGCCATGGACGAGAAGCGGCGAGTCGGCAGACCGGCGAATCCGGAGAGTCGGCGGATGCACGTGTGGATCAACTCGACGGTCAAGCGCCGCATCGTCCGCTGCGCGGTGCAGAACGGCCTGCCACTGCACGAGCTCGTGGACACGGCGCTCCGGCAGTACCTCACGCGGCGGCGGATGATGTAGCGCGCACGCCGCAGGCGCACATCACCCGAGCTCGAGCGCCTGCCGGATCGCGGCGTCGGGGACGCGGATCTCGACGCCCGCGCGCTCTTCCTGTAGCAGCATCGCGACCCGCGAGTCGCGCTCGCCCCAGCCCCGGTTGAGCGCCTCGGTCAGCTCCTCGAGCGTGATATTCGCGAGCCGCATGGGCACCCGGTGCTCGCGGCCGAGGCTCACCGCGAGGGTGACGTCCTTGTGCGCCAGCCGCAACGCGAACGCCGCCGGCTCGAACCGGCCCGGCAGGAACTGCTCGGCCAGGCCGTCGAAGGTGCGGCGCCGCCCCCCCGCTCCCTGGCGGACGGCCTTCCACAGCCCGAGCGGATCGACGCCCGCCTTGACGCCCATCGTGAACACCTCGGCGAGCGCCGTCTGGATGACATAGCCCGCGCAATTGTGGACGAGCTTGGCGATCGAGCCCGCGCCGATGGGTCCCACGTAGTAGGGTTGATCGCCGATGGCATCGAGCACCGCCTTGTAGCGCTTGAAGATCGCCTCCTCGCCCCCGACCCAGAGGGCGAGCCGCCGCGTCTCGGCCCCGCGCGGGCCGCCGCTCACCGGGGCGTCCAGCATATGGATGCCCTGCGCCGTGAAAGTCGCGTGGATCCGACGGACGAGGGCGGGCGCGTTGGTCGTCAGATCGAAGTAGACCTTGCCCGCCTTGAGCCCCGCGAGGAGCCCCTGCTCGCCGAGCGCGACCGCCTCCACCTCGGGCGGCCCCGGCAGCGACGTGAACACCACGTCCGTCGCCTCGGCCACCGCGCGGGGCGTGTCGGCCCACCCGGCGCCCGCGTCCCGGTGGGGCGCCGCCGCCTCGCGCCGCACGTCGTTAACCACGAGCTGATGGCCGCCCTTCATGAGGTTGGACGCCATGTGGCGTCCCATCGTGCCCAGACCGATGAATCCGATCTTCATGGCTTCCTCGCGTCGAACACGCGGCGCGCGATCGTGCCGGCGGTCATGGCGGCTGGCCAGCCCGCGTAGAACGCGAGGTGCGTGATGATCTCGCCGATCTCTTCGCGCGTGACGCCGTTGGTCAGCGCACGCTCCAGGTGTCCCGGCAGCTGATCGGTCCGGTACATGGCGGTGAGCGCCGCGACCGTGATCAGGCTGCGGTCGCGCTTGGAGAGTCCGGGGCGTTCCCAGACGTCGCCGAAGAGCACCTTCTCGCTAAGGTCGATGAGCTTGGGCGCGACTTGTCGGACCACGTCACGGGCGGTGGATGCGGAGGGCTGGGTGCTCAAGGTCTGCTCCTTTCGCGGTGACCGAGTGGAACTGCGAGCCTACGAGTGAGCCTCGCCCGGACTTTACGCGCTTCCGGCGTTTGACGCCAGTCACCGACGCTGCTAGTGTCCCGAGCACAAATCCGGCCCCGGGGAGGTCAAGGTATGCGCAGACCGCTCTATCGGCCCGCACGCACGGCCGCCGTGCTGACCGCAACTCTCGTGTTGCTGTTCCCGCTCGCCGGCTACGCGCAGAATGGGCGCGCGGCACTCGAGAACGTCGCCAAGGCGATGGGCGCGGCGAGCGTCAAGTCGATCCAGTACTCAGGCAGCGGCGTGAACTTCCAGGTCGGTCAGAACTTCAGCCCGGACACACCGTGGCCGCGGTTCAACGTCAAGAGCTACACGCGGACCGTGAATTACGAGAGCGCAACGATTCGGGACGAGATCGTGCGTACGCAAGGCGAAACCCCGCCTCGCGGCGGCGGTGGGCAGCCCCTTTCCGGTGAGCAGCGCCAGATCTTCGTCGCGAGCGGCGACTTCGCCTGGAACGTGGTGGGCGACGTGGTCAACCCGGTGCCGGTCGCCCTGGTCGATCGGCAGCTCCAGCTGTGGACCACGCCGCATGGGGTGGTCAAGGCCGCGATGGCGAACAACGCGACCGTCTCGGGTCGGACGATCTCGTTCACCGCCCCTGGGCGCTTCAGGGTGCAGGCGACGATCGACGCCCAGAACCTGGTGGAGAGGATCGACGCCGTGGCGCCGAACGCCGTGCTCGGCGACGTGGCGATCGAGGTCCGCTATTCGGACTACAAGGACTTCGCCGGGGTGAAGTTCCCGACGAAGATCCGTCAGACGATCGGCTCGTACCCGGCCCTCGACCTCACGGTCGGCGACGTCCAGCCCAACGTCGCCGTGGACGTTCCCGTGCCCGACCCGATCAGACAGACGCCCACGCCGTACGCGCGGGTGACGACTCAGATGGCGGCCGACGGGGTCTGGTACATCACCGGGGGCACGCATCACAGCGTGCTGATCGAGATGAAGGATCACGTGATCCTCGTGGAGAGCCCGCTCAATGACGATCGCGCCGTGGCCGTGCTGGGCGAGGTCAAGAATCTCGTCCCGAGCAAGCCGATCAAGTACGTGATCGCCACGCATCACCACTTCGATCACGCCGGCGGGCTCAGGGCGATCGCGGCGGAGGGTATCCCCGTCATCACCCACGACGTGAACAAGCCCTTCCTCGAGAAGGCGCTCGCCGCGCCGGCCTCGGTCCTTCCTGACCGGCTCGCGAAGTCCGGGAAGAAGGGCGCGGTCGAGGGCATGCGTGACAAGCGGGTGCTCACCGACGGGGCCCGGACGGTAGAGATCCTGAATATCCCGGGCAACAACCACCATGCCGGCATAGTCATGGTGTACCTCCCGAAGGAGAAGCTCCTGGTGGAGGCTGACGTGTACAACCCGCCGGCCGCGAATGCGCCGCCGTCGCCGACCGTGAACTCGAACTGGGTGAACCTGTCGGACAACATCAAGCGGCTCAACCTGACCGTGGATCAAATCCTGCCGCTGCATGGGCGGATCCTGCCGCTGGCCGAGCTGCACAAGGCAATCGGCCACAGCCACTGACCGAGACTCGTCGAACGCGATCGCCGTGGCACCGGTCGGGCCGCGGTGGTCGCGCTCGGCTTGACATGACTGGCGCCGCTCGGTAGCGTTCGCTCAGTTTCAGACGACGGCTGACCTGGAAGGGGACCACCACGATGATTCCTGCCGCCTTCGAGTACCACGCCCCGAGCACGATCGGCGAGGCGACGGCGCTGCTGGCGAAGCTCGGCGAGGATGCCAAGGTCCTCTCCGGAGGCCAGAGCCTCATTCCCTTGATGAAGCTCCGCCTCGCCAGTCCGGCGCACCTCGTCGACATCAACGGGATCTCCGGGCTGTCGGGCATCCGCGAGGGCGACGGCTTCCTGCGCATCGGCGCGCTGACACGCGAGTCCGAGCTCGAGGAATCAGAGCTCGTGCGGAGTCGCTACCCGCTACTCCATGACACCTCGAAGGTGATCGCGGATCCGCTCGTGCGAAATCTGGCCACCGTCGGCGGCAACCTGGCCCACGGCGATCCCGCCAACGACCATCCGGCGACGATGCTGGCGCTCGGCGCCGAGGTCGTCGCCGTCGGGCCCAAGGGCGAGCGGCGCATCCCGATCGCCTCGTTCTTCACCGGACCGTTCGAGACCAGCCTCAAGCCCGACGAGATCCTCGTCGAGATCCGGGTGCCGACACCGCCGGCGCGGAGCGGCGGCGCTTATCTGAAGCTCGAGCGGAAGGTCGGCGACTTCGCCACCGCGGCCGTCGCCGCGCAGCTGACGCTCGGCGCGAACGGCGCTTGCGAGCACGTCGGCATCGGCCTGACCAACGTCGGCCTGACACCCATCAAGGCCACCAAGGCCGAGGCCGCCCTGAAGGGCAAGGCGCCGGACGAGGCGGCGATCAAGCGCGCCGCCGAGCTGGCCGCCGAGGCATCGGAACCCTCCGCCGACTTGCGCGGTTCCGTCGAGTACAAGAAGGATATCGTGCGGGTGCTGACAGCTCGCGCACTCCGCAAGGCCGTCGAGCGCGCCGGGGCCAGGAGATAAGACGATGCTGGTGAAGCTCTCGATCAACGGCGAGACGCACGAGGCCAACGTCGAGCCACGCCTGCTGCTGGTGCATCTGATCCGCGAGGTGCTGCGACTGACCGGCACCCACATCGGCTGCGATACGACCCACTGCGGCGCCTGCACCATCCTCATGGACGGCCGGCCGGTGAAGTCGTGCACCATTTTCGCCGTCCAGGCCCAGGGCAAGCAGCTGATGACCGTGGAGGGCCTCGAGCAGGACGGCAAGCTCCATCCGCTACAGGCAGGGTTCATGGCCGAGCATGGGCTGCAGTGCGGTTACTGCACGCCCGGCATGCTGATGACCAGCTACGCCTTCCTGAAGAAGCACCCCAAGCCGAGCGAGGACGAGATCCGCTGGGCGATCTCCGGCAACCTATGCCGGTGCACCGGGTACGTGAACATCGTCAAGGCCGTTCAGCATGCGGCGGCGGCGATCGCTGGGTAGTGCGAGCCGCAGGGCGTCGCGGGGCTGGGGCCCCGCCGTCCGCGGCGAGCTTCCAATAGGAGGCGCGTGATGGCGCTCAGGACCACGCCCGAAGTCGGAGGCATGGGGCATTCGATCAAGCGGAAAGAAGATCCGCGCTTCATCCGCGGCCGGGGCACTTACGTCGACGACGTCCAGCTCCCGGGCATGCTGTACCTGGACATCGTGCGGAGCCCTCACGCTCACGCGAAGATCGTCAAGATCGACACCGCGAAGGCGATGGCCGTCCCGGGCGTGCTGGCCGTCATCACCGGGCAGGATCTCGCGAAGTACAACCTCCACTGGATGCCGACCCTCATGTCGGACACTCAGATGGTCCTTCCGGTCGAGAAGGTGATGTATCAGGCGCAAGAGGTCGCGGCCGTGCTGGCGACGAGCCGCTATGCCGCCGCCGACGGGGCGGCGGTGGTGGAGGTCGAGTACGATCCCCTGCCCGTCGTCATCGATCCGAAGAAGGCGCTCGAGCCCGGCGCGCCGGTGCTCCGCACCGACAAGAAGGACAAGAAGGATAACCACATCTGGCACTGGGAGTGGGGCGATCGCGCCGCCACCGACCGCGCGATGGCCGAGGCCGACGTGACGGTCAAGCAAGACATCTACATCCCGCGCATCCACGTGGCGTCGATCGAGACGTGCGGGTGCATCGCCCACTTCGACAAGGCGCTGGACAAGCTCACGGTCTGGATGACCACCCAGGCGCCCCACGCGATCCGCACGGTGTTCGCGCTGGTGGCCGGGCACGTCGGGCTGGCCGAGCACAAGATCCGCATCATCTCGCCCGACATCGGGGGCGGCTTCGGCGGCAAAGTCCCGGTCTATCCCGGCTACGTGATCGCCGTCGCCGCGTCGGTCCTCACCGGTAAGCCCGTCAAGTGGATCGAGGACCGCATGGAGAATCTCCAGGCGGACTCGTTCGCGCGCGACTATCACATCACCGCCGAGCTCGCGGCGAAGAAGGACGGCACGCTGACGGCGCTCCGGATCAAGACCCTGGCCGATCACGGCTACACGGACGCCGCGGCGAACCCGTCGAAGTTCCCGGCCGGGCTCTTCCACGTCTGCACCGGTTCCTACGATCTCAAGGCCGCCCACGTCGAGGTGGACGGGGCCTACACGAACAAGCCGCCGGGCGGGATCGCCTACCGCTGCTCGTTCCGCGTGACCGAGGCGGTGCACACGATCGAGCGCATGGCCGATCTCATGGCCCATCAGCTCAACATCGATCCCGCCGAGTTCCGGCTGAAGAATTTCATCAAGCCCGAGCAGTTTCCGTACAAGTCCGCGCTCGGCTGGGAGTACGACAGCGGCAACTACGGCGGCGCCCTGCGCAAGGCGATGGACATGATCGGCTACGCCGACCTGCGCCGCGAGCAGGCCGAGACGCGCAAGCGCGGCGAGCTGATGGGGATCGGCATCTCGAGCTTCACCGAGATCGTGGGCGCCGGCCCGTCGAAGCACTTCGACATCCTCGGCATCAAGATGTTCGACAGCTGCGAGATCCGGATCCATCCGACCGGCAAGGCGATCGCCCGGTTCGGCACGAAGTCGCAGGGCCAGGGCCACGAGACGACCTACGCCCAGATCCTCGCCGAGGAGCTGGGCATCCCCGCCGCCGACATCCAGGTCGAAGAAGGCGACACGGACACGGCGCCCTACGGCCTCGGAACCTACGCCAGCCGCTCGACGCCGGTCGCCGGCGCCGCCGCGGCGATCGCGGCGCGCAAGGTGCGCGACAAGGCCCGGAAGATCGCGGCCTATCTCCTCGAGGCCGCCGAGGACGACCTCGTGTGGGAGCCGGGAAAATTCTCGGTCAAGGGCGCGCCGGGCAAGTCCAAGACCATCCAGGACATCGCTTTCGCCGCCTACACGAATCATCCGCCGGGCATGGAAGCCGGACTGGAGGCGGTCAGCTACTACGATCCGCCGAACCTCACCTACCCGTTCGGGAGCTACATCTGCGTGGTCGACGTCGACAGGGGCACGGGCGAAGTGAAGGTCCGCCGGTTCGTCGCCATCGACGATTGTGGCAACATCATCAACCCGATGATCGTGCAGGGCCAGGTCCACGGCGGCCTCACGATGGGGCTGGCGCCGGCGCTCTTCGAAGAGATCTCGTACGACGAGATCGGCAACATCCGCGGCGGGAGCTTCATCGACTACCTGCTGCCCACCGCGGTCGAGACGCCGAAGTGGGAGACGGGACACACGGTCACCCCCTCGCCCCATCACCCGCTGGGCGCCAAGGGCGTCGGCGAATCGGCGACGGTGGGCGCTCCGGCCGCGATCGCCAACGCGGTGGTCGATGCGCTGTGGCACCTGGGCGTGCGCCACATCGACATCCCCATCACCCCCGCGAAGGTGTGGAAGCTCCTGCGCGAGAAGGGCGTGACCGAGTGAAGGGCTCGCGGCGAGGTGGCTGACGAGCTGCTAGCGCTCGCTGCCGAGCTCCAGCGCCGCGGAGAGGCGTTCGCGCTGGCCACGGTCGTCCGCTGCGAGGCGCCGACCTCGGCCAAGCCGGGCGCGAAGGTGCTGGTCCGCGAGGACGGCAGCGTGCTGGGGTGGGTCGGGGGTGCCTGCGCCGAGCCGGTCGTCGTGCGCGAAGCGCTCCAGGCCCTCCGCGACGGCCGGCCACGGCTCATCGGCCTCTACGGAGAAGGCGGGCGGATTCCGGGCCGGACGGAGGGGATGCTCGAGTATGGGATGACGTGCCACAGCGGTGGCACGCTGGAGATCTACGTGGAGCCCTATCTCCCCAAGCCCCAGCTCGTGCTCGTGGGTCACGGGCCCGTCGTCGAGACTCTCGCGACCCTCGGACGCGCCGCGGACTTCTCGGTCGCGACGCTCGGCGAGGATCCGCTGCAGGCGGGGCTCGCCCAGCTCGGCCTCACCCGACGAGCGTCCGTGGTCGTGGCCACGCACGGGGACTCCGACGAGGAGGTGCTCGATCGAGTCCTCAGGACCGACGCGGGTTACGTGAGCCTGGTCGCGAGCCGCCGGCGAGCCGGCGTGATTCTCGACCGTCTGAAACAACGGGGCGCCCCACCAGACAACCTCGGCCGGCTCAAGGCCCCAGCCGGGCTCGACATCGGCGCGGTCACTCCTGAAGAGATCGCCGTGAGCATCCTCGCCGAGATCATCCAGCATCGCCGGGGCGAGAAGCTCGGCGCAGCGGAACCGCAGTCACCCGCGACGGCTGCCGTCCGGATCGAGGCCAGGGACCCGATCTGCGGTATGACCGTCGACAGCGCGACCGCGAAGTATCGCTCGGAGCTCTCGGGACGAACCGTGTATTTCTGCTGTCGCCACTGCAAGGAGATGTTCGACCAGGATCCGGAGCGATACCGCGCGGCGCTCTGATCATTGGAACGCATGGGAGAGGTTCGGGTCGTGGTCAGGCTGACGAACGCGGTGGACGAAGCTCTGGTCCGACGGGGCATGCTGACGCCAGAACAGGTCAGGACCTACGAGGCGGATGCGCTCGTCGACACCGGCGCAGTTCGCATGGTCGTCCCGCCCCAAGTCGCCACTCGTCTCGGTCTCGGGGTTCGAGGCCAGCGGGTGGCCGAGTACGCCGATGGACGCACGGAATCCGTCAGCGTGACAGAGCCTCTCGTCGTCGAGATCGACGGCAGAGACACTCTCGAAGAAGCCCTGATACTCGGTGACGAGGTCCTGATAGGGCAGACGGTGCTCGAGAAGCTCGACCTGTTCGTCGACTCTCAGCGGCGACGACTCGTTCCCAATCCGGCGCACCCGGATCAGCCGGTCACGAAGGTCAAGTTCGCTGCGACACGGGCCGTGCAGCGAGTGACCGCTCTCTCCTCGGCTAGCGCTGCGTGACGACCGAAGCCGATCGGCGACGCTCGGCGAATATCACCGGTCTGGATATCCTACGAAGTCAGGGGCCCGGTGTGAGGCGAAGTCCCCGTCAGATCGGACGCCACTTGTGCTCATCCCGAGACTCTCAACCGCGATACTCTGCAAGGCGGAGTTTCACCGGAGTGGACGGAGGCATGCCGGCAACGGCGGTGATGGCAAGAAAGCGTTTTTATCTCCTCGACATCCCAAACGAAAGGAGAGCTGCCATGAAGCGGGTGGACAACCTCACTCTGGGCACGATGGGATTGTTGTTTCTGGGAGTGGTCCTGGCCGCTGGCGACGCCTTCGCTCAGACCGCCAAGGACTTCGTTGGAACCTGGACGCTCGTCTCCGCGGTAACCGAGCAGGGCGGGAACAAGACCGACACGTTCGGTCCAAATCCGAAAGGCATCCTGATAGTGGATGCCAACGGTCGCTATGTGATCGCCTTCTCGCGTGCCGATCTTCCCAAGGTTGCCTCCAACAACCGCACAACAGCCACTGCGGAGGAAAACAAGGCGATCGTCGGGGGGAGCCTCGCCCACTTCGGCACCTTATCCGTCAACGCGGCGGACAAGACCTTTACCTTCAAGATCGAGACCGCCACGTTCCCCAATTGGAGCGGGACTGAACAGAAGCGGCCGTTCACCATCAGCGGTGACCAACTGCGGTACACGGCCGCGGCCGCGTCGGGCGGCGGAACCGCGACGGTGGTCTGGAAACGCGCAAAGTAGGCATGGCTGGAGGACAGCAGTCGGTGAAGTCCTTCATCCCATTCTGGGATGCGAACGGCGAAACACTCGGGTCGTGCTCGAAATATGCAAGTTGGCCCGCCTAACTTCGCAGTAGAGCGGACGCGCTTCGCGCGCCGCTCACTGCGGCGTTATCCGGACGAAGACGTCTGACGCGAGAGCCACACGGTGAAAGAGGACCATCACGATTGCAGAGCCGGCTGGAGGCAGAGCTGCGGGCACAGCACCTGCTGCAAGAGGCTACCTTGGCAGAGACAACGGTCTATGGTCAGAAGTACGAGATTCGCGCGACATCAGTCGGGTCTGCGAACCGGTCAGCAGCCGTTGTGAGCGTTTGGATAGAGGTGATCTTGGAGCCGTCGTCGAGGTCTATGAGCCCGTACGGCCGTACCGTCGCGCGACTTGACTGGCGGCTAACAGGCGGCTCGAGCGGCCCGGCACGAGGGCTAGTGCGAACGTGCGGGCCGCTCAGCCGGTATCCGTTAGCCTAGCCCCCGTAGAAGACCTTCTCGCCGAGCTCCTTCAGCCACAGCGTCGCGTCGTCGGCCCGCCCGTCGATCGGCTTGGCGAGGCCGGCCTCGACCACCTTGCCGACGAAGATCGAGTGATCGCCCATCTCGACCGCCGTCTCGAGCGTGCACTCGATGAACGCGGGTGTGCTCGCCAGGATCGGCGCTCCCGTCTTGCCTGCACGGAAGGGCTCGCCCGAGATCGTGTCGCCCTTCCGCTCGGCCGGCTTGAAGAACGTGAAGGCCAGGGCTTGCTGTCCCTTGCCCAGAACGTTCAGGGCGAAGGCCTTGGTCTCCTTGATCAGCGCGTGGCCGTGGGCGTCGGTCTTGACCCCGACCACGACCAGCGGTGGCTCGAACGAGGCCTGGGTCACCCAGTTGACGGTCCCCGCCGAGACGCGGCCGTCCGCGTGGGCCGCGGTGAGAACGTAGAGGCCATACGGAATCATCCGGAGCGTGGTCTTCTTGACGTTCGGGTCCATGGGTCCCTCCTGCCCGGGAGGATACGGCGGATGCCGAGCCGGGTCCAGACGTCCGGACTTTGCGTCCGGACCTTTGCAGACCTCACGCCCTTTCGCGTACCATCGGCCCCAAGACGGCGAATCGCCGAGGAGGAACCCATGCCGCTGACAGAGCTCAATCACTATTTCATCCGGGCGAACGACCTCGAGAAGACCAAAGCCTTCTACTGCGACGTCCTGGGCTTCCAGGTCATGCCGCGGCCGAGCTTCCCCTTCCCGGGCTACTGGCTGGGAGTCAACGGCAAGATCCAGGTGCACATGGGGCCGGACGGCATCGACAATGCCGAGCTCTTTTATCTCGGCACCCCGAAGGGCGCGGTGACGGACCACGCGGGCGTCGTCGACCACATCGCGTTCCTGGCTACCGAGCCCGGCGGCTTCATCCGCCGCCTCAAGGAGCGGGGGCTCGACTTCCAGCCGCGCTCCCTGCCGGAGTTCGACCTCTACCAGATCTTCATCAAGGATCCGAACGGGCTCACCATCGAGCTCAACTTCTTCGGGCTGAAGGACGTCACGGACTGGGGCGGCGAGGACTACTCGAAGATGCCCCAGGTCGCCAGCATGCGGGCATGACACCGGCGCGGCCGGCGCCCGCGAGCTTCGCCGACGTCGACTATGACGAGGCGATGCGCCGGGCGCGGGCGCTCGTGCCGGCCTTGCGCGAGCGCGCCGAGCGCGCCGAGGCCGGGTACCAGATGCCCAAGGAGACGATCGAGGATCTCCACCGCGCGGGGCTCTTCCGGTTCCACCAGCCCAAGCGCTGGGGCGGCATGGAGCTCGAGTTCGTGTCGCTGTTCGATATTCCGGCCGAAGTCGCCCGCGGCTGCGCCTCGACGGGCTGGAACGTTGCGAACCTGAGCGTCCACCACTGGATGCTGGCGCTCTACGACGCGCGCGCCCAGGAAGAAGTCTGGGGCAAGAACCCCGATGCCCTGATCGCCTCGGGCATCGCCTACCCGCAGGGCAGCGGGCGCCGGGTCGCCGGCGGTTTCGCGATCAGTGGATTCTGGAACTTCTCGAGCGGGGTCGACGCGGCCGACTGGAACATGCTGGCGGTGATGGTCCGCGACGGCGAGCGCGTCGTCGATCACCGCATGTGCCTGGTGCCCAGAAGCGACTACGAGATCGTGGACGACTGGAAGGTGCTCGGCATGCGGAGCACGGGATCCAAGTCGGTCCGCGCGAAGGACGTGTTCGTCCCGGAGCACCGCGCCCTCTCGATGTACCTGGCCCGCGGCGGCAGCCAGTTTCCGGGGGCGCGCGCCAACCCGAATCCTCTCTACCAGGTACCACTCTCGGCCCTCGGGTCCCACTGCCTGGCGGCGGCCGGCGTCGGCAACGCCCAGGCGGCGCTCGAGCTGACGGTCGAGGCGATCCGCGAGCGCAGCACGAACTACACCGCCATGCGCATGCGCGATTTCCAGGCCGTGCAGCTCCGCGTCGCCCGCGCGGGCGCGATGGTCGACGCAGCCCGGCTCGTCATCCGCGCGGACTGCCTCGAGGCCGAGCGAATCGCCCGGGAACCCCGCGCGCCGACGGTCGAGGAGAAGCTTCGCTTCAAGCGCAACGTCGCCTACGCGATGGAGCTCTGCACCGACGCGGTCGACACGCTCCACGCGCTCGCCGGCGCCAACGGCATCTACGATCGCTATCCCATCCAGCGGCTCTTCCGGGACCAGCACGCGCTCGGCGGCCACATCGGGTTCAGCTGGGACGCGCAGGGCGCGCCGTGGGCGCTCGTCGCCCTCGGCGGCGAGTTCTCCAGCCCGACGATGTGAGACCTCGAAAGGGAGACATGATAATGCAGCGATTCTTCGGCCTGTCCGTCGCCGTGATCGTCGCCCTGATCCTCGCGTGGTCCACCGCCGCCTCGGCCCAGGCGCCGCCGGGCGCAACGGCCGACGAGCGCGCGGTCAACGGCGCCAAAGCCTACATGAAGGCCAAGGGTCTCACGTCGCTCAAGCTCAACATGATGATGCCCTCCATCTTCACCGCCGGGAGCACGGTAGAGATGGCGAGCTTCGAGAAGGAGACCGGGATCGGGGTCAACTACTTCGAGGTCGGCATCCTCCAGGTCCAGGCCAAGGCCATGTCCGAGGCCGTCGCCAAGAGCGGGAGCTTCGACTTCTGGATCGGCGACCCCATCTCGCTGCCCGACCTCGTGGAGGCCGGGCTGGCCCGCCCACTCGACGACCTCGTGGTCCGCGGCAAGGCCGACCTCGATGACATCGTCCCGGGCTTCCAGGAACAGGCTCAGTACAAGGGCAAGACCTACGGCCTCGTCGCGGACGGGGACAACTTCATCCTGGCGATCCGTAAGGACCTGATCGACGCACCCGGCGAGCGGCAGAAGTTCAAGGCCAAGTACGGCTGGGAGCCCGGCTGCCCCGACACCTACGAGCAGTGGTATCAGCTTGCGGAGTTCTTCACCCGTGATCCGAAAGGCACCGGGGTGCCCGAGCTGTACGGAGCGATGGGGTACCGCGCGCGTGGCTGGGGCTGGCGCTGGTGGCTCCAGCAGTTCTACGCCAAGGGCGGGATGCCGTTCGACGACGGCATGAAGCCGCTCATCGCCGGCAAGGAAGGCGCGGAGGCGCTCCGAGACTACATTGCGCTGACGAAGTTCATGCCCAAGGACATCCTGGGATGGGCGACGCCCCAGGCCTACCCCTTCTACGCGGGTGGTAACGCCTTCTCGATCATGACGTACCCGTCGATCGCGATCGCCGCCGAGCATCCGGAGCGCTCCAAGGTCGTTGGCAAGAACAAGTATTGCCTGGTGCCCGGCTACGTGGTCGGCGGCAAGCTCGTGCGCCGCGCGCTCCAGGGCTACGGCAACATCTTCTATGTCTCGAACTACGCCAAGCACCCGGAGGCCGCGTACTGGCTCTCGCAGTACCTGACCAGCAAGGAAGTGTCGGCGCGCCTCGTGGCCGGCCCCAACTCCGTCTACGACCCGTACCGCAGGTCGCATCTCACCGATCCGCGCGTCATCAAGGCGCGGACGAAAGAGATGGTCGAGATCCACCTCAAGAACGCGCAGGTGATGGCGCCGATGATCCTGATTCAGGGCGCCGTGGAGTACAACGACGCCCTCGACCTGAATGTCCAGGAAGCGCTCCTCGGCAAGATCGCGGCCGAGGACGCGCTGAAGAACACGGCCACCGCGTGGGAGAAGATCACCAACCAGATCGGCCGCCGCCAGCAGATCGACGGCTGGAAGGCGCTGAAGGCCGCCTACCCGACCAAGAACGTTCCCGACTGAGCCCGATGACCACGGCGGGGACGACGGTGGCGGGCGGCCTGCGCCGCTGGCTCGAGCAGGAGCGGGTCTTCAGGTGGCTGCCGTTCATCCCCGTGCAGGGGCTCTTCGCCCTCCTCCTGCTCCCGAACTTCCTGCTTCTCGTCTATCTTTCGCTCCTGTCCTGGCGGATCACGCGGGGGACGTGGTGGAACGCCGCCTTTACCGGGCTCGACGCCTTCCAGCGCGCCGTCGAGGACGAGCGCTTCCTGTGGGCGCTCGCCCGCACGTTCGGCTTCGCGGCGGCGGCGGTGCCGCTCGAGCTCTTGCTCGGCTTCGGGCTGGCGCTGCTCTGCCGCCAGAACTTCCGCGGCCGACGCTTCTACACGACGGTGTTTCTCCTGCCCATGATGATCGTCCCGGCCGTGGTCGGCTATGACCTCTCGATGCTGCTCATCGATCAGGGACCATTCAACCAGGTCCTGAGCCTGCTCGCCGGCCGTACCATCACCGTGCGGTGGCTGTCCGAGTACACCCCGGCCCAGCTCGCCGTGATCGGGGCGGACGTCTGGCAGTGGACGGCGCTCACCTTCCTCATCTTCACCTCCGGCCTCGCCGGGCTGCCGGAGGACCCGATCCGGGCGGCGCGGGTCATGGGGGCCAGCCGCTGGCAGATTTTCTGGCACGTCGAGCTGCCGCTGCTGAAGCCGGTCATCGCGATCGCCGTGATCCTGCGCTCGATGGAAGCCCTCAAGATCTTCGACTACCCGATGCTGCTCACCCAGGCCGGGCCCGGCAACGCCACCGAGACGGTCGCCGTCTACCTCTGGCGCGTGGGCTGGGAGTTCGCGCGCGTCTCTGACGCCGCCGCCATGTCGCTCGTCCTGCTGGTGGCGGTGGCCATGTACAGCCTCGTCGCCATCCGCGTCCTCCGCCGTGAGCGGCGGCGCCTGGCCGAGGAAGGCGTCGCGTGAGACACGGGCGACGCGCGCTCTTCCCGCTCGTCCGCCATGCGCTCCTGCTCGCGTGGACGGCCGTCACCCTCTTCCCGATCTACTGGATGGTGATGACGTCGTTCAAGCACGCGGGGGAGTGGGTGACGTGGCCGCCGCGCTGGTTCCCCCACGAGCCCACGCTCGTGAATTACGTCAAGATCCTGACCCCGGGCACCTCGACGTTCGAGCTGGGCCGGCAGACGCTCAAGATCTTGAAACCGATCGGGGACAGCCTCATCGTCTCCGGGGTCGGCTCCCTGCTCGCCGTCGCCCTCGGCAGCGCCCTGGCGTACAGCTGGGCCCGCTTCGGCACCGGCGGGCGGAACTATCCGTACAACATCCTCTCGATCCGGATGGTGCCGCCCATCGTCATCGCCGTGCCGTTCGTCGTCTACTTCGTCACGCTGCGACTCCTCGACACCTACACCGGACTGATCCTCGTCTACGTGGCCACCTGCCTGCCGTACGTGATCTGGATGATGCTGGCCTTCGTGGAGGAGGTGCCCGTGGAGCTCGAGCGCGCCGCTCGGCTCATGGGCGCCTCGCGCCTTCGCGTGCTGCGCTCGGTCGTGCTTCCGCTCACCGCCTCCGGCCTCGTCGTGACCTTCCTCTTCGTCTTCATCCTCAACTGGAGCGAGCTGCTGCTCGCCATCACGCTCACCAACACGGAGGTCTCCACGCTGCCCATCACGCTCAACAAGTTCCAGTCCGCCAACGAGGGGCGCGACTACGGCCCCCAGGCCGCCATCGGAACCCTCGCCACCCTGCCCGTCGTCGTGATGGGCTTCCTCATCCAGAAGCACCTGCTCCGGGGCTTCAGCTTCGGGCTCCTTCGGAAATAGGACGTGGCCTCCATCCGAATCGAGCGGTTGACGAAGGTCTTCGGCGCGACCCGCGCCGTCGACGGGATCGACCTGGCGATCCCGGACGGCGAGTTCGTCGTCCTCGTCGGACCGTCCGGGTGCGGCAAGACGACGACGCTCAACATGATCGCCGGGCTGGACACGCCCACCTCGGGGGACATCTGGATCGGCGATGCGCGCGTCACCGACTGGGAGCCCGGCGAGCGCAACCTGGGCATGGTCTTCCAGAGCCTGGCGCTCTTTCCCCACATGACGGTCTTCGACAACATCGCGTTTCCGCTCCGGATCAAGCGCGCCGCACCCGAGGCGATCGCCGCGCGGGTCCGCGCCGTCTCCGACACCGTGCACGTGGGACACCTGCTCGACAAGCGCCCCGCCACGCTGTCGGGCGGCGAGGCGCAGCGGGTGGCGCTGGCCCGCACGCTGATCGTGCAGCCGTCCGTCTTCCTGATGGACGAGCCGCTCTCGAGCCTCGACGCCAAGCTTCGCGTCGAGATGCGGACCGAGCTCAAACGCCTGCACGCAGCGCTCCGGTCGACGTTCGTCTACGTCACCCACGACCAGGCGGAGGCCATGACCATGGCCGACCGCATCGTCGTCATGCACCAGGGTCGGATCCAGCAGGTGGGGCGCCCGCTCGAGGTCTACAGCGATCCGGTCAATCGGTTCGTCGCGGGCTTCTTCGGGGTGCCCGCGATGAACTTCGTGGAGGGCGAGCTCCGGCCGGAGCCCGAGGGCGCTCGTTTCGTGGCGCAGGCCCTTCGCGTGACGCTCCCGGGATACCGGGGCGGCTCGGCTCCCGCGGTCCTGGGCGTACGGCCCGAGCACGTGCGCTTGGCCGACGGGCGTGAGAGCTGGCCGGCCACCGTGAGTCTCGTCGAGCCGCTCGGCGACGAGACGCTCGTCTTCCTCGACTATGGTGGGCCGTCCTCGCTCGTGGCTAAGGTGGACGCCGAGGAGAAGGTGGCCGTGGGCGACCGCCGTTCGCTGACGTTCCGCCTGGACCGGGTCGTGCTCTTCGACGGCAAGACGGGAGGGAGGATCCCCGGATGAGATTCGTCCCCTCAGCGCGTCGCCGCGCTGGCGGCGTCTATGACGGCGTCGGGCGTGTCGGGGTCGATCGAGCAGTCCGGACCCAGCAAGAGGAAGCGCCCGCCCATCTCGGTGATGGCTCTGCGGCCGCGGGCGGCGACCTCCGCCGGCGGCAGGCCGGCGATGACGGGCTTGGCGGGGAAGCCGCCGAGCACGGCCCGGCCGGTGCGCCGATGGGCATCGGCCAGCGACGGGTTGCCGGGAAGCGTGGCCCAGCTCAGCGCCGCCGCTGGATAGTCGGCGAACTCGTCGAAGAGAATATCCGCCCCGCAGACGTGGAGCACGTTGAAGGGCGCGCTCTCGACCTGCCCGAGAATGCGCAGATCGTGCGGCCGCTGGAAGCGGCGACACTCGGCTGCGGTAGACAGCTCCCGCGTCGCCATGTTGGTGGCGTAGAACAGGCCGTCGGCGCCCTCCGCCACCGCGGCGCGCGCATAGGCCCCGAGCGTCACCGCCATCGCTTCCAGCGCATGGTCCACCGCCGCCGGCTCAGCGCGCATCAGCGCCAGCGCCGTGGCGCGGCCTCCAGCGAGCAGAAAGGGCAGGACCATGAGCGGTGAGAACACCGTCCAGATGATAGGCGTCTCGGCTCCCACCGCCTTCCGGATGGCCTGCAGCGCCTGCAGCTGCTCGCCGAGCGCCCCGGCCCTCGCGTCTACGGGCTCGAGCCGGCGCAGGTCCTCCGCCGTCTCCAGCGGCGTGCGGGTCACCGAGTACGGCGTGGCCCGCTCGCGTGAGGGCGCGTAGCGGAGCCCCCACATCTCCGCGAAGCACTGGGCCCGGCTCTGCGGCTTGAGGAAGTCCCAGTCGAAGCGGCGGGCCAGCCGTAGCGTTTCGGCGGCAAGGGTGTCGGCCGAGTTCTCGGTGGCGAAGTTGTGCAGCCAGAGGCTCACGGGCACCCGGTCCACCGGCGCGCCCCGCACGGCCGCCATGACGCGCTCGCGCTTGGTCATGTCAGGGGTCACGGGATCATAGTACAGTTGCCCGCCAGGAGGGAGACCAGCCATGTACGAAGTCTTCGCGCTCAAGTACGGGGAGCGGGACACGACGAAGTGCCAGTTCTTCTACCGCGAGTCCTCGCACGAGAAGCTCACGCTCGACTATTTCGTGTGGCTGATCCTCGGCGGTCCCCACCCGCTCCTGGTGGACACCGGATTCCTCGACGACGACGCGCGCGCGCGGGGCATCCGCAACTACGTGAGCCCCGCGGCGATGGTCGAGCGCGCGGGGGTCAAGGCCACTGACGTTCCGATCTCGCTCATCACGCACCTCCACTACGACCACTGGGCCGGACACAGCTTGTTTCCGAACGCGGAGTTCTGGATCCAGGGCGAAGAAGTGGCGTTCTGGACGGGGCCCTTCGGCCGGACCCCGGCGTTTCGTGGCTCCGCCAACGTCGACGCCCTGGCACGCCTGGTGACCCTGAACTACGCGAACAAGATCCGGATCGTCGAGGGCGACCACGAGGTGTGGCCCGGCATTCGCGTCCACCGCGTGGGCGGCCACACCGCCGGGCTCCAGATCGTCACGGTCGAGACCCGACGCGGCACCGTCGTCCTCACCTCCGACGCCTCGCACTTCTACCACAACGTCGAGACACGACAGCCGGTCCAGATCATCACGAGCCTGCCGGAGATGCTCACGGCCTTCGAGACGATCGACACCCTCGCGGGCTCCACGAAGCTGATCGTCGCCGGTCACGACCCGCAGGTCGCCGAGCGGTTCAAACCGGTCGAGCCGGGCATCATCAAGATCGCGTGACGCTGCTTTCGAGGCGACGCCCAAGCTACTGAAGCACGGGCTCCCGCGCAAGGCCTCGGGTCCGAGTCGCTATGCTAACGTGCTAGCGCCCGCGGGACCGCGGGCGGAGGAGCCTATGCCGACGTCCACCACCATGAAGGCCGTCGTTCTCCACGGCGCCGACGACATGCACGTCGAGGCCTGGCCCCGCCCCGAGCCCGGGCCGGGCGAGGTGCTGCTGAAGGTCGAGGTCGCGTCGATCTGCGGCACGGACGTGAAGGTGCTGCACCGCACGCTCATGGGTCAGCCCGCCGGCCACTTCGTCATGGGGCACGAGTACGCGGGCACCGTCGCCGGTCTCGGTCCCGGCGTCGACGAGTTCCGGGTGGGCGACCGGGTCGCCGTCGAGGTTCACAAGGGCTGCGATCGCTGCGAGAACTGCATCAAGGGCTGGTACACGTCCTGCCTGAACTACGGCGACGTCTCGAAGGGCCACCGCGCCAAGGGCCTCACCTGCGACGGCGGCTTCGCCGAGTACGCCGTCAACCACATCAACACCCTCTACCGGTTGCCGGAGAATCTGAGCTTCGAGCAGGCGTGCATGGTGACGACCGCGGCCTCGCCCCTCTGGGCGATCGACCTGATGGGCGGCTACGTCGCGGGCGAGACGGTCCTCGTCCAGGGCCCCGGGCCCATCGGGCTCATCGCCGTCCAGCTCTGCAAGGCCCTCGGCGCCGCGCGCGTCATCCTCACCGGCACCCGCGACTCACGGCTCGCGATCGGCAAGCGCCTGGGCGCGGACTTCACGATCAACGTCCGCAAGGAGAACCTCGGCGAGCGCATGCGCGAGATCACGGGCGGGCGTGGCGCCGACTGCGTGCTCGAGTGCGCCGGCGGGCCCACCTCGATGCAGGAGGCGCTCGAGAACGTCAAGCGCGGCGGGCGCATCGGCGTGGTCGCCTGGTACTCCGGGCCCGTCGAGGTCGACATGAACCTCGCCGTTCGCTCCAACGTCCGCATCTATGCCGCGCGCGGAGAGGGCGGGATGAACTGCGGGCGCTCGCTGGATCTCATGAGCAAGGGCAAGATCCTGGCGGACCCGATCATCACCCATCACTTCAGGCTCGACCAGATCCACGACGCGTTCCGTACGTACACGGAGCGGATCGACAACGCGCTCAAGGTCGTCATCCATATCTAGCGAGTCGGCGTCCGCTATCTCTTCGTCCCGGACCCGGTCCTTTTGCTCGGTCCGGGAACCATGGTGAGGCCCGTCAGGAGGAGACCGTCATGAGGGTCTACAACGCCGCCGGCTACGCATTGCTGACGGTGTACGCGCTCGTCTCGGCGTTCCTCGCGCCGCCGGAGCTCGGTCGCGGCGGCGGGCTCGCGGTGGGCGCCCTGTATCTCGCGTGCATCTGGTTCGTCGCCGGCATCTATCTGCCCGAGATCCTGCACATGGGCATCGCGCATCGGGCCCTGGATTTCAAGGGATGGTTCGTCACATCGATCACCCTGCTCTTCAACACCGTCGGGATCTACATCAACCCGCGCACGTGGGTGAATCGTCATCGTCATCACCACGCCTTCTCCGACCAGCCCGGCGACCCGAACAAGCTGAGCACCGACGGCTTCTGGAAGACGCTCTATCTGTGCTTGGTCCCGTACCCCTGCCGGTCCAACCTCGCCCGCGATCCCATCTTCGAGACCTGGCCCATGCGCCTGGTCGCGAGTCCGTTCTTCGCGGTGGCTGCACAGTTCAGCAGCTACGCGTTCCTCTGGTGGCTGGTCTGGGATTGGGCGTATGCGCTGGCGATGTGGTGCGGCGTGCGGCTCGTCGCCTTGTGGGCCAACATGGTGCAGAACTACTGGACGCACGACAGGAAGTTCGGCGCCAGGCGCTATGACGATGCCGACGACAATGCCATGAACATCGGCGACTGGCTCCCGGTGACGGCCACGTTCAGCGCCTGCTTGCAGAACAACCATCACCACCATCCGCAATTCCTGCGACTCAGTCACACCCCTGGAGAATACGACTTCGGCTTCCAGGTGCTGCGCCTCATGAAGACCCTGGGGCTGGTGACGGCTTCGCCCACCGGCGCGCGGCTCCCGGCGGACCTCCCGCTGAAGACCATCGGGCTCTAGCCCGCATTATTCACGAACGACACCACGACGAACGGGCGGGTGGCGCCGGGCCAGGCAGGGGAGCCGGGGGTACGCGACCGGCGCAGTGGGACCCCCGAGTCCCGTCCGCAGCTCGAAGAGCTGCGATTCGGGCGAGTGGGTGACGGAGCCGGTCGCGTACCCCCGGCTCCCCTGCCTGGCCCGGCGCCACCCGCCCGACGAGCGCTCAGAGCGCCAGCGTCGACTCCCAGAACATCTCCTCGACCTTGAGCCGGCGCGGCGCGAGCCCCTGCCCGTACGTGTAACCGGCCAGCGTCTCCAGCGTCTTGCGGTTCCGGGCGACGCCGTAGGGAAACGGGTCGTCGCCCATCAGGGCCCGCGTCTCCTCGGCCTCGGCCACGAGCCACGGCAGACTCACCGGCAACGCGGCCGTGAACTGCAGGCGCTGGTAGGCCTGCCGCTTGGCCTCGACGAAGGCGTCGTAGAGGCTCCGCGGCAGCCACGGGTGCTGCCGCGCCAGCTCCTCTTTCAAGACCAGCGTGTGCATGATCGGGAAGATCCCGGTCTTCTCGTAGTAGGCACGCTCGACGCGACGGAAGTCGGGAAAGAGCCTCCGCACGCGCTCGCCGAACGCCGCCGGCCGGCGGGCGCCCACGAACCCATCGAGCTCACCCGCCGCCACCATGTCGCCGAGATTCCGGTCGGCCGGGACCGACTCCCGCCGGACGTCGGGCGGGAGCGTCACGTCCACCTCCTTGACCTTCGATCCCTCGCCCCCCTCGAACCAGTGGATGTCCTTCTGGGCCACGCCGTACTCGTCCTCGAGCATCCCGCGGATCCACACCGCCGCCGTCATGTGGTACTTCGGGACCCCGACGCGCTTGCCGGCAAGATCCTGCGGCTCGCGAATCCCGGCGTGCGCCCCCACGAAGATCGACGAGTGGCGGAAGCTGAACGAGGGGAAGACCGGAATGGCGACGAGAGGCTCGCCGCGACCCCGGAGCACGGTGTAGGTCGAGAGCGAGAGCTCCGAGACGTCGAACTCGCGGAACCGGGCCATGCGGTAGAACATCTCTTCCGGGGCGAGCGTCACGACGTTCAGCTCGACGCCGTCGGGCTGGACTTCTCCAGTCCTGATCGAGCGCGTCCGGTCGTAGTCGCCGCACGCGAGCGTGAGGTCGAGTCGCGCCACGCCCGTCACCGTGACGCGGCGGGCGCAGCTTCGACGATCGCCGACTTCTTGCCGCTGTAGCGCCGGTAGCAGCGCACGGCGTTCTCCCAGAGGAGCTTCCGCCGGGCGCCCTCGGGGATCGACGTCCACTTGAGCACGGCGTCCACCGACTTGGGGAACCAGCTCTCCGAATGCGGGTAGTCCGTCGCGAACATCAAGGTGTCTTCACCGATGGCCTCGATGGCCTGGCGCAGCGACAGCTCGCCCTCGTGGAGCTGGATGCTCTGGAAGTACTGCGGCCCTCGGATGTACTCGCTCGGCTTGCGCTTGAGCCGCGGCAGCGCGTGCTGGCTCATCTCGGCTTGCTCGTCCAGGCGCGAGGCCCAGAACGCGAGCCACCCGTGCCCGCACTCGAGCGACGTCAGGCGCAGATCCGGGTAGCGGTCCAGGACGCCACTGCCGATCAGCGCCGCCATGTTGCGCTGGGCGTTCCACACGTGGCTGGCGGAGCGAACCAGGAACATGTTGTCCCAGTTGTCCCACATGCCCGGTGGGTACGGGACCGACATGGTGAAGGAGTGGATCACCACGGTCAGGTCGTGCTCTTGCGCCGCGGCCCAGATGGGCTCCCAGTCCGGATCGTCGAGCGTCATTCCAGGCGGACAGACCGGGAAGATGCCGACCGGCCAGGTCTCCTTGCCGCAGCGGCGGATCTCGGCGACGGACGCCGGAACATCGCGGGCCGAGACGTGGAGCACGCTCGTGAGCCGGTCCGGGTAGGGTGCGCAGTAGTCTTTGAGGAAGCGGTGATACGCCTGGTACATCATCAGCTCGATCCCGACATCGTCCAGACCGGAAAAGGCCGCCAGCCCGCCCGACGGCAGGACCATGTTGACGTCGACGCCCTCGATGTCCATGTCCTTGACCCGCGCGTGCGAGTCGAAGTTGACGCGGTCGTCGGGGAACGGCGGGCCCTGCCAGCGAACGTCCCAGGGCGTGCCCCCGTCCTTCAGGCCGCGGGTGACCGCGTCGGCCGGAGGGACGCGGTCGCGAGAGCCGAGGAGCCGGTTGAGCTCGGGACGCTTGCCGACCCGGTACCGGGACACCCCGCCCTTGCCGGGGGCGCGCCCGATCAGCGGACCGAGCGCCGCCAGCTTCGCCTTGTCGGCGGCCGAGAGATACGCCTCGATGGGTTCAGCAGCCTCGATGATGTGGGTGTCGGCGTCGAAGATGCGGTAGCCAGCGCGTGCCATAGGCGGTCCTCCCCCAGGTGTGCCGGACACCCCCCAAGGCGTCCGTTGACACCTTCCCGGCGAGAACTTAGCATGAGCGGGCCACTGCGTGGGGCGCGTCCGTGACTCGCGTGTCTGGGCCTCCTGGTCCTGATGCGGTTCTAGTAGATTAGTCGGCCGGCTCCATACGATAGAGACGCAGCAGCTTGAGCAGCGGGACGTCCTGGGCGGTGAAGAGGACGGCCGGCTCGGTCCCGGCGTTGGCGTGGGCGTGCCGCGCTCGCGGCGGGATCACGAAGAAATCGCCCGGCTCCCACTCGAAGGTCTGGTCGTCCACGGTCGTGGCGCCCCGCCCCTGCACGACGCGATAAACCGCGCAGCTCGTCTCGCGGTGGGCGCGGGTCCGAATGCCCGGGCGCAGGAGCTGCAGGTAGCAGGAAACCGTCGGGCGGAGCGAGGAGCCGGACGCCGGATCGACGTACTCGACCAGCACGTCGTCGAAGGGATCTGGGTCCTGCGTGGCGCGTCTCTGCAGGGCCGCGTAGGCGTCGCCCCAGGGGAAATAGATGTCGCGGCCCGGGCTCCGGAGCGCCGGCTGCTGCTCGTCGGGATAGGGCTCGAAGGTCAAGTTCTCGAGGAACCGGACGATCTGCCAGTCCAGGATGTCCATCCAGTAGACGGGCGCGCCGCCCTCGTTGCCGTGGTCGTGCCACGCCATGCCCGGCGTGAGCACGAGGTCGCCCGGCTTCATGGCGCACTTCTGGCCGTCGACCGTCGTGAAGGCCCCCTCGCCGTGGAGCATGAACCTGATCGCGGTGGGCGAGTGGCGGTGCGCGGGCGCCACCTCACCGGGCAGCAGATACTGGATCGCCAGCACGAGGCTGTGGGCGACCGTCCGCTCCGGGACTCCCGGGTTGTGCAGGCGGAGCACGCGGCGCTCGGCGCCGCGGTGCGGGCTGAGAAACTCGCTGCTCTCACGCAGGAGCGGCTCGATGTCGCGCCAGCGCCAGTGGCGCGGCTGGGTCGCGGTGGGCTTGGGCGGGATGAGCGGCCCCGGCCGGGACCACGGAGCGTCGAGCCCCGCCGCTCTCAGCCGCGCGCAATACGCCTCCATCTCTTCGACCGTCCGCGTCGTCTGGACCGCCATGGTGGTCGCTCCTGTTCTTCATGAGCGCGCCTCGGCCGGCGGGACCCCAGCCCCGCGACGGCCTGCGGCGCGCACTGCCACGATTCTAGCTGAACACGCGACTCAACTGGCGGTCGACAGGCGCACGTACTCGCCGACGGCCGTACGGTCCACGTCGATCTCCAGGGCGGCCGGCTCGTCGAGCGGGACCCACAGCAGGGCCTCGGCTTCCTGGTTCAGGATCTCGCCGCGCCAGCTTTCGACCGCGAAGTAATGCAGCTTCCGGAACTCCTCCGCGCGATGAAGAAGCGTACAGACGTACGCGATGCGTTCGGCGACCACCCCAAGCTCTTCGTCGAGCTCACGCCGGAGCGCGTCCTCGAGCCGCTCGCCCGGGTCGACGTGTCCTCCCGGCAACGCGATAGCTCCCGGAGCGAGCCGGCGAGTGGCCTTTCGCTTCTCTGCCAGGACCTGACCATCCCTGACGAGCATGAACACGACACAGTCCAGCGGCGGCTCGCCGTCACCCCATCCGGACGAGCGGCGCCCGGCCGTCACTGGCTCACCGCGATCGCCAGCGCCGCGACCGGCCCGAGCGCCCCGGCCTCGTAGAGGTTGTAGACGGCGACCGCGAGGGTGATGAAGGTGGATGAACCACTTGGCGGGCACGCAGCCCGGACGAGCGGCGCTGCAGGGATCGGCTGAAGCGGCGTCGACATGCGGTCCGTGACCTCTTGCCCGGGACGCTGGCGGCGATTCTATCGGAGGGACCGAGCCGATCGCAATCTGACGACGGCGGGCCGGGAATAAACGTGGTAGCACTTCCGTATTGGTAGGTAGCAGCGGACCGACCCGGTGCGGGGTTCAATGACGGAACCGTCCGACTTCGAGCGGTTGGCTCTCGAGCAGCTCGATTCGTTCTGGAGCTACGCGGTCCGCCTGACTGGACGGGCCGACCAGGCACAGGACCTGCTCCAGGACGCCCTGGCGAGGGGATTCGAGCGGTTCGGTCTCTTCGACCGGTCACTGAGCTTCAAGGCCTGGATGTTCACGATCATCAGACACATACACGTGGACGATCTTCGGAAGGGCAACGGACGGCGGCTGGAAGAGTCGCTGGAGTGGCAGCTCATAGAGGGTCCCTCCGAGATCTCCGAGAGCCCGCTGTACGCGATCCCCCTGGACCCCGAGGCGATCCTGGCGCAGCGCGAGAGCGTCGAGCGTCTGCAGGAAGCCATCAGTCACCTGCCCGCCGAGATGCGGGAGGTCGTCGAGCTCCGGGATGTCGAGGGGCTCTCGTATCGGGAGATCGCGGGGATCGTGAAGCGGCCCGTCGGCACCGTCATGTCGCGTCTCTATCGAGGTCGGAACCTCCTCCGGAGCTTCCTGGTCGGGTCGAAGCCGGAGGACAAGAGCACCGAGAGCCGCCGTGGACTGTAACACCGTCAAAGCCCAGATCTTTCCCTACGTCGACGGCGAGCTGGCGCCTGCAACTCTCGCCGAGATCGAGGCGCACTTCACGACCTGCGAGAGCTGCTCGCGGTTGGTCGACCTCGAGCTGCGGTTCCAGGCCGCGTATACCCGCCACCTGCGGCCGGAACCCGCCCCTTCGCACGTTCGGGAGCGACTCGCGGGGATCCTCGCGGAGCTGAATGCGTCGGTCACAGGGCGGGCGCGGCGGTCACTGCGCAGACGGATGGCGCTCACGGCGGTCGCCGCGCTTCTCGTCGTGCTGGGGGCGGGCGTGGCGTTGATGAGCGAGTCGATCGTTCGGTCCCGCGGCGCACTCGTCAGCCTTGCCGAGGCCGCGGTCGAGCAGCATCAGCGCCTGACGCGCGATGTGCTACCGCCGGACATCCACGGAGTCTCCCCGAAGAGCGCTGAGGAGTGGTTCCGCAAGCGATTGAACTTCAACATCAGCGTTCCCGAGCTGCCCAGCGAGCGCCTGAAATTCCGCGGCGGCCGCATCTGGCATCTCGACGGCGTGGAGACGGCGGCCCTCGGCTACGAGGTCGAGGGCAGCGACGTGTCCCTCTTCATCATGCCCGGCGAGGCCTATCGCAAGCTCGGCCTCAAGGAGCCACCGCGGTTCAGGCTCGTGACTCGTCGCGGCTACGACGTGATCGTCTGGCAGTCGCAGGTCAACGGCGTCGGCTATGCCCTGGTCTCGGAGATCGGCGGACGCGCCTGCGTCGTGTGCCACTCGCCGGACGAGATCCGCGAGTCGGCCGCCACGCTATCCGCTCACCATTAGTCGAGGAGAGGCAGGCATGAGTCGCATTGTCACCTACGCCCTGACGGCGTCGCTGCTCGCCGTCGCGGCGATCCTCGTGGCGCTCGCCGTTCGTCCGGCGGCGGGATACGACGCGGTCACCGTCGCCGACGGCGGCAGCATCAAGGGCAAGGTCGTCTTCAACGGCACGCTGCCCTCGAAGCGGAAGATCGTACCCACCAAGGACCGCGAGGTGTGCGGGAGCGGAGTCCGCGAGGTGGACCAGATCACGGTCGGCCCGGACAAGGGCGTCCAGGAGGCCATCGTCTACCTGGCGAAGGTCGAGAAGGGCAAGCCATGGCCGAAGCCGGCGAAGACGCCGGAGATCGAGAACCTCAAGTGCGATTTCGTGCCCCACGTGCAGGTGATGCCGCCGGGCGAGGTCGTGGTGGTCAACTCGGATCCCGTCTTGCACAACACCAAGAGCTTCTTCGACAAGACACCGGTCTTCAATCTGGCCCTGCCCAACCAGGGGCAGCGCATCACCCGCACGATCAAGCGCACGGGCGTGATGCGGATCGAGTGCGACGCCCACGGCTGGATGCTCGGCTGGGCGTACGTGGCCGATAACCCGTACTACGCGATCACCCCGAAGGATGGGACGTTCACGATCACCGACGTCCCGCCCGGGAGCTACACGCTGGTGGGCTGGCAGGAGTACACGGGCCCCGTAGAGACTCCCGTGACGGTCAAGCCGAAGGAGGCGACGGCCGTCACGGTCGAGCTGAAGAAATAGCGGCGTTCGGACGGCAGGCAGCGGCGCACACGGTGCGGGCGGGCCACACCGGCCCCGGCCCGGCAAAGGGGGCAAAACGGTATGGATCACCTCCAGGACGAGCGACGTGAAATGGCCCGGACGCTCACGGCGTCCGGCGCCAGGCCAGATCCGTCACTTCAGATCACGCGACGAACGTTCCTCCACAAATCGCTTCTCACCGCCGGCGTGACGGCCAGCGCCGCGACTTACGGGTGGTTCCCGCTCATCAACACCATCGACCTGGCCTGGGGTCAGACCGCGTTCACATTCGCGTGGGTCTCCGACACGCACCTCTATCCGAAGAACGTCAACACCCGCTTCGTCGACAAGGCCACGCGCGCCTTCAAGGAAGTTCAGGCCATGAATCCGCCGGCCGACTTCCTCATCTTTGGCGGCGACCTCGCCCAGCTCGGGGATCCGGTCGAGCTCGATCTCGGCGCCGACCTCCTGAAGGAGGTGAAGATCCGCAAGGTCTTCATCCCGGGCGAGCACGACTGGTACCTCGACATGGGAAGGAAGTGGGAAGCCCTGTTCGGAAAGTCGCCCTGGACCTTCGACCACAAGAGCGTGCGCTTCGCCGGACTCGACACGGTGAGTCGCGGCCCTGATTACTGGACCGCCAAGAAGATGACGCCCAAGGAGCGCATGGGACACATGGCGACCCTGGACGGCTCGGTGGCCGGGGCGTGGGCGGGGGTGGGGCGCGATCAGCTCCAGTGGCTGCAGCAGACCCTGTCGAGCTGGCCCAAGGACCGGCCGGTGGTCATCTTCACCCACAACCCGCTCTACGAGTACTACCCTCCCTGGAACTTCTGGGTGCGCGACTGGCGGGAAGTCCAGGAAATCCTCAAGCCCTACTCGAACGTGACCAACATCCACGGTCACACGCATCAAGTGCTCTACAACGAGGTCGGCAAGATGCGCTCGATCGGGATGCTCGCCACCTCCTGGCCCTGGCCGTACGGGCCGGAAGGCGTGCCGGCGTTGACCAGGTGCATGCTGCGGGCGGACCCCGGCGACCATTTCGACGGCGTGGGCTGGGCGCAGCTCACCATGTCGGCCGCCAACAAGATCGAGAACGAATACATGATGTGGCGGAAGAAGGATCACATCCTCGCCGAGGCCCAGCTGGACTCCGGCTGCGGTGACAACGGCAACCAGATCCTGAGCCCGCGCCTGGCCGATCGCGAGTGGCCGTACTACGGAGCCTACAAGTGAGCCGCGCCCATCGAGAGCCCCTAGCCGCGCCTCGGCCGGCGGGGCCCCAGCCCCGCGACGGCCTGCGGCGCGCACCACCGCCCTCCGGACCAGGCGTC
>Ga0137403_10001584_pt1:0-27500 | contig 28537 bp, 19 predicted proteins | sample CZOMad2_1_16fung_FD_122057 | JGI IMG/M metagenome (GOLD analysis project Ga0137403, IMG submission 122057) | Vadose zone soil fungal communities from Angelo Coast Range Reserve, California, USA - CZOMad2_1_16fungal (Hybrid Assembly) | ecosystem: Environmental > Terrestrial > Soil >... | reverse complement strand
GCGTCAGCATTCACTACTAGGATGTAGTAAAGGTGCACGGGGTCTTTTCGTCTAGCCACGGGCAACCGGCGTCTTCACCGGTACCACAAATTCGCAGTGCCCCTCGTTGAGACAGCGCCCAAATCATTACGCCATTCGTGCAGGTCGGAACTTACCCGACAAGGAATTTCGCTACCTTAGGACCGTTATAGTTACGGCCGCCGTTTACCGGGGCTTCAGCTCGAAGCGTCGCCTTGCGGCTAACCTCTCCCTTTAACCTTCCGGCACCGGGCAGGCGTCAGGCCATATACGTCGTATTCGACTTAGCATAGCCCTGTGTTTTTAGTAAACAGTTGCTTGGGACTCTTTATTGCAACTCCCTCACGCTTCGTGGCGCGAAGCCACTAACGCTAACGGAGCACCCCTTCTTCCGAAGTTACGGGGTGAGTTTGCCGAGTTCCTAAACGAGGGTTCTCACTCGCACCTGAGGATTTTCTCCTCGCCTACCTGTGTCGGTTTGCGGTACGGGTACCCAAAAGACTCCTTAGAGGATTTTCTCGGCAGCGTGGCGTCTGTGACTTTACGAGCCTTGCGGCTCTCGCTATGACACCTCAGGGAATGTGACCCACCGGATTTGCCTGGCGGATCCCCCTACATGTCTAAACCTACACGTCCAATCGTAGGCTCACATAGCCTCCTGCGTCTCCCCATCGTGATAACGTCTTCTAGGTAGTTCTGGAATATTAACCAGATATCCATCCGCTACGCCTTTCGGCCTCGCGTTAGGACCCGACTAACCCTGAGCGGACGAACCTTCCTCAGGAAACCTTAGGCTTACGGTGGAAAGGATTCTCACCTTTCTTATCGCTACTTATGCCGGCAGGGTCACTTCTCACCACTCCACCAGTCTTTTCAGTCTGGCTTCACGGCTGTGAGAACGCTCCTCTACCAATATGCAGACCCGCAGGTCCGCGTCTATTCTATGGCTTCGGTCTTGTGCTTAAGCCCCGTTGGATTGTCGGCCCAAAGCCGCTTGACCAGTGAGCTATTACGCTTTCTTTAAAGGATGGCTGCTTCTAAGCCAACCTCCTGGTTGTCTGAGCGTCTTCAGATCCTTTCCCACTTAGCACAAAGTTAGGGACCTTAGCCGATAGTCTGGGCTGTTTCCCTTTCGACGATGAAGCTTAGCCCCCACCGTCTCACTCCCGGGATACGTGTCGTTGGCATTCGCAGTTTGATTGGATTCAGTAAGCTGGTAAGCCCCCTAGTCCATTCAGTTCTCTACCACCAACGCCGACCTCCCGAGGCTGCTCCTAAAAGCATTTCGAGGAGAACGGGCAATCACGAGGTTTGATTAGCCTTTCACCCCTATCCACAGTTCATCCGAGCTGTTTTCAACCAACACCGGTTCGGGCCTCCACGCGGTGTTACCCGCGCTTCACCCTGACCAAGGATAGATCACCTCGCTTCGCGTCTATTCCCAGCGACTTGTCGCCCATTTCGGACTCGCTTTCGCTACGGCTCGCTTACGCTTAACCTCGCCACTGAGAATAACTAGCCGGCTCATTATGCAAAAGGCACGCGGTCAGGCATTCCGGAGCAAACTCCGGCATAGCCCTCCCACTGCTTGTAGGTATACGGTTTCAGGTACTATTTCACTCCCCTCACAGGGGTTCTTTTCACCTTTCCCTCACGGTACTGGTTCACTATCGGTCACCAGGGAGTATTTAGCCTTACGAGATGGTCCTCGTAGATTCTCGCGGGATTTCACGTGTCCCGCGATACTCAGGAACCTGTCGCGAGCCAGTCAGCTGTCGTCTACCGGGCTGTCACCGTCTATGGCCGATCGTTCCAGATCGTTCGACTAGTCGACTGGTTGCTCACTCGCTGGCATTGAAGCCAGACAGGCCCTACAACCCCACCGAGCATGCTCGATGGTTTGGGCTCTTCCGCGTTCGCTCGCCGCTACTAGCGGAATCACTATTGTTTTCTATTCCTGCAGGTACTGAGATGGTTCACTTCCCTGCGTTGCCTTCTCATCGCCTATGTATTCAGCGATGGATCCTTCGGGATTAGCCAAAGGGGGTTTCCCCATTCGGAGATCCCCGGGTCAAAGCTCATTTGCAGCTCACCGGGGCTTATCGCAGCTTATCGCGTCCTTCATCGACTCTTGGAGCCAAGGCATTCACCGTACACCCTTAGTAGCTTGACCATAAGAAACTCGAACTGACGCAAACCGTCCAGGCGAACCTGGACCGCTTACGACAGCTTCATGCACACTGCGTGTGTGTGGTCGGAAAAACTACCGTTTGCAGAATATTCAGTTGTCAAAGAACTTTTCGGGCTATGCCCGAAAACTCGCATTTTCGCGCCGCGCCTGCCGGGGGCGCGAAAAACAATGGTGGAGAATACCGGGCTCGAACCGGTGACCTCCTGGTTGCAAACCAGGCGCTCTCCCAGCTGAGCTAATTCCCCGTATTGAATTGAGTTGTGCTTGATTGTCGTGCGAGGGAAGGATGGTCGGGGTCTGACGTCCGAACGAACCTTCTCACGCTAGGCACTACGCAATACATGCTCCTTTAACTGGTGGGCCTGACTAGATTCGAACTAGTGACCCCACGCTTATCAAGCGTGTGCTCTAACCAGCTGAGCTACAGGCCCAGGTACTCTCTTCAAAGAACCGCGGCCGGTTCTCTCAAAACTAGATAGTGCGCGCGCTTCACACAACTCTGAAAGCCAGATCGATCTTTGAGTGTCCTGCTGCCGAACCGGAGGTTCGACACACAAGAAGCGCTCTAGAAAGGAGGTGATCCAGCCACAGGTTCTCCTACAGCTACCTTGTTACGACTTCACCCCAATCACCGACCATACCTTAGGCGCCTCCCTCCCTTGCGGGTTGGTGTGGCGACTTCTAGTACAACCGGCTTTCGTGATGTGACGGGCGGTGTGTACAAGGCCCGGGAACGTATTCACCGCGGCGTGCTGATCCGCGATTACTAGCGATTCCAACTTCATGCCGGCGAGTTGCAGCCGACAATCCGAACTGAGACAGACTTTCTCCGATTAGCTCCACCTTGCGGTCTCGCGACGGTTTGTATCTGCCATTGTAGCACGTGTGTAGCCCCAGACATAAAGGCCATGCTGACTTGACGTCATCCCCACCTTCCTCCGGTTTATCACCGGCAGTCTCTGCAGAGTGCCCACCATAACGTGATGGCAACAGCAGACAAGGGTTGCGCTCGTTGCGGGACTTAACCCAACATCTCACGACACGAGCTGACGACAGCCATGCAGCACCTCTACGAGTGTCCTTGCGGAAGCTCACTTTCGTGAGTGGTCACTCGCTGTTCAAGCCTGGGTAAGGTTCTTCGCGTTGCGTCGAATTGAACCACATGCTCCACCGCTTGTGCGGGCCCCCGTCAATTCCTTTGAGTTTCAGCCTTGCGACCGTACTCCCCAGGCGGAATGCTTAATGCGTTAGCTTCGGCACGGCAGGGATCGATACCCGCCACACCAAGCATTCATCGTTTAGGGCCAGGACTACCGGGGTATCTAATCCCGTTTGCTCCCCTGGCTTTCGCTCCTCAGTGTCAGTGTTGGTCCAGGATGCCGCCTTCGCCACCGGTGTTCCTCCAGATATCTACGCATTTCACCGCTACACCTGGAATTCCGCATCCCTCTCCCAAACTCAAGCCATCCAGTATCAGACGCAGTTCCCCGGTTAAGCCGAGGGATTTCACGTCTGACTTAGTTGGCCACCTACGAGCCCTTTACGCCCAGTAATTCCGAACAACGCTTGCCCCCCCCGTATTACCGCGGCTGCTGGCACGGAGTTAGCCGGGGCTTCTTCTACGGGTACCGTCAAACCTTGCGGTTTTCTTCCCCGTCGAAAGGGTTTTACGTACCGAGATACTTCATCACCCACGCGGCGTTGCTTGGTCAGGGTTGCCCCCATTGCCAAAAATTCCCCACTGCTGCCTCCCGTAGGAGTCTGGACCGTGTCTCAGTTCCAGTGTGGCCGACCGTCCTCTCAGACCGGCTACTGATCGAAGCCTTGGTGAGCCATTACCTCACCAACTAGCTAATCAGCCGCGGGCTCCTCCAAGAGCGGATTGCTCCTTTCATAACGAAATCCGCAGATCCCGCTATCGTATGCGGTATTAGCACCGGTTTCCCGGTGTTATTCCCCACTCTAGGGCAGATTACCCACGTGTTACTCACCCGTGCGCCGCTGTACTCAGGGGATTGCTCCCCTTTTCTCGCTCGACTTGCATGTGTTAGGCACGCCGCCAGCGTTGATTCTGAGCCAGGATCAAACTCTCAAGATTTCTTGATGTGTTTGATTCTTTATTCGCGCTTAAAACCGAATTGACTCAAAGATCTTTTACTGACTGTACGCTTTCTGTTTTCAAAGAACCTTGCGGCTCTCAGGCCTCAAATCTTGACGCTAAAAAAACCGCCTCGATTTTGCTCGGCGGAGTTTTCAACGAACATGCCCGGCAACTATCTGTCGCCAAGCACATCTAACAACTATAGATATCGTGCCTGAAGCTGTCAAGCACCGAATGGATATTTTAGCGTGTGTCCTATCCTCCAAGAATAGGTTTGCGGTTCAGATCCTGTCAAGCCCCTCCGCTGCGGCGACAATCCGCACCAGTCGCGCGTTTCAGCCGATCGCTTTCCGGATCGTATCAAGCAGCTCCGCCATCAGCCGGTCGTTCCGAGCCGCGTCATCGCTTTCAATCATGACGCGCAGCAACGGCTCCGTACCCGAATATCGCACGACCAGACGGCCACAACCCTGCAATTCCTGGTTGACCTCGGTCATCTTCTCCTGAATCGCAGGCAGAGTCTCGAGCGGCACCTTCTGTTTCACTCGCAGATTTTTCAAGAGCTGCGGTGCCTCAGCCCAGTCCCGCGTCAAATCATCGAGTGAGGCGCGATCGCTCACGATCGCCTCCGCCAGCTTCAACGTGGTGAACAGCCCATCGCCGGACAGACGAAAATCGGAAAAGATAATGTGCCCGGAAGGTTCACCGCCAAGCTGCGCGCCGCTTCGTGACATCTCTTCGAAGATAAACCTGTCGCCGACCGATACGCGAGTCAGCGCGATTCCCTCCGCGCTCAACATGCGTTCAAGGCTGAAATTCGTCATCAGCGTTCCGATCACGACAGCCGGGTTCAATTGCCCGGTGCGCCGGAGCCTGCGTGCCATCGTAAGAAGAACTGGATCGCCGTCGATCAACCGCCCATTGCCCGATACAAACAGCGACCGGTCTCCGTCTCCGTCAAAGGCGACACCGAAATCCGCTGAATGGCTCTTCATCGTCTCAGTCAGCGATTCGAGATGCACAGCGCCGCATGCGGCATTGATGTTCGTGCCGTTCGGGGAAGCGTGAGTCACTGTGATCTCCGCGCCAAGCCGGCGCAACAGACCGGGAGCGATTTCGCTCATAGCGCCATTCGCACAATCCAGGACGATACGCAAACCGGCGAGCCAGGCTCCCTGGGGGAAATGGGAGATCAGGATCTCCTGATACCGCTCTCCCCAACCCGTCGAATTCGCTGCGGAGATTTGCCGATCGGGAACTCGATCGGTGTGCTCGTGCTGTTTATCCGACCTGAGGAGTTCAGAGACTCGTTTCTCAATTTCCTCCTCGTCCTCTTCGCTCAGTTTTGTCCCGTCGGATGCGAATACTTTGATGCCGTTGTCTTCGTACGGATTGTGCGAAGCGGAAATCATCACGCCGCCGGAATAACCGAGCCACTTGGTAAGAAGCGCGATGGCCGGTGTGGGTATGACGCCGGCCTCCTGGATAATTCCGGACGTTCTCGAGATACCCTGCTTTAGAAACTCAAAGATCCACGGACTCGACATGCGGGTGTCCTGTCCCACGAGGATCTTTCCATTGAGCTTCTCCCCAATCGCTTGTCCGATCGCGGCGACTGCATGCGAATTCAGCGGGAATTCACCGGCGCGCGTGCGCGTCCTTTGCTGATCCGACTGGGTTACCGGTCGGCGCTGTCTGTGCCCCTACTGCGCGAGCAACAGATCATGGGTGCCTTGACGGTGTGGCGACGTCAGTCCGGCGAATTTAAACCTGAAGTGGTGAACCTGTTGCAAACCTTCGCGACCCAATCGGCCCTGGCGATCCAAAACGCCCGGCTGTTCCGTGAGATCGAAGAAAAGAGCCAGCAGATCGAAGCGGCCAACCGGCATAAGTCGGAGTTCCTCGCTAACATGTCGCACGAACTGCGCACGCCGCTCAACGCCATCATCGGCTTCTCCGAAGTCTTGGGCGAAAGATTGTTCGGCGAGCTAAACGAAAAGCAAGCCGAGTACACCGACGACATCCTCACCTCCGGCCGCCATCTTTTATCCCTCATCAATGAGATTCTCGATCTCTCCAAGGTCGAGGCAGGCCGCATGGAGCTGGAGCTGGCTGCGTTCGATCTTCCCTTGGCTATAGACAACGCTCGCACCTTTGTGCGCGAGCGCGCTACAAAGCACGGCATCACACTAGACTTTACGGTTGACGACCGTCTTGGCGATTTCGTTGGTGATGAGCGGAAGATCAAGCAGATACTTCTTAACCTGCTTTCCAACGCGGTGAAGTTTACCCCGGAGGGAGGACGGATTGAAATGAAAGCCAGGCAGGCTGACGGCTCGGTGGAAATCTCAGTCAGTGACACCGGCATCGGAATCGCCGCGGAGGACCAGCCAAAGATCTTCGAGGAATTTCGCCAGGTAGGCGCCGACTATGCGCACAAGAGTGAGGGGACGGGACTAGGGTTAACCTTAGCAAAGAAGTTCGTCGAGCTACACGGGGGGAGGATTTGGGTAGAGAGCGAGGTGGGCAAAGGCTCGGCGTTTACCTTTAGCTTGCCGATCGCGCCCTCATCTCTGCCCGCGAGAGGATAAGGGCACTCGATCGCTATTGAGCCAATTATGTCCGAAAGCACTAGACTCACGGCTTGGCGTCTGGGTTTTATTCTAGGTGCGCTGGCAATCGTCGAAGCTTCGGTGCGCGCCGGCTGGATCAGCACCTTCTTCCTCGCCGCGCCGACTCGCGCGGTCATTGTGCTATGGGATCAGCTACTTTACGGCAACGCTCTTGTCTTGACCGGTATCACGCTCTTCGAGATCGCGGCATGTCTAGTGATCGCCACGGTGTTCGGTGTTTTCGCTGGCTTTCTCCTGTGGCGTTACAAACTCATCGGCACAAGCTACGAAATGCCGCTGGCGGCGCTGTTCTCTTCCCCGGTCATTCTCGCCTATCCGATTTTCCTCGTCACCTTCGGCCGCAGCAGCGCTGCCGTGATCGCGCTCTCGTCTATCTTCGGACTGATTCCGATCATCATGAATACTAAAGGCGCCTTTCAAAACGTCAATCCGATCCTGCTGCAGGTCGGCGCCAGTATGAATCTTACCGGCAAGCAGATGTTTCGGCACATTCTCGTTCCCGCCGTGGCGCCGACGATCTTCAGCGGTTTTCGCCTCGCGCTCACTTACATCCTCAAGTCCGTGTTAGGACTCGAATACGTGGCGCAAGTCGGCGGCGTCGGCATGTGGCTTTCCGACGCGGCGTTCAAGTTTGAAGTCGAAGAGGTTTACGCCGGCTTGTTCGGCACGATTACTCTCTCGATCCTGTTTCTCTATCTGATCAACCGCAGCGAAGTCCTGGTTCGGAAGTGACGATGAACAGCGCACCGCAACATTCGCCGTCCCTTGCGGCGCAGATTCAAACGCCCCTAGGCGTGCAAGCGCTCACGTTATTGTTGGTTGTCGCAACCTGGGAATTCATAGGCCGCACGGGCCTGCTCTTTCCAGAGCTCTTTCCATCAACGTTCGAGATCCTGCAATCGCTTTGGACCTACGTCACCACGCCGGTGATGATTCCGCATATCAAAGCGAGCCTTTACGAAGTCGGCGGCGCCATCGCGATCGCCGCTTTGCTCGGCATCCCGCTAGGAATCCTCTGGGGCAGCAAGCAAAGCTGGATGGAAATCGTCGAGCCACTGATACTCTACGCCGCGGTGGTGCCGAAGATCGTCATCTTTCCCGTTTTCATTTTGTTCTTGGGCATCGACGTACACTCCAAGCTCGCCGTCGGCGCCATCGCCGCTTTCTTTCCGATCTCGCTGCTGACCATCGCCGGCATGCGCGAAGTGAAAAAAGTCTACGTCGACGTCGCCCGCACCATCGGCGTCACGCCGGCAAAGATCGCCACCCATGTCTATCTGCCCGCCATCGCCGGCCAAGTTTTCACCGGAATTCGAATCGGCATGGGTGCCGCCGTCACCGGCGCGCTGCTCGCAGAGACCAAGATCGCCAAGGCAGGACTGGGATTCATGATCGTCGAATACTACGGCCAATTCCGCATCGCCGACATGTACTCGCTGCTGCTGTTTATTTTTATCCTCGCCTCACTGGCCAATTGGGCGATGAAATATTTATTTTCTCTTTTGTCGCCGGTTTCCCGTGTCGGCCAAGACGCCGGCATGTACTTTTAGGAGCGCGAACTTATACCGTGAAAAAACTTCTGATCAAATTCAGGCAGCAGCTCGGTAGCACACAAATGGCCCGCCGCCTCTATCGGTGGCTTCCCTCGCACAAGCGCTGCAAAGAATGCCTGGTGCCATTTTTAGGGATCTTTGCCATACCCTTTCGACTGTTACAGATCCGTCCGTCGAGAAAGAACCCTAACCTCTGCACGCTTTGATACGAGCTTGCTCTCCTGCTTCGTTTGACAGGCGCGCACGCGGTCGCATAGTGTTAGATCGATTAAGAAATGGGAGGATAATGTCTATGGCCTCGCCAACGAACAATCTCGTGATCGACGCTGACGCCCACGTGGTTGAATGCGCGCGCACCTGGGATTTCATGGATCCGTCGGAGCGACAATACCGGCCGATACCGCTGGAAACTCGCGAAGAAGCTGGGGTGAGACTTCAGTTCTGGGTCATCGACGGCAAAGTGAAAGGTTTTCGCTTTCCCGCCTTCTCGGCGGAGGAATTGGCGAAACGCCAACAGCAGGTCGGCCGCAAATTCGCCGACGCGCAGGAGTCTCGCGAGCTCGGCAACGTCGATATGCGCGTCGAACACATGGACAAGACTGGGATCGACGTCCAGGTGCTGCACAATACCATGTTCATCGAGTCGGCTACTTCCCGCGCGGCGGTCGAAGTTGCTCTGTGCAAGAGCTGGAACCGCTGGCTGGCGGATATCTGGAAACAAGGAGAAGGTCGTTTGCGCTGGTCGTGCATGGCGCCGACGCTGAGCATGCCGGATGCGCTGGATCAAATCCGCTGGTGCAAAGAGAACGGCGCCTGCGCGGTTTTGATGCGGCCGGTCGAAGGCCAGCGTTTGCTCGCCGACCCGTACTTTTATCCGATCTACGATGAAGCGCAAAAGCTCGATATGGCGATCGCCATTCACATCGCCAACGGCAATCCGTGGCTCACCGACTTGTACGATCATCCGGTTAGAATCGCTTCGACCTTCCACCGGTTCAGAATTCCGACCGTAGGCGCGTTCAACGACATCATCATGAGCGAGATTCATGAGGTGTTTCCCAAGCTTCGTTTTGGCTTCATCGAGGCCAGCGCTCAGTGGCTGCCGTGGGTGATGCATGAAGCGAGGAATCGCTTCAAAACACTCGGCAGGAAGTGGCCGGATAACGCGATCCGCGAACTTGGTATGTACGTCACCTGCGAAAATTCCGACGATATAGCCTATATCGTGCGCGAAGCGGGTGAGGACTGCCTCGTCATCGGCACCGACTACGGGCACACCGATACGTCAAGCGACGTCGATGCGATCAAAGTATTCAGAGAAAGACCCGACGTGTCCGCGGATGTGAAGCGCAAAATTCTGAGCGACAATGCCCGAGCGCTCTACTCTCTGTAAGCCGGATTCAACACCGAGCCGGGCAACTCGATCGTGCGCTTTTATATCAACATCCTGACAACGTACTTCCCCGAGATCGATCCGCCCTATGATGTTTATTACCAGCAGATCCTCGAACAGGTGCAGTTGGCTGAAGAGTTGGGCTGGGAATGTTTTATGTTCAATGAACATCACTTCCTCGGCTATGGCGGACTCGTCGCCAATCCCGCCGTGCTGCTCGCCGCAGCAGCGGCGCGGACGTCCAAAATTCGCTTAGGACCATGTATTGCGATCCTGCCATTGCGCCACCCCCTGCACAGCGCCGAAGACTATGCCATGGTCGATGCGGTTTCCGGCGGCCGATTGGAGTTCGGCATCGGCTCAGGCAACACCGAGCTGGACTACAAGGTGTTCGGCGTCACGAGGGAAAACGACCGGCAACGGCTTGATGAGGCCTTCGAAGTCATTCTAAAAGCATGGACCAACGACCGGTTCAGTCATCAGGGAACAGCATGGCAATTCGGCGAGATCACACTCTACCCGAGACCGATTCAAAAACCGCACCCACCAATCTGGGTCGCCGGGACTTCTGCGCAAACGTTGGAGTGGGCGGGGCGCCACGGCTTTCACATCATGACGGTCGGCCACCCGCACCCACCCGAAAAAGTGCGCGCGGGTGTGGAAGCTTGGAAGAAAGCTTTAATCGATCAAGGAATCGATCCGACGGAGCGTCATTGCCAGTTTCACGCTAGAACTCACGTCAATGAAAATGCCGAGCGGGCGCGGGAAATTGCCACCGCCGCGATTACCCGCTATGACGAAATCTCGCGCATCGGCAGAAGATCGTTGACTGTGGCGCCGGCGGAATATAATTGGGAGATGATGCTCGCCACCGGCCGCAACAATTACGGCGAGCCCGATCAGTGCATCCAAAACATTCTCAACGCAGCTAAGAATTATTATTTTGATACGCTCACCACAACGTTTAACTTCGGCGGCATCCCACATGCCGAGATCGTCAAGTCGATGCGCCTCTTCGCCAAAGAAGTGATGCCGGCGTTTCGCTAAAGAGCAAGAGAATTGCCGGCATTACTCGCTCACTCTCGCCGAAAAATTCCTTAGCGACCCGCGACTTGACCTGTCCCATCTCGCTGATGTAATGCGCGTCTTGCAACTTGATGACTAAGAAAAAGGAGACTGTATGAAAACATGCCAAATCTCACGGTTTTATTCGCGAGTGAGGATTATGCCTTATGCGCTTCTAAGCTTCTCCATTATCACACGCAGTTCTTCATCATCGGCTGGAACACCAACCTGGTCAAGAAAGGCAAAGAGCCCAAGTTCATCTGGTCCAACATTAGCCCGTTTACCGTACATAACAGGCAGTTGGCTACCTATGGATGGTTTCGGTCAAAATGGCACCGCCAAGGTCACAACTGTTCGGTGATTGTTTACTTCAAAATCTCCTTCATCTTGGCCACCAGAGTCGGCTCCAGTTTGAACAGCTCCCTGACTTGTTTCTCGATCTCCGTGCCGTCGATCGGATCGAGATCGAGCTTTGCCTTTTGCGTGTCGGCGAGAAATTCAGGATCTTTTAGCGTATCCATGAAAGCCTTGCGCAGGAGTCTCACCCGATCCTTAGGAGTGCCGGGGGGCAGCACGTAGAAGCGGTTGAGCACGCCGTTGACCCGAGCCGAGGTCAGAATCATTTTCTTGGCATCTTCGGTTTTCGCCAGATCAACCGCCCAGGGAACGTTGGGGACTTCCGGGTGTGGTTTTAGGTTTGCCTGAATCAAGAGCACGACTTCCCCTTTGTCCATTTCGGCGCGCCAGGTCGATTTGAACGATTCCCAGGAATTGCATGCGCCTTGAACTTCGCCGGCGTTGAAGGCCAAACGAACGGGACCGGTGCCTTTGTATCCAGAGACCAATTGGAGTGGCAGCCCCAAAGTAGCTTTGAGCACTTTCGGAATGTCGTCCGTGCCTCCGCCGGGGGCAACGCCGCCGATCTTGATCACCGTGCCGGACGCCTTCCATTGCTCGATGCTGGTGATGCCCGTGGACTTCGCTACGCCGATCATGAAGTTATCCTGCGCCGGCACGCCGAGAAATTCGAACTTCGGCGCATCGAACTCAACTCCCGGTAATCCGAGAATCTGCTGAAAAGAAAGTCCACCGACGAAATTACCGATAGTCAGGCCGTCCGGCTTCGCCGCTTTGTAGACGTAATTGGCCGCAAGCAAACTCGCCGCGCCCGGCATGTTGTCGACGACGGTCGTCGGATTGCCGGGAATATGCTTGCCGATGTGACGCGCGATCACACGCGAATAGGCGTCGAAGCCGCCGCCGGGCGCCAGACCCACAATGAGCCGAATGGTTTTCCCTTTGTAGAAATTTTCTTGGGCTAAGACCGGCAACGTCTGAACGGCCAGAGTCAAAACGAAGCTGACAACGGACAATGAGCGACGAACCGTTGAACCCATAAAAACCTCCTCGTCGGTGGATAGATCGGCGAGCCACTGGCACGTCCTGCGCGTTTAGCGCCAAACGTTGATTCCCTCGTGCGGCGGCGATTAAAGCAAGTTTCGGGTGAGCAAACAACTAGAAAATCATTGGCGAATTGGCCGAGCGAAAAGGACCGTTAGGGCGGAGAGACGGCCAATTGCGCGCGCATACGGAGCAACATCAATTGTCCAGTCTATGGCGTTCATAGGAGAATTCTATTTGACGGCAATGGCAGCGTTACCTAGAATAATTACCTACGCGGATATGACGTGGAGTTTATGGTGATTCAGAAACTCATGAATTTTTTGGAGCAGCAGTCCCAGAGAACTCTGGTTGCTTTCGCAGTCTTAATAACGGTTCTTTTGGGCGTTTTCGACCTACAAACGGGAGTCGAAATCCACTTTTTACTTCTGTATTTAGTGCCGATCTTCGTCACCAGCTGGTTCGTTTCCCGGGAAGTGGGAGTCTATCTCGCGCTTTTAGCGACTTTGATATGGTTCGCCGCCGATTCGCTCGGCGGCCGCTCCTATTCTTCCGCTTGGATCGCGTACTGGAATCTGCTCATGCGCACGGCTGTGTTCGTTCTGTTTGCCATCACCCAGGCACAATTACGCTCAAGACTCGTTGAGTTATCGCATCTCGCCAGCCGCGATTTTCTTACCGGCCTGCCGAACGGGCACGCCTTTTATCAGCTAGCCGCGAAAGAGATGGACAAAGCCTTCGGACTGGAACCGATGACTTTAGTTTGCATTGACGTGACCGGTTTCAGGTGGGTCAATCACCGTTTTGGTTATCCGACTGGTGACCAGATGTTGTGCACGATTGCCCACGCCATCAGACAACACGTGCCACGGCCCGATTTAGTCGGTCGCCTTGGAGGCACTTCGTTTGCGGTTTTGTTACCCAACATGGCTTCGGATACTGCGCACCTCATTCTTCAGCGGGTTCAAAACGTCTTGCATGAAGAACGACGCAAGTATGCTCACCCGCTGACGTTCTTTATCAGTGCCATCGCATGCACTAAGGCGCCGAGAACCGTCGCCGAGCTGATGCATGAAGCTGAGTCGCAAATGACGCGTATCAAAGGCGGCTATAAAGATTCTTTGCAAATCGCCAAAGTTGACGACATGCCCGCGCTAAATTGATTCTCCCGGCAATTGATCAGGAAATGTTCGCGAGCCGGCGCATCGCTTCACTCCTTTGCTGATTTCTCCGAAGCCGCTCCCGCAAAAAATTTCTGCTTGGGATTTATTCTTCGCCGCATAACGCTGGCGCTTCGTTTTTTCCGTTGCCCATGGGATAATCCCATTATCTGTCGGGCCGGACGTCAGGCTGCCGACCCATAATATTCACAATGCATTTGGCTTTATTAAGCGCCTCGCCGTTGTGGCGGTCATTGCGCCATCGCAATTATCGTCTCTATCTCATCGGACAGCTGGTTTCCGTGTGTGGTACCTGGATGCAACAAGTGGCCCAGAGTTGGCTGATCTACCGTCTCACGGGATCGGCGACACTGCTCGGACTCGTGGGTTTCGCCACACAAATTCCGGTCTTTGTGCTAGGCGCTATTGGCGGAGTCGTGAGTGACCGCTACTCATCCCATCGCGTTGCGCTCTGGACGCAAACCGCTGCGCTCTTGCAGGCCATCATCTTAGCAGTGCTGACGTTAGCAGGTTGGATCCAACCGTTGCACATTATTTTGCTTGGAGTCGTCTTGGGTGTCGTCAATGCTTTCGACATGCCCGCGCGCCAGGCGCTAGTTCATCGACTGATCGCGCCGGATGATCTGGCGAATGCCGTTGCGCTAAACTCCTCGATGATCAACGCCGCTCGGATCATCGGACCCGGTTTAGCCGGTCTCGTCGTCGCCAAACTCGGCGAAGGCGCGTGCTTTCTCATTAACTCGGCGAGTTACCTGGCCGTCATCGTCGCGCTGTTGGGGATGAAGCTGCCGCCGCAGAGAATGATTCAGACGAAGCCACTCTCGATCGTACATTCGCTCGCCGAAGGATTTCGCTACGCGCTGCGGATTACTCCCATTCGTGACGTACTTTTGCTGCTCGGCGTCGTCGGGGTGATGGGTATGCCTTACATCACCTTGATGCCGGTCTTCGCCGCAGACGTGCACAAAGGCGGCGCGGACGCGCTGGGATTGATGATGGGTGCGGTTGGTTTGGGTGCATTGATCGGCGCTCTTTATTTAGCGTGGCGATCATCGGTCATCGGATTGGGTCGCGTCATCGTCGTTGCGACTATCGGCTTCGGTCTAGCCTTGATCGTGTTTACCGTTTCCAAGTTATATTGGCTATCGCTGTTGCTTCTCATCGCTGTCGGATTGGGCTGGATGGTGATGATCGCTGCCAGTAACACGGCATTGCAAACCCTCGCCGACGATGTGATGCGTGGGCGTGTAATGAGCCTTTTTACCCTGATGCTGGTCGGTATGGCGCCGTTTGGAAGCCTCCTCGCGGGATGGCTCGCCGATCGAATCGGCGCCCCGTTGATTGTCGCGATCGGCGGCGCGATTTGCGCTTTCGCCGCGCTCGTATTCGCGCGTCAACTACCGCGTCTGAGAGCAGCGGCGCGACCGATTTTGATCGCGCGTGGGATTATCGTCGAGCCAAACACCGCCGGCGAATCGGTCGTCATCGATCCTAAGTAAAAGTCGCGTTTCCGGCTTTTCCGGAACGTGTATGATGATTAGCGCTAGGTCGCGGCCGGTGAGCTGGCGCGCGTTCAAACAAATGCCTGACTGCCTCCGCGGTTATCGATAGAGCGCGTTGATGAAGCCGCTTTTTTCCAACTCCTGCAGGATGCTGTCGTCGTAAAAGCGCGTTGGGTCCTGGCCCTTGGCTTTCGGATTCACTTGGGCCAGCTCGTCGATGACCGAACGAAACGCCTCAGCCGTCGGCGTCGGCACGCGCTTGAGATACTTGTTGACCGAAACCTCGTAGGTTTCCTCCATCATCTCGCGGTCATTGATCCGGAAGTATTTGCTCATCACTTCGATGGCGAAGGGCTTGTCTTTCTTGACCCGCGCGATCGCTTCCAGAATCGACTTGAGATAATTCGTCACGACATCTCGCCGCTGTGCCATGAAGCTGCGCCGAACCGTGACACCGGTGGACGCGTAGGCGACGCCGAGTGATGCGATATCCAACATTTCACGGAAACCTTCGCGCCGCGCGCGAATGAGCGTCGGATACGATAGGATCGCCGCTTGGATGCGCCCGCCGCGCAGCGCGGCGACGGCGGACGACACCGCGCCGACTTGGACGATAGTCACATCTTTCATCGGTTCGTAGCCGTAGTGATGGATCGCCATGCGCGCGGCGGTATCGATGGAGGTGCCGAAACGGCTGATGCCGACAGCTTTGCCTTTGAGATCTTCCGGTTTTTGAATGCTCGGGTTCACCATCAAACTGGTCACCAGCCGCTCGACCGTATTGCCCAGCGAAATGACGTCGGCGCCGCCGATGGCTGCGCTCGCCGTCGTGCTGCCGGCGATGGCGAGGAATTCAATCTCACCGGCGATCATCGCCGCCATGCCTTCGGTGCCGCTCGGAAAGGCCACGAGGTCGATGTCCAAACCGTATTTTTTGAAAAGTCCCGCTTCCCGGGCCGCCCAGAACGGCGTCATGTTGCCGGAAAGCGACGCGTAGCCCGCTCTCAGTTTGCGGCCGTCCTGCGCGGCAACGATCGGGGGCAAGAGAACTAGCGCGCTCAGTATGAATATGGCGAGCCGTCGACGCCCGATCACAAGCCCGCCCTCAGCGATAAAGCGCGTCGATAAACCCGCTGCTTCGCGGGCAAACCGCGGCGGAGCCATGCAGGACATTTTAGCTTCATCGTTTCACCACATTATCCTCGATCGTGAAATGCTTGGGTTGCTCGAGCCCAACATTGTTGTGATTCTACGCAAGCGAACTGGAATCACAAGGGATCATCGATGAACTCGGCGGGCAATGAACACACCGCCGCGAAATCCGAAAGCTTTTTCCGAAACCCCGTACTCTCACGTTTTCGCTCCAGCAAAACGACCCGGCACGAAAAAACACAGCGACGCATCCGTCAACAGACTACCGTTGAAAATCTCTTCCGCTGACGATTGCGGCTCCCGTGCATGAACTTTGCTACTAATCATTTTCAGCAATTCGGGTCGAAGCAATTTTTGGAGTGATTTGGCACTCCTCGCGATTTTACTTCCCGCGCTATTGCCTAGCCATGACGTGCTCGATCGCAATTTGTGACCTTGTGTCAGCCAATTTCGTCTCTTAAGGCCAATACGGTCTAGCGACTGAGTTGCTGGCAATAAAATTCACCGAAAGGGTTTCGTTAAAAGCGTCTATGAACTCGCAATCGTCCGCCGCCGAGAAAATTGGGGAATTATTGACACGCGAAGGGCTACTGAGCCACGATCAGCTGGCGCGCAGCATCGAAGAGCAAAGACAACAGTATCCGTCCGTGCCGCTTGGCCGAGTTTGTGTGACGCTCGGATTTGTGTCTTCGGCCGATTTGGCCGGCGTTCTCGTCAAGCATCGCCGCCACATGCATCTCGGAGAGCTTTTGGTCCATCTCGGTTTGCTTCAGATGGATGAATTACAAGAAGCGCTCGAACACCAGCAAAGACAGCATCCGCGAAAAAAACTCGGCGCCGTCTTGCTTGAAAAGGGCTTGATTGATGACCCCGCTCTCATTCGAGCCTTGTACAAACAATCGCAGCATACCAGCCCGCCGGGCAAGCGTTCGGGAGGAAAATTTGCCGCGCTGATCATCTCCGGCCGTATACAGCTGCACGAATTGGATGGCCTTGTCAAAAGAGCCGAGATTGAGCGACGCTCGGTGGAATCTCTTTTGATCGAACAAAAAAAACTGACGAAACAGGAATTGGGCGCGGCATTGAGCGCCTACTATCAGTGTCCATTCAAGGAATACGACGAGAGACTGCTGATTGCCCCGGAATTCGTCAACGGTATCAATCCAAACTACCTTAAGACAAATTATTGGATCCCGTTAAGAGTCGGCGATAGAACCGTCGATGTGTTGATCGACGATCCCTATGCTCACGATCGGATTCAAGACATCAAGCGGCTCTACCCCGGCAAAAAGATCAGATGTATGGTCGGCCTTCGTGAGGACATCCTTCAGTACGTCAACGCGGCGAGCACCTACCAAAGCGGAACATTGACCCGCGAAGCCGTTTCGACCATTCTTGGCCAACTCGAAGATGAAGACCAATCCGAAACGAAGGAAGAATTTTTCGTCAGCGAGAACGACAGCGCCATTGTCCGGCTGGTTAATCAAGTGATCGTTGACGCGTTGAAGGAGCGAGTTTCAGACATTCATATCGAGCCTGAGGGCAACCAGAGAGAAACCAAGATCCGCTTTCGTGTCGATGGCCGGTGCTTCGAATACCTGCGCGTGCCTCCCGCCTATCGGCGTGCACTCGTATCAAGATTGAAGATTATGGCCGGCTTGGACATCGCCGAGCGGCGTAAGCCCCAGGACGGCAAGATTAAGTTTCAGCTGGCGGACCGCACAATCGAATTACGCGCAGCCACGATCCCCACGGCCGGCGCGGGCAATGAGGACGTGGTGCTGCGCATTCTTGCCGCCGACGAACCGATTCCTTTGGATCGGTTGAAGTTGACCCCACGCAATCTGCGCGAATTTCGCGAGTTGCTGACGAAACCGTACGGTCTGATTCTTTGCGTCGGTCCGACGGGGTCGGGAAAAACCACCACCCTTCATTCCGCGCTGGCAGCGATTAATACCGCTGATCGAAAAATTTGGACCGCAGAAGATCCCGTCGAAATCACCCAACACGGCCTCCGGCAAGTCCAAGTGAACTCGAAAATTGGTTTTAACTTTGCCGCCGCTATGCGCGCTTTTTTGCGCGCCGATCCCGACGTTATCATGGTCGGCGAGATTCGCGACCACGAGACCGCCGAAGTCGCCATCGAAGCTTCGCTCACCGGTCACCTGGTGCTAAGCACGCTTCACACCAACAGCGCCGTGGAAACGGTCTCGCGCTTGCTGGAAATGGGAATTGATCCGTTTAATTTCGCGGACTCGTTGCTCGGCGTATTGGCGCAGCGCTTGGCTCGGACGATCTGCCAAAAATGCAAAGAGCAGTATCATGCACCTAAGGAAGAATACGATGCATTGGCCTACGGCTACGGAGAAGAGGCGTTTGCCCAGCTGGATATCGCCTATACCGATGAGTTTCGTCTTTATCGCGGCAAAGGCTGCGCCGCATGCCGCGACACCGGCTACATGGGTCGCGTCGGTTTGCATGAGTTATTGGTTGTCACCGAGGAATTCAAGAAGCTGATCCATTCCCGGGCCGTCGCGGCCGATCTGTTCGAGCTGGCCGTCGCTCAGCAAATGAGAACGCTAGTTCAAGACGGTGTCCAGAAAGTTTTGCAAGGTTGGACTGACTACGCCCAGGTTAAAGCTGTCGCGACGCGATAATACTACACTTTGCAAAGCGAACCGCCGGCGACCCGCGGCGTATCTCTCGAATCTTCCAAGCTAACGTCCTGCGCCGATTGCCAACTCTTGCTGTGCGCGGCGCAGGTAGCTCATGTCGAGATATTTCTCTGGCGCAGGATAGGGCCGGCTCTTGAACAGCCGTTCGCCCATCAAGTCGATCAGTCGCTGAAAACCTTCACGATTGACCGATCCGTCGCGGCTAATGATTCCCTGAGAAAGATATTCGTCGACGGTGGCGCGAGTGTACTTGAGCGGAATACCGGTGCGCCTGCTCACCAGCTCAGCGGCCTGCTCCCGGTTAGCATGCGCCCATTGCATCGCGCGCACCATCGCCTTGAGATAGCGCACCGTCAATTGGCTGTTGGCCTCGGCCCAGCGGCTGTCGACGATCAGGCTATGAAACTGCAAGTTCGGGATATAATCCGACAAGCGCGCAATCTCCACGAAACCCAGTTCCCGCGAACGCGGCAGATCGCCGCCCAGCAGCATGGTCGCGGACGTGCTGCAAGTCTTGAGACTGGCGAGCCGTTGCCCCGTAGGACCGTTCTGAATGATCGTGTAGTCGCGATTGAGCTCCAACCCTTCCGCTTTGAGCATCTCGCGTAAGAAAATCGTGCTGCCGGAAACGAGACTCACCACGCCGATGTTCGTGCCCTTGAGCTCTTTAATGGATTTGTATTTCGGACAAGTGACCAGCGTGTAGGCGGCAATGGGCACCGTGCCGCCGATGATTTTGAGCGACGCGCCGCGCTCGACCGCGTTGATCGCCGCCGAGGGATCGACGATTGCCACGTTGATCTGCCCGGCAATGAGCGCCTGTATCAGCGTATCGGTCGACCCTATCAATACCACGTCGCCCTGAATCCCCTCCTGAGCGAAGAAACCTTTGTCCGTCGCCGCGTAGTTTGGCAATTGCTCCACCGTGCGCGACACGTTGCCGATTACCACGCGATCAGCCGCATGGCTCATCGAGACAATCAAACCCGCGATCAGCAGCGCCGACAAAATAGTTTGTATGCGCCAGCGTAACCCGCTCTTCATGACCGCCCTCCAGCTTTACGGTTTCTGATAATAGTTGGCATAATAGTAATCGGCGATTTCCGCGCCGGTCGTCTTCCAAACGCCGTCGTGTGCGCAGATGTATTCGAGGGCCTTGTCAAGATATTTAATGCGAAACGCCAGGCCGATGACGAACGGGTGAAGCGGGATCGTCATCACCCGCCCTTGAGTCGCTCCTTCGGCATACAACTGGTCGAATTGATCGCACACCATCTGCCACCAATCCTTCGGCGTATGCCCGCCTTGAAATATCACGCGAATATCGTTGAGACCTTGCTGATAGGGAATCGCGATCATCCGCCCTGTCTTGACCCGCATCGCGCACGGCTGATCGTCGAAGCCCCAGTCGCAGACGTAATCGAAACCCTCCGACGCAAGATGATCCAGAGTGTTCGGACTTTCATCGCCGCCGCCCGGGCCGAGCCAACCGCGCGGCGCTTTGCCGGTAGTCGCCGCGATGGTATCGCGTATTTGGCGCACCACGGCGCGCTCTTCCTCGGGCGGATATTGATTCATGCGAATGTTGTTGGTGACGCCGTGGCCGAGCCATTCCCACTTTCGTCTATTGCCTTCTTCGATGATCGCCGGATGATGCGCGCAAACGTCGGCATTCAATAGAACCGTCGCGCGAATATCGTGCTTGTCGAGAACATCCATCATGCGAAAGACGCCGATGCGCGAGCCATAGTCGCGCAGCGCATAGCCGGTCACATCCGGCAACAGCGCAGTTGGCGCGCCAGGGATAACCTTATCGATGTGAAAGAACTCGATATTCGGCGCAATCATCAAAGCGACGCGCGCGTTGTTCGGCCATGTGAAAGCGTTTCGGTGAATAATCGGCGAGTAGTCGTAGCGGTCGGTTTGCATGGTTCAGCTCCAGAACTGCTTTGTGAATTATGTGGGACGGAAACTATGATAGGGAGAGCCAAAGCACGTTAAACACGATCACGAATTCACGATCTCTTCATAGGTCGGAGTCGGCATGCCCGCTTGCCAGCTCGCATCGCGCAGTTCGATGCGGTTCCCGCTAGGATCGAGGACGAAGAGCTGCCGCCCGGTGAAGAACCCGCCGGGCCGGTAGTCGACGGGCTCGTGGATTTTGATGCCGATCCGGTGAAACAATTTGCACGCCCGGTTAAACATCTCGGAACTCACGTCGAAGGCATGGTGCAGCCGGCCGTCCTGCTCCACGGTTCTAACGAGGGGATCCTTACGCTGGCAAAGAAGAATATTGTGATTGCCGAGCTTGAAGCAGGACATCGGCGAATTAGCCAGCCGCCCGACATGTTCCAATCCCAGAATCTCTCCATAGAACTTTTCCGCCTCTTCCAGATCGTTCACCGGTATCGACCAGTGGACCACGGCATCGAGTTGCAACATTCCCATATACTTTTTCCTTTCGAGATTGCCTTACCGCATTCACTCGAACCTGTCCACAAGTGAGAATGATGACGACGAATAGAACAAAGACGGTGCTCGAACGAGAATGAAGATAGGCGGCGCTCAGTCCGTTTCTCCATTTCTTGCTGAATCGTTGACTTCCAGCCGACTTCCACCTACATTTTCATCGCCCGCAGCGAGTCCTATCGGAGGAAAAGATGGCAAACCAGACAATAACCATAGGCTGCCGCGACTATGACCATACACGCGCGCTCGCCGACGGCAGAGTCAAAGTAGACGACATCGAATTGAAATTCGTAAATATCTCCCCTCCGTCGCAGATATTTTTGCGCATGCTCCATGACGAAGAGTTCGACGCTTCGGAGATGTCTCTGTCGAATTACATGATCGCGCTCGGCAAAGGCGATCATCGATTCGTCGCCATCCCGGTCTTTCCGTCGCGGGTTTTTCGTCACTCGTATATCTGGATCCATACCGAGGCCGGCATCCAAAAACCGCAGGACTTAAAAGGCAAGAAAGTCGGCATTGCCGATTACTCGATGACGGCGCTGCTTTTTGTCCGCGGGCTATTGCAACACCAATATGGCGTCCTGCCCCAGGACATTCACTGGTTTCGCCGCCGCTCAGAGCATGTTGCCATCGATATCCCGCCCGGCATCCGCATCGATAGTATTGCCAAGGATCAGACGCTCGACGGTCTCTTCGAGGACGGCCGGCTTGATGCCCTCGCGGTGACCTCACCGCCACGCGCTTTTTTGCAAGGATCGCCGGTGGTGCGACGTCTGTTTCCCGACTGCCGAACCGTTGAAGCGGAATACTATCGGCAGACCAAGATTTTTCCGATCATGCACATGGTGGTGATCCGGCGTGCCATTTACGAGCAAGAGCCGACGGTCGCAATTCGACTCGTGGAAGGATTTGAAGCCGCCAAGCGCAAAGCCTTCGAAGACTACACAGAAGGCTTGTCATCGCTGCCTTGGGTAAATTTGGATTTAGAATACGCTCAACAAGTACTGGGGAAAGATGTCTATCCGTATGGAGTTAAGAAAAATCTTCCGACCTTGGAGGCTGCCACACTCTATTCGCATGAGCAAGGCTTAACCCAGAGAAGATTCGCAGTAAACGAATTGTTCGCGCGGGAAACTTTAGAACTCTGTGGCGGAATTGAGTGAGAGCGGTTAAAAGCAGGCCCGTGTCATATGACACGGGCCTTGTTACCGTGTTCAAAATCTCGCGTCTTAACTTATCATGACGTCGGTTTGCTATCGCTGATGACGAAACGAGCCCGGCGATTTCTTGCCCAGCACTCTTCGGTTTGCTCCTTGCATAGAGGAACTTCTTCGCCATAGCTGATCGTCGACAATCTATTCGCCGCGATGCCGAGGGTTGCCAGATAATCCATTGCGGTCTGTGCACGCTTGGCTCCCAGCGCCATATTGTACTCCGCCGTACCCCGCTCGTCGCAATGTCCTTCGATTTGCACACGCGCCGTCGCATTCGTCTTGAGCCAGTCGGCATTCGCTCTCAAGGTTGCGCGCGCCGTTTCCGAGAGAGCCGAGCTGTCAAAATCGAAGTTCACATCCTTTAATGGACCGCCGGCCGCGCTTTCACCTCGGCGCAATGCGTCTAAACTGGAAGTCGAACCCGGATCGGATTTGGGCGGCGCCGGCTTGGCAGTCTCTGTTGCCGATCCCGCTGGCGCACTCGGATTCTCCGCCGTCCATTTCCCCGGCGGCGGGTTGGCTGGACTCCCGCAAGAAATTAGAAAAATGACCGCCAATAAACTCAAACCATGGCTCAATAACGGCTTTCGCTCCCTCATCATCTAGACTAGTCCACCTTTCCCGTCCGTACTGGACTGATTTGATTACACAATTGTGAAGCATCCTGGCTCAGGTGTCAACAATTATATATATCAAAACAATATTATAGTTAAAAATGCAGACTTGAAAAGCATTGCATCAAGTTGACGGCATTGGCAAGAAATGTCCGAAATTGATAACTACGCAGCGGCCATCAGACGCACGCCATAGAGCTTGCTCTGAGTTAGTTCAAGCTGGCGCCAGCGATTCCCTCCGTCGTGAGTGGCATAAACCGAACCATCTGTGTAGGCGACGCACAGCGTGTCGGCATCCTCCGGATCCGCGGCAAAGCCACACGTCATATGCTCGTAGCCAGCGGGCAAACCCGCGGCTAACCGATTCCAAGTCTTGCCGGCATCGTCGCTGCGCAAAATCTGCGTTTTCGCTCCACCGGATTGCGCCGACAGATTGCGGCTGAATTTGACCGTGTTGTACGGTCCGGCGCGCACCGTGCGGTAACCCGGCCAGGAGGCGGGTCCATTTTCCGCCGCGCCGAGAAATATTCGGTCAGGCACCGAAGGGTGATTGGTCATCGGAATCGCGTAAGCGCGCCCCATACCGTACTCGCACTTGATCCAATTTTTTCCGCCGTTGTTGGTCTGATAGGTACCAATCCCCGTGCTAGCGAAAAGGGTTTCGAAGCGCGTCGGATGGCGCATTATCCAATGCACGTCGCGATACACGCGCCCTTCCTCATGCTTACCCATCTCATAAGGCACGATGCCGGCTGGATCATTGATTTTCGGAAATGCAGTCGAACTCGCCGGACCGCTGATATCTTCCCAAGTTGCGCCACGGTCGCGGCTGCGCGCCACGCCGCCTTCTTCTATGCCGACGATGATTTCATCCGGCACCCGCGCATCGAGCGTGATGCAGCGAGCATGAGCGACATGCGCACCCGGTGGAAACGTCCACTTGTTATAATCGGGTAGATTGCGGAAAGCCGAAAGTTCGCGAAAGGATCGGCCGCCGTTCTCACTCACATAGACCGCCGCGGGCAGCGTACCGACGTAAATCTCATTGGCTCGCGTCGGATGCACCGCCATCGCCCAGATATCGCGAAAGTCGATGCCGCCGGAAGGGAGCCACTGCCAATTTTCGCCGGCGTCTTCGCTGACGTGAATCTCGGTCAACGTAGCCGCATATAATCTCTTTGGATTAAACGGATCGCGTGCCACTTCGCGCACCGTCTCGCCGTCCAGGGCGCCGTTCAGAATCTCGACTCGTTCAGATTGGCCGTCCCAACGACAGCGCATCAAACCATCCGCCTTAAGCAAGAATAATTGAAGATGTCCGTTTGTCGCCCCCATAAAACCTCCTGCCGATGAAAATTATGACCTTCCCTGGAAGCAAAATAGGGCACTCAGCGAATCAACGTCAAGCCAACTGCAACTTTTTTATCCGCCGACAAGACTGCCAAAGACACTGGATATTTTGCCGAGAGTTGAACTAGATTAGTGAGCAAGATGCGCCCGGTTCAGCCGCCCAACCCAAACACCAGAAAACCAAAGCTCGTTGCTCCACCTGGAGCATGCGATTGCCACCTTCATGTTTATGGACCCTTCGACCGCTACCCGCTCGTCGCGGAGAGAAACTACGATCCCGATCCCCACTCGACGCTCGACGACTACTTGAAAGTGCATCGCACGCTTGGCCTCACCCGCGCGGTGATCGTCACCGGCAGCGGCAACGGCACCAACAACCGGATCACGCTCGACGCATTGCAGCGGATGAAAGGAAGTTTCAAAGGCCTCGCGTTGCTCGATCCGGCAATCACTGACGCCGAGTTAATGCAGCTGAAAATAGGCGGCTTCACCGGCTTTCGCATCAAAGCCAACGGCAGAGGTGGTTTGTCATTCGAAGATACGAAGCGAATGATTACGCGCACCGCCGGTTTCGGCTGGCATATCGAGTTTATGTCACAATCGACGGCGGAAGTGATCGGCGACGTACCGTTTTTGAATTCACTCAACGTGCCCTACGTTTTCGATCACGTAGCCCACTCCGAGCCGCATCAAAACAAAAACGATCGTGAATTTCGCGAACTGCTCGCGATTCTCAGGAACGAAGAGCGTGCCTGGGTCAATCTCTATAGTTTCTACCAACTATCCGAATCCGGCCCGCCGGATTATTCCGATATGATTGAAGTCGTCGGCGCGATAGTCGAAGCGCGGCCGGGTCGCGTGATTTGGGGCAGTAACTGGCCGCATGGCGGGATCGCGGTGCCCATGCCGAACGACGGCGACCTGCTCGACTTTTTATTGACCTCTGTTCCAGACGAAACGATCCGCAAGCAAATCCTGGTCGATAATCCGGCGAAGCTATACGGCTGGCAAAACATCTGACGGCATAGATCCTAAAACGCGTTGGTACGAATCGAGTCATTCGAACGTTTTGATCGGTTAGTCCTTGGCCTTCGATACCAACGGCAAGTCCCTCCGCCGCACTGTGCGACTTTTACCGACATTGCTTCCGAAGACGAGAACCAGCGAAGCTATTATCGGGAACATTTCGAGATCCACTGCTACGACGTGACGCTGAGTGACATTATGGAGAAAGTATTAGGGGTTTTGGCCGGTTAATGGCAGGTTTGGAAGCCTTGGAGTCAGATGCATAAAGAACTCGCTTGCCAAATCGTATTGTAGCAAGAGATAATTTCACTCGTCTAAAGCACAAAGGCTATCACAAGGAGGCAATTATGAATTGGATCAAAGCAGCGTTATTGACCGGACTCCTGAGCGCGCCATTTATAAACCTGATCGGCGAGGCTACTGCAGCGGACGGACGAGGCGCCTGTCGCCGTGGCGACCGGTTACAAATTCAAGACCTGGACATGTCCCCGGACCCGATGACCGAAGGCCAGCGGATTCGGTCCTGGAAAGTGCGCGTCCAGTTCGACGGGAAGCGTGAATGCGAAACCGAAATCACGATCCGCGAAGGCGGCGATATCGTCGCCCAGACGCGCCGTATTAATCTCCGCCCCGGCATGAATGAAATAGATCTCCGTCCGGCGGACAATTACCGCCTCCGCGGCCGTGAACATTGCTTCAAGGTCGAGGTCGACCTGGAAGGTTCGCGAAAAGAAGTCGATGCCGCTCGCCGCTTCTGCGCACAACAAAGATCCGCTTGGTCGCTGCGCGAACCCGGTGACCGCGATCGATCGTCCCGATAGAAGAAACCAGTAGATTAGATCCTCGCTGTTCCGAGCGTCGGGCGGATACACGCCCGATGCTCGGAACCTCTTGTCTATCGAATTCGGCGATAGCCGCCTAACCCCATACTTTCGCCGCTGTATTCGGATCTGAAAGGCTATCCGCCAACTCTATGCATAACCGGCACGCGGGATTTCCTGTTGAGCGGGACCGCGCTCTATCACCGGGCATTATTGCGTGCGGGAGTCGACGCGGAGCTGGTAGTCTTCGAAGCTATGCCGCATGCCCATTGGATCATGTACCACGACACGCAGGAAGCGGCGGAGGCATTCAGCGACATGGCCAAGTTCTTTGACCAGAAGGTAGGTAGATCTGTTGCCGGCAACTAATACTAATAATAATAATGTCTGCAGCCAGGCTTGATGTCGACGGTCCGGCAAAGCGAGCGAGCAAGGCTCAGAGCAAGTCAAGACGCAAAACGGCGTACCCGCGAATCCAAAGGAAATTCAGGATGATTGCGATTGAATCGGCTGTTCGGGCCACGACCATCGGATTCATCGTAGCGATCGCGCTTGCCGGCGTTTGGGCCACGCGGGTGTCAGCCGGCGCGCCTCAGAGTGCCGCCAGTCACGCCGATGCCGCCGGCATCTTCAAGGACCGCTGCGAAATGTGTCACGGCGCCGACGGCTCAGGCACGACCGTGGGCAAAAGCATGCAGATTCCCGATCTGCGTTCTGACGAAGTTCAGCAACAGCCAGACTCGTCTTTATCGGAGGCCATTCGTAAAGGTAAAAACACTATGCCTGCCTTCGGAAGCAGCTTGGACGACGCTCAGGTTGGGGAACTGGTGAGCTTCATCCGAGGACTCAAGGCGAAGACGTCGGTCCCTACAACGTTCCCGGCATCAGTCGCCGGAACAGCGTGGGTGAAGCGGAACGCAGCGCAGGAGCAGCGCGACTGGACGGCCTACGGCGGAGGTGCGGAGCGCGCCCGGACCGGCCGAGAAGAGCCGCACCTCGTCGAGGCTCCGCCCTGCGTCGGCGATCGAGCCCACGACGAAGGCCTGGCGCAGCATGAGGAGCCAGCCCAGCCCCGCGGCAGCGAGCGCGCCGAAGACGAGGAGGGGCCACGTCCGGCGCGGCCCCCGCGGCGTCGTCA